>Ga0214544_1003602_pt1 | contig 31834 bp, 17 predicted proteins | sample CNSS3metaG_FD_160074 | JGI IMG/M metagenome (GOLD analysis project Ga0214544, IMG submission 160074) | Root nodule microbial communities from cowpea collected in UCLA plant growth center, Los Angeles, California, USA - CNSS3 | ecosystem: Host-associated > Plants > Roots > Nodule | place: USA...
ATCCAATAATGGTGGTCAGATTCTTACCCCACAAATGAGTAAATTACTTCCATATACTGTGGAGGTATTGATGTGTCTCTAAGACTGGTTATGGACCAACATGGAAGGTAATGAAATTAACACTTTTTACTAAAATTTTTATGTTTTAAGGCTCTTCTGGATTAAAATTGGATAACATGAAACTTTATACAATGTTGCAAGAGGTGGACATTGATGAAGTTAGTAATTTCTTTAATATTTTATTCAAAAATAAACTACAATATAAATTGGTAGTGATTTTTTATTTGTTTGTTTCTCAAGAATCAATCGGAGAAAGGGAACTGGTTGATCTAAGCACTAATTATGGTTAAATATTTATTTTTTAAAATATTTTTGTAAATACCCGTGGATACCTGCGGATATGAAAAAAATAGACGGGTACCCGCATAACGGATACCCGACGGATATGGGTACGGGTACGGGGCAAATATTTATCCAGCGGGTAGGGTACGGGGGAGCTACTACCCGTACCCTACCCGCCCCGTTGACATCCCTAGTTGCAACTAATGTTGGATTGTGGAATCCAAGTGATTCTAACATAACTTTTAGGGTTTTTCAGATTCTGACTATGCAAGGTACAAATTTGACAGGAAAAGTATAAGTGGAACATGTCATTTACTAGGCTCAAGCTTAATATCATGGAATAGCAAAAAGCAAGCATGTGTGGCGCTCTCCACTACTGAAGTTGAATACATAGCAACTGGACATGGATGTGCTCAAGTCATATGGTTAAAGCATAAACTCATGGACTACGGTGTAAAGCTTGAGAAGGTACCCTTGTATTGTCATAATACTAGTGCTATCAACTTAACTAAGAATTCAATACAACATTCTAAAACCAAGGACATTGAAATAAGGCATCATTTCATTAGAGACCACGTTACAAAAGGAGATTTCAAATTAATTTTGTTAAAATTGAAAACTAGTTGGCTGATTTGTTCACTAAACCTCTTGCAATAGATTTAACAAGCTAAGAACTAAATTAGGTGTTCTGGACATGAAGAATGTGTTTTGATATTTGTTTTGGCTGTTAATTTTATTAAATCATGTGTTTGTTGGATTTAATGTGTTAAAATCTGCATAAAATGTGATCTGTTAGTATTTTAGCCTGTTAATTTTCCAAAAACAACAAAGATTTCGCATAAACTATCAAAATCTGCATAATGTGTGATCTCGCATTGTTTTAATCTATTAATTCTCATAAAACATCACATAGATTTCACTTAAACTGACACTGCATGAATCACGTGTGTTCTGGAAAGATTTGGCTTGGTGGATGCTGAAACAATGTCTTCCACGCGTGGTATGAAGCGTGCTACTGGTGTTTGACGCATATTGGGCTACTGGTTACAGGCCCAATATGTAAAAGCAAGCTCCTTCTCGCATGTAAGACAACTGAAAGACGCATGCCTTGATTCATTCCAGACACCATCACACGTTGCAACAAACTCTCGCACCATCACACGTTGTAACAAACTTTCACGTGGCATCTTGAATGTTGGATGCAAAATGATGGATGCTGGCAGATTTGGGCTTCTAGAATTGTTGGTGTAAGACCCGTGAAAATTAATTAATTAATTAATAAATGCGGGTAGTGGAGCCTTTAAGGCATTAATAATTGATTTATATGATGTGAAAAAGTACTAGCTTAAGTGGTTGAGAGTACTTGATTGTGTGAGAGGACTTGGGTTAAGGTCCTATGTATGCCAATTGTGTGTTATTTAATTTATTATTATTTTTAATAATATGCTTGATCATGTTGAGTGATAATATAATCATAGAATTATATTAAATATCACGAAACATGAATTGGTTGAATGGTTGTGCATGAAATTAACATTGGCGTGGGTATGGGTTCAAATCTTGATAGATATAAATTTACTTTCTTTTTGCTAAAATTAGTTTTGGCATGAAGGTGAAAGGGTAGAGAAATCCTAGTTGACAGTCGGCAACCAAGGGAGGCTGGAAAATAACCACTAAATGGACCTTGAATGGTAATTAAACTCTAGTTAATGGCAATTTTCGTTTTAGTGCATTAATCTATCATTAAGGTATCATTAAAAGAAAAATTTTGAGTGATCAAAGAGGAACTCCCAAGAATCTCCATTTTTAGCAAAGGAATCCAGGTTAGAGGAGCTTTACACGTTAATTCCCTGTTTAAATCGGATTGGCATGCTAAAAATAGTAACTTTACGCGTTAATTTTATTTTAAGTCTGATTAACATGCTAAATATGGTATGGTTATGCATGAATTGTTTTATTCCATTTAAAGATTGTAGTTTTGGAAAATTCCAGAAACCGTCTGGCCGACGATGAACTGCCGCCAGACGACTCTTTCCTTTTTCTAGGCTAGTTAGGGTTCCTACAGAGGAATCACCTGCCAAATATAGTGCCAAATAGTCTAGTTGACCATTGTTGACCAATCCTTGCCCAGAGTTGACTGATTGACCAGAGTTGACTCTTTGATTATCTAGTGAGAGGCTGCCACATGTCAGAGCAGTCTTTCTCTAAAGTCAGAATTCTCTTTCCGCAATTAGGGTTTGGCTACCGTGAAGGTTGTCGCAAGGTGCATTTCGCAGATTCCGATTATGGCCACTGGTTCTCCGATGGAGGACGTGTTCGACGGCCCATTTGCTACCGTTGCGGTGTTAATAACGCGAGGTATGCATTGTAGTGGCAATGGTGGTGCTCATGGTTGTATATCAAAGTTCCAGAAATAATAGAGGTGTTGAGTCCGCGAGTGTTGTGAAAAAATAGTGACAGGTCCACGTTCAAGAGTTGCGATGATGGTTGCGAGAAGGTTTTGTTGCTGTAGGTCGACGATGGCGCTGCCATTCAAGGTATCAAGTACCGTGGTTTCATGTTTCCGGTTGCCATGAGCATTGCCATGACGAAGAAGATGCAGATCTGATCCCGACGAGAAGACGCAGTTGCTGGTTCGATGGTTTTCATGGCTGACGTCGCAAGGAAAAAGGTGATTTATGCGCAGGTGCAAGCATGGAGGCGTTGTGTTGCGTCACAGCTCTCGGTTCTCTCACAGTGAGGAGAAAAATAGTGGTTTTGGTGCACGCAGTCCTGAAGCGATGAATCATGGAGGTGCTCAAGTATGGCGTTGTCATGGTGGTGGCCGCGAGATGAACTGAGAAGACGACGCGATGGAGCTCCGTGGTGGCTGACGCAGGCTCGCGAACTCCGACAGTGCAGCAATGGTGGTTGCGTTTTCTGACGTGGGCACGACGGTGGGGTTGCGATTCCAGCAAGCTACCATAAAGGGTGGCGGCGCGACATGGAGATGGTGGGAGAGGAGGAAAATTAGGGTTAGGGTTTAGGTTGTGTGAAAGAGAGAGGGTGATGAGGCGTCATTCAATGAGTGGTTATTTTAGTGAGTGGAGGAGTGAGGATGTGGCAATCTTTAATTGGTTATTTTAGTAAGTGGAGGATTGCCATGTGACGTAATCTGGTTGAGTGGAGTTTAAGTGATATTAGGGGTGCAAATTAGTAAAAGGAATGGGTGCAGAACAAAGTTAGAAGACCCAATTTCAAGAGGGGTGTGGAAAATGAAAACTGGAGGTGCATTTAGCTCCAGAAATATTCCTTTTCAGAATTTGATGACCCAATTGTAAAAGGGGGGGTGTAAAAATGAAAACTGAAGGTGCATTTAGCTCCAGAAATATTTCTTTTCAAAATTTGATGACTAATTGCAGAAAGGGGGTGTAAAAATGAAAATTGGGGTGCATTTAACTCCTGAATTAATTCTCTCCAAAATTCTGATTTTGGGACTTATTTTATGACTTGAAATATTCCCAATTCACCTATGACCAATTCACTTTAAATTCTAGTTGCATTATTAAATTTAAGAATATCCAATAATATATTATGCAACTAAAATTAATTCTTAAGTGAAAAAATAATATTAAATCCCTAAAATTTAAAAACTTAATAAGAGCAAAGGTTCGAACTCATTATACCCCCAGGTAGTCTAGAAGTGGGAGACTCCCTGGCGCCTCGTGAGCAGCGCCAGGCAATATTGCTGCAGCAGAATTATATTTTGCTCGTTTGATTTGCGTGGTCTACAAGGCTTCTAGGATATCTTAAGGTCATCTTGCTGGTGTTCCTTGAGTTATGGCTCAGAACGTATCCCTTGAGTTGTGGCTCGGGATAGGGATTAACCGCGTAGCATTCCTTGAGTTGTGGCTCGGAATGGCATCCCTCAAGTTGTGACTCGAGATGGCGGGTGAACATGAGGAACTCTTGAGTTGTGGCTCGGGTTGGTGAGTGTTGCCGGTGTGACTGTGCTAGTTGTGGCCCGCACAGATGGGTCCAGATAGATTGCCCTCCTAAGTAACTAGCTGACGAGTTTGGTAATCTTGGGACGTTTCGAGCTATGTTCGTATTGGGAACTCCACTTGACGTTACGATATGTGATCTGTATCATGGTTTCCCGCACGTGCTCTATCGGTTGTGGCCGATAGGTGTGGCAGCAAGACATCTTGAGGTACTCACTAGAAGACATAGAACACGGTTAACATGGTTGTGGCCACGTGGGAGATATCAAAGAATGTAATTCCTTTGGTGTGATTGTGTTATATATATATAAATGTATTGTATATATGTTTATTCTGTTATATCACCCTATCTACTTGTGTGTAGCGATGATCATATAGGTTGTATATGTGAGCAGATGATGTTGCAGGTGGATCTAGTGAGGCTTAGAGCCGGAGCGGGGCTAGACTGGGATTCAAATTTTTTTTCAGAGTTTTTATGATGTTTTGGAACAATTGTAATAATTTATATTATTAGACTTGGATTTTTTATTATGGATTTTTATGTTGATTTATAGTAGAAGTTTTGAGAATATTCATTACTGTTATAAAGTTTTAAATTTCCCGCGGTTTTGAGAATTGATGTTTTAATGAATGAAGCTGATGTAATATTTATTTACTTTGTTATTTAAATTCGTAATATCCGGTCGGGATGTTACAATTGGCAGCAAGCCCTAAAAGAAATATAAGAGAAAATAAAATGGGCTAAAATACAAGCCTGTGGAATTCTCTAACTACACCACACATTATTAAACCTATACAATTATCTAAGTATTTAAAGGCATAAAAACTAAATGGGCCATGCCATTGGCCCAAGTTGAAAAGTCCATTAGGGTGATATTTATCATGTCATGCATTGGATATTAAACCTGAAATTGAACACCACTGTAACTAAATAATACTGTAAACTATATCTAAAAATGTGAAATTAAATAGTGATAGGGGAGCATGTGCATATGTGATGTGTATGCATATGCATGCTTGTGTGCTTTTGCTTGTATGTGTATTTGTTGTACATTGGTACCTTGTATGCAAAAGCTTTTCAGGTTTCTCAAAGGATCTTGTCTCATCAATTCAAATTGAGAATGTTGGCTTCCTAAAATCAGGGGGAGATTGTTAGCACAAGTGACCTTGGTGCATGGATTTGATGAAGCAAAGTGCATGAGATCATAAGAGGTTGATGAAGAAGCGTTGATAACCAAGTTTCTTGTTTGCTAAATCTTAAAATGAAGTGAAGATTATGAAGTTTACATGTTGTACTATATTTGTAGACTATATTACATAGGTTAGATGTCCTTTTAGTCCTGGTGTGCCCTTTTCAATCTATTAAAAATGTTTTTATCAGGTTAAAATGTTTGTTAGACATAGTTTTCGTATGAATGTATTCAATCAGTTGAATTGTTTTTAAATCGACTAACTTCACTTAAGTCAAGTGAAATCAACAAATTGTACAATCAAATCAACTTGTTGAATTCACTTACGACCAAGCTATATAAGCTAGTTTTTAGAGAGATAAGGATCAATTTTGAGTTTTTTAGTACAAAAATAGTCATGGACTTATGGGAAACTCTCTCTCTTTCTCCAAATCACACAATCGCAGTTGAAGATTGAAGATCTTGGTTGATGTTGGACCCATTTTGGCTTGGTTAAACTTTGAAGAACATGTGTTTGGTTGGCTAGGGAGAGCCTCTATCATGTCTTGTTTTTCTCGTGCCTCTATAGTGTTCCAAGTGTGATTCCAGGTTTGTATGTAGGTTTCTTACAGTGTTGGGGATAAGATTTTTGTGGGATTCAAAAATCTTGGCATGTGTGCTTTATCCAAAAGTGTAATCTTGTGTGATTTTGTAAAACATTTGATAATAGTGGAAAACCAGGCTCAAGTTTGTGATTGAGTGAACTAGTATTAAAAAAAGTGTGTGATCTTCTTTCTCTCATTCTGTTCATCTTTAAATCTCAAGAAAACCAAGTAAATCAATCTTTGTTAAGTATGCAAGCATGTTTACGTTATCTGGTAGTGTAATCAAGTTAGATATATTGATTGGAACCTATCTTGATTGAAAAAGCATATTGTTTGAGTGAGTTTCATGTAGTTCACATGTCTAGATAATTTCCCAAAATTTTAGCCGATTGTTTTCATATTTTAATCTGTTGATTCATAGTGTATGAACATTGTCGCAATCAGAAATTAAATTTGTGAAAACAGAAAAACAGAGTTTGGAGTCACCACCATAGTTTATTCTGGAAAACTATGAAAAAACCAAAAAGATAAGACAATGTTTGCTAAAAAACCATATTTTGAGTCCGGGAGTCGATTATGCGTGGGTAAGGTATTAGCACCCCACAGCGTCCGTCATGAGACGGTACCTATAATTAAATATGAAAAAAGATGTGATTTTCAAAATATTTAATCTTTCCCAAAAGTAATAATAAAAGGATGTACAAAAGAAACAAACATATTTTTTTGGTTTTTTGGGCCCGACAAGGATTAATCTTTGCTCCTACGTATCTCCATTTACAATGGAGAAATAGGGTTACGTAGTTCTTTTAATAAAAAAACAACTATTTGGAAAATGATTTGAAATTTTTGATATTTTTGAAAAAACCTTTTTATTTAAATTTTTTGTATTTTGAATTATTTTAAAATTGGTGTCACGCAACGTGAGTGGTCGGACAGACACATGAAATAAATTCTTTTTTTATCTTTTATTTTTTTCATTTTTTAATCATTTATAAATTTTTAATATTTCTTTAAAGTTATTTAAATGTGGATATGGATGTCATTGCGACGTGAGCAACAAGATAGATATCAAAGAGTAAACAAAGAAAACTATTTTTTTAGATCATCTATATATATTTTTTAGAAAAAAAAAACAAAAGTTAAATTGAATATCATGCGACGCGAGCGGCCGGGCAGACACTAAAGAAAGGGGAAAAATATATTTTTATGATTAAAAAAATGAAAATTGGAAAAACTTAATCAAAAGATGAAAGAACTGAGAGTGGCGTACCTTCAAAAATTTTCAATATCTCCTCACCTTATCTCTTTTCTTTTTTCTTGCTTCCTTTTCTAATATTTTTGTGTTTGTTTTTCCAATAGAGATAAAAACGAGAGGGGTCTATGTGGGTGGTAACGAGAGAAAGAGAGAGTGTAGAGAATGTTTTCTTCTCTTTTTTTTACCTCCTTCAATATGTTTTTTTTTGAAAGAGAGATAAAAAAAGGAGATGTGTATGTGGAGTGGTGATGGGAAAGAATTAGAGAAGTATAGAGAAATTTTTTTTTTTTTTGGTCTTTTTTTTCTTTTTTTTTCTTTTTCATGTGATAGACTGTCTATTTATATTCACAAATTGTAATATCAATGGAATCTTAGCCTTAAGTGTAATGAACAATATAAGGAAGAAATTGGTCATGATAGCAGCAGATATGAGAATCAAATCATAGCAAATCAGAGCACAAAATCAATCAAGATCAATGATATTCACTCTAACCGTTAACAAATCGGAGCACAAAAATCAATCCTAGTTAGTAATATGATTCTAATTATATGAAGAGATATTGCTTTTAATTATTAGAATCATATCACTAATTTCTCTATTAGAACAAAGGTAGAAGATATGTTGAGTTGTTGGACTCATGAAGAGGAGTGTGATAACAAATAGGTTCTTCCTTCTTTTTTCCTTTTTTTTTTCTTTTTTTCCATCTCTCTTTTTTTCTTTTTTTTCTAAATTTAAATTTTGAAATCTTTGAAGAAAATTTTGTTTCACATTTTTTTTTTATATTTTCCATTAACTAAATTTTTTTTATTTTATTTTTTGAAAATAAATTTATTCACCTGGACGAAATTGGATGTTGACAAACATATTAACCTATTGTTTTTTCTTTTAATCAATTGAAAATGTATTACTCTACAACTTTTATTTTCAAATTTTGTGGTTTGATTGATTAAAAGAATGGGTTTTAAACTTTCAAAAAGTATTATAAAGTCAATTTAACCCCCTATTGGCTAAACCCACCATTTCATTACTTATAGAGTGGATACTAAAAATATGGTTATTGCTCATGCTATGGTGGTTGCTCACATTCCACAAAGGATGGTCTAGGATATAGATCATTTAGTTGACGTATAGTTAACCTACTTGTATCAGGTGTAGTAGTAGGTGTGACAGTTTATTACAGATAACCATATGAATCATGTAGTTTTTGTGGATAATAATCATAGTTCATTTGAAAATCACACTGTTGATTATTTTCATATGAAGAAATAGTGTGCCTTTTTGAAAGAGGTTTGCTGAAAAGAGACAAGTTGAGAGCTTGTTGAGTAGACTTCCAAGAAAGAGAGGTGTGTCTCAATGGACAACTTAAATACCTTATCTTTCCTTAGCCAAAGTGTTCATCAACTAGTTTTACAAATTTTCCAATAAAATTCCTCAACCAAAAATTATGATTAAAAAAATTAAAAATAACTAAAGAAAATAAAATAAGTTAGAAAAAAAAAGAGAAAAAGAAAATGTTAGTGATAAACAAAAATAAAATAAAAAACAATAAAAATAAATAAAACGATAAAAATTATAACAATGTTTCACGACAATGACACCAAATTTGTTAACGTTGTCGAGAAGCAATCAAAATAATACTATTGAACTATAGCAACTTCAATATTGCTAAGATAGTAGTCAAAAAAATAAAAAAGGTCAAGTCAACCTTAAGTCGTCTCTCAACGAACACAAAATTAATTCTTATAAAAACTATACAAGAAGGGTTAGACAAACAAAATAATATTGAGAAAACATAAAAAGATATACAAACAATTATAAAGAAAATAGATTGATTCCATTATTTTTTCAAAATAGATTCATAATCAGTTATCCAAAGATTATTGCTAAATTAATTATTGTTACAAATTTACAAATTAATCAACGTAAAGTCTTAATTAATTTGTCAGCGTTCTCACTTTTAACCAAAAGTACAATCTCAATTAAAAGTGAGAACTTTTAGATTATCCACAGTAAATTCAACCAAAGTATAGTCTTAATCAAAATTTACTATGCTTAATCATGTCTATTACTTTATCTCCTCACCAAATAAAGAGCTTAACTAATCAAAGTAAAGTCTTGACTAATTTTAGTTAGAGTAATTACCTTTAACCAAAGTAAAGTCTCAATTATTGGTAAAAACTCATTTAACCACATGAAAGTTTCTAAATAAAATCAAAATAAAGTCTCAATTAGATTTAAAAACCCTTCAACTCATATTATTAGCATGCTTATAGATTTATAATCATTACTTTCTATTTGATTTAGAAAGAAAAGACATAGAACCTTAACGATAATAAACAGAACAATGAAATTATTTCATTCTAGCCTTAGAATGCATAATGAAATTACAATGAAACCAACACTAGAAGCTTAGCCCTCCATGAAATCAAAATAACATAAAAAAGAACAGAATGGAGAGAGAGAGAGGACCAAATTAGGCCCCTAAAGGGTTCCTAACCTCCGAAGTTCCGAGCTTGCTTTTTCTACTTCCCTTCGGTCTCTTTATATACGACTTCATTAGGCTTGGATTTGGCTTTTTTGTTGTTGAAATCTCTCAAATATCTTTTAAAATAATCATAAATATCATTTATCTTTATAATGGTTATGAATATGTAAAAATATTTGGAGAGATATAGTCAATTTTAAAACTATTTGACAAATATAGTTGCTTGATAATTTATCATATAATTAAATAAATTAATTACTTAAATATATTTGATAAATTATCACCAACTAATATTAATTTTCCAAATCAGCCTTTTGTAATCATGTAGTCAAAATTTGCACAAAACTCCAAATATACCAATATTTGCACTTTAGCACCTTTTGACCAGTTGACCAGATTTGACTAACTTTGACCAATTGATTGTGCAATGGGAGTTTCACATGTGAAACTTCCTTTTTCTTCAAAATGAGACTTTCCTTCCTCTAAGGTTTCAAGTGTTTGTTGAAGTGTGAAGGTTGTTTATCCTACATGGGGCTCGAGTTCTGTAGCGTTCTCTAGCAATGTTTGCATAAATGTGGTGCGATGGAAGCTTTGGTGACTAACGAACTGGCATGAGGAGCTTGTGTTTTCTTATGCTATTGGGACGAGGTTATGCACAATTTTGTTGTAGTTGTGTGGTGGCTTTGTGGTTCTAGTGGCAACGATTTGGTTGCACATGATGACGTTGTTCGAAGGAGTTTATTGACGTGAACGGTGGAGATGGCGACGTGTAGATGCTACATGGAGGTGTAGGAGTTTGAACAAGTCTAGTAGTGTCAAACAAGAGAGTTGTGCACACAAATAGGCAACTTTTTTTTTACTCAAATTCAAGCTTCAAATGACATGAGTGAAGGCCTTTATTTGTAGGCAAATCAAATCCTTAAATGGTCTATAAAAACGGGGAGCCAAAAAGTGGTCTAGAAATTTAAATTGTGTAGCCAAAAACCAACATGCTTAAGGTATGAATTGCCACCTAAGCAATCACATGCTCCATGCTCCTATGTGCACAAAGGAGAAACTTGCAAGGAAAATTGGCACTCCTATAGGTTTAAGAAACCCTAATTTTAGGCGTACACCTCTTAGACCACTAGGCCTATCCCCTTTTAGATCAAAACTAGACTACTAGGCCCAAGCCCAAATACAAGGCTGAAATAAAATCCTACACTACTACGCCCATAATGCAAAGACCAAAATATTATTACTTTAATATTTACAACTAAAGTTGGCCGAAAAGATAAAGGCTTGCTTAAGAGACTAGACGTAGCCCTAAGTCGAAGTGAACCGGTATAAATCTGTTGTGTGCATTTTCTTTATCCCTATAAATTTAGTTTAATTGGTTAATATGTTTACAATCGTATATTAGTGTACATAGTTTTTTAATTTGTTTTCAGGCTTTATTCATCTCCCATTCTAAACCCACATTACTCCAACATTATGTACCTACCCAACCTTAATTTATAATATTAATATAATTTTTAGTAAGCCCAGAAAGGACAAAAAAGATAAGGGTTCGAGTACAAAATATATATAATATATTAACTACCCTAAAATAAGGGAAAGGTAATATTTATGAGATATATGATATTTTACATGATAGAAACATAGTCCATTAATAATAGCAAAACTCATTATAATATTTATTTATTATCCATAGGCCTATAGAAGGTATAAATATATTCTATCACAAGAAGTATAACCTATCTCATAATTGCTTTAATCACAAATAATCACCCTGAAATCTCTTATTGACTTGAGCATTAGAGAGTCCTTGTAGGTGGACTTCCATCTCGTGATGATTCAAAGTTCGGTCACATATCAGCAATCGGGTCACAACCTTAGAGACATTTTAGAAGAACAAATTTCAATATAAGGACAAACACCTAATATGATGTTTCTAATAGCCATTATTATAATAAATGCTAAAATAAAATATGTGATTTCCAATTGTGGTATCCAAATATTAAATTACCGGTAATTATCCACCAAATCATAATCTCATAATATCACCAACATTTTCATTCATAGTCTGGTTTAACATTAAGAAAGTATATATCCAATCCATTCGGTGATAATTTGATCTTTTGAAAAATAATGAACAAAATATTATATCAAGATCTAGAACGGAAACATAATATAGAGTTATGTGTTAATTACTTGTAAGTTTTATTAGTTTACTTGTAAGTGGTATACTATATTTAATTATAAAATAAACAAAGATCTATCTAACAAATTCTCTTATATTTTTAACTTGTTAAAAATGAAATTCAATTACATCAAGGCTCTTTAACTTGAGATTATTTCAACTTTAGGGGAACCTATGACCAAGACAAGGTGTGAGAGATGGAAAGCAATAAACAATCAAAAGTAGTAGAGTTAAATAGATGAGATATAAAGCCCGAACACTATGAGAAGATGGAACTGAGAGCAATAATGGAAGGAAGGATATAGATAGTGCTGTGGAAGTTAGAGGAATATCGTGAAGTGAGACGATATAATAGGAAAACCAAATAGGGAGACATAGTGAGGTGTTTTGAACTTGATAAGGTAACAATGTTGAGAATGTGGTCAAACTTTTTTAAGGAGGGGATACCTTTTCAAAGAGAGCAAACCCCCAAATTATTTTTCCACAATATTTGAATTTTTAACCTTATTTTAGACCTTAATTTCTTTGTTTAATCCATCCATTTTAAAGGCAACACTTGTATAAATATTGAATACATTATCAAGGTTTTATTAATTACTCTTTCCTGTGGTCTTTAACCTTCATTTAAGTTGTCTTTATTATGTATAGACAACAATTACTAACGCGTGGTCTTCTTTAAAATTGCCTAAATTATAAAAACAAGTTTAGTAACATCCGCATCCATAATCTAACTGTTTTTTTTTTTTCTTCTTCCATATTTTTTTTTTTTTTTTTTTTTTTTTTTGCATTTTACTATCTTCTACTTTATCAATTATCATCACATTCTAAGTACCCTTGTCATGTCAACAGCCACATAAAACACTAGCTAAACTCCAAGAAGAACATACTTGCATATATTTTTCACTGTCACTTGAAGTAGACATAAGATGACATTGTCTATTTTTTCTTCAGGATTTTGGGTACACATAAAGGACACCACGTTGTCCAGTCTAGACTCTAGCTATCGTGCGTGCTAGTGGTTAAATACAATCATGACTCATTCATACATGCACCTACAATTAACATAGCTAGCAAAATGGTTTTTCAACCGCCAAAAAAGTTGATGGTGAAAAGCTAACGATTGATTGAAACTGTTACATTAAATAGTATACAAATGCATTGCATTTATGTGCTAATACTAATTATTGGTGGTCATTATAAGTGGTAGGGTAATCAAAAGATCTACATATGGTACTCCGCTCGTGTGCGTGGCCTTATCTTGGAACATGGATTTGGGGCCAGCCTTCTAATCTCATGTGACTCAAGTGAAAAGTACATTAAGAATTTGAATTTCAGATACCAAATACAACATTAGAATAAGTACACTGATAAGTACACAATAGAATAAACATTAAATTAGCTTTCTATTGGCAGTAAATATGCTCTTATTAAAGTTGGTTATGTGAACACTAACATTGCGTAAAATATTAATTTTTTTAAGTTATAAAACATAATGTTATTTTAAAATATAATTTTATACTATGTAAAGTGTATATGTCCATGAAATCGACTTTGATCCCAGATTGAAATTCATCCGTATTCAATTTTTTTCTTTATCAGCAAAGAATAAATAATGATTATAGAAAACCTTTATGGGGTGCTCTAACCCTTTCACGAAAGATACATACATGTACACGTAGATCCCAAAGCTTGGCACCATAGCTACAACAAAACAAAAAACCAACAAATCGAAATGATCACAAACCTAAGCATAGTAGATGCGAATCATAACAAGAAGCTCCATATGCAACTTTGCAATCCACATATCAAGAGAAAATAGTTGTGTGTGCACACCAGATGTCAAACCACACCCAAAATTCCAAACAACAGTATAAGGATTTACAATATGTTCAGGATACTGACTACCAACTTCCTATTCTTCTACATGTTCAGGTATCAAAGAAGTAAAGGGTAGAGATGATCAGAACATGGAAGATATATTTTCTACACCAAAGGTTATAAGGTTCATCATACCAGAAGTTTCACATATCCACCAACAACTAAAAAGAGAAAAGTTGCCATCACATACTCCTCCAAGAAATCTATATATATAGTTTCTTCTACGCCAAATATGGAAATCTTTTACATTTCAACAATTAACATTGTAGCAGTATCAACTTATACCCCAAGTTGAGATAGAACTTCAGTTTCTTTTGTATGTTTGGTTTATCTTGGTCCCTTCATCTAAAGGATCCTACATTTGCTTGCCTAGCACACTTAAACACACAATAGTTACCATTGCAAAGAGATTTTAAGCATACAAGGGGAGAAAGATACCAATCACTATATGAAAACTTTACAAAAGGAATTTTATGTAACGGTGTGCCTCGTTTGAAGGCTTTTCTTAATGTTACTTATCTTAGTAACTCAGTACCTCGTTTGAGGCCTTCACTTAATTTTACTATCTAAGTAACTTAGTGTCTCATCTAAGGGGTTTGCTTAACGTTACTACTCTTAGTAACTCGATGCGTTGCGGGAAGGGCTTTATTGTCACATTCTCAATAACACGTTGCCTCGCTGGGAGGGCGTTATGGTTAATCCTCTCAATAACTCGGTGCCTTGTTGGGAAGGCTTTATTGTTACTACTCTTAGTAACTCAATACCTTGTTAGGAAGGCTTTACAATTACTACTCTCAATAACTAAGTGCCTCATTGGGAGGACTTTACAATTACTGATCTAAGTAACTTAATGCCTCGTTAGAAGGGCTTTATTTTTACTGCTTTCAATAAATTTGTGCCTTACTATGAGGTATTTATTGGTACTTCTCTCAATAACTCAATGCATCGTGAGGAGGGATTTATTATTATTACTATCAATAACTCGGTGTCTCACTAGGAGGACTTTATTATTAATGTTCTCAATAACTTGGTGCCTCGCGTGAAAAGCTTTATTGTTACTATTCTTAGTACCTCGGTGCCTCACTAGGAGGGCTTTATTATTACAATTCTCAATAACTTGGTGCCTCGCTGAGAAGGCTTTATTGTTACTGTTGCAGTAACTCGGTGCCTCGCTTGGAGGGCTTTATTGTTACTACTCTCACTAACTCGGTGCCTCGTTGGGAGGGCTTTACAGTTAGTGCTCTAAGTAACTCAATGCCTTGCTACAAGGGCTTTATGGTTATAATCTCAATAACTTAGTGTATCGTTGGGAATGCTTTATTGTTACTGCTCTCAATAACTCGATGCCTTGCTGGGATGGCTTTATTGTTACTACTCTCAATAACTCGGTGCCTCACTAGGAGGGCTTTCTCTTTCCATTAATTTCTTCTAGCTTACCTTCTGCTTTAAAATTTTAAGCGTCGTCAAAATTTCTCCAAACTATGTCTTCCTTCTAGAATATTCTTTCTTGAACTTGAGTGTTGTAACTTTGGGTTGTTATCTGTTCCTATACTCAGGTATTTGAGTGTCGAGTTGTTGTTATACTCGGGCACTATAACGCCGAGTTGTTGTTGTACTTACCAAATTCTTTATGTACTCGAGTATTGGAATGGATTCTTTTTGTACTCGGGTATTGGAAAGTTGAGTTGTTGTTACTTTTGTACTCGGACACTAGAATGTTGAGTTGGTCTTTCTTATGTACTCAGACACTAGAATGTCAAGTTGCTCTTTCATGTCGATGAGGTAGAGTGTGATTTCTCGTCGATCTCCGAGACTCCTCCCATGGTCTACTCTGTTAATCCCCTCGTTTTGGAAATCAAAAGTATATACTTTTGGAAATCAAAAGTATATACTTTTGGAGTGGTTGAGTGAGACTTCACTTCTCGGAGGTTGTTCATCAATTACTTCTTAAACTAATTCTGTTAGAGGGTACTTCTTTCTCCATTTTGTCAAGTTTCTGACTCATTTAAGTTTTGTATTTGATTCATTATTACTCCTCTTATGCAAGCTTCATCCTGGACTTTGTAAATCAGATATAGATTAGGTCGGGGGTTTTCTTTATTTTGTTCTTCACAAAGTGTTGTCTTACCGAGATCTAGTAGCGGGTGACTCCCTTTTTTTGTGAGGAAGGGTGCTGATGATTTTGGTTGAGATTTGAGCTTTAAATGAAGGATGGTGTAAGCGAGACCACCAAAATTGCCAGTTGTGTGGTGCATAGAAATGTTGCTGAAAGTTTACTAAGTAGACTCCCAAAAAAGATAGGTGAGTCACAATCGAAAAACTTAAGAATCTTATCTTTCCTAGACAGAGTTTTCCTCAGTCCCTTTTTACAAGTTTCCTCATACAAATCCTCAAGAAGATCACACTAACATTCTGCTAAAGAGTGTCACTCGTACTTTCGAGTTTCCTTTTGTACCCTGTGTATGTAAATTTAATAGCATTCTCATGCATTGAAGATTTTGTGATTGTCGTGATTGAGATCAACTTATAAAATGTCATCATTGTTAGCTTCATCTTAGAGTTGGTGTATTAAGCTTTCAGGAATCAAACTTTCATTCAAGCTTATTCCTTTGAGATAATTCTCGAATGATTTTTTTATCCAAGCTTGTGCCTTCAAGATAGTTCTCAAATGACCTTCGATATGAACTTTTGCCTTTGAAATAGTTCTCGAATGCAATTTCACCCAATCTTGTGGCTTTGAATGACTTTCCATCTGAGCTTGTGCCTTTGAGATAGTTTTCAAATGACTTTTCCATCTGAGCTTGTGTCTTTCAAATAGTTTTCGAATGAATTTTCATATGAGCTTATACCTTTGAATGACTTTCCATCTGAGTCTATGCCTTTGAGATAGTTCTCGAATGACTTTTTATCAGAGTTTATTATCTCTTGCTGAAAATTAAGATGGATCAATTTTTTCTATTTTGTTTCCCTAAACACCGACTTCTCCTTTGTGACATTAAGTTTCATGATTCTGATGTACTGCAGTTGTACCAATTAGTTCTATAATTTGATCATTCAGGGCATTCTCAAAATAATCACCCTCCTTCATCCTCAAACTATTTATTTAAGTTTTGTTCTTCAAACTTCTAACTTTGATGCTCTTGAGCATGGAGTTGCAGTGTAACGATTTATAGACGGTCTTGGCCTCATTTCGATTACGTTGGAGATAGATAAACTAGCCTCACGGGTAGGCTTTACTTTGTTCCTTCTCTTCATTATTCCAAGTTTGTGTTAACTTTTTCATCATAAAAACATGCCAGGCAACGTGCTTAAAAGTGTGGAACAATGCAACTTTGATTTTGTTTAAGGATAAGCCAAGAATTTTGTCGCTCTTGCTTGTTCTATAGGTTGTTCTAGAAATAGTTGACCAACGTATGGGTGAAATAATGGAACATTTTGATGGAAAGGGAGAACTTTTGTTGCACTTTTTATGTTCCACATATAGTACAAATGTTTAGTTTCCATTATGCCAAATATTGGACCGCCTGAGTAGCGCAACATGCACCTATCATGGTTGAAAATTGCTTCTTTCTGGTTTGGACAAAGCTGTGTGATATTGTCTCTGGCATCGCTGATTATTAAAGTGTAATGCAAATTCTAAAAGAATCTAGAAAATCCTAAGATAAAAGTATTGAAATGTAATGAAAGTTCTACAACAAAGTAGAAAAGTCTAAGATAGGAAGAAAATATGAAGAACATTCTACATAGGCAAAAATCTAGAACATTTCACACAAGTTGTGGCTAGCACTTTCTAGAATAGTCTATAGGTCTATAAATACCCATGTACTCTACCATTTGATGTATGAAGAGAACTAACACAACATCTAACACACCACTCACTACTACAACTACATACTCCTTCCAACTACAACTTCCACATTCTACTTTGTCCACAATTTTCTCTATCCCATCAATTATTCTTTTCACAACCTCAAAATACTATCATTGAGCCTATTGTTATCGAATAACTTATTCATCTTTGAGGTGGTGTTAATAGGACCTGACACAGAAGTTGGAACCCGTTTGGAAGGCGACCACAACTTTGGGATTGTGAAACGGTTTGGGGCGATGGTTGATTGGAAATTTGAACTTCTAGATCGGCCCACGAAGGGAGTCTTACCAAAGTAGCCACAATGAGAGCTCGCTATGTGGCGACGATGACTTTTACGCTCCGATGTTGTATGCGACGATAGTTAGTGACGTTAACGCCTTCAACTTTATCCACGATTACAGACAAGTTCTCTAATGTTGTCTATGCTTATGCGAGGGGCCAACTTTGACACCGCGACCTCGCTTCACTACCTGAACATCTGGACAACTTCCTTCCCAAAGGGTTTCAAGTCTAAGGAAATTCAATCCTTCACCGTATCATGTTATAACTTGGAGTACTTTCTCGTGGTTTGCACCTTTGATCCAAGATATATAGGGTTTATAGGAGACAACATACTGGTTGTTATTCCATCTAACTACCCCAAGTTCTCGCGCTTCACTTGACATCAAAGAAAATGACGGTTTCAGAAGAGAAAACACTAGGGTTAGTCGTGCTACCCTAGTAACTTTGTTCTTTAGACATCCTCTCTTGGAAGAGCTAGTGTTAGATGTTTCGTTCACCACGTGATGAGTTTATATTTTTATCCTGATTTAATATTTAATTTTGGGCATTTAATTGAATTTTTTTCCTTAAGGATTGATTTAATCAGGATGTGTGACAATTGGGCTTATTGAGTTCGTAAGATAAAAATAGATTAAAAGGTGATTTTAGTTGCATAAAATATTATTGGATATTCTAACATTTGTTGATGCAGTTGGAATTTAATTTAGGTAATTAAAAGTGTGGAATTGAAATGTTTGGAGTTACAAGTTAAATCCAAAATCAATAAATTATGGAAAGAAATAATTGAGGAGCTGATTGCATCCCTGGTTTTTACTTATACACCACCATTTTTAGAGGGCCACTCAAAGCCTACTTCTACAATTTTGCCTTTGTCTATTTTCAATCCTCCTATCATTTAAACTCAACTCAACTAAATCATGCCATGTAACAATCCTCAACTAATTAAACTCACCAACTAGAAAAGGACACATGTCAGCATCCAAGCACTCAAAATTTAGCTAACCAAATGCTACCACATAATCATCTTCAAGCTTTCATCCTTTCCTCCATAAACCAGAAACCCTAGCCCAAATCAACCATCCATCACGACAGCCACAACCATGTACCTCGTGGCCAGCCACCACCATCCTCGAAATTGCACCGCCAACACCTATATCGGCATAACCATCACGTAGCTACACCACTCTCGCATCATACCTCGTCAAACCACAAACGCTCGACGTTCAACATTGTGCCACTATGGGTAGTAGCTCCATCGCATCGCCGAAAACGTGCACCACCATTGACGGAGACCTACAAGAACCACACAAACCTGCACCAGCACCTCATGAATCCTTTACACGTGCGAATTCAAAAATGTAACCAACAACATGACGTTCAAACCACCACATATCCATTGAAGTCGTCAGCCATCACGTGTGAACAAGAATGAACCCCAGGCACTCAACGCATCAAACAAACAAATCTTAAACCACCATATCTCTTCTGTTGGACAAACCATTGTGCCTGAAGAACACCCAAACAAAGATGCGAACCCAAAATCCTAAGTTCAACACTTCACCACCACGAGATGCATCACACAGGATCAGTTCACATCGCACAATAGCAGGAACCAACTAATCACAGACCACAAGACGCATACCAAAACAACATGCAAGCCGCCACTATTCAACCACAATTGTGAATCAGCCACACAAATCCAATGCAGATCGTGAACCACTACAATGCCATGTTGAAAGCACCTCACGAGTGCGACCATGGTGGAGGAAGAAACCCTAAGGGAGATAGAGAGAGAGAGAGAGAGAGAGAGAGAGAAAGAGATGCCACATGGAAACCTCTCAATGGATGGTCAAAGGGTCAAAATTCCAAAGTCTAGTCAAAGTTGGTCAAAAAGAGGACTGAAATGCAATTATTCATTTTTTTGGATTTTTTCTACAAATTTGGACCGCAAGATCATAGGGGTTGAATTGGGTTTGATTTCACTGTAATTTCATTATGGATTATGAGGTTAGATTAAAATAATGTCTTTGTTCTTTTGATTATTATTTTGATTTTCATTCATCTATGTCTTTTATCTCTCAACCACGTAAAAAGTAATGGTTTTTACATCATAGCTAATTTGTTAGATGTTTTAATCTATATGCATGTTGATCATATGAGTCCAATGGTTTTTAATTTTAAATGAGAATGTACTTTGATTAAATTTAGAAACTTTCATGTGATTGAATGGGTTTTTGCCAATACTTTGATTAAAGGTGGAAACTTTAACAAGAATTAATCAAGAATGTACTTTGGTTAATTAGCTTTTTGCTTAGTATTAAGGGTAAAAGAATAGACATGATTAGGCATAGTAATATTTAATTGATAATGTACTTTGGTTAAATTTACTATGATTAATCTACAAAGTTCTTATTTTTTTATTGAGAATTTACATTGGTTAATGGTGAGAATGCCAACAAATTAATTGATAAAAGATCTATATTGAAAATAGTGGAATTGGCTTGTTTTACTATAATTGTTTCAAAGTCTTTTATTAATTTTCTATTTCATTTATTCTCAAATTCTTCTCTATATTTTTTTCACATCATCATATAGTTTTAATTTGTTAGGTATTGGGCTCCCTTCCTATATGGAGAAAAGGCCCAAAACTTGAGAAGCCCATGTCTCACTTAACGTAGTGGAGAGGGGGCTGTAAAATAAATAGAAAGGCAGAATAATAGAGTCAAAACACACTGAAAACCCTAGCACATAGAGGGAGAGGTAGAGGGAAAAATGTGTTCACGTTTTTCACAGAGTTGCCACCGTAAAATTGGCACTTCGGATTTGTTCACCGTTAGATCAGGCTGAAAGTTTTACAACAGGTTCGGAACACATTGTTCTTAATTCTGACCGGTCAGATCGTTGATACGAGGTCTGAGCTAGGAGATATTAATTTCGCACTACAGTAGTGATTTTATAGGTTTTCTTCTCTTGTTCTTCTCTATTTGAAAGCTTTGTTGCTTTTCTATTTGGTTAGGTGTTGGCACTAATTTATGCTATTGATTGAGACTTTTTTGTACTCTTGTTGATCATAGTGGATCTATTTTCTCTGGTCTAAACGACTCATGGTTTTTACCCTTAATTTGAGGGGTTTTCCACGTTAAAAATCTTGGTGCCTTTATTCGTGATTGTGGTGATTTATTATTGCTGCTCTTTGATTGTTGCTCTTAATAGATTCTTGCAAGTTAGGGGAAATTATATTCGCTGCATTCTTTGGTATATTGTTTGTGTTGTTGTTTTCCCTATCAGAATAGCATCAAAGCTCTTGGTTGGGCTATATTTACTTGTTTGAATGATGGAGGCAAATGAAAAGATGGTTGCATTGAATGGTTCAAATTATCACTTATGGAATGGCAAGATGAAAGACTTGTTGTTTGTGAAGAAGTTGCATCTTCCTGTATTTGCTACACAAAAACCAGATTCTATGTCTAATGAAGAATGGGATTTTGAGCACCAGCAAGTATGTGGTTTTATTCGGCAATATGTTCAAGATAATGTTTATAATCACATTGTTAATGAGACACATGCCAGAACTTTGTGGGAGAAGATTGAGTCTTTGTATGCTTCAAAGTCAGGCAATAATAAACTATATTTGTTGAATTGCTTGATGAATTTGAGGTACAAGGAGAATTCTTCTATTTCTGATCATTTAAATGAGTTTCAAGGGCTCCTAGATCAACTATCAGGAATGGGTATAAACTTTGATGATGAAGTCTTGGGACTATGGCTATTGAATACTCTACCGAAGTCTTGGGAGATATTTCGGGCTTCAATTTCAAACTTTGCCCCGAATGACATTATTTGTTTATAGATGGCAAAGAGCGGTGCTTTTAATGAAGAGATGAGAAGGAAGGCACATGGTTCTTCATCTCAATCTGATATGCTTGTTACAGAAATTAGGGGGAGAAGTCAGAAAAAGGAATCAAAAGGTGGTAGAGAGAAAAGCAGGAGCAAGTCCAAGTCAAGATACAAGAATATAGAGTGCCATTATTGTAATAAAATAGGGCACATTCAGAAATATTGTTTTAAGTGGAAAAAGGACAAGGCTGACAAGAAGGTCAAGCAGAAAGAGAATGATCGTGGCAATGATCATGTCACTACTACTATAGGTGGTGATCTTGTTCTTTTTCGTGACTTTGAGTCTGTTAATCTTGTATCTGATGAGAGCATGTGGATTATTGATAGTGGTGCTACAATGCATGTTACACCTAAGAAGGAGTTCTTCACATCTTACACTTTTGGTGATTTTTGAGTTTTGAAGATGGGTAATGATGGTGAGTCTAAAGTGATTGGTATTGGTAATCTTTGCCTGCAGACCAACATGGGAGTGCAGTTGTTGCTTAAAGGAGTCAAACATGCTCCGGATGTCCGTTTTAATTTAATCTATGTGCAAATGCTTGATGATGGTGGTTATGATAGCCACTTTGGTTCTAGAAGGTGGAAACTCACCAAAGGTAACTTGGTTGTGGCTAGAGGAGAAAAAATAGCCAAACTATAGTGGACAAAAGCTTTTGTTGCTAAAGACACTGTGAATGCCATGGATATGGAGACATCTTTGTGGCACCGGAGGCTTTGTCATATAAGTCAAAAAGGGATGGATTGTTTAGCTAAAAAGAATGTTCTTCAAGGGCTAAAAAGTGCAGAATTGGAGAGATGTTCTCATTGCATGGATGGCAAGCAAACCATAGTGTCCTTCAAGACGCATCCTACCTCAAGGAAGTCAGAGTTGTTATAATTGGTGCATTCTGATGTTTGTGGCCCGTTGAAGGTAAAGTAATTTGTGATGCACTTTACTTTGTTACCTTTATTAATGATTGTTCCAGGAAGCTATGGGTCTATGCTCTTCAGCGAAAGGATCAAGTACTTGATAAGTTCAAGGAATTTCATGCCTTTGTTGAGAGGCAATCATGGAAGAAGCCGAAATGTATCTGTTCTGACAATGATGGTGAGTATCGTGGACCCTTCAATGCTTATTGCAAACAACATGGTATTGCACATGAGAAGACTCCTCCTAAACCTCCTCAGTTGAATGGTTTAGTTGAGAGGATGAATAGGACATTACTTGAGAAGGTGAGATGTATGCTCTCAAATGCTAAATTGCCCAAGCATTTTTGGGGTGAGGCATTATACACGATGATGCACGTTATCAATCTCACTCTTACTATGATTCTGGACAGTGAAGTGCCAAATAAAATTTGGTTTGGCAAGAATGTAAGTTATGATCATTTGCTTGTCTTCGATTGCAAGGCATTTGTTCATATTCCAAGGGATGAAAGATGCAAGTTGGATGCGAAGACAAGGCAGGGCATCTTTATTGGCTATGGTGAGGATGAATTTGGCTACAGGTTTTATGATCCTGTTGAGAAGAAGCTTGTTAGAAGTCGTGATGTACAATTCATGAAAGATTAGACCATTGAAGACACTGATAAGGTGGAGAAGACCACACCCGAGAAAGATAGTCTCACTTATGGTAATCCGATGAGGTTGCCCGCTCACAATCTGGAGAATATTGAAACGGAAGCTCAAGATGATGAGCAACATGGTGATGTTGATGATCAACAGGTTGGAAGTGGAGTAAAGGTTCTAATTGATGATGCTCAAGAGGAACATGATGATGATCTTGGTGATATACCTAAACCACCTCAACTCCAACTCAGGAGGTCTAATAGACAAAAACAACCTTCTACAAGGTATTCTTAGTACATAACCTTGACTGACAATGGAGAACTAGAGTGTTTTTAAGAGGCTTTGGAGAGTGAAGAAAAAAAAAGTGGTTGGATGCAATGCAAGATGAAATGAAATCTTTGCATGATAATCACACTTATGACTTGGTGAAATTGCCTAAAGGAAAAAGGTCTTTAGAAAACAAATGGATCTTCAAGATGAAACAAGATGCTAATTCTACATTTCCAAAGTATAAGGCCAGATTTGTGGTGAAAGATTTCAGACAGAAAAAGGGTGTTGATTTCAATGAGATTTTCTCGACTGTGGTGAAAATGTCATCCATCAAAATTGCTCTAAGTTTCGCTGCTACTCTTAATTTAGAGGTTGAGCAGATGGATGTGAAGACAACTTTCCTTCATGGTAATTTGGAGGAAGAGATATACATGAAGCAACCTGATGGTTTTCTTGTTGAAGGCAAGGAAGATTATGTGTGTAGGCTAAGGAAAAGTCTATACGGTTTGAAGCAGGCTCCAAGGCAGTGGTATAAGAAGTTTGAGTCATTTATGTGTAAGCAAGGTTACAAGAAGACTACTTCTGATCATTGTGTCTTTGTTAAAAGTTTTTCTAATGACGACTTTATTATCCTGTTATTATATGTTGATGACATGCTTATTGTTGGGAAAGATGTTTCCAAAATTAATAGGTTGAAGAAGCAATTGTGCGAGTCATTTGCTATGAAGGACTTAGGAGTTGCTAAACAGATTCTTGGAATAAGAATCATTCGAGAAAGAAAAGAAAGGAAGCTTTGGTTGTCACAGGAACACTATATTAAAAGGGTCTTGTAGAGATTCTAGATGGAAAATGCGAAAGTCGTAAGCACTCCTCTTACTACTCATTTTAAACTGGGTGTTAAATAGAGTCCTTCAAATGAAGTTGAGAAGGCATATATGAGCAGAGTTTCTTATGCATCTATAGTGAGCGGTTTGATGTATGCAATGGTATACACGAGACCAGATATTGCACATGTTGTTGGTACAATCAGTCAATTTTGGTCAAACCCAAGTAGAGAGCAGTGGAATGCTGTGAAATGGATTTTGAGATATCTTCACGGTACTGTTGATATGAAGCTTTATTTTGGAAGTGATAAGCCTAATTTGGTGGGTTACTCAGATTCAGATATGGCTGGAGACATTGATTCTAGGAAGTCCACCTCAGGCTATTTGATTAATTTTGTAGGGGGAGTTGTGGCTTGGCAATCAAGACTACAAAGGTGTGTAGCCTTGTCTACTACGGAGGCAGAGTTCATTGCCATTATTGAAGCATGCAAGGAGTTGCTATGGTTCAAGAAATTCTTGCAGGAGCTTGGTTTTAGGCAAGATAACTATTCATTGCTCGTTGATAGTCAAAGTGTTATCCATCTTGGTAAAAATCCAACTTTCCATTAGATACGTGATGCTTTGGATGCTAAGCTGTTGGCGTTGGAAAAAGTTCATACATATGATAATGGTGTTGATATGATGACTAAAGCATTGCCAAGAGGGAAGTTTGAAGTTTGTTGTGAGATCGCCGGCTTGGCGGTTATCTCCACATAGTTGTGAGGGGGAGATTTGTTGGGTATTGGGCTCCCTTCCTGTGTGGAGAAAAGGCCCAAAACTTGAGAAGTCGATGTCTCACTTAACCTAGTGGAGAGGGGCCTGCAAAATAAATAGAGAGATAGAACAATATAGTCAAAACACACTAAAAACCCTAACACAGAGGGAGAGGTAGAGGGAAAAATTTGTTCACGTTTTTCACAAATCTGCCATCGTAAAATCGGCCTTGCGAATTCGTTCACCGTTGGATCGGGCTAAAAGTTTTACAACAGGTTTGGAACACATTGTTCTTAATTCTAACTGGTCGGATTGTTGATACGAGGTCTAAGTTGGGAGATATTAATTTTGCATTGCAATAGTGATTTTATATGTTTTCTTCTCTTGTTCTTCTCTATTTGAAAACTTTGTTGCTTTGCTATTTGGTTGAGTGTTGGCACTAATTTGTGTTGTTGATTGAGACTCTTTTGTACTATTGTTGATCATAGTGGAGTTATTTCTTTGGTCTGGACGACTCGTGGTTCTTACCCTTAATTTGAAGGATTTTCTAATTGGTGCCTTTATTCATGATTGTGGTGATTTATTATTGCTACTCTTAGAGGAAATTATATTCGTTACATTCTTTGATATATTGTTTGTGTTGTTGTTTTCCCCATCATAATTGTATTAGGTTAGATTTTTATAAGAGCCAAATATTGAAAATCAATTCCATATTTGTTGGGATACAACTCAGGGTTAGCTTAATTCTATCTAGTTTGTTCACTACTAACTTGGCAATGTTGAAGTTGTTATAGTTAAGTAATATTAATTTGATCGCTTCACTATAATGTTATCAAATTTGGCACTGTCGACGAAGAATACAATTAGCATTTTTTTCTATTATGAATCTTATTTATTTCTTAATTCATTCATTCATTTTGTTTGTTTTATTTTATTTTAATTTTCTATCCCATATACGTTTGATAGAGTCTGTGTTTTTTTTTTGTAGTTTTTAGTTTTTTTTTAATATTTCTTGCAAAGTTTGGTTTTTATTTTTATTAAGATCTTATTTTTTAACAAAATTTATTGATACGAAAGGAAAGTATTTAAATTTATGTATTTTTCGTGAAGCATGTGGTATTGGGATGACATTACCTTTTTCTTTCGCCAAATTGGAATTTGAACCATAAAAATATTCAAAGTTGAGGTTCGTATATGAGAGTAAATACATGCGAACAAAAATCAATGAAAGCAGCTAGAGAGAGGTCATGATCTTTGTAGGACGAACCACGGACAAGAGCCAGATGGTGTAGGGCAGTGAGTTTGACAAAGGACAACTAAAAAGGTTTAAAGGAAAGAAGTTCCTTTTACACAGAGTACACCTCTCTCTCCTCTTATATTTTCCTCTTGTTCTTCGTTCTTCATTGAATAAGAAAATTATAAGTATTATTCTATTTTTGGATATGGAATGAGTGAGGGATGTAACAAATAATTGCTAAAATTCATAAAGTGAGTATACGAATGTTTAATTTTTTATGTATGAATATTATTAATGCACTGTACGAAAACAATTAATGACGAGTTGGAGACTAATGTGAATTTGAAATCTAATAATCAAACCAATTGAGTGATGCATTGATGAGAAGATTCATAATGTTAATGATTATGATTAAGTCTAAATATTTTAAATATTGTTATATAATCTTAAATTTATTCATCACTCCTCCTCTATCATGTGTCTTACTTCATCGGATTACTCATAATAAGAATGATCAAGCATTTTTACGCACTATATAAATATTTTTAAATTATGATTAAAAATATTTCTAAAGGCAATAATATTTGTTTACCAATGAATATTATGTTAATATAAATTGAAAAAAAAATACAAAGAGATAAAACTGTTAAAATGGAGATGGAAATAAAAAATAAATAAAATATTTGAATCAACACGTGATGTCCTAAATTCAGCATTTGAAAATTAAATTTATATGAATATTTAATAAGATGACAGTGATCTTAATTAATATTTATATTTTAGTTTATCGAGTTTCAAATTAAAATTAAGAAATAAAACTTAATAAATAAATAAATAAAAAGTAAATGTTCAACGAAGAATTAGTTGTGTGACTAAATAAGATTGACAAAAAAGACTAATGCATAGAATTTATTTAGTATGAATATAAATTATGGTTGGTTGCATGAGTGAATGCACAAAGGTAGGTCCACTAGCTACAGAAATACCAATGAGTGCCTATCAGTATGCATGTTCTCTTTTGGTCCCCTGTTTCGAATTAAATTTGCCACTTCACAGTCCTTTTGTTTGTACGTGTGCATGTCCTCTCTACTTGTCTATTTTTGTAATAAATTTTTTATTTATCCCATAATTATTAGTTATGCTAGAATATTCATTAGACAAGAATAATATTTCATAATTCTAAAATAATATATAACGGACTTAATTAAGTTTTGAATAACTTGTAAAATTGAGTATTTCGATTTAGTGTTTTGTTACAAAAATGTGTATTATTAAGTCTTTGAAATATTTTTTTATGTACGTTCTGGTTCGATTTTATTGTTGTTGGGTATTGGGCTCCCTTCCTATGTGGAGAAAGGTCTAAAATTTGAGAAGCTCATATCTCACTTAACCTAGGGGAGAGGGGACTGCAAAATAAATAGAGAGGCAAAACAATAGAGTCACAACACACTAAAAATCCTAACACATAGAGGGAGAGGTAGAGGAAAAAATTTGTTCACAGAGCTGCATCATAAAATCGACATTGCGGATTCGTTCACCGTTGGATCAAGCTAAAAATTTTACAGCAAGTTTGGAACACATTGTTCTTCATTCTGACCGATTGGATTGTTGATAAGAGGTCTGAATTAGGAGATATTAATTTCGCACTGAAGCAGTGATTTTATAGGTTTTTCTTCTCTTGTTCTTCTCTATTTGAAAGCTTTGTTGCTTTGCTACTTAGTTGGGTGTTGGCACTAATTTGTGCAGTTGATTGAGACTCATTTTGTACTCTTGTTGATCATACTAGAGCTATTTATTTGGTCTGGACGACTCGTGGTTTTTACGCTTGATTTGAGAGGTTTTCCACATTAAAAATCTTAGTGCCTTTATTTCTGATTGCTCCTCATAGATTCTTGTAAGTTAGGGGAAATTATATCCGCTGCATTCTTTGGTATATTGTTTGTGTTATTTTTTTCCCTATCAATTGTCAACAGCATAACACAACCTTATTTTTATCTTTTCCTTTTAAGTCGTCAATCAGCTCCTTAATTTTCTTTTTAATATCTTCAAATTATTTTTGTAAAAGAAATGAGTAAGTTAATGAATGAGTTAAGGATTGATATTGAAAAAAAATGAGTTATAACTGTAAATTATTTGTAGTTTTTATGCTATAATAATTTATTATAGAAAATTATTATAGGATTTTAGGATTCATGATTTTCACATATTCACATACATAAATCATAATAGATACTAACCTTGATCTATAAAAGATCGAACGAGAATATGTTCTTCAATCTATGTTCTTTAACCTCCTTTTTCTCAATGTATCTCTTTGTCTTTCTTTTCCCTCCCACACTCTCTTTCTCAATGGCTTAGTGTGAAAAAACCTCATGGCCAGAGACAAAACCCTAATCCCTTTTTATAAGCCAACATCCATAAAGTTGGGCTGAACTTTATTTTATGTTTATTTCATTTTATTACGACTTCCCATAATAACCAATAGGTTCTTATATTTTATTAAATCACAATTAGGCTCATCATAATATTTCAAATGAGTCACATAATAGAATTAATTCGTCAATTAATTCTAACATTCTCCCACCTAACTCATATGATGTCATAACATTCTTCTACTTGACTCATATGATGTCATAACATTCTCCCACTTACATAAATTGGTTCCATCATTATTCACAAATAATAAGAGTCATGGCGGTCACACATCATTCACTTGATATGATCTCTTTCATGTACTATTGTATCATCTCTTTCTTATTAATATGACTTTAGGATGAGAAGTCCATAATGGGTTCAAACATAATGTCATTTTATCAATGATAATAACATAACATAATTTGTTTTCTTCATCATAATTTCCATGCATAAGCATAAAGAAGAAAACACAACTTTCAGAAACTTATACATTAAAGAGCTTAGAGTGTCACATAAACATTAATAACATTAACATTCAGTAGTAGACATAATGCTCATATTCTTTACATGGCCAGCATAAAATTTGGGCGGTAACCCTTTTATCAAAGGGTTAACAATCATAAGATCTGTGTTAATATGTTTTATTGACACTCTACGTTTATGAACTTTTTCTATAATGACAAAGTATTTCAACTCGGTCCTCCGACTTAGCACCTTTGGAATACGTGTCATTCTTAGTAAAGAAGACTACTGTGAAATTATAACAACAAATTTTCAGCGGATTGGAAATATTGTCGACTACTCTAAGTCCTAAAATAATTTTTTGCAACCAATTAGCTTGAACTGTGGCCTCAAAGCATGCCACAAACTCAGCTTCCATGGTGGATGCATCAATGACAAACTGATTCGCACTTTTCCATTAAATCGCTCCTCCAATTAAAAGATACATATAACCAAATGTAGACTTTCTTATATCTATATAGTTGGCAAAGTCTGAATCTGTATAACCTATCACCTCAAGGTGATAAGCTTTTCTATAAGTAAGCATGTGATTCTTTATTCCTTGTAGGCATCTTAAAACTTTCTTTTCATCTTTCCAATTCTCTAGTCTTGGATTACTCTAGTATTTACCAAGCATACTAACTGCAAAACTAATATCTAGCCTCATACATGTTTGAGCATACATCAAAACCCCAACAGTAGATACATAAGGAATATCTTCCATTTGTTTTCGTTTCGAATCATTCTTTGGACATTGCATGAGACTAAACTTGTCTCATTTCTGTATTGAAACGAGAGATGTTGAACATTTATCCATTCTAAATCTGTCTAAAACTTTATTATATATGCTTCCTGAGACAAACCTAACAGTTCTTGTGATCTATCACGAAATATTTATATTCCTATCACATAGTATGCCTCACCCATATCTTTCATTTCAAAGTTATTAGATAGAAACATCTTAGTCTCACTTAATAGACCAAGATCGTTAATCGCAAGCAAGATATCATCAAAATACAGAATCAGAAATATAAACTTGCTCCCACTGAGTTTTAGATATATACATTGATCAACAATTTAATCCTTAAATCCAAACGACATAATACTATAATTGAACTTAAGATACCATTGCCGAGAAGCTTGCTTAAGTCCATATATTGATCTCTTAAGTTTACACACCATGTGTTCCTTTCCTTCTTCAGTGAACCCTACCAGTTGGTCCATATAAACATCCTTTTCTAAATTCTCATTCAGAAAAGCAATTTTAACATCCATTTGATGCAACTCAGGATCATAATGAGCTTCTAATGCCATGATAATTCTAAAAGAATCTTTCTTAGAAATAGGCAAAAATGTTTCTTTATAGTCAATGTCATCTTTCTAAGTAAAACCCTTGGCAACAAGTTAGACCTTGTAACGTTCGATATTGCCATGAGAGTCACGCTTAGTCTTAAAGACCCATTTACACCCAATTTTCTTGCATCCTTCTGACAATTCCACAAGATCCCATACGTCATTTTGTGCTATTGTAGATAAACCATATAGTCATTCAAAATAGCAGACTTTCTATCTTTGTGAGATCTTCTTAATATTATTTCTTGTGGTTGTTCTACTACCAGCTCATTATTAACCTCAAGATCATTAATTTGTTCTTCTTCTCGATTATTGTGAGTTTTTACAACATAGAGAACAATAACTCTTAAAGAAGAAATACTAGCTAATGGAACTTGTACTCTAACTTCCTTAATCCCTATATTTTGTGAAACTTCATCCCACTAGTTGCACCATTCTCAATAAACAGAGCATTTCCAAATTCAACGATTCTTGTACTATAGGTAGGACAATAAAACATATACCCTTTTGATTTTTCTAGATAACCAATGAAATATCCATTGATTGTTCTTTCATCTAGTTTCTTTTCTTGTAGATTATATATTCTTACTTCTACCTGACAACCCCAAACATGCAAGTGTCTCAAACTAGGTTTCCTATTAGTCCACAACTCAAAAGGAGTCTTTTGAACAACTTTACTGGGAACCCTGTTCAATAAATACATGACAGTCTTTAAAGCATACATATACAACAATACAAGTAAACATGAATTACTTAACATACTGCTAGTGATGAAGGATTGACCCCAACCAAGGATGAAGGCACATGCTTAAGAAGACTAAGCATGTTTAGAAAGGAAGTTCACTAATCCTTCATCCCTTTCATTTGTGTTTGTTATTTTTGATTCCCTAAGTTGACTTAGTTGAATCAACTTTAGTTGACTTAGTTGAATCAACTTTAGTTGACTTGTTGACCTTTGACTAGGTTTGACTTGTTGACTATAG
>Ga0214544_1003603_pt1 | contig 31828 bp, 12 predicted proteins | sample CNSS3metaG_FD_160074 | JGI IMG/M metagenome (GOLD analysis project Ga0214544, IMG submission 160074) | Root nodule microbial communities from cowpea collected in UCLA plant growth center, Los Angeles, California, USA - CNSS3 | ecosystem: Host-associated > Plants > Roots > Nodule | place: USA...
AAAAATAACAAAATAAATATATATATATAAATATAAATAAAAAAATATATATATATATATATATATATATATATATATATATATATATATATATATATATATATATAGATTATTACGTTAGAGATATTTTGAATAGAAAGAAGTGAACAGGGAGATGAGAAACCAATGAATTATTTATTATTATAACGTGTATGTATCCTATAACATATCCTATAACAACATATATATTATATATTTTTACCTGAGATGTCATATGTAAAGGTTAGGTTGACAACAGTGTGTCTCCAAAAAGATAATAATGTTGTATTAATATGTAAAAATTGTGTTTTTTCTAAGAAAAACAAAGAAATCAGAACATGTATGGCAGATTATTAAAATTCAGAGATTAAAATTATACATCATTTATTTTGTATGTTGTCCTAACCTGCATTGCTCTTTTAGTTACATATTTGAAGTTGATATGCGTTAATTATTAAGTGAGTATTCACCAAGACTACATATTGAATAATATGAGAAAGAGAGCACCAAAAAATTATTATAAAAATAAAGAGTTATTTTTAGAATTATTATCTCAAATCAATTGGTCTCTTGGGTGCATGGAGAACTTGTAATTGTGTCATTGAAAGGTTTGTAATTTTTGTCAGAACAATTGTATTGAAAGGTTTATAGTTTTAGTCCATAAAAAATTGTACGAAAATTTACAATTTTTGTCCAAAAAACTACATTTGGATAATAATGTCTTTTTGTTGAGTGTTTGTGGATGCAGGTCTTGAGGTACCAAATCATTTCCGACTATTTTAGTTCTGAAGCTCTACAAATAAATGTAACATAATCGAAGTGTTCAATTTACTAATAATAACAAAATTAGTTGTTGAGATAACATAGCATTAATTTATAGTTGAAAGGTAAAACTAATACATTAATTTATAAGGACAGAATATTATTGGATGTGGGAGAATCCACCAAAATTATACTTTTAGTTGAAATTTGTAAAGAATACTGATAATTACATGCCATGATGAGGACAATTAGTAGTATTTGTTACCGTGTGTAGACGATAAATGAATCCAGCCAAAAGAAAAAACAGATGAAGCTAAAAAATAGCTTAATTAGATGACAATGAAAGGAAGTATAGTGAGAGAGTATTCAGAAGTGGAAGATTTGCAGCAACCAAACAAAGACATTCAATAATTTATTGAAGTAGAAGACGAGAAGTCTGATACAACATCACAAACACAGTAATTATTATGCTTCAGTAAAAGTGACTGAAACAACATAGAAAGTGAAGATGAGAAGTAAATGGACACATAAAGCAGCCAACACAAGCAGAAGAAGAAATTAGAAATAGTAGATTGAAGAAGTAAAGGATGGAGTAACTAGTGATAGATTAAGTTCATGGGGTTTTTTTGACGGCCTTATGAGCAGTTAGCTCGGAAAATGGCAATTCGGGAAATGGCAAATCCAATTGTATGTCATCAAGTGGTGGCAATTTAGGATGGAGAATGAAGTCAGGGAGTGGGGGTTGGACTGAAATATCCAGATCAGGAAAATGATGTTCTTCCGGTGGAAACAGTATTTTTGTGGTGAGACGTGCTTCTGCAACCCTAGATTGAGTTATGATGATGGATGAAAATGTCAGAAGCAGAAGAGGTAAAACTATAAACGAACTGCTACGACCCATTTTTTAAGAGCTACCAAAGGACACCGCTTTTCTTTAATCAATGGTTTGTGCAAAGAAAATTGGGTTGAGTATGCTTGAGGTGCTACTGCCCTTATATAGAACAGGAACTGCATCCCGTTGCACATGGATGGGGCCTTATCAGTAAAACTCTCTAAATTCTTTCGTACCATGTAATAATACTATCAAAATTAGGTTTCCTTCACAATTCTTTAACATAATCATGTTACCCATTATTTCAGTGCCAATGGAGATCATCGTGTTAACACCGTGTTACCCATTATTTCAGTGCCAATGGAGATCATCGTGTTAACACCGTATTTCAAAGGAAAAATAAATATACATCGATCAATAGTTCATATTAAATTATGTTAAAGAATAAAAGATTTGAGAGTCACTTATTCTCATCTTTTACTTTTTAACGTGATTTAGTGTGAACTATTCATCCTTTCAAGAAAAAAACCAAGATAATGATATATTAATCAATTATTTATATTAAATTACGTCAGAAAATAAATAATAAAATTCAAAGAATGATAATCATAATATCATTTTTCTTTCGAAATATATTATTGTTTAGAGAAGGTAACGATTATTTTTTAATCAAAAACTTAACGAAATTCACACTTAAACGTCCTTCTTATTTTACCTAAGCTTTTTAAGAACAAAACTTAAAGGTAGTATTTTCCAACTGTTATTTATATGATTTTTTCAACTTTATTATAAAATAATAATTATATAAGTTTTTCCTTCTTTTTTTCACTTCGTTGACGAGATAGTAGTGACGAGTTTCGTTACGTTGATATTTTTGTTTGCATGTAAAATTTTAAAGGATATTTATTATGGATAATTTAAAATATTTTGTAACAAATATTGATATTTTACATCCGTATAAAAAAACAATACATACTGGAGTTTTAAGATTAAAAAAAATAATCTCCACAGTTAGGTAATAAATAATGGCAACTTAATAATTTCTTGTGTTGTTGTACTTAATATCATGTTTTCTTTTTCAAATCTATAAAAACTTCTCCTCGAAATAATTTTGTTGTTGTTTAGAGAACCTAATATTATTTTTGCTTGCAAATCAATACAAATTAAGTAAATAAGATTTCTTGTTTCCACTAAATAAAATCCAAATCTGTCTATGCAACCCCAAAGAGATAGTTACTACTAATTGAAGCTTTGACAATAAATCTTAAAAAAAGTCGATATGAATAGAGATTTTTTCATAATATTAATTTTATTTTTCATAAAAAATATTTTTAATTACTATATTTATTTCACGTGCCTTCAGTCCTGGGTGAGCTGGTAACCCTTTTGGTAAATATCTATGTCCTTGCTTTCAGAAATATTTTTGTCTATTTACGAAAGATATATGAGTGATATTTTTTGAGATTTCGTAAGGTTGCAATCAAAGTTATTTAATAAATATTTCCGTGTGATAATTCGGTAAGAATAACTGATACATATGAACATTCGGACAATTAGTGTTAAGAATTTAAATATGAGTTTAAGTCTTATATTGGTTAGAAATGAGAAAGTATAACATTATATAAGGATACAAATTCATAAGTCTATTGTCTTAAGCTTTTGGATTGAGAATAGTGTCAATATCTTATATAGTTGTATTGATGTTTGTTCTTCCAGTAAAACCTCCTCTGTAAACTTAACAAGTTGAATTCCCCTGTACTACACAACTTCATTGTAATAATGAAAATGGTGAAAACTACTTGTTTCAAGTCTCGAGTTTAAATTAAAAATCTTACTTTAATTAACAAAATTAATCAACATATCATTTGATTTTATTGATCTTATTTTAAAATAATAATACTTCTCTTAAATTCTATTTTATGAGAGTAAGTAATAACGGGAAATACAATCTCAGTTAAATTAAGAATATTTTAATAAATAAGATGAAATTAATTATTATTTGGATATATTTTGAGCCAATTTATTTTTTCATTTATATTAAAGTCCTCAGCAAATAACTATTTGTAACATTATTCTAAACTACGAATATATATATATATATATATATATATATATATATTTTGAGATTAAGCTTAAATACCTTTTTGGTCCTCATTTTCGTAGTGTTTGTTGCGGATGGTCCTCATTTTCACAAAATGTTTAAAATGGTCCTCATTTTTACTGAATGTTTAGAATGATCCTCATTTTCGCAATTTGTGTTTTATTTGATCCATTTCTGTAACGCCGTTTAAATCATTAACAGAACATTGTATAGGTGGCACGGTTTGTATTAGGGTGTATTACGTGTACTGTACAGGTGGCTTAATAAGTGAGCTAGGGTTTTGGTAGGAAATGTTTGAGCAGTTGGTGAGTTTTGGCAATCTTGTTCCTCCATTCCCAATTGTCCAGATAAGCCTGTGGATGAGCAGACTGCAACACCTGCTGAGACTGCACCAGATACCCAAACTGCTGAGAATGCACCAACTGCTGAAACTCAAACAACTCAACCACCAAGGAATGAAGTAGAGAGTTAAGCAACACCACTACCAACACCAGAAGAACCATCTCAGCAGTTTAGGATGAAATTACAGATTAGGAGGAGGCCATGATAGCAGTTACAAACGTCTTAGTTATTTTTTAGAACTTCTGATGTAGAATTCATTATTGATGTACTGCATTTTGACTTTCCTTAAACTTCGTTTAGTTTCACTTTTGCCAAACATTGATGTAGTGCATTTTGATGAGGATGAATTAATGTTATGAATTTAACTTCTTCCAGACTTATATCAATTTAATTTTTTCCCAAACTTAAATCAATTTCACTTACTTCAATGCTCAGATTAAGATGTCATTTTGAACATGTTGGGACTAATATCAACACAATCAAACTAATTCATTTCTTCATTTAACAATAGTACAAAACAGATTGGACTTTAAAAGATTACACACAATAACAGTACGAATAATACAATAACAACTCAAGTGAACCCTATTACTAATTGCAACCTCTTCTCAGCAACCTTCAATGACTTCTCCAAATCATTAATCTGCCTCATTTGTGTCATGATAATGACATCCTTTTCATCAACACCACAATTTGAAAAAGTTGTAGCCCACATTATTGGAACCACCACTCTGTAAATCAATAAATCAATAAATCAAAAATTAAAACCAATTTATTATTAACACAAAAATAAAAATAGATTGTAACCAAAATTTTCTACCAATATTCTTTGGAGTTCTTGTCATCCTCAAAGCAGCCATCTCTCTGCAACTACAAATCGGGGTTAATTTGTTTCTCGTTGAACCACCAATAGTGCACAAAGTGATACAACACGGTTGCCTCCAACGATTACAACCAGAGGTAAAGGAAGAAGATTGGGACCGTAACATACCTATATAATGGGATTGCAGAAAGAAGAAGATTGCAGCAATACCAATTGCGAATGGAGGAACAAGATTGTCAAAACTCACCAACTGCCCAAACATTCCCTACCAAAACCCTAGCTCACTTATTTATCCCCAAATATCTAATTAAGCCACCTGTACAGTACACGTAATACACCCTAATACAAATCGTGCCACATATACAATGTTTCGTTAATGATTTAAACGGCGTTACAGAAAAGAACCAAATAAAACACAAATTGCGAAAATGAGGACCATTCTAAACATTCGGTAAAAATGAGGACCATTTTAAACATTATGTGAAAATGAGGACCATTCGCAACAAACACTACGAAAATGAGGACAAAAAAGTATTTAAGCCTTGAGATTATTATTTTAGAGATATTTTGAATAGAAAGAAGTAAACGGGGAGCTGAGAAACCAATGAATTATTTATTATTATAACGTGTATGTATCAACACATCCTATAACAAAGAGATGATATATTTTTACCTGAGATGAGATGTCATATTTAAAGGTTAAGTTGACAACAGTGTGTTTCCAAAAAGATAAGGTTGTATTAATTTGTAAAAATTGTGCTTTTTCTAAGAGAAACAAAGAAATCAGAACATGTATGGCAGATTATTAAAATTGAGGGATTAAAATTATGCATCATCTTGTATGTTGTCCAACATAAGGAACCTGCATTGCTCTTTTAGTTAGATCTTTGAAGTTAATATTTTAGTTCTGAAGCTCTACAAATAAATGTAACACCATCGAAGTGTTCAATTTACTAATAATAACAAGAGTAGTTCTTCAGATAACATCACATTAATTTATAGTTGAAAGGTAAAACTAATGACATTAGTTTATAAGGACATAATATTATTGGATGTGGGAGAATCCACCAAAATTATACTTTTAGTTGAAATTTGTAAAGAATACTGATAATTACATGCCATGATGAGGACAATTAGTAGTATTTGTTAATGTGTGTAGACGGTAAATGAATCCAGCCAAAAGAAAAAACAGATGAAGCTAAAAAATAGGTTAATTAGATGACATTGAAAGGAAGAATAGTGAGAAGTATGCAGAAATGGAAGATTTGTAGCAACCAAACAAAGAAATTCAATAATTTATTGAAGTAGAAGACAAGAAGTCTGATACAACATCACAAACAGAGTAATTATTATGCTTCAGTAAAAGTGACTGAAACAACATAGAAAGTGAAGATGAGAAGTAAATGAAGGACACATAAAACACCCAACACAAGCAGAAGAAGAAATTAGAAATAGTAGATTGAAGAAGTAAAGCACGGAGTTACTAGTGATAGATTAAGTTCATGGGGTTTTTTGGACGGCCTTATTAGCAGTTAGCTTGGGAAATGGCAATCTGGGAAGTGGCACATAGTTACCAATTACGTCAGCAAATGGCAATTTAGGGATGATATCAGGGAGTGAGATTTTTGGAACTGAAATACCCAGAGCAGGTGAATCATCTTCTGGTGGAAACAGTATTTCTGGGGTGAGACGTGCTTCTGCAACCCTAGAGTGAGTTATGATGATGGATGAAAATGTCAGAAGCAGAAGAGGTAAAACCATAAACAAACTGCTACGACCCATTCTTCAAGAGCTAACAAAGGACAACACTTTTCTTAATCAATGCTTTCTGCAACGAAAATTGGGTTGAGTATGCTTGAGGTGGAAGTGCCCTTTTATAGATCAGGAACTGCATCCCGTTGCACATGGATGGGGCCTTCTCAGTAAAACTAAAACTCTCTAAATTCTTTCATACCATGTAATAATACTATCAAAGAGTAAAATATGAAAATCAAAAAATAATATTCAAAAAATAATTTTCCTATTTTGAATCACAAACTTAACTAAATTCACACTTAAACTTCCTTCTTCTTTTACAATTTTTAAGAACAAAACTTAAAAGGTAGTATTTTCCAGCTGTCATTAACGTGATTTTTTTAACTTTATTAAAAAATAACCCCTATGTCAAGATACTGACAAGTTTGGTAACGTTGATATTTTTGTTTCGATGTAAAATTTTAAAGGATATTTTTTATGGATAATTTAAATATTCTTTTTAACTAATTACTGATATTTTACATCCCGACCATCACTATATGCGATTCGACACAATCCAAAGATTTTAATGGTGGGTTGGTATCGAAAGTAATTCATCCCATGGATAAAGAAGACAACGTCATACCCATAAATCCAATATTTTCAGAAAATTTTGAATTAAAAGTGTATGAAATGTCTTTAGTGATAATATATATATTATATATATATATATATATATATATATATATATATATATATATATATAAAATTTTTCATAATATTAATTTTATTCTTCATAAATTATTTGTCTATTTACGAAAGATATTTTTTGAGATTTCGTAAGGTTGCTATCAAGGTTATTCAATAAATCTTTCTGTGTGATAATTCGGTAAGAAGACTCTCAAATTATACGCGTGTTATAAGTTCTTAATAATGTCTAATTGTTTTCATAAAAATTAATGATTAAAAAAAGTTTTATATAAAGAAGTACTACATAGCTTAATTGTAATAATAAAAACTGTGTAAACTACTTGTTCAAGTCTCGAGTTTAAGTTAAAAATCCGACTTTAATTAACAAAATTAATTAACATATCATTTAATTTTACTGATCTTATTTTAAAATAATACTTCTCTTAAATTATACTTTATGATCGTGTAAGAGAGAGTAACGAGAAATACAATTGCAGTTAAATTAAGAATATTTACAAATATTTTAATAAATAAGATGAAATTAATTATTATTTGGATATATTTTGAGCCATTTTATTTTTTTTATTTATATTGAAGTCCTGATGAAATAACTATTTGTAACATTATTTTAAGGATAATGTTTTTCTGACCCATTTTGTTTTATTCATTTTTAACCTATCATCTAATCATTCTTCAATGATCTATTTTAAATTTTTTTAATAATATGATGTGATGATCTAAAAACATTAGAGTGAAAAATTAAAAATAAAATCAAAGTATCTTATTCTTATTCTAAATTACGTATTATGTCAGAGATATTTTTGAATAGAAAAAAGTGAAGAGGGAGTTGAGAAACCAACGAATTATTTATTATTATGTATCCTATAACGTATCGTATAACAACAACAGATGATATTGAAATACATGAAGAGAAGTAAAGAGAGGGAAGACATGCATGGAATAAGATGAAAGAAGAAAGGAAAATGCAAAGTCCGGAACAACATAAGAGAACAACGTATAACGTAAGCATCAGATATGTGTAACATGTCTGGATGAAAGATAAACGCAGGCCACGATGAGAAGCAAACTCTGGAACAGTGGAAAAGTAGGTTGATTCAAGGAGTGGAAGGTGAAGGTGGTGGAGAGAGAAAAGGGAATGAGAAGGGAAGGTTCGGAAGTGGTGGAAGAGTGACCTGTGGGATGTTTGGAATGGTCGGAATAATAGGCTGTGTTGGAATTGTAGGCAGAGGTGGCAATGTTGGGACATTTGGTGTTGTTTGCATCAGATGACGACCTGCGAGCCCAATATCGATGTTTGAGAAGGAAATAGCAACGAGAAAAGCAAAGATGAAGAAACTGTGGGAGGCCATGGCTAAACACTTAATTAACTTCAGGGAACTTTTGCTTTCAGCTTGGTGAGTTGTGTTCATTTTCAGGTTCGCCTTTTATACAAATTTCATGACTCTGTTGTTGGACTACCTTCTAGTGGTTGGTTTGTAAAGCATTTCAAATTCAAAAGTAGGACATCCAACTTTTTTTTTTTTTTTTTTTTTCTGAGGGTTGGTTTTAAAATGTGGTAGGTACTCCAACATTGAAATTGTCTCTTATATTTCACAACTTATTTTGAAAAGCCAGACCTTCGTTTTGTTCTTTCTCGATTGAAAATCGTTGTACAGTGATATCTATATATACATATAAAATTTCTCTAATTCAATTTGTGATAACCTACATTTCCTAACTACAGCTACTAACATATTTAATTACTGTAGTTTCTTAATTATTAAAATTAAGTCTTGATTATAGGACGGTATGATGCAAAGAGAAAAGATGGAAAGAAAAAAAAAAGGTAAAGAAAGAAAAAATATATAAATAAAGTGTGAAATTGTTTACATGATGGTTGATTGGCCCGCCCTCAATTTTTTTACTCCTACTCTCACAACACAACTAGTTTTATTATTTTTTTATTGAATAATATAATTTATATTGTAATTAAATATCTTATTTTAATATTTTACTATTAATTTTTTTTTTTGTAATAATGTGAATGTTTTTAAATGAGGGTGTCAAATTTTTTAAGGTGATTCATTTTTTTTAACTATGTGGTATCTTGAAATCATGAAATAAATACTTACTTAACAACTTAAAATAATAATATTTTAAGAATTTTTTTTAATTTAAAAATTTAATATCCATTATTATGTTATTACATGGAACTATAATTTTTGGGTGATTTACCTAGAAAGAAGGTTTTCGTGGTAACATTCGGACCATTCAATCGACGGTCACGAATTCTTTTTCACGTGGGCATATGTCGAACTTTCACACGGTATAACTGGTCCTTCTTTCAGTTTCATTTTTGTGGTGTACAGTGTGTTCATTGATGTATATTATTAAAAGTATATACACCAACTTCATATTATTTACGTAGATTTTATTTTATAATTATATATAATTTATTTAAATACGTGCCTTCATTATAATAAAATAATAATTCATTTTTATATTATCATAAGATTGGTGATGATTATGTAGTTTAAAAAAACCTTTTGATGATCATATAATATATAGATGTTATAATTGATATATTAATTTAAGATAATAATATTTTGACTATTAATTATTGACAACTTTTTCTTACAGTCATTCTCTAAGTAGTTTTTGAATATTGAAAATGAGAAAAAAGAAAAAATGGAAAATCACTTAAAAAATAGCATGTAAAATGATAAGAGAAAGTTGTCAAAATTTAGTTGTCAAAAAATCATTTTCTATTAGTTTAAATATGAAATTAATTGATAGTTATACTAATTTAACAAAGTTATTGTATTAGTTTAACTAATATATAAAAATGTAAAATAGCTATATTCGAGGTGAAGGCCCTTACATTACCCAAAAATATGATTAAATTATATATATATATATATATATATATATATATATATATATATATATAAAAGTCGATGTAAATTTAACTTTTGAAAATATCAAATAACATGTATGAAACATCGTTGGTTTAGCCGAGATTCAAGCATGGTTAACTTAATATTATTTTTTAAAACATATAATTATCACAATTTTTGTTCATCTAGAGTTGTGATTATGTTTTATTTTTGTGATTAGGATTAGGTTTTTTTTATCGATGTTGACTACTGTTACCTTTAAATCAATTTTAGCTAGATTTTTTTTAGTAAAGTGTATTTTAATCGATATCAATCGATGTCTGATAAAGTTACTTTTGTATCAACATCATGAGTGTGATTCATTTAAAAATTACCATCATAATTGGAAGTTATTTTCCATACATATTCTGTTGTTAATGAGGTTTGAGGTTTACTTGGACCTGTCTTTGCAGTAGTAGTCTATGTCATCCAGAGTTTTCTTCTCTGTGCTTTAGTTAGAAATTGACACAACATAAATAAAGTGAGTGAAACAACATATAATATAAACCGAAGATTACATTATTGAATGACAACTAAAGTAAGTACAATTTAAACAACCTTGGACAAGAACAAGAAGAACAAAATGTAAACAGTAGAGTGAATGAGTAACAGTGGAAGTCACTAGAACAAAAGCAGTAGTAGTAATAGTAACTGATACATTTCAGGAAATGTAAGTGCTCATGGGATTTTCACACCTTCAACCTTTAGCGTTGGAAGTGGCAGGGACGGCAGGGACGGCAGGGAAGTAGTTGGCACCGGAGGAAGTGGCACTGGCAGGGAAGGAAGTGGCGCCGGCAGATCAGGAACTGGCACCGGCAGATCAGGAACTGTCACCGGCAGAGCTGGGAGTGGCACTGGAAGAGTAGGTAACGCAGTTTTCGAGTCCAATGGAAGCTCTGATTTTGGCACCACGCGTGCCACTGCGATCCTTGACTCAATCATCATCCATGAAAATGTTAGAACCACCACGCTTAAAACCATTGACAAACTGCTACGACCCATTGTTCCACCACCTTTCTTAATCAATTCTCTCTGCAAACAAAGTTGGTTTTGCTAAGCTTGAGGTACTACTCGCCTCTTGGTGCCCTTTTATAGATGACATTCAATGCTGCTGCACATGGATACCCATTATTGCCATGTATTAGTATGGATGTTAACACTTAAACTAACTATAAATTCTTTTATACTATACCGTATTATTCATACTATCAACAATGTCTGCATTTCAAGATTAATTTTGGCCTCACAAATTAATCATATCAGCATCTACTTAAATCATGTTACCAGTGTTCCAGTGCCATGCGAATCTGAAAATACACATCATGTCAATCACACAAGACACTTTACAATATTTCAACGTCAGTGCATGATTGACGATGCTAATTTGATGACAGTAGCTTATTTTATGAGAGAACAGTGTATTAGCAAAGTAAACAATTACTTTTTAGTGACAAACATAACCAAATACACGCAGTTAAACTTCTTTTTTCATTTAGCAGCGTTGACAGGATTATATTCTTTGTGGTCGATGTTATGAGAGCTTTTTTCTCAACATTAGTAAGACAAGTTTTAATCAGATGTAAGTCGATGTTTTTCATTCTGCGTTCATAAGAGATATACAAGATGTTATAGTCAACCAGAAAAAACTACTTTTTTTGGTTAAGGATGTGCTGGTGAAACAACGTAATAATCTGAATTGCTCAATGATATCTGTATTAAACCAGCATTCGCGGGTACATGCATGCAATTCCACACAAAACATGGTAATAGCATGCAGTGACTCTGTGATGTCTAAAGTAATCATACTTTGGATAATAATAATAATAATAGTAATGTTGTGGTGGCACTTCAGTGGAGGAGGGGAAGTGAAGTTATGGTGGAGAGTGAAGTTTACCAGACAACAAAAAAGTTGAGCATGAAAGGTTTGGGCCAGAAGGTATTGAGATAAGAACTCGTTGGCTCCAGCTTTACCAGACGATAAAATGAAACATTTTGTCATATTGGAGGGGTCAAATCCACAGAATGAAGCTGGCACATGTAATAAACCAAAAGAACATAGTAGACTATGTTGTCTCATTATGGATAACTTGTGGCTTTTGTTCAACTTATCATGATAGTATTCCAAACACAGATTCAGCCACATGCACATCACTCTATCCGCTTCTTCTCTGCTACCTACAGCTAGATTCCTTAACCTCATTCATTTACTTTTAATTACTCATATACGTGATGAAACACAATGTAAATCTTGCAGTTTGGTAAATTTTATGAAACTACTGAAACAGATGTAAAACTAATTCATATATAATGCAGTATGCCAGAACATAAAATCGTGTCAACTATAGTATTCAGAATTTCGAGATTTGATTTCCGTCTTTAATGATTAACTATGTCAGGGTCAAATAAAATATTTCAATGAGAAGTAATAATCTTCAGTCATCAAAATTGTTGTCTTGTAGTACATAATTAAGATGCACAGCTTGTATTAGTAAAAGACATGTGCAATTTGCAGAAGTGACAGTGAAACCAGAAACAACTTGTTCTATGTAGTGGCTGATTCTTAAATGTCAGAATGAATAGTATTCATCACCTTGCTGTACAGAAGGAGGCCTCTAATTGGGAGGATGAAGTTACATGATGCAGTTCATACAATGTCCTGCATCTAGAACCTGAACTGTTCTTTAGTTTTAAATAATGCAGACAAGTGCAATGTGGCCATGAATGCTTGGATAATTTCTGTATGGTGTATAAATAATGAACAAATACTACAGCTCAGATCTTACCTATCTGAAGAGAATACAAATAGATGGAATTAAAAACCCGGAACTTAAATTGTTTGCATTCATAACTTTAGTATGCAGAATTTCAAACTCGTAAATCTTATAGTTCTGGTATGGACCAAAGATTGATAAAGCATTCTATGCTTCGAGAGAATTCTATTTTCAGTTGAATTAAGACCTTTTTTCTCGCTTACACGCATAAAAAGATTAGGATATAACATTCTATCACAGCAAGATATATATTAAATTCCAGAAGTTTTATATATTTGTATTGATTCCAAGCCTTGGTCTCGTTAAAACTAGAGTACATCAGAAAATATATTTTGATTGATTACCTCAGTAGTGCATCTTATATTTATTACATCATTTCATCACTCTGTTTCATCAGATCAAGAAACTCAATTGAAACACCAGAAGAAAAAACTCCCGCAATGAACATGGCCATGAAATAGCACAATTTCTGCGTTGGCCACCCTTTTGAAGCACATGACAGCATTGTATAAAATGACTATATGTTATGTATTTACAACCAGAAAAGTGAGGAAACGTAGTAGATTGTACAACTATGTCCAACATGAATGTCTATATCCGATACCAAACACTTTCATGTGCTGATGTGCAGGAAGTGGACACATGCATGTTCTAAAAGCTACAATGATAACAGAATTATTAAAGAATCATGTAACTGGCAGAAACAGCTAATCAGCTATATCCCTGAAATTCAATCAATAAGATGTGACATTATTTTATGGTTCAAAATAAACAAAAAGATAAGAATGAGGAAGAACTGCAATGAATTAACTTCTTTCCTGAAGAACTTTTGTTTGGTTTACCATGTCTTACTGGCATTGCATGTAACATCCTTTTTCTGCCAGACAGAATAAGATAATTCCTAGGCCTAGCTGACATAGTAAAAATTACAAAAGGTAAGCCGTTGTGTTTCTTAGCCTATTTCGAAGACAAAACTTGATGAATTTCATGAAATCAAGTTCCAATCACTACTTTCATCAATCAATAATTACATGAATTATTCCTTACGATCTACTCCTCAAGACTGAGTTCAAGACCGAGTTTCTTTTTATGTGATATATTTCTCATCAAGATGTTGTAGTGATTATGGTATTGTTGTTTTTATTATAATGGTTTAAATTAGGTCACCAAGAATTCCTCAAGACTGAGTTCAAGACCGAGTTTCTTTTTATGTGATATATTTCTCATCAAGATGTTGTAGTGATTATGGTATTGTTGTTTTTATTATAATGGTTTAAATTAGGTCACCAAGAATTCATTAGGGAAAAGTTATATTAATGTAACATCGACTTTAACTCGAATTCACAACATTTTTAACACAAAACCTTGACATAAAAGATTTATAATATTTTTCTTATATACTATTTAATTTTATTATTAATAACTAATGTGAAATTTTAATTCATACTTATAACCAGTAATTAGTTCATAACTAATAATTAGGACAAGCAGTCCATTGTATTTGGTAAACTCACTTTTAGTTACTTTCTAATTCTTTTATTAGTGAAAAATCTTATTTGGCCTCATAAATAAATAGTATTTTCTCTATTTCAAAATTATTCTTTTAACATCATATTAAACGTTTAAGAATTACTTAATAGATAGAAACTTGAACAAAAATATCTTCTCTTTTTCAAAAATTCTGTGTCTCTTTCCGATACAAATAATAGGATGTCGTAGGAAAAAAAATCATTTTTAAAATAGCTTAAGAAGACTAAAGGAACTATTATTTTAAAACAAAAAAAATTAAAAAGTTAGAAAGATTATTATTTTGAATGAGAGGGTATTTGGTAAATAAGTTTATTCAAAACTTGTACAAGTCTAGTTTCAAATCTTTTTTTATAACTTTACATTTCTCCTTCTAATTCTTAATAAATTTGCGTTTTACCCCTTTTCAAATAAGGTAGATTTTATAGCAGCATGTTAACTACTACTCAAATCAACATATAATGAAATTGTGAAGTTTATTTTTGTTTTAAAATATTGTATAAGATTAGTAGTAAAATATATAATATGAAAAGGGTATTTTAATTTAAACCAAAAAAAATGTAATTGAAATCATTAATCTATAAATAAAAACTGTAACAGTTTAAAATTAATTATAAATAACCAATAATATAATTGTATCAATCAAATAAAATAAAATTTGATATCAAAATATCATTTAAATTTGTCTATTTGTTTACTTTACATCTATTACTTAATATATAATCTATTGTTTTATACAAAAATTAACTCTAACTTTCTAGCTGTAATTAGCTTTTGTCTATCATATTGTTCAACTGGTCTGGGCCATGCCACTATCCCATTAGGCCTGCACAAACATGCAATGAAGCACAAGCAATTTATTTCCTGCACTCCTATAATTGATTCTTGTACCTCTCCAATACACTGGAATGATAAAGTAACCTTTCAGAGTTTTTACACCTTTCAGAAAATGTTATTTAAAGTGCAATAAAAAAAACTTTACATATATTTCAAAAACATTCTATAAAACTTAATTATGGAATGAAAGATATAAGATATATAATCCAGAATAAATATTTAACTATTTCATATAATTCAGTGAGGAAATAACCTATACATTTATCATTATAAACTGACATCTTTAAAACTGAATTCAAAAACATTTTGAAATGTCATTTCCAAAAGATTAGTAGATTCAAAATCATTTGACAAAGCAAATCCTTCAAAGGAAAATTGGTGGGTTGGTGGGGAAATAATTCTGAAGAGTGTGGTTTAAACAACATTTAGAAAACCCGTGTAGATTATTGGGAAAACAGAATAAACATATTTGAGAGGGAATCAAATAACATAGATTTCATCAAACCAAGAGTACATTATGACCTCAACGTTTCTTCAAAATGCTACAACAGACACACTCACATGGTAGGGGTTTATTCAAATCAATCCATATATCTATCTAATAAATACTACAAAATACATAACTCGGCCTATGCAAACTTCGATGCATTACACAGGAAAATAAATGTTCAAACTTCAACGCCAAAATATTTTGTTTTTGGCAGCAATTCTGCCATTTTCCTCCAACTTAGTTCCCCGGTAATCAAGTGTCCATTTCTCAAATGAACAGTCAACGAAGTTGTAGTAACCACCATGAATACAGAGTTCTTTATTCGCCACCTTTTCTTCTATCCAGGGGTAAGTAAGTAGGTTCAACAAGGAATGGTTGATTGATTCCTGCATAACAAGAACATCTAAAGCATTAAACTTGAAAGTATTCAACATTTTGCAGAAAGGTGTTTGATTTCTCAACATGAACTTCAGTTAAGGAGTTAGGACTGTCAGAAAATAGGGCAGAGTGATTCATCGAGGCATCTTTTCTTTTTGACAGATTTCATTTCTACAATGCATTGGAAGCCAATACAGGAGTCAACATTCAAATCCCCAATTATACATTACAATCAAGTATTTTTAGATACAAAAATCCAAAACTGGGGAGAAGGATTAACAGAATGAAAAAGCAACAGAAAACATAATACAAACACACACACATAAATCTAAGAACAAAAATGTATATATCACCTTCTCACAATGCGTGCACTGCTCATCAAAGCTGAGGTTAGAAGCAGCAGCCTTGGCTTTTGTTCTTGCCTTCTTCCCACCAATGACCCAACTTTTTATAAAACTACCAATACAAAAGTATATTTTTAATTTAGAAATGTATGGCACATTTCATTCCAAAAAAGCTTAAGGACAACCAAATCCAAAATTAAGTACCTTTTTTCAACATCATCATCTTCCATACTCATCAGGGCACGAATACCGCCACAGCAGCTGTGGCCAATGACTAAGATGTTCTCAACCTGCAACGAATGAAAGAACAAATCTCAGAGCTTTTGGACCAGTAATTTAGAAAATTATTAGAACCTTATGCAATCAAATATTTTGCAGATATTTCTTGCAAGCCTCGAGTACTAGACGCTATGTCTTATGAGATGTTATTAAAACACGGTCGATTTCGCTTGTTTCCAAGTTCAATGAAGTATTTTGCAATCAACTTAGCATTGCTTTTATAAATAAATAAGACACAAAAAATTCAATCTCTACATAAAAGTTGTAGTTATCATAAAATCAGTCGATATTTAACAAAAGTCATTTTGAACTTCAAAAAACTACGCAATCCGCCAGAAGAAACTGAGAATAATTAAATAGATGATAGATAAAGTAACAAGAGCATTAGAAGTTTCAAATGATGAGGATGAATCTTGCCTTACAAATTCTAAGTAAAAAAAATGCTTACCAGAAGGGAGTTCACAGCAAATTCCAAAGCGGCATTTGTTTCTGAGGGTCCACTCTGCACCGGGAAAAAGGAATTAGAAGGGTATCTCTTTCGTTCAGAAATTAGCAATAATAATAATATGGTCAACACTGGCAGCCAAACCAATTGCAGTGAGACTTGTACCTCAAAGGTAGGAACCAAATTAGCAATATTGCGAATCATGAATGCTTCACCTGGTTGAAATCCCAGGATATTAGAGGGGCATACTCTAGAATCTGCACAAGCAATAACCATGAACTGTTCTGGCAATTGTTAGTAAAGAATGCTTATTTATTAATGCTTCAGTAGAAAACATGAAATGAACTAAATGGAATAAGAACCAAACCATAAATGACAAATTAATAAACAACCAAAGGCTTGGCCGAAAGGGTGTATAGGTAAAATAGGAGACAGAAGACAGAGGTCAATTACCTTTGGTGTTTGAACCTTCGCAAGATTTTCAAAGTGATCAATGTCTTTCCTGCCATAAAATAAACAGTATTATATAAGCTTCTTTTCCCTAAACTAGGCATAAAAAATGAACATTTCAAATAAGGGCTTTCTGAAGCTTACAAGTATTTATTCTTTTTAAAATTTAGAAACCTGTCTTTCAGGTCATTAAATATATCACACCCATCTTCAGCATCAACTAAAGTACTTAGCTTGTTGTTATTAAGTTTCTCTGTAAATCCCGGAGGCCCCATTGAAGCCTTTAAAGTGCAACCTTGATTTCTCCTGCAAACATTAGAACATCATATAGAATGCACGTAAAAAGAAAAGGAAGAATTGATCAATTAATTGTGTTTACTTCTACGAAATAGCTGCAAAAACTGTAATCTATTCAGACAAATGTTAGAATTTGGGCCCGAACATACTGATTACACGGAAGGAACATTAGATCTGCATACTCATTAATAGATTGAGTATTAACATATTTAAAGTTATCAAACAGGAGAAGATTGCAATATCATTAAGCAACTAAGCACAAGGCATCTGCAATTCTGTAACCTAAATCAGCTAGGGATCAGAACGGAGAATACTCAGTTTTACCCATTAAATTCGTTTTTCACTCAATGTTTAGGGGATACTCAACGTTTATAACCATTTTCATTTATCTTTGCCAGATTAACATTTACAAATCCACTAAACAAAGTAAAGATTGGATCTTGCAAGTTTCAGCTAATTAAACTAGCTAGGAACGAACACCCAAGACATGAAAATCAACACAAGACTAGAAAATAAGAGAACCGAGCATGATTGAAGCAGAGGCAGATGGGCACTGACCTAAATGCCGTGAAGAAACTGAAATGGGTATGCTCAAAGTTCCCCTTTTTCGGCGCGGAGTAACCAAAGATCTGCTTATCTATAACGATTAGTGCATTCAAAATTCACAAGTAGAATAAGAAAATGGGCATGTTAGAGATAAAACACGAGATGTGAGTACAGAACAATAAATACCGTTGATGTGGCAGGTTTGGAAGCAAAGGGATCAGAGGAAAGAGAGAATGGTGCAGGAACTGCCATTACTGAAATGAAACTGAAAACAAGGTTGAAGTGTGAATAAAAGAGGCATTGTTTTGTTGGGAATTAAAATAGTAGTTGGTGAAGTTGGTTAGAGTCATGTGTTGCTGGATTGTCTCCAAGAAAGACGGAGAAATCAAGGTATTTAAACAAAGGTAAAAGGGACAACAAAAAGGTTATTCCTTTGCTCCTCCACCACCAGTTACCCATGATGTGGTGATGGTACTCTGTCTCAACCTTTGCTTTTGACTTTCTGACCTCTCTCACAGATCACAATTCCATTTAAGCCCACAAGAGGATAAGACCAAGTAAATTTTTGGAAAGTTCTAGAATATTACATGTGTACGGTGAAAATAGAAAGTACCCCCAAAAGGAAATTCAGAGATAGATCAAGAGACGCAGATATAAGCCTGTGTTCATATCAGATCAATCATACACCCTATTTCTACTGTTATTTCTTCTGATAAGTAGATATTTTTTGTTTGTAATTTTTTTTGTTTAACTATGAGTTAGGTACAGTTTGAGTTATTTCATTGTTTTTTATGTTAATGATGATAATAACAACATGATAATAATAACAACATAATATATTTGTGATGGAAGATTTACACATATGAGATAACAAATTAATTTTTAAATATTTTAAAAAAAAAAAAAAAAAAACCAGATGTATGACTAGTCACTTCTAGGTGATATGGGAATCATTTAAAAAATATGATAAATCAATGAAAATAATTAAAAGACTAAAATTAAATGTGAAAATAAGTGTTTGTTTTTATCTAATCACTATACATGAATGGTGCAAATTTGAGATTCCTTTAGAAAAGCTACTTTGACCATAAGGGAATTAGGACCTTAGAAATTCTCTAGAGTTTATATCCAACAAGTCCATTCATGTTTGGCAATGATATAAAGAATTTGAACTCCGTGTTTGAATGATAAAACACAGGGATGGAATTAGAGAGGATAAAATAAAGAAGAGATGAATATTTTCTCTCTTCTTTTTTTGTTTTAATTTGTTAAAAAAGTAAGAACAATGAAATAAAGTTTGGTTGTATTTTATTTTTGAATTCCTTTGTCCTCTGTTGCTTTTCTTCTTTATTTTATTCTTCGCGTAAACAGAGCATAAGACGACAAGAAAAAAAAAACATCAAAAATTCCAAATGCTTGAGAATGGAGAATCTTTGTCTTTGAGATTGTAGCTCACATTTAGCCAAGACGTCTATTTATATGGATTACACGTGTAAAATGATGAGAAACTGAAACAATTGTTGCAAAAAGGACAACAAATGAAACAGCAATAGCACAGATTGAGGCAGATTCTAAGTATGTAAAAACTATGTTAATAGTTGGGTAGGATCATAATGAGTTTGGATTTGCCTACATTAAAAGTAAGTTTACTCGGTCTGTGCCATTGCTACAGAAAATAAATATAATATATTAACTTACTTTATTCTTTAAATGTTGATGTTAATCCATTCTGGTTTTGGAGACAAAAAACTATAATAATTCTCTAAATTTGTAAATCTGTGATTTTAAAAAATTGATTATTTATATATCTTATGGTATAAACATTTATGTAAGTGTTGGCAAATTTTAAATAATTTATTATGTATTCATAAATTGTTTACAATTTTTTTAATAAACTCTTCAAAATAATTTATGAAACGCCTTATTTTGACCTTGTTTTCACTTAACTTTAAAAAAAAAATGCATAAGTAATTATATGAAAAATACCAATTTAATAAAAAAAAATAGTTAACATTTTTACCCAAAAACAATCCTCGAAAAAACCAAACATGGTGATTTACATCTTAAAAGCATTAATTTTGTGGACAACAAAATATTTTATTTGCAAAACAGAAATGGCAACAGGTCGTAAATGGTAGTATTTAAGTCTTTTTATACTGAGGTTAGAAGTGAACTTAATTAATTTATATTAAAAACATTAAAAAATAACTGAAAATTTTACAAGAAAAATAATTACAAATAAAAGGATAAAATTTAATTTCGACCAATTAAATAAATTTGAACCGAATTAAGTACATAAGCATGCGAATCCAAGCACCTTAACCAAAACCCACACAAATTGAAACCATCCAACCCTAATGGTTTCTCGGAAAGATTTGGATCTACAAGTAACAACTTACAGACTACGTTAGATTGGGCTTTTTTGGCCCAAACCGGCCTGTTGTTTAGTCCAATTAAATTATAAGGAATTAAATTAACTGATAATAAAGTTTATAAACAAACACAGTTATAATTAAAATCAGAAGCAAAATTTCTAATTTCATACTTTATAAAACCGGCATAATCGTTAATACTTATTTTAACAAATAAATCAACGTTTCAGGGAAATTTTAAACAAAGAGGCGCAGGACGAGGGAAAAATGGACAGAAAAGCATGTTCAAACGCAGACCTAATTTAATCAAATTAGGATGTTTGATTTGAGTCAAATGATTTTGTTGGAATGATCCTCGTGAGTCTGATAAAAGCCTACGAGTGAGGGACCAGACCTACATTGGAAGCATTACAATTTTAGAAGAAAGAAAAATGGAAATAGTTCAACATATTTATGACACCCCAATCTCTGGTCCATGCACGTATTCAATTATTAGTGATTGAGGTAGCTAACAAGTACCCTTAAAAACTCAAGATTCATTTGTGCATAGCAGAAAGTTATTCTTTATGCTGAATCCTTCCCAAGATTCAAATGCACAGCAGAAAGGAAGAAGAGGACTAATACTTACTCGCATTGATTTTTGCTTAATATCAAACAGATGTTAACTATATCAACCTGTTTCTGACTGAAAGCGAACAAAAGCACAGGCACAGGAACAACAATTTAAGGTACAAATTCAATAGTTTATAGGTAAATCTTAAAAAAAAAAAAAGATGCTAGTAACATGTTAAGTAAAATTTATTTAATCACATGAAATGAAATTGTGGATGATATAGTATTAGACATTCCATGAATCCCAATCAATTTCAACCAACAGTAAGGGGTGTGTAGGAACTTAAAAAGAGTATGGTAGTAGCATTTGTGGAAGAATAATAACATACCAAAACACATACACACCATTGGACTTGTAGGCAAATACCAGTTATTTGGCACTTTAAAAGCTTGGTCAAGTGTCCTAAACCACCACCATCTAACAGTACAACCAAAGACCTGATCTTATTGCATTTTAAAAAACACTACTTTGGTGAAATGAGACACTGAGAGGGAGTACCAGTAATGCTCCAAGATAGAAAAGCTTCAACTTTTCCCATTCACTACATGGAACAGGGGGAACAATTAGCAAGCAAAAACTTTTCTTGTTCAGAAAAGCCACAAAATTACCAAAGAAGAACCCAATAGATAAAACAGCACAATACAACTGAATCAATAGAACATGAAAACAAACAATGCGAGCATGTTTTGCCTAATTAGTTAGTCTGCCAACAAAAATAATCTACTGCATGTGATTGTTAGAGAGAGAGAGAGAGAGAGAGAGTAGATTAAAGTTGAATGAGTAATATATCCTTCCTGAACAAAACAGAACAGAACAGGAGAGAAAGAAAAGAAATACTCCTCAGATAGTTGAAAACTTGGCGAGGAAGTATTTGGCGAAAGTTATTAAAAGACTAACAAAACAAGAACAAAAAAGGAGCTCATCAGCTTCATTTGGTGCCACGAGTACCGGCATACAAGAAAGTAAACATCATCTAACACAACAAAAAAGCAGGGTGGACAACCTAGAACTAATGACCCTTAACCTTGTCATCTGCAACAGCATTCAGAATAGGCAAGCTACTAAGGAACTCGTCCAGCCCCTCAAAAAACCCAATCCCTTCAATATTATCCTCAGCATTCCCATTCCCATTTTCATTCCCTTCATCCACTTCATGCAAAGACTCCTCCACCTCATTGCTGAACTCCACATTCAAATCCAACTTCCCCAAGTTCCTCTCACTCCTCCTCCTACAACCACCCAACGCACCCTTCTTACCAGAATCTGGCGCCGCCGCCGCCGCAACACCATCAACATCCGCAACCTCACCATTCTCCACATTCCCATTAACATCCCCACCACCACCACTATGACTATGGACCCCTCTCCTAGGCCTCCCAATCGGTTCCCTCCTCACACCACCACCGCTACCATTTCTTCTCTTCCTCCCCCTCTTCCTCGTCCTCTTCTTTGTCTCCGTCGCCATCCCTTTCTGATTCCCGCCATGCCAATCATCATCATCGGAATCATCCTTCGTCGTGTCGGAACCCTCCGCGAACTCCGCGGACGCGTCATCATCGTAGAAAACATAAGGCTCCTTCTGCTGCTTCCCACCCTGCTGCTCCTCCCCTTTGAAAGCGCAAGGAATCAAAGGGGAAAAAGGGTTCCACTTCGAAGAAGAACCGCTAATGTCTCTAAAATCTCCAGAAAACCCCACGGGGAAAAAACCCCAACTGCTAAACGAGCCAAGACCATCTTCCGGCGGCGGCCGTACCACCACCGCATGAAACCCCCTCCGACAACTCTGACACCGCAACGTACAATCCACGTACACCTTCGGATACTCGTACATAACGTAACAATAAGGGCATGCGGTCCAGAAACTCGCCCCTTCGCTCCCGGTCTCAGTCTCCCGAGTCAACTCGCTCGCATTGTCCTCCTGACTCGGAACCTCCACCTCCACCCAAGGCCTGGGGCTTTTCTCCCGCTGAGGGACTTGGTACGGGGTCGGAATCGGATTCGGGTTTAAGTTCGGTTGCGGAGGTTGAATCGGGAAAAAGGTAACCGGAGGAGCGGGAGGTTGCGGCGGCGGTGGAGGAGGAGGCGGGGAAGGGGGTTGAGTGAGGAGTCTGAGTTGGGTGTCGTAGTAGGCTTTCTTGGTGGAGTTGGAGAGTACGGACCAGGCGTCGTTGACGAGAGTAAACGCGTGAGCGGCGAAGGCAAACGGGTTGTGGTGAGGGTCGAGCTGGGTGGCGAGGCGGCGGTACTGCGCGGCGATATAGTCGATGTTCTGAGTGTAACGGAGGACTTGGAGGATGGCGTACCAGTCGAGGTGGTCGTTGATCCGGGCCTCGCCGGCCATGAGGGTATCGATAACCGTGAGAAGAAGCTGGGTGGGCTCGTATATCGGGTCGGACTCTCGGGCTCGAATCGCAAATGAGCGAGCCCCGTGCAAGTCACGTGCGCTTAAAACCTTGTTCGCCGTGTATAGCCACCGCTCCGCCTCCCCTCTTGTCCCTCCTCCGTGACCCTCCATTCACAACAAAACTGAAACCGCCTTTTTTCTTTGCTTCTCCCTCACTCCCTCCTCACTCACATTCTCTCTGTGCTCACCTTAATTGGAACGAGTATGAGAGTAGAGAGGGCGTTTTGGTAATTTCACTACAAATTGTAGAAACGAGTTTCACATGGCCATGGAATGCTGACATCGACATTGACCTTGCTCACACATGAACAACAACACCCTCTTCATCTTCTTCTACCATTCCTCTTCCTTCTCCCATATCTCATTTATATGCCTTCTTCAGACAAAGACAAACTATGTTTCACGCTGGGACCCACCTTCCCACGTTTGACTTCCCTCCTCTCATATTAAACGCTGTCGCTTTTCATTCTCTTCTAAATTTCCTTGCATGCTCTCTCTTTCTACACACTACATTATTTTTCATTGCCCATATTTTATTCTGAATAAATCAGTTTTTTCGGTTTTCAGTTTTCTAAATTGTATTTAAACGGTTTTCAAGTTAATTAGAAACGGTGCATGTCACGCCCTTGTCGGTCATAATCCTATTTTAATCTATATTTTTCTAAAGCTGCTAAATGTAACTTGCAAACTAATTAATGCACTCAAAATATTTATTCAACACAGTTAATGCAAAGTACTCAAATTAAATATTTATTATACTTTTTTCTTTATTCTTTTCCTTCTTTTATTACCTTAATAAATATCCCCGCAAACATTCATTGTGGTTTTTTTGGTGTTTTAAATCATCGGAAACGCATGGAATTTCTGAGTTTTACCATCCTTAAAACATCTTTTTTTTTGTTTTTTCTCGAATGAAAATTACAAGAAGGGGAAAATCTTAAAGTAAGTAAATTAAGTGAAGTATGATTCTGAAAATTATAGTATAAAAAAAAAGCAATTGGTCCCAACTTTTATCCGAAAAAAAAATCCACACCAAACAATTTTTGTAGAAATTTCAAACTCGTGCCCATTTTATTTAAACAGTGATGTTATTACGTGTGCAACTCCTCCACCCTCTATTTTAACAACTACTAGTAATAGTACTCTCATTATTTTTGGGAAACTACAATTCGCCCAAAAAATTAATAATTGGGTATTTTTGGTCATTTCTTTTCATAAATTAGACCCAACCAAGACCCTATGATAACGATTTTTTTTCTTTTTGGATTAATAGTATTTTTTATTTTCAATTTAAATAATAACAAAACAAAACAAAAAATCATATAAAATAACTACATCCGCTGCGCAATTCACTGTTCAATAGATTAAATCTAACCATTCATGGTCATTGAAACTTCATTTTTCATAATTAAAATTGCAAAAATAAAAATAAAAATACTTTTTCTATAAGTTTTACTCATGGAATTTACATAAATTGAAAGTAAAAGTACTAAAACTTAAAATCATAAATTTTACTTTAATTAATAACAATCAACTTCAAAGACGATAATTTTAAAAATGCATGTTACATAAAACAGTTCAATTACGGACAGAAATTAAAGTTTTTCAATTAACTAAGGATTGGATTGAAAGTAAATTGCTTGATGATGTGGAATCATATAATGTTCAAGAAAAAAATATTAAATTGGATCTGGAAAAAAAATAAATGAGTGTAGAAAAGAATTATACTAATTAACAGAAACTGAAAAAATAAATTAATGTGCATAATAAAACGGCTTTCTCAATAATTATTATTCATATGCGTTTTAGAGTTTTTTTTTTCTTGGACCCCTCTAATTTTAAACTTCTTAACAGTTTTAAACTTACTATGTACACAACATTTGTCAATTGAATTAGGTCCATGATTTCATGTAAAATGATTACATATATTTACAACGTTGCAAATATACGTGTTTTCTATAAAATTTATCAAAAATATTTTTCTGGATAATGTACCCTAAATAACTATTATTTATTAGTCTCACGACTTGTCACGACAACTCGTTGAGTTTTTTAGATTTATTTTTTATTTAAAGAATGGATCCTATTCAAGAATTAAGACCAAATAAAAGGCAATTAAGAATTATCATAGCAATTATGTTGTTTGGTGTTCGGGGGTCAATTACAACTCATGTATATTGTAGGGTGAATTAAAAAATTTACACTACTTTTTTAAGGAGTTAACTTGGATTAATAAATTTCTGTATTACTAATAAATGTACGGAAACATTTATTAAAGTTTTAATACAGTATTAATGTATTAAATATATTTTGATTGAGTATTTTCTGCTTTTATTATCGCCTTAAAAAATATTTATTCACCCGTTTCCTTATTCTTAATTGCATCGTATATTACCTATAGAAAAACTCAACTTAAATATGGTTATGAAGTAAATCAACTACTTTTATAAACTAATATGAACTAGTTAACGTTTAATAGAAGCATATTTGCTTCGCCAAGAAAAATTGTAAGACATTGTTTTGCTGGACTTGATAACCGTGAAATAAAATAGAGTGGGACGAGGGAAAAAAATTGAAAATAGTATTATTAAACGTGTGAGTTTTCTGAGTTATAATTATTTTAATTTAAGGGTTAAATATGTTTTTGTCCTAAATTTTGGAATTAGTTCATTTTAAAATTTTGGATCAATTTAATCATTTATCTTTTAAAATATATAAATTTAATCATTTTAATTAAATTTTATTCAGTTTATTTAATATTTCAAGATCGTTTCATAATAATATTTTACTTAACATTAAAGCAAAAATATGTCAAATAATATAAACAACTCAAATACAATCCTGAAAAGCGTATGAAACATCAAATAAACTTAACAAAATTTGATTAAAAATACTAAATTCACGTATTTTAATACATGAAAGACTAAATTAATTCAAAGTTTTGAAATAGACTAATTCCAAAATTCACAAAAAGATAAGGAAGAAAAACATATTTAATCTTAATTTAATTAACATTTTGAAATTTAATTTTAAAATATATAAACATTGGTGAGTTGATCTTTTCATATTCACAAAAAGTGTTGTTCACTTATGTTGTTTAACATATTTTTCTTACCGTTTATAATTTTGTTTTAGGATCAATAACTGCATTTTCAAGGTTCTATCTATCTTAAAACGTGGAAATCTGTCACACTTTTATAAAGGAACGAAGGATATGTAAGATTATTGGATATTGGATACGAGACATGTTTTCTTTTTTATCTTGTCAGTGGTTAATTTTTGTTAATCAGAAAGTTGAATTCATAATCTCTCACCTTTTTTTTTTAATTTCACTAAACCAATTTTATTTCTTTAAATTAGTAGATCCATGACCAAACTCACGTTATAATTTAATTATTTTCAGAAAAAAAACCCTTTATTCTCTGCGTGTGATTTGATCTGAAGATGGTTGGTCAAGATACTAATAATCAGACCCATTGTTCTGAACTGTGGTTGTCATAGTTGTAATCATGAACAACTCCAGATTTTAAATTGAATGAGTTTATTCTTCTGCAACACCCTTTTATCATCATCTACATCATAAAACAAATTGTTGAAGGATCTCAAGTACAATAAGAAGGACGTGAAAGTGTTGGAAATCTTGTTTACCATATTCATTTATAGTTCTAAAAAGGAAAATGTAACCACAGGAAGCCATATTATCAAATATAGGTTTTCAATCTGTTTTTGCTCAAAAATTTGTTTTCACAAATGATGAGAAAGAAGAACTGAAATGTGTTATGCCAGCTCCAACACTGTAAATGCAGACAAATGAATACTGCACCGGAAAAGTCTAAGGTGGACTCTCTTTTTTTCGTACAAATCACTTGTATATTCAAAAAAAGGTTTAATTACTCGGATATACCTATCTTGATTCGAAAATTTCAAAATGATACCCACTTTGAACTTTGTTTCAATTTAGTATCCAAATTCGTAATGTGCATCAATTTCGTACCCTCCGTTAAGTCTTCACAAACGCCGTTAACTACCTTGTCACGTGTCAGCCTCTGATTTTTTAATTTTTTATTTGTTTTTTTATTTTTTTTCTAATTTTTTTTAAAAAACAAAAATTGTCACGTGTCAATTTCTTGATGTGACACGTGGCATTGTAAGTGACACGTGACAAGGTATCGCCACGTGGCAAGGTTTGTCAAGTGTCATTGTCTTCCTTTCAACTTAGTCCTCATATATGTCTATTTGTTTCAATTTAGTACTCATATATTTTTATTTGTTTCAATTTAGTACCCACTCTATTTGTTTCAATTTAGTACCCACTTTATTTGTTTCAATTTTGTCTGAATATTTTTTACAAAGTAGAGAAATATTGCGTCTCCCTTAAGACCAAATTTATTATTTATATAAATGTTATATTTATATTTGTTATTAAAAATGACTTATAAAATTAAGTATTGAAATTTATATTAAAGTTAATAATAAAAGTCATGAATAACAAATTTACCAAAACTTTGTTATTCATGAATATAACAAATATCATTGTAACAAAACATAAATATGTTATTCAGACTTTTACCATTAACTTTAATATAAATTTCAATACTTAATTTTATAAACATATATGGGTACTAAATTGAAACAAATAGACACATGTGGAGACTAAATTGAAATCAAGATAATGACACTTGGCAGGTACCTTACCATGTGACAATACCTTGCCACATGTCACTTACAATGTCATGTGTCACATCAACGATTTGACACATGGCAATTTTAAAAAAATTAAAAAAAATTAAATTTTTTAAAAAACCTGACAGGTGACAAGGTACTACATTGATGCACATTACGAATTTGGGTACTAAAACAAAGTTCAAAATGAATATCATTTTGAAATTTTCGAGTCAAAATGGGTATAATCCGAGTAATTAAGCCTTCAAAAAATATATCATTTTAAATTTTGCTGGAACTAAAAAACAAAAGAATAAATACGGAAAAAGGGAAGTCAGAGAAAAATAATAAAAATTGGATTTGTTTGAATTAAATGAATGAGTAAAAAAATAATTAAATATGTTTATTTATTATCATTATTTTATTTTATTTGTTATTTTAGTAATATTATTTCAATGGTTTATTTTACTATAACTATAATAGATACACGTGTATTCACTGTTTTTATTACATTAAAACAATATAATTTCATTATTTTTATGATTGATTAATTAAAATAATACAATTTAATATATATATATATATATATATATATATAGTTATATAGTTATATAGTTATATAGTTATAATTTTGTGAAAATAATATTAAAAAATCATATAGAACGAAAATTATATATGAATTTTGTGCATCTGGTGCGAAAAGTTTAATTTACTTATATTTTGTAATTTTTTCTTAATAACGACATATACCATTCTCTCTTTTTTTTCTCTCTCTGTTTTTTTTTCCTCCATGATTGAAATAAAAGAGAACATTGGTAATTCTAATAGCTGTTTGAAGTTGTAAATTGATTCATTTTAGACTCTGAAAATTAAAGAATCTTTTGTAGTCAAAGATTGGACCATCTTTCACCGTTCTACCAATGACATTATATTGTATTCCACATGCTTTGGGAAAGTGAGATAAATATAAAATAACCACATTAATATTAGTTGGTTTAAAACCTTTTAATGGTTACACCTTAGTTTTATAATATTTTTAACTGGAGTATGCTCATATAACAATAAACTTATGTTTTTAAGTCTTAAATAAAACTTTGTTCACAAAAGTAAAAAAAAAAAAGTTATATTAAAAGAAACTTTCAAGACCTTTACATTAGAAGAAAAAATGATATAAGATTTTAGAAATTATATGACTCTACTTGAGCACCAATAGTAGCTTATATTCTAAAAACTCGATTTAGAATTAAACAAATAGAAAATGAAACAAACAAAACTGAGATACAAGAAAATTCACCCTTTCTTTAGTTACTTCTCTGTTTGATATGAGTACACATATCACGTCTTACAATAGAACAGAGACAATAATAAAGAAAGGGCAACATTTTAGGTAAAGTCTCGTACAATAAAAATACAGAAGGTTAAAACTAGGATGCTGAGTCCCTCATTAAATGTTATGTATGAAAATGAATGTGGTTTGGACATAACAGAGGTGTGTAATAAATTTTCTGGGATGCAGAGGATAACGTGGCCCTAGAAGATCTAACCACTATAATCCCTCAATTTATGAATACCAAATACTATGAAAGTGATGGTTTCATTACATAAGGAAAATCATAAATAATAAACGACTTTATTTTGATAAATAAAAAGTACCTAAACTTAATTGGGTATTTTTTTAAATTAATTTTATTTTTAAAAAATCAAGTTTATATTTTGTATATAAAAAATACATTATGGACTTTCTTAATTAAATAATAACCGATTACAACACGTTTTCACACAACTAGTTTTTTTGTCTTAAATTGCAAAATTATTCATTGGTTAAAATAATAAAAATATCTAGTTTAATAAAGAAAGTAGGGAGAAATTTATTTTGGCAATTTTTGTTTAGAAAATAAAGGCGTATTCAAAATGAAAATTCTCTTGCATGTCATTTTATTGAAATATTAGAAAGGTGAGTGAGGGAATAATGGTTTCATGGACCTGCTATGGAGTGACGATCTTCAAATAAAATTTAAGGGGTGTCAAGATAGAAGGTCAAGTATGTTTTTAATTCTTAAAATTTAACGTTAGGGATTCGTTATTGTCAAAAAATTTCATATATTTTGATCCGCAAACTTTACAAATGAATATAGTAATTTTAATCTAAACAAATTAATAGATATATTAACACAATCATGTTGATTGTTTTTTTATGTCAAAAGTATCTCCCAACAAATATTAAAGCGGAAACATGTTAGACGGTGTAAAATATTTAAATGATAATATGAAACGTATTTGACATTTTAAAATTTTTTCATGTATATTTGATAAAAATGACTATATCCATTCATTTTTTAAATTTAAAGAAAATAATATATCAAATACATTGAAATTAAAAAATATATATATATGTATATATATATATATGTATATATTTATATATACATAGAAAAAAAAATTTGAGGGGACCATGACCCATATAAATAAACTAAGTTCCCTTGCTAGTATGACAAGTTATATATGTAAAGTGTATTGGAAAAGATGATAAATCACAAACAAAATAGCATTTCCTGATATGTGTATATTCATTGTCCTTTAAAACTTATTCAGAATGTGTTACGCAATACAATCAGGACTTCCCAAATTTTTCTTTCGAGTGTCTCTCAAAACTAACAAGACAATACTTTTAAAAGAGTAAAGTAAATAAACCAAGATAATAAAAGAAAATTAAAGGAGAGAGAGGAGAGCTTGAAGATATAAGAGAATTGTGATGGGCTAAAAATCCCATGGCATGCTTGGATTGTAACAGTTTCACAACGGTCAAAATAATGTTGTAACGTGTTTGCTGCATATCAAAACGGAAATAATGAGATTTCAATATTAGAAACTGCAGCAACGTTATCTTTGCATTGTTAGGCGAATATCAAAACCGAAGCAATGAGATTTCAATATTAGAAACTGTAGCAACGTTATCTTTGCATTATTAGGTGAATATCAAAACGGAAGCAATGAGATTTCAATATCAGAAACTGTAGGAACGTTATATTTGCATTATTAAAACATCGTTTTTATAACAAATTGACTCAAGGTGAATACTTGTGGTGTGCAGGTAGAGGTGTAGTTAGGGGCTATGAAGCCCAGACACGGACACGGACACGGACACGGGAAAGCGTCTAAATCGAAAAAATGTAGG
>Ga0214544_1003604_pt1 | contig 31826 bp, 26 predicted proteins | sample CNSS3metaG_FD_160074 | JGI IMG/M metagenome (GOLD analysis project Ga0214544, IMG submission 160074) | Root nodule microbial communities from cowpea collected in UCLA plant growth center, Los Angeles, California, USA - CNSS3 | ecosystem: Host-associated > Plants > Roots > Nodule | place: USA...
AAGGACCACAGCAGCTCCTAGAGCCCGATTCGCAAGTGAGCAGAACAATGGTCAAGCCAAGCGTGAATCTGAAGAACGTCGAAACCCTAGCAGAAGTGAAAGACGGCTGCGGCTCAAGACAAGGACGGCAACTTTTCTGAAATGGTAAGGAATACTAGGTTTAGGGCAGACCTAAAGACTATATATGTTGGGCTGGCCTTAGACCCACTTACAAGGGCAGAAAAACTAAAAGATTTTTAATGGGCCTTACAAAAATCTATAAAATTGAGTTGAGTAAAATTTTGTAATCATTTATAAAGGAAAACAAGAAGAAAAAATTAAACAGATATCTTTATAAATTAAAATACAAATAAATTAATTAATAAAATCATTTTACATATGGATAAGTTAGTTCTGTCTTAGAATAAATCCATTAGTTCAATTATTTTTATTGTTTTAAAATATTTTTCTTTTGTTTTTGTTGGAAACTTTTTTAAATATTAACAAAGAAATTTACCCTCACCATTTCAAGTCACTGTTTACTTAACTACTTTTACCATAACTTCACATAAAGAACATATGTGATACATTTTAATAAAATTGGAAACTTAATTGAAACTTCTAAAAAAATAAGGATTAAATTGGAATTTTGGAAATAAAGTGAAGACTTAGTCATAATTAAACCTAATTTGTTACACAACATAAAAAAAAATAAAAAGTTGAACGATATGAAAAATCAAAAATAATTTTCACACGCAGTTAGAAAAAGTAAACAAAGAATGCATTAAGAGTGAGACATGAAAGCACGATAACGACCAATTACCCAACCCAAATATTACTAGAAAACAAACATTTGCAGAATGACGAGCCACTACACACAAACCACTGCTTTCATCACATAAAACATGTGAAAAAACATTTACCATTTTTATCAATTTAAACCCCCACACTAACAACAACAATAGTCAACATAATGAAAAATATATATTAAACATGGTTTTGAATGTTGTTAACATATATATACAACATGATTAATCTTTTGAAAATTTTGATTAGCAATACACAGCATTAAAGTTTATAAATCTCTTTTTTTTACATGTTATTTAACTTTTTCTAAAACTACTCATACTTATATTTCTCAAAAATACATAATGTTGAACATTCTACAGCACTACACAACAAACCCAAAGCTTTTATTAAAGTAATCAACAATTAACTAACTATAATGATGATGCAGAGCTTGGAGAGGAAAAACCATTGTTACATGTTTCTTTGTCGGGTGTATGTATAATTTTATCCAACATATCTCTCTGCTAAGTTAATCCAAAGTTATGCTTTTTGTCTTTTCCTCATTGATTAACACAGCTTTTAGCATTTCATTCTCTGCACCAATGCTCTTTGGTGGGTAACACTGTCTACTACCATGGTTGGCTTAATTTCAAAAGGTTAAACTCACACATTAAAAAAATTCAAAAGAATAAGCATACAGATATGATATGATCACACGGGTTTTTATTTTCTACTTCGGGGTTCTTTTAAATTCAAATTTGTAAAAGTAGGTCCGTTAATTTTTTTTTGCAAAATAGGGTCAAGTCGTCGCGGTGGAGGACGATATTACAAGTGAAGTCGTCCTCCACCATGCCGATTTCCTTTTTTTTTTTCCAAAAAACGAAACTGTGCTCTGATAAGCCGGTTTTCATTCACTTTAAAAGTGAAGTCATCTTTGGGCATGAAGACTTCACTTTTTGTTTGTTTTTTTTTAAATATATATTATTTATTTATTTTTTAAATATTTGTCTACAGTAAAAATATAAAAAATAGTTTTAAAAAATTCTAAAATACTTAGTCGTTAAATCTTAATACAAAATTAAAAAGATAAAATAATACAAATTAAAAAATATTAAAAAATCTTTTGATAATTATATTTGAATATTTAATTTGTTTAGGTTTATTTTATTTGTGGTTTAGTTAGTTTACTAACTATCAAGTATCACTTAATAAAATACTAAATTTGTAAAATCAAATGAAGAAGTAGAGAACGTTTTGACCAAATCGAAAGAAACTAACGAAAAAATTGCAAAGGAGGATGTCACTTTATTTCTCTACTGTAAATAAATATTAAAAAAAATTAAATAATATATAATTAAAATATATATATATATATATACATATACATATATATATATATATATATATATATATATATATATATATATATAAAGCTGAATGTAAAAAAAAAAAAACAAAAAGTGAAGTCGTCAGGCCCAAGGACGACTTCACTTTTAAAGTAAATGAAAATCAACTTCTGAGAGCACGGTTTCACTTTTTGGAAGAAAAAAAAAACCGGCATGGTGGAGAACAACTTCACCTTTAATGTTGTCCTCCACCCCGACGACTTGACCCTATTTTGCAAAAAAAAATTCAACAGACCCAATTTTACAAATTTGAATTTAAAAGAACCCCTAAATACAAAAAAACCTACATTAACCAACCAACAAGGAAATTATTTTCAACATTTTAACTCATTCTTAAACTATAAGTCTATTTTGAAACTAAAAGTTAGAAAAATAATTAAAACACTATGATGATAAGTCATTACAGTAATAAAACTATTGTAAAGATAACATGGGACAATACGTTCAAGATACATTTGACACCTATATATACACTTAAGTAATCCTAACTCTTAACCAAAAATAGTTACAACAAATTAAAAGAAAGAGGTGAAATGAAAAGAGAGAAAATGAGTAGCTCCTACATGAAGTATTGGTATCATTGAATCTTTCCGGGAAGATGATCTAAAATATAATGTCCAATACGGCCAGTACGAAAAAGATTAAGCAACTTCCCAGCAACCTTGTCATGAGCATCTTCTTCACATTCACCCGAAACATGGAAAGCTTCCTGCAAGGCACTAAACTGCCTATCAACGAGTGCAAGCATTTCATCTTCACATTTTATTTCGCCTTCCAAAGATGAAATTGTTTCAAAAAGTTTCCGTCGAACATCCTGCACTATGCAGTCCTGGGAAACCAAAAGTTAAAATGCATGTAAACTTTGAGAGATTACAATTACTATTGTTTTAATCATACAGTAGAAAACATTACCTGTGTGTGATCTGTCTGGAATTGGATTTTCTTCTTCATATGCAACTCAGAGCTAGTCAACTGTTCTGTTGTGCCATTAAGGAATGATCTATCATTATCCTTCATAAATAGTTTTGCCCATTTCTTGTATTGGTCACTAGAGTTGAGTATAGCTAGAAAATATTGGGCAACTTCTTTTCTCCTGACTAAACAATCCCCAACTGCTCCTGGATAAACATTGAAATGAAGGTATGAGTGATATCATCTGCAATGACATACCATTTAAATCTAAATTATGCTTTATACTGCTAACTGTTAGACTACCCTCCATTTGATAAATTAACATCATTAGGACTTTGTTGTAAATAGTGAATTATTAAGATAAAAAGATTTTCAATATCTCCATATTTATTAGGAGAAAATATCTTCAAAAATCTTTCTATTTATTTCAGAGTATTTTTATTTATTTATTTTAGAGAGTTTGGTTCTTACACTAAATATCTTCTACAAGTCATCTCCCCGCAAGCCGAAATTATTGAAGGCCAGATTCTACCATCTTTTACACGTTAGATGTTATCCCAATTTTCTCTCTAATGATTCAGTTCATAATATTGTCTTGTGGGTCTCCACATCCATAGTAATATTTTCATCTTTGTGGTACTAAATGTATTTTCTGGTTGGCTCTGAACCACCCAACATTCTGGGTCGTCTTATATTTGCAGTGAAAGTTTTCCTTGAGCATTATTTCATTTCATCCACATGTGTGAATCTTACCATTTACACCACCCTCTATTTCCTTGTCATTTTATACTATGGACGCAAGATACTTGAAGCGCCACCTAAGGAAACAAAAACAATTGGTATATTGTTGATTGCTAACTAATTTTGTCTTCTGTTCTAATCTACAAGTATAAAAATTATGCAGAGGTTTAATAATATTCATTTAAGCCAAGAAACGGAGAAAAAGGAAAATCAATTAAACATACCTGTTAAAATTAATTTAGATAAAACAGCAACATTAAGATTCTCGGGAGATAAAACAGCTGGAGTGTCTAACACATAAATATTGGGATGGCTACCAATCTGAACGGAAAGCAGAAGTTTCAAAAGTGAGAAAAACACAAAAGACGTACTAATTCACGTATGAGTTAACGAGATGTAAAACAGGGAAACAGGTATGGAGATTATAGTAGCATAGATAGGCCAACAAAGTGCACAATGGACACCAACCTTCTCTAAACATTTACACGGCTATTTTCTTCAACTAGAAATTTATCACTTCTAAACTGTTTCCTGAGGTGCAAGTCATCTTATTAAATATAACAGCAACCATGCCAAAAGTTGATTCCTTTATTTTCTAAGTACATTCTCAAAAGTATACAACAGTTTTACATGTTGGAATACCTAGGAAGAACACAAGCAACTAACATTCTCAATTATTTTTTAAGCCTACCAACATGGATATCAATAGTGGATAACAGCCTATGGCAGTGAGCTGGAAAAACTGCCATACCATTATGGCAGATAGCATTGTAGAAAAAAAGATAGACTTAAATAATTTGTGTTCATAATTTCATGAATGTACACTTTTGACACATTAAAATACTAATCATCCTGCTACCCAATATAATTATTTTCCTTGTTTAACATTTGGCAAATTTTCTTCTCATTTCTCCTGACTAACATTTTCCAAATCTTTTTAAGCTCAAAAAATTTTTGTTTACTAGTTGAAGAAGTCCCTCTTTTCCTCATTACGATGATATGCTCTCTCCATATAATCGCCCTTAGAAACCCACTCATCTCCAATTTCAGCATCATTCATCTCTCCAACTAGTCACTCATTACATTCAGCAATATCATCTTGAGTGTTGGATTATACTTGCCATTGAAGTATTCCTGAAATCTTTTAATATTTAAGCCTGATTATTCAACTCTCCACTAATTACATTCACCAATCTCATCATCTTAAGTCTTTGATTGTACTTGACACAGACAAAGTCATGAAATCTTTAATACTCAATCTTATTCTGTTTTTTAGTATGAATTAGCAACATTGAGATCATAATTACAAGATATGAAATTGAATACTTGCCCAAATATGCTTCAATTATAATCACAACTGGATGCTCCAATTATGTTCACAACTGGATTCTCCAATTATGTATATAATACAACTCTTGTGAAAATGTTTATTTACACTAAACATCAAACAAAGTAAACATCAAACATGACCATCTTTCACAAGCATATTAGATATCTGGTAATGTAAGATGCCTAGATGGAGCAAGTCTGTGCACAAAAAACCTACCAAGAATTAAAACTATCATTCATCACTTATTGTTCTGTTAACATGATGAAATGAAATTCTTAAAAAAAATTACCCGAGGGAGAATGAGACTGCACAACAGAAAAGTTATAAACTGATAGTTCACATTATGAAAAATAATATAATATATAAAGAAAACAAATGGCTAACCTTAAAACTTCGAATGTTTTTAGTCTCTCTTGGTTCTGGACTGACAGTTGCATGCTTTAGCTTTCCTTTTTCTATAAAATAAAAAGTGAACAAAAAAAAATGTATAAGATAAAACAGAAAATTTGTGACACACACACACACACACACCGAGTTAAGCATGTCATTTAGCTTGCTCTACTAGAATTGTAATAATAATTTGAATACCTGCTGCATTGATTCTCCCCACTTGATGCAAAGCATTGATAAGTGCCGACTTACCAACATTTGGAATCCCAATTAACATTACTGTAGCGGTATAATTATTGTCACATTGATCATCTCTCTTCAGTTCACTCACTTGGCGTTGTATAAGGCTTAGAAGCTGACTAAAAGCAAATATCCTTATTAGTAATTTAGTTCATGAACAACTATAAAGTTAATATTTATTACAAAATAATAATAATAAATTTAAAAAAAAAAGTAATATATAACAATGCAAATAATTGCGCTTGTCATTCCATGGAAAACCTTTTACAAACTGGGACAAAATTTGTCTCATTTTACCAATAAAAGCGTAGGAACTGGGAGCTCCAATACCAAATATAAAAACTCACTAAATCAAACAAAAAGGTCCAAAAGGAACCTCTAATTGATAGATTTTGCTTACTGCTTAAAGGAGAACAAAGGACAAGAGGAGCAGCATCAATACAGTACAAACGTTTCATTGATATGTTGTGCTTACTACTTAAAGAGTTAAACAGTTTCTCAGTACTATTCATGTGTGCTACAGGCTAAACTACAGATGCGTCTTACAGAAATTTATTCAAATCAATTTAAACATGATTGTACACAGCAATAAGATTCAAAATTAGAAACTTGGTTCCATGTGCTTTAACACTTTATAAACAATGCCAAAACCATGACAAATAAGACCATTCATTCCTGAGGCTCTTTGGAAGAATGGAAAAAAAGGGAACAAACAGTTTACCTGTCTGATGTTCTCCTTGTTATGAGCATTGACTCCACAAGATACGCAGTTCATTTCCCTAAAATATTCCACCCATGCCTATTCACAAAACATTTATTAAAACAAATAAATCATTAATTAGTAAATATAAAAGTAATACAATTTCACTAATCTCTCGAAATAATTATCAAATTGAGCTTGTTTAAACTCCACTAATCAATTTGTTAGAATAGTTTATTGGTTTAACCACTAATTTGGTTAGCAAGTTAGCCTACATGGCATTATTGATTACTCTAGTTATCTTAGCTGTCCCTCGAGAGCTCTATGTAGAAGCACATTACTAATTTGTTGGCACACAACTTTTCTCATTTAATTTAATTTTCTTTTATCACCACTTTCAATTTTCAGTGCTACCATGTTCTACAACAAAATACACAGAAAACCACATTCCAAGAGAAAAACGCTGAGGTACCTGACAGTCCTATGTTATTTATGAATTTATTTATTTTATAAATTAATGTTTCATGTTAGCTTTAATTTCAACAACATTAGACCAAAATGCAAAGACTAAAAAGACATGCTCCCTCAAAACTTCTACTGTTATTTACATATGGATAGGCAGCAGAATTTCCCCGAACCTTCAAAACAGTTGAAGAAATAAAAAAGCTGAAAAAGAAGCCATACCTTCACATTCGATGCACCCGCAAGATCCATTTTGTTGAGCACTATGATTTGTTTATGGGGAAGTGGGTAGTTTCTGAGTATCTCGCATTCAGAGGACAAGGGAATCTGAAAAACGAAAAGAATAGGAGAGTGTGTGAAGGAGTTAAAGAAACGAATAATGATTGATTAAAATAAGTAAGAAACAGACCCTTGCATCTCTGACTTGGACGACGAGATTCGCCAACGGAATTCTTTCTGCGATTGCACGAGAAGCGGCGGCCATAAGAGAATCGCGCCATGCTCCCTTACTTCTCAGCTCTTCCTTTACCACTGTGCCAATTCGTCTGCCCAAACTCGTTGCTGCCATGCTCCACTTAACGCAGCATCTGTTTCGCAAACATGCTTCTCACACGAGGAGACTACACACTGTGACACTATGAACAATCAATACAATTTGTTATTTAACAGAATAAGAAAATATTGAACATTTTTATTTAAAATATATCGATAGGAATAAGTTTTATTAACTATATAAAAAAATATTAATAATATTCATATATATATATATATATATATGAATATTATTTCGGTAAGAATAATATTACAAAAATAATGTCCTGAACATTTTTAAAAAAGAGAAGACATTTAATTATCTTTTTTATTATTTAAATAAATTGTTTTTATTTTTTGAAAGCTAAATTATTCTATTATTAAAACATAATATCAAAGAAGTTACCAAATGATATTTCTTTTTATAATGGCATGGGTATAAATTATAGAAACACTCCTGTAGGACTTATAAAACCTTAAAAATTCCACAAGAAATCTATAATTATTTTGCAAAACTTACAAAACAAAAGCTAATATTTATTCAAAATAAAAAAGGAAATGTGTTTTACATGTTGAATAATGGTAATGGAAATATAAGGAACTAACGGAAGGAACTAATGGAAGGAACTTTAATAAAATATTGAACATTTTATTAAAGTTATTTAGGAAAGAAAAATAAAAATAAAAACAATGAGTGATGGATTGAGCAATTAATGGAAAGTGTGTATAGCAATTGCGGGGTGCAGGAGTAGCTCAACAACAAATCAAAAACAAGCGAGTAATAATATGAGTAATAATATGTGGAGGTGCATAGACATGGGTGTAAGAAATAAAATAACGTGGTGTGTGCAATAAACAAAATGTACGCTTTGTAAACCCAAATAGATTCAAAACACAAAATGGGAGGGGTGCAAAGATTGAAAACTGGGTGGGCGGAGCAAAAGCGTCTCAGCCCATCTTTAAAAAAACCCCTAAAACCTAAATTCTTTACACGTATCTTTCTTCTCCCAACCATCATCTTCAACGTAGCACAACAACCCCTAGCCCTGGGTCACGCACCTGCTCAACCTTACACGCCGGCGACGACGGCGGCCACCGTCGACGGAGCTGTCGGCGCTCATGTCACCAAATAGATTAATCAATGCATTTGGAAAATTAATTTGCAGGTCTAAATCAAAGATACACGATCCACGCAACAACCGAAACAATTTGGAATCAAGAACAGATTGTGAAATAATCATATAAATACCTAATCAAATAACACAAATGCCATACCTTATCAACTGTGAAATCGTTTTCCTCTCCTTAGTTGGCCTCTCACTCGCCGACGGTAACGGGTTTTTCTTCTCTGAAGAACCTTTCTTCTTACTCTTCTTCGCTGATCTCTTCCCATTAAAAGGGTGGTGTCTACATATCTATATTTATCTTGAAATGTCTAAGTCCTGTTAGTACCCAAAAACTCAAGAACTTAAATCCATATCAGCACCAAGACAAGAAGTCACAAGTTCAACTTCATCCTCTTTCCAACTGCACTCTTTCATTTTGTTTCCCTTCCAATTTCCCTGCCATTTCATCACTGCACTCCTCCCTTTTCATGTTACATCATTTGACACAAAATCACGCAATGCCAAACATCATGACTCAGAATGCACGAACCACTTTCATGGCATGGCATTTTCCTTCTAATTCATTTGATACAAAACAACATTGTGACAGAAATTACTTGATTCCACTGCCAGTTCTTTTGTTTCCTTCACTCCCCATTCTTACATGAAGCTAATTTCATCAACACATGATTCCAAACATGATCACACCTCAGAATACACAACCCAACTACTCCCAGCAGAAACCTTCACCCCCTTCTCCTTCATGTCCATCCTCACCCTCTGCGCCTCCTCCATCCTTCCCACACTCGCATACATCTTCCCTAACAGCACATAATTACCGGCATTCCCCGGCTCCACCTCCGCCAACGCCCGCGCCGCAACCTCCGCAAGCCTCAACTCCCCAAAATTCCTACAAGCCCCAAGCAGCGCCCCCCACGCCTTCGCCGTCACCTCCACCGGCATCCCCCGAATCACCGCATACGCCTCCTGCAACCTCCCCGCTCTTCCTAAAACATCCACCAAACACGAGTAATGGTCACTCCCGGGCTCCACACCATACTCCCCCCGCATCCTCGCAAAAAACCACAGCGCCTCGTCCGCCAAACCAGCATGACTGCAAGCCTTCAAAACCCCGAGAAACGCAATTCCGTCGGGCCGCACGCCGGCGGTCTCCATCCGCCGAAAAGTCGCCAGAGCCGTCTCCGCCTGGCCGTGCAAAGCGCAGGCCGAAATCAAACTGCTCCACGCAACCACGTCATTGTCCTCGTCCCTCATCGTCGAAAACATCAAAGTGGAGCAACGAAGAGAACCGCATCTTCCGTAGGCTTCGACCAAGGCGCTGCTGAATTGGTGGTGCGGGTGGATGGAGTTCCTGACGGCGTAACCGTGGATCTCTTTGATTAGGTTAAGCGCGGCGAGGTTGACGCAGGCGGGGAGGAGAGATAAAAGTGTAATGAGGCGTGGTTTGAGGTTGTGGAGGCGCATTTGGCGGTAGAAGGAGATGGATTGGAGGGGATGGGAGGGGGCGAGGGCGGAGATGATGGGGTTGAAGGTGGAGTCGGTGGGGGCGGTGTCGAGGGAGTGGAAGAGGCGGAGGGCGAGGGAGAGGTTGTTACTGTGGGCGTGGAGGGAGATGATGGAGTTCCAGACGACGACGTTTCGGTGTGGGTGGGGTATTTGGATGAAGAGGTGGTGGGCGAGTGGGAGGGAGATGCGGGAGCCGTAGAGGTGGAGAAGGGCGGAGGCGACGAAGGGGTTGGAGAGGAAGGAGGACTTGGCGGCGTGGGCGTGGAGGGAGGTGGCGAGGAGGGGGAGGTTGAGGGCGGTGCAGGACTTGAGGGTGAGGGAGAGGAGGTGGGGGTCCATGGGGAGGAGGAGGGTGGAGTGGAGGTGGTGGAAGAGGGAGATGGCGGCGTCGTGACGAGAGTTGGACACGTGGGAGGACATGAGTTTGGTGTAGTGGAGTAAGAGCTGGTGGGCGCCGGAGTACCACACCATCGTTCACTGTCTGTGACGACCAAAGTGTTGTGGCTTCTCTATCAAAAACTTTAATCTGAGTCACGTTATGAATTTTGATGGATACTTCATTCATCCAATTACTCAAACAATAAATATTAGGTTACAAATTTATCCAGGTTAAATTTTTTAAAGACTATTACAATAAACACACACTAGACTGTGTCACTCATCTTAATATTAGACAGCCTTCTAATAAACGATCTTTGGAAAGATGGTTTGCTGAACATTGTTTAAATCCAATCATCACAATTATAATATATAGCATGCAATTTTGTTTTTTTTTTTTCTTAAATAAGGATATTAATAAAATTTAATGCATTTAACTAGAAAAAGGGCGGTAATATTGTTTAAGTCTTGGTTCCAATTAAAAAGAGTTGAACTTATGGTGTGAGCCGGGAATAGTGAAAACAGATAAAAATTAGTATTCACTAAGACGTGATTTCATAAAATGGTATTATTTTTCCATGAAGAAAATTTGATTTAGCACGTGGAAAAATAACTTAACTTGGGTCTCTGGGAAGAATTAGAGAAATCAGAATGTAAGTGAAGATTATGAGGATCGGCTTCTGATGGGATATTGCACCAAAGATCTTATCATGCTCAACAACTCTCCCCTTGTAGAATGGCTCAAAACCCAACAAGTAAGATCTTCCTTTTTCTATCTTTTCCCAATTTCAATATTTGATTGATACGCCAATAAGAATATATTGAAACACTGGTTTTTAGTGCTTCTTCAAACAATAGTCCAATCTTAAAGCCAAGAAAATAGGAAGCTATTGAGACTTTTCGGCATCTGGTTGGGCGGTGTTATCCCCAGTAACTGCTGTGAAATTGCGTCTTTCCTCAGAGGTTGCTGTGATAACTGGCATCCACACATCAGCTGTATCACTCAACAATGATTGCACCTGTGGATCTGAAGCCATTGAGGTCGATATCATCTCATCAAGATCATCTAATCTTGCTGATAATTTGTCCAACTCCTTGGCGATTTCCACCTATGCAGATAAACAAAGAAAATAAAATAACAAAACCAGAATGTTATTTCCTTTTGTTGAGGTTGTGTTTGTTATGTTCACAAAACTTCAAGTGCTAACTAACCCTCATTTACACTAATCATAATCCTGACCAATTAAGAAATAACATCATAAGAAAAGAAAGATGGTCGCTAATCCTAAGAGACAACGAGGAAATAAGAAAACTACTTCTGAGGATAATCTAAGATATGATATAAAATTTTCACATTCTAACCCATATCAACATGTATAAGAGAACTCTACATTGATTAATGGCTGACTATAAAGTGAAAATCACCTCGTTAAGGTGCTGGGTTGACTTTGAAGGAACTTTTGTAACCTCTACTCCAAGGGTTTCAATTTTAGAACGGAGCTCAACTTCTTCTTGATTCGTCAGTTCTTCCACCTATTTACCATAAAGAATGCATGAGTATATTATACAACAACCATTGTTAAGACATATTGCATTGGAAGTGAAACTGTGGATGGAATCCAGTGAAGAAGCATTTATATGTAACAATCTTCAATTTATGCAATAGAAATGACTATATTAAGTGATTTAGAAGTTAGCAATTTGTAGAAACAACGACCATAGATATTAAAATCATGAGTAAAACAAATCAAATTCATAGAGGTGAAAAAATTAGTCTACTACTCCTGTTATGTTTACAAGAAAATTGAAATCAAGTTAAATCTAATTATAAGAAACAGGGGATTAAGATCGTAGTTACATGAAGTATAGATCGCTTAACACTATTCAGATATTCTTCTCAGCCAGAAAACACTACAATACAGAAAATTCAGTTCATTACACTGTAAACGGTTATGTAAAATTCACAGTACAGATTCTTAATGTAGAAATCCACAGCTCCGTAATTTCAACAGAAAGGCTATATATTTTTTCTTTTTGTGTACAGTATACTCATTTTAGAGTCTCTGGTAAATATCCTAGAAACAGCAGCCTCTCCCATTGCAAGGGAAAGGATCTGTATTACTTACGTCTACTGCTCACAAACATGGCTGCCCTTATCATTTTGATACAGTATCCTCAAATTTGAACAGTTGAAAAGAACATCAGAAGTGCCAGTTGAAAGTGTTGACCACATGGACAATAATCCACTAATTAGATGCTCATTGCTCAAGTAGATCAAGAAAGACTTTAAGTGAAACCATTAAAAACTATTGATTGTACTACAACCCAGCCTAACGGAACGTGGTTTTGGCAGTCATTTTACAATATCCAACACTAGTGCTCCTTCACCTCCGAACTTTGAAAACAAACGATTACTCTTATCAATGATCAATCAATAACTTGGTCCAAACACACTATTAAAGGTAGATATAATTACGTTTTTGTTTTCCCTTGCATCACTATTATCCAAAAATCATTCATAATTGAAACATGGACAAAGGAGATATAATGCTGACATGAAAAATGAGTGATAGGTCATGAGTTGATGAAAAAGATGTGGCTATACGTCAATACGTTCACAACGATATTGTTAATTCCGGACAAACGTATTACAGTATTAGAGCTCTAGGGTGTACTAACTATATCAGATGATGGCACAATGAATGCAGACACTGGCTGCACAGTCAAAATTTTGGATGCTTGAGTCACGCAGCCATCGCAGATGCAATGAAAGCTAAGAAACACAAGAAATCATGCAGCTAGAAGAAGGATGATCAAAGGAAATCATTCTCAAAAGGGTAAGGACAGTGTCTGATGAAAATTGATGACCGCAGCGTCATGCTAGTTATTCTTTTAACTCATATCAATACCCATCAAATTTTTGTTTGATTTTTTTTTATAAGACTCTAATGTTTTGATATGATGGTATCTAACTACATCTCACAAAGAACGATTGACTTCCAATTATTCATCTAAGACTCGTATTTATCATACAAATTCAGATCATGACATATCAGAATAACTAGAAAATTGCTTTTATCTCCCAAATTCACAGATTTTAAGAACAAAGAACAAAAAATTACAAAGCATGATTGTTTTGGCTCTAGAACGATTATGCCCCCCATCTTCAAGGAATCACACAAACAACAACAGATAAATAGGATTTGCCATTTAGCCAACCACACAGTTGCAGTAACCCTTTACTTTCCACAAGAGAAACAACAAACTCTCACGAGTCACTACGAGTAATATTAAGCAAATAGAGGAAAACACACCGTTGATACAATTACATTCACCCTAACAAGGATTAACCACAATTCAGCAACCTCAAAAGGCATGATGAAAAGTTGTAAAAACAAAGGGAGTAGAATACAGGATGTAAAATTCAACTGGATTGAAGCACGAAACCAGAATAAAATAGCAACAGAAACGCAATTGACGGATCTCAGAATCATAAGATGGCAAACAGTGAGATACCGAAATGATCAAATTCCATAAAAAAGGAAAATTGAAGGTTAATTCGAAATTGGAACAAGATATTGAAAAACTAATAAGAGATTGAGATGAAAAGACGAACCTGCAGGAGAAGATTGGAGAGAAGCTGAAAGAGCTGAGCGTCGGGTTTGCCTTCCTCTCCCATGGGATTTCTCTGAAACCGCTCTGATTAGTGATGTTGTTGATGCTTTCAAAGACGCTCTCCCGTTTTCTCTCTTTCCCCCTGTTTTAGCAGAACAGAGAGGAAGTGAGAGACAAGAGACGGTGTGAGAAAAAAAAAAACATCTCTAAATTGGAAAAAACCTGATGAGATATTGACGGTTAATTGGTATTTGCATTTAATAATTTTAGGCTTAAAAAAATTATAAATTTTTAATAAATTTGTATAATTATTAAAAATTATATATTTTTTTATTTAAGCTTCTAATTTGATTTTTCTGTTAATTTTATTATATGAGCATTAGTCGGATGATGTGTCTCGATTTTGTCTTAGTGTTAATATGAAATTATTAAATTAATAAAATATAAAATTACAAACTTACGAAATTATGAAATTACAAAGTAATAAAATTATCAAATTATAAACCAGAAGATTATAAAATTATAAATATATAAAATTGTAAAATTACAAATTTATAAATTATGATAATTACAAATTTATAAAATTACAAAATTTTAAAATTTTAAAATTATTAAATTTGTTAGAAACTTAAAACTTAATTAAGTATTAAAACAATATGTAAGCTCCTAATGTAATACTCATATTAGTCAATTAAAACAATATATAAGCTCCTAACGTAATACTCATATTAGTCGAGGTCCAAAGTCGTTTTTTATAAAGAATTTTACTTCCAAACGTAAAGTTTGAATGACCTCAATTAAACTTAAGTTCGATTAATATAATAAGTTAGTATTATCTTTTTGTTATATTGTTACTATCTCATCATCCTATTATCATATATAAATTATTAACACATGTTTATTGAACCCTATATATATACTCTATAATACGAAGAAAACAACTTTTACATAGAATTAAAAACTTTATATATTGATACGATTCATACTTTTTTACTAACTTAAATATTGAAAAGTCTTTTACAAGTGGATCTCATACTTTCTTACTAACTTAAATATTGAAAAGTCTTTTACAAGTGGATCTCAGTCTCCCTTCTGATCTATTTTAGAGCTCAACCCCTTTCGCCGAATCAGACAACAATCCATTTCTAAAGATCGTTGACTCACATTAAAGATTCTTGCCATAGTCCGATAAGAATTCATTTTCCCCAAAATGAAAAACACAAGCGTATGAGTCTAGGATGACTTACTTGTAAGGGAGGACATTGGCACATTTGTAATTTGGCCTAATAATATGATGTGACCGTACTTTGCCTGACTGCATGTACTACATTATTTTTTTATAGTATTTTTATTGTGCAATTTATAAATAAATGCATTAAACCTTAAACCTTTGAATATCTTTCTTTTAGATTTCCCGTCATGGAAAGTAGGTCATGAGACAACCTATTATTAACGAAGATGATGAAGACATGGCAGAAATAGAGGATGATTCTATATCAAAGCTTCTGATCAAGTTAAATAAGTTGCACAAAAGGCCAATAGAGTTACAATGGAAGTTAAAAGTATTTGGAATCGAATGTTATGTCCGATTGTACATTTAGTTACATGATGCAATGTAAGTGATTTCAGGAGAAAAGATGATAAATATTTCAATCATCAAACTATGGTTCATGTAAGTATTGTTTGTCTTCTATACTTAAATCTTAAAATTGCTACATTTAATTTATACTTAATGGACTTATTAGGTATATGAACACTATCATTGTGGAGTGAGGAGTTAAGTTTAACTAACAAATATATAAATATAAGGGTTACCCAAGGCAACAAAACAATGAAATAAACCTAAAAATGCCAGAATTCTTAGCTAACCCGAGAGTACCATAGCATAAACGTAAGAAGAACTTAAGTGAAATCCATTGCTTGAAAACTTAGAGAAAAAGAAAATGTTATCGTTCTCCCTTAGAGTTCTAAAAAAATCCTCATGTTATCCTTTCTTTTATTCTTAAAGAAAAAGGAGTGCACTATGCTCTTCTACCCTTGCACAATTGTTGCTCCAGGCCCAATATCAATAGCTTAAAAAAATTCCCAAAAGGCTACAAAAAGTTGACAAAATCTACTTTATGTTTGTGAGTGTGTGTGTGTGTGTGTGTGTGTGTGCGTGCGTGTTGGCCATAATAGAATTGGTGATTCTATTTTGTCTGCTAAGTTGGCATGAGTGCCCAACCCTAGCTCAACTTCATTTAGGTCATTCCTTGCGTAATTGTTGCTCCAGGCCCAATATCAGTAGCCCACTATCATTTTTTTTTTTGTTTTTTTTTCTTTGAATTTTTTTTGTCTTGACGCATTCATGGACCACCCAACCAATGTAGGCAAGGATAAACTTAGAAAATCTACCAACTCTAAGGGTGTATGTTTATCAACTTGGGTAATGTCAATGTTGATAAGGAAAATCCTTCATTGTAGGGAAGCCGAAGGATAGACTGTCTCAAACCATGCGCACACGAACATCTCAAAAGAAAAAGTCAAGTCGTTGTTCTTGATTAAACATTTGACCCCAGAAAAGCATGACACCCCATTATTCTCTTCTTTTTTTTTTAAGAAGTGAACTTGATGATTTACGAGAAGAACAAGTGACTCAAAATGTAACAACCTTTTTTATTTCCTTCCTCTCTTTTGCAGGACTGTTTATTCATGAGGTGAGATGCATGATATGGATTAAAAACTATATACATGCCACTATGAATAAAGACAACAATCGAATGCAATGCAGGTTTGTGGTCAAGAGACACTTAATCGCTTTTATGCTGATGAAATTAAAGAGCACCATGCATGAGATGCAACTAATTGAAAAACCTACATGAGATGTAATGCAAGTGCCTCAAGAGGCATTTATTCCCATAATATGAAGATGAAATGTGATACACTTATTTGAAAACACCATGCATGATATGCAGAGTGACATAATGAAATGCATATTTACGCCTCAAGAGGCGTTTATTTTCATGAGATGTGATGTATGATATAAAAATGCTATGCATGATTGTGCCTTAACAGGCACTTATTCACATGTACATTATGCACACCAAAAGATGACGATTAAAGCAAGCAATCTCCCTTTGTGCTTAACAGAGGTTTGGCGCTTAAGGTCTAAGGTGAAGTACATGCACTCACAAGGATGGTTTCCTAGTACCTAATGGTCAAGGTCATTAGAGTTATGGCCCACTCCATGGCCTTTCTTACAACAGTTGGTAGTCAACAAGAAGTGAGAGTACCAAAAGAGCAAACAAACTCTACTTGGGGTTCTCACAATGACCACTTGGGAAGTTCATCCATTGTGGCATTGCTACATAATCCCCTCTAATTCTAAGATACACAGACCCGGGTATAGGGCCTCACTCATGATATGCATAATGTGTGTGTGTGAAGGGAGAATGATGCATACCCAAACCCCACCTGCAAAACACCAGAAAATTTCCCAAGCAGATAGAGCAATTTCAAAATATCTATCAAAATGAGCAAAGTAATTCACACACAATTAATCCAAGAAGCAAATATGTACAAACACATATAAAGACAAGAATACACAAATAAAAAAAGGGAAAGGAAACATTAGGAAAATCACATCAAGTTTGCATATCTAATTAAATGGCTTGACTCTCTAGTGTCCCTAGTGGAGTCGCCATCTGTCGCAACCGGAATCGCGACGGGACGACGAACCAAAAAAGGAAAACGGGTTTGAAAAGAGATTTGGAGTCGCCACCATAGTTATTCTGAAAAACTATGGAAAACCATAAATATAAAACAAGTCTGCAAAAAACCAGATTTTGGATCCCGGAGTCGATTACGCGTAGGGAAGGTATTAGCACCCTACCGCGCCCGCCCGAAGACGGTACCTTTAATTAAAAATGCAAAGTTGATGTAATTTTCAAAATATTAATTTTCCAAAAAATAATAAGACAAAAATGCTAAAAAGAAACAAATATTTTTTTAATTTTTTAGGGCCCGACAAGGATTAACCTTGGTCCTACGTATTCTCATTCAAAATGAGAAATCAGGGTTACATAGTTCTTTAAAAAAGATATTTGGAAAATGATTGAGAAAATGATTAGATTTTTTGAAGGTGAACCTGACAAGGGCTGGCCTTGCTCCTACGTATCTCGCAATGGAGAATCAAAGATCACGTAGTTCTTATAAGGATTTCTTTTAGAAATGTTGATGTTTTTTTTTTATATTTTAAAATTTTATATTTTTTTGATATTTTTGAATTACTTGAAAATATGTGCCACACGACGCGAGCGGTCGGACAGACACCAAAATGGAAAGAAGATTATTTTAGTATTTTTTTTTTAAATTATTTGGAAGAAAGTGTCACACGACGCGAGCAGCCGGACAGACACAATAAAAAAAGAGAACGTTTTTATTTTTTGATTTTCTATTTTTGCAATTTTTTTTATATAATTTTCAAATATATTTGTTTTTTTTAATAATAATAAAATAAATAAAAGGATGAAAATATTTAAGAAGAATAAAAGTGAAAAACAAAATATGAAAGTGCATGAGTGATTAGTGGGGTGGGAAAGAGAAGAAATGAGAAACATAATATAACACATGGAGGTGTAAAAATTACCACGGGAGGTGCGGAGATAAAAACAGAAAATGGGATGAAGATGCTGAAAAGGCGCAAACAGTAAAAACTGGGGTGTAATTAGCTGAAACACAAAGAGGGGAGGTGTAGATATTAAGATGGGAGGTGCACGGAGCAAAAGTGTTGAGTGTTAATCTCCTTCACGTGCAGCCGCCTGGGTATTCATCTTCTTCACGAAACAGAAACCTCTAGGGTTTCTTCTCTTCTCCTCCATGTGCTCGGACCACAGCATCACCCTTAATTCACGGCCACGTCCTTCCCGGTCAACCAAGGATCCTATCACTCATTTCGGTCCACCAGAACACCACCTCCATCACATGGCAGGCCACCTGCGTCGACAATGCCAGCCACCGTCGAAGGTCACGACCTCGCAAGTGCTGCTGCCGCAAGTCCCGCGGGCCGGCGCGACGCAACGTTTCTCCTTGAAGACGCCGCCGACGCAACGTCTGTGACCGCCACCGTGAACGCCCACCACTGACGAGAGGCGACGCCATTCTCTTCCTTGTTTCTTCTTCCCGCGTGCGAGACAGGGCCATTTCTCCTTGAAGAAGCCGCTGGCAGCGTCTGTGACCACTGCCGTGAACGCCGCTGCCGCTGACGCAGCGTCTATGACCATTGCCGTGAACCTCGACTATCCCCTTCCGCAAGAAAGGAAGGTGCGCGACCACTCTGAGCTCGTCACCACCGTGCCAGCCACCGCGATTGGGTCTGCAACCATCACGCGGCCACTCCTCTTCGTTCAGAGCTTCGAATCGCCGGCGGCGAGGGTTTCTATTCCCTTAGTTTTTTGCTTTTGATTTGTATTGGGTCGTTATGGTGAATTTGAGTGTGTGACAGTGATGATGATGAATGAACGTGATTCTGGTTTGTTTGTGGTATTCTGTGTTTGGGTTCTGATTTGGTTTGGCAGCTTCTTGCATGGGGAAGGTGATGATGAGTATGAAATGAATGGAAGTGTTGCGGGGGAGGTGGTGATAATTGTTGGTGACCGTGTGGGATGGGTTCTGGTTTTTTCTGAATGAAGATGAAGGTTGATGAAGAAGGAGAGGATAATGAGGCTGGGAAGTGGCGTGAGTAGTGGCGCGGGGCTGATGTTGATAATGACGACAGAGATTGAGGGTGATGGGGTGGCGGATGAAATTGGTTTGGCTGTTATGTGTGCACATGCGGACGAGAATGGAGGAGAAAGTGTGTTTCAGGTTGGTTTGGTGCGGGTGAGAATTAATGCCATGTTTCTTATGCAAGTAACCTCCATGTCATGAACGTGTATAATTATGAGCATGATGAGCGTGAAAGGGTGTAAACAAAATAAGCAGGGGATACCGATTCAAATCAAGCTCAACGTATACTTTCACAATTCACAAGCATCGTAAACATTCTTATTGAACAATCCTGATAGGAGTTAAGCAATTAGGGGCACTTACCTTGAAGATACTGTACAATCACGACTCCATTTTCTTCTTCTCCCAGCCTCGGCACACTTCCTTCTCCTCCTTCTCCTCCTTCTGTTCTCTCCGTTCTCCTTATGCTCTCATGATACCTCCAAAATCTTCTCTTGTGAAAGAAGCATATCAATCCCCAAAAATGTAGCTCAGCCTCCTAATTTGACGCTTCTTTTTTTTTTTTTTTTTCTCCCTGGGCCGTTGCTTTCTGCCATCTAGCCATAGTCATAGCTCTATCGCTACGCCTGTCATAACTGTTACTGCCATTGAGGTGCAGTGATACATCTCCCATCATTTCCTCTTGCCTGTCATAGCTGTTACTGCCGTTGAGTCGCAGTGATACATCTCCCGTCATTTCCTCTCTTAAGTTAAGACCCAAAAATGCATTAAAGGTGAAGAGTTGACCATCATAAGACAAGATGACTGGACTGTAATCAACTTTAATCACTTTTAACTTTTTTTTTTATATTTTCTTTTTCAAAAAGAATAAAAGGAAATAAAATAAGAAAAGTAAACAAAAATGATTAAAATTAAAAATTTAAAGTTAAAATAAAAAATTAAATTAAAATAAAATAAAATAAAACAAAAAAGAAATAGAATGAAAGTAAAAGTAGGAATATATTTATAATCAAATTAACGCTTAATTTTTTTCTATTTTTTCCTTCTTCTAATTATTTTAAAGTAAAAAAAAAATATTTTTTTACTTGGATGAAATTGGGTGTTAATAAAAACGTTTTGGAAATATTTGCAAAATCAGATGGAAATAATCAAACGAAGTTTTAACTTAACAAATGCAATGCAAAAAGATTAAATTAGAGAGATATTTCATTTTACATTTTTATATTAGTTCGTTAAAAAACCTAAGCAACATGTAGTTCTTAATCAATCAAGTTCCATTATGCAGACTACTGCTACAAAATACAACATGGAAATTCTTTGGACCCTAAGTGTATTATTTTGACCACAACTCCTATAGGTTAAATTTGAGTATTATTTGGAATACAACATTCCTAGCTAAGACATAATATTATTTTGAACATAAATACTCTTGGTTAATATTGACTATTATTCATAATACAATTGTTCTTTGCTAAGATTAAATATTATTTGAAATGCAAATACCTATGATAAAGATCGAGTATTATTTGGAACGTAACCACCCCTGACTAAACATGTTACAAAAAAGTGATCTTAAAGATCATAGGTTCTCTCTCTAAAAGAGGAGTAATGTCTTAAGACAAATACAAATGAATTTCACTCTTCTATATTAGCTAAGGAACACAAATAGTATTTTTGTTTCACATATTACAAGAAGGTTATAAATGTTAATGTCGTCAATCTTTATTCTTCAATGGTATCTTTTTCTTATAAAAGATTCAAAGAAAGAGTCATTGAGAATCCTTTCTACTGAGACCTTTAGAAAAGTTTTATTCTTTATGTTGCGTTTGTCCATGTTCAAACGTAAAAATGCATTAATGATCTTCATGCAATATTAGTTGCATATGTACTCTTCAAGAAAATTCTTATGTATTAACAATAAATTTTATTGATCAAAAGTTGTTAGTCACTTTAATGACCAATTTAGATACCAATTTACAAAATAAAATACTATTGATTACTAAAATAATCACTATTATGAATAAAAATTTATAACTTATCATTAATTAATTATAGATTAATTTAGAAACCAATTCTTTTGGTAGCAAAAACCTTGTTAGCTTTAGTGACCAAATTCCTTTGGTAGCTAAAACTTTGGTAGCTAAATTTTAGAAACCAATTTAGAGACCAATTATAATTTTTTATTCATAATAGTGACTATTTTAGTAACCAAATATTTTTATTTTATAAATTGGTATCTAAATTGGTTACTATAATGACTAATACTTTTTAGTCAATAAATTTGATTGTTAATCAGACATTTTCCTGCAATGATACAATATGCCTTATCAAGTCTTGATCAAATGATCTTTTGCATAATTGAAAGCAACTTTAGAATAGTTATTGATGTAGAACAACTTTAGTATGTTCTTTAAGAAATCTTTGATGTTGGACAATCTTTATGACATTCTCTAGAAAAGTAAATAGAGGAAACATTCTCTCCAACATTCGGTAAGCATTTATAATATAATTGAGTTTATTTAGGAAATGATTCAAAATACATATCTATATCGTTTGTCCAAGCATTAACTTATCAAACAAAAAAATATATGCAAAATGTTATGTGTTCGTCGGCTAAATAAAGCACTTGTGTCTACCATGATCTAATACATAAGACAAAAATAATTATGTTTCAGACTTTGTTTTACAAACACTTAATAAAAAATCATCTGGAGTGCAATGAACTTTCATCTAACATAAAGCTTTGGTGCTCACCATTTATGTGCTCACCTTCTCTTCTTTTCCCATAAACCTATGCAAATCCGACAACTCTACTGCAAACTGTTTGCTCGTTTTTGCTCTTCTCCACGTGGTTTTGTTCTTCTTTACAAAGTTGTTGTGGACCACTGTGTTCTTTGTCTAATCGTTTTTTTCATTGACGTTGTTGTCACTTATCACCGATGTTGTCTTTGCCTTTGCTTAGAATGATCGTCATAAACCTTTAAAACTACGACTAGTTAAACATGTTTGCACATCAACCACCTTTATTCTTTTACATTTTCCCCAGAATATTTGATCATTATCACCCTTTTCTGCTATGTGAGCCCGCATTGCTGGAATCCGGAAAGAAAAAGAAGATGCTCATGAAAGTGGTGCTTCTGATCACATCTCCAATGAAAGATATTCCTTCAACCTTACCATCAAACATATTAATTAATAATTTTCATGGTTAGAGATATCAGATATATTTTTATTAAATCCTTGATTTTCTTTTTTGACAACTATAAATGCAGCTACATTCTCCACAAATTTTGTGTGTCTTGAGAGTAAAGCAAATATGGCAAACTCCCAAATTCAAAAGGTGGAAGCCAATGTGCATATCAAGGCTTCTGCAGAAGAGTTCCATGATGTTTTATGCAACAGGACACACCATATTGCCAACATTTTACCTCAAAAAATAAAATCTGTTGAAATTCATAAAGGTGAATGGGGTACTGAGGGATCCATCATCTCCTGGAACTATTTACACGGTATGTGAATTTTATCCTCGTTTTTCATTTACGCAAACGTTAATTAAGTATTTATATACTCAATCATCGTAAGAGTACATTATTTTTTATTTATTTTGAATAGCAGATGGGAAAATTTGTGTGTCTAAGGAGGTGATTGAAGGCATAGAGAAAGAAAACAATAAAACGAAGTTCAAGGTCATAGATGGTGACCTATTGAGGCATTACAAGAGTTTCATGTTTATAGGGCAAGCTACCCCAAAGGAAGATGGAAGTGTTGTGAATTGGGTGTTAGAATATGAGAAACAAAATTCCCACACTCCTGACCCTTACACCTTGTTGGAATTGGTAATTGAGATGACCAAAGAAATTGGTGCTTATCTTACTCCACCCACCATAACTAAATAATGCCAATATTATCTATGGCTTATGCTATATATTTGCTATATGAGAAATAAAAAAATAAAAAAAATGATGCCTTATGTGGCTTAATATATATAATCCCATCAATTATAAAGCTTAAAAGCTTAATAAGTTGCATCAACCATGACTATAGGTAAGAGTTGGGTGCCTACTTTACTTATGTTGTGTCTTTGTAAACTATGGTTTGATTATGATTATAATTATGTTTCAAATCTCTCTTTATTTTTATGTATGACCTAGATTCTCCACCGACCAAGATTGTCACAACAAAAATAAAATCTGAGTAAAATAAATTATTTGACAGGCTAATAAAAATTAACTTTCTATAATTAATAAAAAGAACTCATAAACTAAACCTATTTTTACATACTAAGAAAAACTTTGTACAACCAACAAAATGTGCTTCTTAAAGTAAGACTTAATTAGCCATACTCTTCCACCCATTGGACTAATATTTTAATTTAACTTTTCTTACTTATTTAAATCCTAATAGCAAATATTATTGTTGAGAGTAAAAATGATTACACATATATAGGTTTGATTAAAGTACAATGTATAAGTGGAATTGATAAAGAAAATCAACTACCAACATACTTAAAGTAATATTTAGAAGCATAAGCATTTTTATGGTGAGTTTGTAAAATATTAAAGAAGTCTGACGTTAAATTAAATAATACGTCATTTAACGTAATACTAAAAGGTGTAATCATTTATTGTTATTTTATTAAATTAGTCCTTTTCACACACGATAATATAATAAGGGATTATTAACAAATATTTGACGTGAACCAAATTATACTCTTTGTATTAAAAGATTAATTATTTATAAAAACATTACACTGAATTTTATTTGTAAAGATTATATTTTGGATTATGTATCCATAATATTGTTCATAAATTCCAATTATTTGTTTTTCAGTTGCACATTTCGAAACATCTTGAGATTGTCAAAATGAAAAGAGGATAAAATTGGAATTTTTAAGTATATGAAGGTGCAGCCAAATGTTCTTCATCAACGTTTAACAAATATGTTACTAAGTACTCTGATAGATTGATCGCATCGACATGAAGTGGTTTTGATTCGAAATTATTTTGAAGAAATGTTTTGATAAAATATCGTATAATGATGTGTTAATAAAGGAAAAGCTTTTCATTGTTTTGAGGGACTTAACAAAGAATTTATGAAGTATGGGGATGAAGCCTGAGCGTTGAATCGTTGTCATTGCTCTCAAAGAAGCATTTCGAAGGGAGAAAAGTTGAAAAACATTAAACCTGTAGATTGGAAGTTTCGAAGTAAAAGGTTTCAATTTGACGGATGGTCCATGGGTCACTCCGGACTTGCCCTTCATTAAGATCTCTTTTAGGAGGTCTTTAAATGAGAAGGCCAAAAAATGACCAAGCTCCCAAAGTTGCCTTTCAAGTGGGTTAAAATCAGACTAAAGTGTATTTGGTTCTATTAAAATACTTTAATTAATTTCCAAAAATAATACTATGAGTCTCGGTCAAATATCAAACAAAGCCTTCATGGACACACGTGGACTATTATTGTGACATAAGGGAGCCACGACTCCCTCAAAATTTTTAAATTTATTTGTATATTATTATATTATTTATATTAAGTTTAGTAATATTTTTACCGTATCACCCATTTTATTTGTATATTATATACTTTTATGTATTTATTATTTAAAGGTTAAATCATTTTAGAGGCTCCCATTTTAGTAACGAAATCTCAAGTAGGACCCCTTCTTTTTATTTGACTAAATTAAATCTCTATTTTGGAAAATTCGTTACAATTAGGTCTTGTCCGTCAGTATATATTAACGATGTTAGCTATGTGTCACGTTTCAACACGTGATTTTTTAATTTTTTTTTAAATATAAAAATTGCTATCTATCTCTGACCTTGTATTTGTTATTTTAGCTCAATTTGGTTTCAATTTTTTTAAAACCGAATCAATTTCATCTCTATACCAAATTTATTTTTTATATAAATTTTACAATGGTATTTTTATTATAATTGATACTTTTAACAAAATTAATTTTATTTAAATGTTTATTTTGCATTGAATTTTATTTAAATTTTGTTTTAAATATTATATATATATATATATATAATTTATATATAAATGTTAGAGTTGTTTTAAAAAGAAAAACTTTATAAATTCAAATATAAAATTTTATAACAATTTAAAATAAATATATTTATTTAAAATTTTACAATTCAATTTATAAAGTTGTTAATTTTTAAAGCAACTCTAACATTTGTCTATAAATTATTGATATATAAATATTTGAAACAATATTTAAATAAAGTTCAATGTAAAATAAAAACTTAATTTTGTAAAAAATATCATTGTGACATTATATAAAGTAAAATCTTGTCTTAATTTGAATAGGGACTAAGACTGATTCAGTTTTAAAAAAAATTGGACTAAATTGAGACAAAATAACAAATACATGACTATATTGAGACTTTTCACATTCAATTGACATGTGGCACTGCCACTGTCACATCACACTATCTCTGCCACGTGGTACAATGTCAGATTGACATGTGGCAATTTTTATTTTTAAAAAAAATCAAAAAGACCACGTGTTGACACATGGTACATAGGTAACACCGTTAGTGTACTAGTAATGGAAAAGACCGAATTGCAACGAATTTTCCAAAATAGAGACCCAATTGAGTCAAATAAAAAGAAGGGAACCTACTTGAGATTTCGTTACAAAAATGGGGATCTCTGGAATGATTTAACCTTGTTTAAAAAATAAAATAAAAATCAATTTGATGGACTTGGTTAATATAAGGAAATAGGGTTTTGTCTCTAGTCACAAGGTTATTTCACTGTAAATCATTAAGAAAGTACGAGAGTAGAAAGAAAGAGGTTAAAAGATAGATTGAGAAACAAAGATTGGACAAGAAAGAGATTAGAAAACATATTATCACTGTATCTCTCATGAATTGAGGTTAATATCCTATCATGATTTATGTATGTATGATTACCCTATTACGATATCTCTCTCATATTAAGTTTTTCCCAAATTAGTATGCCTAATTATGATTTTAGGGATTCTTTCATGAAATTGGCATGAACCTTAATTATATTTTTTGCCAAGGATTTTTGTGTATTTCGCTACATATGGTAAAATTTTATGATTGTATCTTGGGTTGCATTACGAATTTCGCTGCACATAATGAATTAGTTGAATATCCTTGAATTGGAATAGAAATTAAAATGGCCGTGTTACGTGAAATCAATTAATTAGAAAGATTGGAAATTGAAAAGTCCATACATGAACCTTGATGTGAAAATAGTTTAAGTAGAGGAAATGAAGAGTTTTTTTATTTAATTGGAAAAAATAATTTACATATAAAAAATCTAAGATGACCTGGGCTGACCCAGGTCAACAACCGAGACGGGTCAGGCCACTCGGACCAACAATCAAGATGGGTCAAGACGGGCGAATATCGAGACATGTTGGTACGGGCCGATGGCAAAAATGGGTCGGCCAAGTTCTACAACCGACACAGGTCGGTCCGGTCTGACAGTTAACCTGTGTCGGTTTGGCCTGATGATCAACATGAGCCATCCCATACTAATTGCCAAGACGGGTCACCCTAGGATGAAAGGTCGTGATGGGCCGACGTAGGCCGACGACCCAGATGGGTTGGCCTGAACCAAATGGTGAAATATGTTGATCTAGGTTGTAGGTTGAGACAAGTCGACACGAGCCGATCGAAACTGATAGCTAACACTATTCAATAATTCAAAACCATTGGTTGGTTATGTTTTTCGATTGGCATTGATATTTACTATTTTTTGGTTGAAGTCTACGAAGATTTTCTTAACTAACATCAATAATGATTTTTCTCAATCGAGATATGTTGAGATTATTTTGTACTAATGTCAACCACAACTATTTTGGTTGACATCAAGGTTATTTTTCAATATTTTTGTTAATGTTATTTTTGGCCAAAATTTCTATCAACGTTAGTTGAAAATATTTCCATGTTGACATTAGAAAAAATGACGAAAAATATCCTCAATTAATATTAGAAAATTCTTGACTTACTTTGAAGAAAAAAAATAATATTGTTGCTTGGATAAAAAAAATCCTATAAACTTTGAACCAAATAAAATCTTGTTGAACTTCAAGTGAAAAAATGTTGTTGACATTGGTGAAAATACATCAATCGAAGAATAGCCATAATTGACATCTAGTAGAGAATAATGATGAAAAAAAAAATTGAGAGAAGAAAGTAGTTAATAAAATAAGGAACCAATTTTTTTAACACTCATCACACCTAATTTTTCTTTTTTCACACATTTTCATCTTAAAAGACCAAACCTATTTTCTTACACATTCACTCCTATGCTTTTCTTTTCATACCTCCTCAAAAAATATTCTCCATTCACACAGCCAATATCACACCTATTCAATCGAAATCCTCTCTATTTAGGTGGTCACACGTGTCACTCCTTCTCTCACTCACCTATGAGAACTGGTTTTCTGCGCATCTGCACCCATGGGATCACGTTTTCATCACTTCCGGTGCCCACATCTTCCACACATATCACACACATTACACACGAACACACTACCCACGCATCATGATTCTCACGCAGCTTTATATTTCTCTTCTGCTACACTTTTTATCTTCTCTCATTCACTATTATCCAAATTTCCAATTGCATCCACACCTACTCCTCACGTTCTGTCCTTCATAATCAGACTTTTCCATTCTCCATTTGCACTTGCACCATTGCATTCGCCACTTTCATCACTCATACATCTCGTTTATCTTCATTAGCGAAATTGCTTCCGCTCAAAACAGTGCACCTTTCGGCTATATCCTCTTCCAAAAACTATTATCTGAATAACTCATCACTATCGCACTGTGTTAGGAATTCAAGTGTGAGTCTAAGTCTTACATGGGCTAGAAATGAGAAAGTAGAGTACTATATAAGAATAAAGACCCATAAACATATTGCTTTAAGGTTTTGGATTGAGAGTGGTGTTAATGCCTTATGTGGTTGGGCTCATGTCTCATTGGTATTGTATCTCCAGAGTGAACTTCGTCCTCTCTTTAGACCGAACACACTATTTCCAATTCTCTTTCACCAAGCCAATATTAGAATCTCTCCCATTAGAGGGAGTGGAAGCAGAAGTTTGACAAGGAATAACGTGGCGAGAAGCATATCTTGGAGGCGCCATCTTTCGCCGACGAGTGAGCACCGCTCCTTTTCGACATTCCATAACAATTTTAATTGAATTAGCGAAACAAAATTGTGGTTAGGTTTATTAAGCTTAAAGATAGGGAAAATCGATGATAGAAACTGATAGATAAGTGTTGAATCAAGTTATTAAAGATATCAAGAAATCACCTCTGATGAAGGAGGTTTCACTTCTTAATGATGTAGTTTCTCAAAATTATGAGTTGTTTTTGCTTGTTATAGTGCTAATTGTGTATTGTGTCTATTGAAAATTCAAGAGCGATGGACCATAAATTTAACTGACAAATGTTCCAAAGGTGAGGTAGAGTTGAAAGCAATTACAAATTATTTAATATCTAAGCTGCAGTTAGGATAAGTAGTATGTACACGCATGGTTTTATGAGTGCTTTATCTTTATTTAGACATGTTTATGGAATATCACTTTCATATTTCTATGGATTCTGCTTTTGTTAATGTTGAGAAGAGAAGTCCCACATCAATGGAACTTATACTGGACTTCCTTTTCATGTTATAAAAGAAGTTCAGTGTTTCTTTAAGAACATCATTCCAAAATCTCTTCTTTTTCATTCATTTGACTAAGGAGAAGGATATGTAATTTTTCTTTCTTTAATAAAATTATAATTTTTTGCTTATTATCTGTTTTGTTTCTTCTATTTTAGTTGTGAGTACTTGTGCTATTATCTGATACCCAATAGTGGTGTGTGATGCTATTGTCATTAAAATAATGTTGTGTTAGTGGATATAATGTGGTAGTGTGAAAGTGCATGTCTAGAAAAGTTTTGGCCAAGAAACACTTAGTATTTAACGTGTCACCTCTCTTTCCTAGAAATACCCAATGCATTGGTTCACGTTCTACCTCCATTGTTCCAATAAACAAACGATACTATTCATAGTGAGAAGTGTATAAGTCTGTTTTAAAGTTATGACAACAAAATATAAAATAGTAAAGTTTAATGGGAATAGTTTGTCATTATGGGAACTGACAAATGAAAGCAATTTTGAGAAAGGACAATTGTCTAGCAGCGATTGAAGAAAAACCCATGGACATCACATACCAAAAGCGGAAGGAAATGAATGATAATGCTATTGCAAATTTGCACTTAGCATTGACAAATGCGGTTTTATCCAGCATTGTGGAGATGACTAACAAAGGAGATTTGGTAAACTTTCATCAAATTCTATGAGATTAAGTCACTTCTCACAAGAATATTCTTGAAAATTAAACTCTATATTCTTTGAATAACCGAGTCCACGTTAGTGACACGCCACGACAACAATCTAAATACGTTGTTTTCTAACTTTCAGTGGAAAATTACAACATAGTTGAAAATGAACGTGCGAAGCTTTACTACAAATTTTACCTGATTCATATGATCAACTCATCATTAACGTAAAAAATTACAACATTGATAGGCATTTAGACTTTGAGGATGTTGTAACATCCTAGCTGAATATTACTTATATAACATTAAAAATAAGATAAAAATAAATAAGAATCGCCTTTATTAAAATTACTTTCTCAAAAATGCGGGAAGATTTTTAACTATTTTATAAGCGCCAAAATATAACCAAAAGCATAAATGTGTTCAACGCTTACAAATAGTAAAACGATTACTAGTAACTGATTACACAACAATAAAAAATCCATAAATTAAGTCCATGTAAAATTCCCCATGTTGGCCCCTCTCTGGCTTTAAGTATCCACGTGTTCACCTGCATTAACATCTACTCCTATGTAACGAGTTACATGATCATCGCCAAACACACAGATAGGGTGAGCTCAAAATAAAAAATACATTACGAGGTACATTTCAATAACAATTTAAACCCCTAACACTTTTGATACACCCCAAACCTCAGACCCAAACATTCACATCTTCCTCTGGATGCCTCCTAATTCTACACTCTTTGATGATTACGTTGATCAATCCTTCCTGCCATGAGTGTCTACTTGCCCCTCCGACTACAAGCCACCACCTATAGTCCACATGCGGGAATAACTTTGTCACAGCCACAATTCGCAAACCAAGTGGAGTTCCCCAATACGAATCGTAATCCGTATTTGTTCCAACACTACCAAACTCGTTTGCTAACACTGAGGAGGGCAATCTTTCGGCACCCATTCGTACGAGTCACGATCTCGCACATCCACTAGACTTCCAAAACCACCAGGCTACAACCTCGAGTGGCCACGTGTTATCCCAATACAAGGTACACTCGCAACTAGGCCCTCAACAAAGCATCGCATCAAGACCTCCATCCAAAGTTGTATAGAATCCCTCACGTAATCCATCCTTGTATCTGAAATTGCCTAGCGCTTCACACGCGTCGCTAGGCAACAATAATAATGTAAAATTACTGGTTTATGCATCTCTAAAACACAGATCCTAATGAACCAACACTCAAAGCATGCAAATTTTAGAATAAAAATATATGTGTTTAATCGTAGCAACATTAATATTCAAAATTTATGAATACCTTGTTGCGGTCCCTCAAGATAAGTTAGATTTCATTACCTTTTATAATTTTTATATATAAAATAATTATACTTTAATTAGTTATGATAAAATATATATATATATATATATATATATATTTAATAAATGAAACCAAGATATTAATATTGCCTATTAATAGACAATATTAATATCTTGGTTTCATTTATTATATATATATATATATATATACTCACATATTCCTAAATATAAAATTTCATATACCACCATTGCTATAAACAATGCATATTTAGGTAAAGTCTATAAAAAAATACTTTATTATACATTATTTACCACATAATTCTTAACATAATATATATATATATATATATATATATATATATATATATATATATATATATATATATA
>Ga0214544_1003607_pt1 | contig 31804 bp, 16 predicted proteins | sample CNSS3metaG_FD_160074 | JGI IMG/M metagenome (GOLD analysis project Ga0214544, IMG submission 160074) | Root nodule microbial communities from cowpea collected in UCLA plant growth center, Los Angeles, California, USA - CNSS3 | ecosystem: Host-associated > Plants > Roots > Nodule | place: USA...
ATGTTGCAAGAGGTGGACATTGATGAAGTTAGTAATTTCTTTAATATTTTATTCAAAAATAAACTACAATATAAATTGGTAGTGATTTTTTATTTGTTTGTTTTTCAAGAATCAATCGGAGAAAGAGGACTTGTTGATCTAAGCATTAATTATGGTTAAATATTTATTTTTTAAAATATTTTTGTAAATACCCGCAGATATGAAAAAAATAGACGGGTACCCGCATAACGGATACTCGACGGATATGGGTATGGGTACGGGGCAAATATTTATCCAGCGGGTAAGGTACGGGGGAGCTACAACCCGTACCCTACCCGCCCCGTTAGACATCCCTAGTTATGTTAACCAAATTTCTAGCACCATTATTTCATAAAGAAAAAAAAAATATTTGATATCATTTGACAATTTTTATAGTCTTAAAAAAACTTAATTTTTGTATTTTTTTTTTTGGGAAAAACAAAGAGAATAAAGAATAATAGAAGGTAGTGTCATATATGGATGTAAAAGAAAATTTGGTATCAAATTACCATGGTAAAAAAAAATTAAAATTTATATCAAGAAAATCCTTAAATAATGATTAATTTTAGTTACAAAAGATAATTAGTTAGTATAATGATCAATTTGAACACCAATCTATAAACTAAAAATTACTGACAACTAAAATAAATTAAAAAATTATAATAAAAAATTATAATTGGTCTCCAACTTAGTAACTAAAATAGTCTTTATTACGAATTGATTTCTAAATTAGTTACTAACATTAATTATTAAAATTTTCGTTATCGAAATTGATTTCTAAATTAATCTCTAATTAGTCATTTGAAAACCGGTTTAGAGATCAATTTCTCTGATAGTCAAAATCTTGATAATTAATATTAATAACTAATTTAGAAATCAATTCATAATATAAATTAGTTTAGTTACCAATTTAGAGACCAATTATTAATAATAAAAACTATTTTATTTATCAATAATTTTTAGTTTATAAGGTAGTATCTAGATGAGTTTAGTTACCAAGATCGATTATTATTTAAAGATTTTTTTTAGTGTATATCCAACTTTTCTTTTTGTTATTTTTGTAATAAATTTCTATATAAATATATTTATGAAAATGTATGCTATTTTTGTTTTTTTCAAAAGGACATAGTTCACCTAACTTTATTTACTTATGGTTTTAAAAATAACAATAAAGTCATGTCTATACTTTACTCTCGGAAGCCCTCATTTTTTTCATGGCCGATGGGAAATTCTACATGGATCACTCATAAAATTCTGTGGACCAAAATGGTTGATGGTACAATATATATAACCAAGACATGTGTTTTATTTTTCTTGCAAAGGACATTGGAAGAATAGGCAATAGCATACAGCACATGATATATGAAATTGAAAAAAAAAACTTTAAATTGTACAATAACGTAATATTATGCCTTTTTTTTATAAATACGTTATTTGATTCTCAAATTAAAGTGTTAAATGCTATTAATTTAGTCACTTAACGTAATACGTTTTCTTAAAAAAGGTCTTTGCGTTGTTTTAGTCTCTAAACCTGATTGTTTATAACTACTTACTATTGATATTTTACTTGTAAACAAGTGAATATTACCACTTTAGATTAATACACCTTCAATTCAAAAAAGTTGGAGGGTTAATTAAGATTTGGATCAAATCCTGCTAAATCCAAACTATAGCAATAAAAGGAGCTGAGAATTTCAGTTTAATCGGATCTAACTTTACTCAAACCAATTAAATTAGGTATCGGATTTATGAATTACAAATACAATGTATTCAAATCAAATTGATGATACATTTTTCTTCTTATTAATTATTATACATAAATTATATATTTAATTTATATATATACATAATTTTTTTCCTCATTCCTGTGCAATTGAGTAGTGTGGCGGACAAACAAAAATGGGGAAAAACATGTTAGGCATAGGTTTTATTTAATTTTATGCTTTGTGTGCTTTAAAGAAAACATAATAGAGTGTAAGATTGAATATATTTTGGTTCTCCAAACAACATCAAATTAACGTGAATAAATAACTGTCGTGTCCTCGTTGCTTTCTGTCTGCCCATGTGCCCAACTTTACAGAATCATTTTTTTTAATCAATAACCATTTTAAAAGCGAATTCTACATTTAAGTCGATAATCATAACATTTAGAAGCCACTATACCTGCAAAAATAACGATAAATTTAAAATCTAAAAGTGAATAGAAAATTTCCGAACTTGGGACTTAAATAAGACTTTTCTGGAATAAAAATTATAAAAGTAATATGTTAAATATGTTTTTTTTCCTAAAATTTAAGTGAAATTCAGAATTGGTTCATCTTCAAAATTTTTGATTAATTTAGTCATTTATTTCTAAAAATACATAAAAGTTCTTTTAACCAAATTTTATTAAATTTATCTCACGTTTCAAACACATCTCATGATAGTATTTGAATTGTTTACACTATTTGACATATTTTCGCTTTAATGTTAACTCAAATATTATCACAAAAATACGTTTAAAATATCAAATAAACTTAACAAAATTTGCTAAAAATGATTAAATTCATGTATTTTTAAAAATAAAAGACTAAATTGATATAAAGTTTCGAAGAGGGACAAAGACATATTTAACTCAAATATAAATTAAGATTTGACATAATATAGATAGATTAAATTAACTTAGTTATTGTTTCTTGGGTGAAGGAAATTGTGTCTTACGCGTAGGCCACATAACATAACACGGTGAATGGTGCAGATAATGAGAGTACAATTATAAGTGGACCTTTATGTAGTGTTGCAATTTCAGCCATTGTTATTGGTCCCCCTACACTAACTCAACTACCTTCTCTACATTCTACCATGATTAGTTAATGACTCAAGCCTACGTTCCACGTCTATCCCTTTAATTTTAATTAATGATATGCATAATCATAACATGTAATTAGAAACAAAAGTTTAAGGTAAAGGGAATTTCATTAATTGGTTGAACAAATTAGGTCAAGCTTTGTGATTGTCTCTTAAACTCATGGAGGCCGTTTCCTGTATGATTCTTTTTCTCGGAGTTAACTTTAGAATATATATATATATTAAACTTTTAAACTATTTTATTTTCATTTACTTTGTTTTTTTTATATATGTACTTTCGATGTTTAGAAAGAAATTAAAATCTTATTATCTTTATTAAACTTAGAAACTAAATTTTTTATTAGACATTCTACATCGAATATAGAGATAAGATGATTTTATAGTATATAATTTGGTGTAAGTCTTATCTTACAATCAATTTTGTGGATTTGGGTTAAACTTAAACTTCATTTCTTAACATGATATCAAAGTCATCGGTTAAAGCCTATCCTAGTGAGATTCTTTATTTGTTCGGCTTACTGTGTTAGTCGCTATCAAAATATTTATTGTTTGTTGGACTTATCATATCCGCTACTGCTAGAGACATTTTGTGTTGCAGAAGCCTCATCAAATAAAATTAAGTTTTCTTCTTTACTAATGTAGTATAAAAGTAAATCAAAGTCGGTCCAAAAAATATTGTCACGTGAGTTCATTATTGAAATTTGACATTTTTAAAAGCATAAAATATATACAATAAAACCGAAATCAAAGCAATTACAGTATGATAAACTAATGAAACTACTCATTAAGAATGCAGGATAATTAAAATGAGAATAAATCAGAAATTATGTAGACCATAAGATTGACCGATGCAAGGCTAATAAAGAGAGATGAAGGATAGCAATTACCACAAAATAGTTGGCCTAGATAGTGTTCAATATATTATAATATTAATTGATAAAATTTGATTCACAATTTCATATTAATTGTTAAATTACTAATTATTACTAATTATTATTGAATAATTCCAAATACAATTATATTGTGTTAAAACAGTTATAAACTCATACTCAAATATTAAAAAAATTAAATAAAAAAAATAGGTTTATTAAAAGAATCTCGTGTATGGCATTTTGATTTAGTTTATTAACATGCATGTTGCGTCAACGGATGGACCCGAAACCAAGTTTCTATACACCTCATTTTTCGGGTTGTATTGTTCATAATACTTTATGGTTAATATTATGGTGGAAATATGTTGTTAGGGTGTTTATTCTTTCTAAGATGTTCTTTGGTCGGATTTATTCAATATTCTTTTAAGAAAAAGGAACATTATTTTTCATAAACATTCAATAAGAATAATTTTGCGAAAAATATATATATAAAAATAAAAAATATATTATATAATATATATATATATATATATATATATATATATATATATATATATATATATATATATAAAAGGTTACTTAATAGACTATAAATATTTTAATAATTTAAACGGAGACGGAGATATGACAAGGATAAATATTATGACGGGTATAGAGAAGATGATGTATATCCTCATCACATCCTCATACCCAATTGAAAAAGTTTGGTATTCCTCATAATACTTATATCCATACTTATTAATGTAGGGATTTCTTGTCAAAACAAAGACGAATTTGGACAATATCTACGAAAATAGATTTATTTGTCATCCATAGATAGCATGGATAGAGAATGTAAGGCCTACCCTAATCAGTTGGGCCTAAAGGCTGGCCCGTAGGGTGCCAAGGCCCCTAAAGCAGTCAATGTCCTTCATTCTGCACTCACTTGCCAATATCAGTGCTCTCACTCTTACCTTTCCTCTTCACAGAAACTCTGCTAGGGCTCAGTACTACCATGTTCAAGCTAGTTCGAACTCATTCCTTCTTCACGTAAGTTATCCCTCGTCTCCTACTTCCATTTTTTCTAGCATTGTTGTCTTGGTTCCAACAAGGGTCCCTCTTGGTAACCTTGTTTTCCTTTATTCTACCATTTTTTTTCTAGCTTAGTAAGTTGTTCCAGAGTTGTAGTGCTCACTGTTTGGGTATATGAGTCTTTTGGCTAGCTCTTTCCAAGTAAGGGAAGCTAGGATTTTTTTATGCTTTTATAAATAATGTGCCTATTTTGGTTCTGTTGGGTGCTCTTGATGATTTGATGTGCTTTTGATGGAGTGAAAATAATTTGTGTACTGTTTATGGATGGATTTTTGGCTTTGCATGCGTGAGAGCAAGTGAGATCTGCTAGGCTCGCCTAAGCGAGCTGTTTCTCGCCCAAACGGGAAGCTCTCGCCTAAGCGAGCATTGCAGTAACTCGCCCCCTTTAGTTTTGAGTGCTCGCTTGAGCGAAGGCCTCTCGCTTGAGTAGATGGGCTAGCTTGAACGAGAACTCGAAGTACTCTGTTTTCAATCTCGCTTAAGCAAAAGCTTTTCGCTTGAGCGAGAGATCTCTGTCGCCTGAGCGAGAGCTCCTTAGCTTGAGCAGATTGACAACACAATTGTTTAAATGTTTGTATGCTCCCATGATTGATTTGTTCACCCTTTTAAAGCATGAAATATGATGCCAACGTTTTATACAATGTGCTTGTGTTTTCTTAAATTTTTGTTGTTTGGGATTTTGTGTTTTTACATGTTGAAACCAGTGAAAATCTGTCAGTTTAGCTTAAGCGAGATCAGTCTAGCTTAAGCGAGAATTTTTAGCTTAAGCAAGATTAGTCTAGCTTAAGCGAGAATTTCTAGCTTAAGCGAGACCAGTCTAGCTTAAGCGAGATCAGTCTTGCTTAAGCGAGAATTGCTACAAAATTTTAATTCCTTACTTTAACTTGAACTTGTGGATTGATTCAATTACTTTTAAAAGCATGAATTAGGCGAATGGGTATGAGTAGAATGGTTTATGGTCTGTGATTGATAAGTTTAACATGACCTTGGCATGTGACTTGTATGAGATGGTTGGTAATCAAAGTGACATGGTGTCGATATGAATTACACTTCTATATTCATGGATTGGGAAGGATGATTTGGAATGGATTCAACATGGAACATGTATGAGGATGGATTATAAAGGTTGGCATGAGATTTATAAGCATGATAAATATTACATGATTGTTTGAATATGATTGGTATGTTGTCAGTACGTAATTCCGTGAGCCTCTAGGTGAGACCTCATGGTGGTGCTTCAGTGGTCGGGACGTAATTCCATGACTCTTGTTAGTGGGAGTTCATGGTGGTGCTCCATCTATATAATTTGTTAAGGATTCAAGGTAAGGTTGCATCCTGACACTCTAAAAAGTCAGTTAGTCTCACTTAGAGCAGACTGACTCTTGTGGTGAGAGGAGGCCTGAAACTCATTAAGGGCTAACCTTGTGTGGGGGATTGAGACATTGTAACACTTGTAACACTTAGCTCGAGGTGAGCAAGAAATCCACCATAAGTGCAAGCATTTGCTGAATCCGACTAGATTATATGTATCCGGATGAGTCGAGTCTGAGTGTATTGTTTGAAGGGTCATAACATGTTTGGATGATATATATACTGATTGGAATGTGAAATAGCATGTAACTGTATGATAAACTGTTTTACACTCTAGCTTACCCTTTTGCTTGTTTGATTGCTTGTGTGTGGTTCTTCTCCTTTTGCAATATCAATTTATTGATGTGAGCAGATGCGAGGAACACCCGGAGTCAACAGGGAGGTGATGATTTTGCTGCGTAGCCCATCTGGGCTGGATTCTACTGTCGAGTTCTTGTAAGGAGAAGTGGTTATACTCCCAGATTTGTTTCTTCTACCCTATCTGTGTGGCATTTCATTTAAATTAAGGATATTATTTAAATGGGGTGTTACATAGAAGAGTTAGAGAAATTAATAAAAAAAATATATGAAAAAAAGTTTAAATTTCTTCTTACTTTTAAAAAAAAGTTATGAATTTTCAAAATTCTTTAATAAATTTATAGAAATTTTTTAAACAATTTTCTGCCCAAATGATGTATTCCTTTTACAGAAACGTATTTTTAATTCTCAACATATTTTTATTTATTTTTTAAGTTTCATACTATTTTAGAATTCTACTCCAAATAAAAATTTTATAGATGTTAAATTTCCTCTTTGAATAATTTTTTATTTCTAACAAATTAAAATGAAGTTATGCATAAATCATTTTACAAAAATTCATCCTTATAAATTTCTTTAATAATCGGCTTCAGCATAAAATAAAATTCATTTACGAAAAAATAAATTTATTCTTATTCTTATTATTTTCCTTTTAAATGTACTTACATTTAAGTTTATTCAAACATGCCAATATTTGTAACTATCCTCTAAACCAGTTACTTCCCACAAACCACTCTTGTAGTCTGTTAATGTCATCTAACTGTGATATGAGAATATTCCCACTTTCACATACCTACACAAATCCTAATAAAGCATGTACTTAAGGTTTTAAGATAAAAATAAGACGTTACTCCAAGGACAACTACTTTATTATATAAACGAAAAGACAACTACTTTGACTCTTTTTTATCTGTAATTTGCATAAAAAAAATATATAGCACCACCTAATAAAATGAATGGACCTTGATGGGAGAAAAAGATTCAAATTAGTAATGTCACAAAACTTAAAGGAAGTAAAATTTTCAACCTGTTACCTACCACAGTCCAACCCAAAAAGGATTGACCCACAGCAAGCTTTGATTTCAGTAAAGTAACTATTTTCCTTATATATTGAGTGTATCTCTACTTAGGTCATTAATATTAAAGTTCTAAGAAGGAATGAAACTTGAGGAAGAAAAATGCTGTATTTGAGCGCAGGTTCTTGGATAGTACTTTTGCTACTTACTCCCATGAAGATGCACTTGAGAGCAGTAATTCCTATTTTTCCCACATTTGCCAATGACAACCTCTGCAAGATTTTAGGAGTGGTGATAATCACAAATTGGCGTTGCTAATGATGTCTATCCAAGAACCAATGATGATCTAAATTTAACGAAAAAAATGGTGAGAGCGAATGCGAAGGATAAAAAATAAAACCAACAGTTAAAAAATGAACTACCAAATGTACATATCCGTATTTTACTGAGGATTCCTACCCAAATTTAAATACGATCCCCGTCTGTACCTCTGAAGAGGTATTGAATATCAGAATGGTAAAAGGGACCAACAATTAAACGCTCATACAGCCTTGCTATGCTCCAAATGGAGTGAGCATATTGACAAAATGCACAGCAAGAAATCACTAGGTTGGCAAGAGAAGTTGCTATACAATAGGCAAAAAGAAACTGAACAAAACAATCCTCAGCTGCAAGTAAACATACACGCAGTTGTACCAAAAATAAAACAGCTGAATTGCATCACAACTGACAGTGAGTTAATTAAGGAAATTTTTTCCGCTATTTTCCATTTTTTTTTCTTTGGCTGAGGGGAGGGAGGTTGTAGGAGCATTTTTCCGGAAAGTTACAAGTTTCCTCCTGTGGTTTTTTTTCCCATAATTCTGTATTCTACCTGTCAATTTTGGAGAAGATCCTTGTTAATTTTGGAAGAGGGAGAAGGGAAAAGAATTTACTGTTTCCATAGCGTCACAGAATAAGGATAAGTTTTTGCTCCGGGGAAAAGATTCTTGCATATTCTATAGAGCAACTATGTTGTGCCGCTCCAATATTTTGCTTCCATTTTCCGTCCACCACTTCTCAGCTTCTTCTTCTGTGAAATGCTTTCGACTGTAAAAACAACTGAGAATTTCAGTTAAGTGTGCACAAAAACCTCATTGCTGGACAAACAGATAACGAAAATATTCTTAAACATTCACCACATATTCCTAAAATATTTTTAAAAGAAAGCAGTAGATTTCTTTTTCCATTGTTTTTTGTTGCTCCACATACAAATGGCTAGCGAGGGGTTGGAATAAAGATATCTCCTTCCACTTAGGCCCCCATCACAGTGAGGATCGAGGATATGCCAAACCAAAAATCAGACCACAATTATTTCACGAAATATTGTTCTCTACCCAGTTTTTGTTAAGTAGGTTATAATCATCATTCACTTAAAGAATCAAAGGGTTAAATAAAATAGACAAAGTATAAAAGAAGGTATATGCTGTAAGATTGATACTGTAACACTATCATAGTGAATCAAGTGCCACTATGGAGGGGTTATCCTCTTCAAAATGTATGAATTTCCAATAGTCAATCTTCACCGATGCAAACACAATTACTGGACAGACAGGACTTTTTGCTGTGTAAACAATCAACTAATTTTCAAATAAGGAATTGCTAGAGGTCCAGCCAGTAAATAAATTGACTTTAGACATCGCAAAATAAAAAGATCGTGTTGCAAAATGTAAATATATTGTAGTCAACTATGAACCATTCTGAAATTTCCTGCTAAATAGTTTCATGCCATTCTGAAATCTCTTCATAAATATTTTTGTTATTTCGAAATTTCTTCATAAATAACAAAAGGGTTAAATAAAATGATTTTCCCAGTAGAGAAACTCCAAAAATACTTCTACCTTTGTATCCAAACAGGCCCCATGTTATTTTATATATCTTTATAAATGTTTATAAATTTGGAAGATAAGCCCATGTAAAAGGCAACAATATGATTTCTTTCTTGTTAATCATCACCGGAAGCAATAATTAATATCGTCGGGAAACTTGAGCGCATACAAGATGGGTAATCCCTTCCCGACATGGGTTATTCCGTATCCAAAGTGGTATCACCAGAATCGATCCCTGAACCACTGGGTTTAGGAACAAAAGACGCTATCACTTGGGTCAACCAATTTTAGTCTATGATTTATCTTATAAATATATTTAAAGCAACGAAAATCTGCTTTTTCTTTCTTCAAAGAAAAAACTGGCATAATGTATCAGAAGTATTCAATTCATTGTAAAGATATTCACTAAAATGAGAAAGCTTTGACCACTTTATTGTTGTCGGAGGGTATTGATAGACTGAGTTGTGACAGTTCAAGCATCTATGGCAACGATTTTCTAATAGTGCCTCATTTTCAGACAATAGTACAATAGTGCAAGTAGCATGCACTCAGAAAGCATCATGACTACAGAAGCTCTATCAATCCCCCACATCAACCACATCTGATAGTATTTCATGTTTTCATGGAGTAACAAGTTGTAGATGGATGTAGATGCATGGAATGAAGGTCCATTAAATATAATCTATAATAACGAGTCTCAGATTCAATAAGGAAAAGAAAAGATAAAAAGAAATGGTTAAAACAGAATAGATATGGATTACGTGAGGTAGTTGAAAAAGTACTTTGAACAGCTTGATCCCCAACATCCACCACGCTCTTAGTTAAAAGTACTGATAAAAATATTATAGGTGAAAAGAGGAAACCAACAATGACAAAATGGTATTTAACAAAGCAGCGTCACTTCTCATTTAATTGGAGAACATGAGTTCATAAACATTTGTAATAGTTCTATATGAATAGGCTTAACAAATTAGAGCACAGCATACCTGAAGCGAACACGCTTAAGCTCATTACCACCACCTGGCAGGAGAGACAAACGTACGAACACACCTGGTTCATCTTGCACTACCCACTCTGCCTTTCCACTTTGTGTTTTGGCACCATTAGGTAATATCAGATTTGCTACATTGCTGCTGCCTTCATTTTGTAGCATGGCAGTGTTTCTTATATGGCTCACATCCAAGGAATGATCTAGAATATTTTTAGTGGTTTCAGCACAGAGCTCTGTACTGCAGTCAGCATTGTGTCCTTCTGGCAGCCTTTCCACCATTTCCTTTAACTGTAACACAATTTAACATACAGAGTCAGAGATAATTGATCAAGGGCTAAAGCACAAGAATGGTAAACTTCACAGCAATCACTTAATCCAGAATCTCTTGCCCGCCACAAGCTTAAAACAATATATATCACAGATTTAGTGCATGTTTGGTACAGTTTTATTTTAAAGAAATAATAACTATTTTCCTGCTTTCTGATATATACTTTTTCTTTTGAAAAAATAGAGTCCGAGCTAACATGCCATTAGGTTTTTCCACCCAGCATCCACCCATCACAAGTGGTCAATGACGTGCATAAACATGATTAACTTTGTCCAACAAGTAGTTAAAAGTAATGAACATGATTGTATACAGTTATGAATATGTGGTTAATAATATCATAAGTTTATTGAAATGTCTAAAATGGAGATTAGCTTTGACTCACAAATAGTTAATAGTGTCATAGGATTATTGCCTATCACACGAGGTTTTAATTACATGCATATAGTTAACTGAAAGAGATTTGATGTGTGGTTAGTAGTGGCTTGAGATTTTTGAAATGTCGAACAGTTAGTCAACTTTGCATCTCAAGTAGTTAATATTAACCACCTCGATAGTAATCATGTTCAGTTTCTTTTAACCTCTTGTCAGGCAAAATTAGTTTTATTTACGCATATAGCTTACCAAGTGTCAAGATGGGCATAACCCGTGAACTTTTCCCTTAATAATTGATTGTGGAAAAGCTCATGCAAACAAATATTTTATCACAATTTTAACATGTTTCAAAATTATGTTATCTGTACCAAAAAAAAAAAAAATCTTAAATCCATCAACAAGTCACCAGTGTTTTTGCCATTTATTATTGATTTGTCAGCAAAACAACACTTTAACTCTACATTTTTTCCATGGAGTTTGTATTGGATGACAAAAACATGAGATTTTTTTCAATTTGACAGAAAACTCTGAAAATTTGATTACGGTTTTAGAGCTCTATTTCTAACATACTCTTCGTTTACGAAAATTTCTATCTTTGGAAGGCTTCTTTCTTTGTTATCTTCATTCTATCAATCCATATGTATTAAAGATTGAGAAGGGAAATATCATAAACAGAACAGAGAATTACTTTTTCTAAGCTTTTCAATTTGGATTGAAGAAGTAAAAGGCCTTCAAAAGATACCAATTCACTAACTAAGCTATTTAACTAGATTTTGACATCTAAGGAAATGTTAGGTGAGTGGAGAAGGAGCACTTTGGTTCTTATATTTAACAAAGTAAATATTTAAAATTTTGAAAACTAGAGAAGACTAAAACTTATGTCATACTATGAAATTACAAAAAAACATGATTAAGAATAGATGAAGAGAAGACATAAAGATTGTAACAAGTCATTTATCTTTTACAGAAGTTGATGAAAAGTTATAAAAACAATGGAAATAACTTACATTCGGTTAACACATGGTTGAGAGTTGAGAAAATTTTTCCATCTTTTTTATCAGCAAGAAAAAATATATTCAAGAATGGGACAATAATTGGGTATGGGTTTAGGGTTAGGATTTGAAAAAGAATGATGTTTGCATGGCTTATATCCACACTATACAAGATATGAATGATGGGATAACTACTAGTGTGATGAAGCAAGAGTAAGGACTTACCAATAGGGATAGGACTATGTTAGGCATGGAAGTAATTAGAAGGTGAGGAAGAAATTTAAAGATAAAAGTAGTAAAATGGTTAGTTGTTCCAGGGGAAGACGTTTTGGAAAGTCTATATATTCTTTTCTTGTGGGAGGTTGAGGGAGAATTTTAAAAGATGATGTTTGTGACAGGGAGAATCCTATGAGAAAGAAATGCAGTTTTCTGTTGGAAGCTTTGGCTTTTACAGTGTAAAGTGAATAATACAGTGCAAGACTTTGTCTTTTACTGCTTTTCTGTCTTGTTTTTTCATCACAGTTTCTAGGTTCCTAACAATTTGGTCTGACCTGACGGATCCGAAGAAAAGGGAAATTTAAGAAACTAGAGTGAGTTCTTTGGGAAAGTTTGGCCGGTGAGTAAGGAAGAGTTACTACAGAGATGAAGACAAAATTGTCTATTAGCAAAGATATCCTGTGTGACATAAAGAAGATTAAGGATATAAAGAGTCCAACCAAACACATGTTGTGGTCCTTTTCCACCGCCCTCACACACCCCTTTTTGCTGAACAAACACAAGCACAAATTTACCTGTGCCAAAAAAATTTTGACAGTCTAGCACCTAGATCACCTAGCCCACACAACCTAGCCCCAACTTCCATCCCCATATCCTAGTTTGTCTGGATATACTTTCTCTATAAATTGGGGATTCCAATACCATTCTTACATCATCTAATCTCGTCAACTGTATGCTCTCCACCTTTTAGTTTAAACAAGTTCCTCATTTAGTCACGACTTCATCAATTTCCTTTTCATGTCGTTGGGTCCACTTGCTTTGATCAAAACTTAACTTTCAACCTAAACAAACTCTCAACATTATCCAATGTCTTTCTTGGTTAACATTGATTCTAAAAGGATTATCATTGCTTCACTCCTATTTTGCAATAATATTGTACTCCTGCCACAAATTACACTATCCACACAAGTACACATTCTCTTGTTCTTCTTCCATCTATTTGTCAGGTTGACTTTGCGGTCCACTAGGATGCTCCTCCAATCAAGCCACTAGAGGTCCATCCCCTTCAAGCATATCACCGTTTCCCAAGTTACACACCAGCCATTGATACAAGCCATTGAGATATCGTAGAGGCCATGCCAAACTATTCCCTAGCACTAGCTCATTTACTACATTTGGACCTGCTCCATGACCTCCACTAGCTCATCCCATTGCAAATAGATATTCATTCTAGTCATAATCATTCTCCTCACTACGTTTAGAGTTGTCAAAATAGGTTGCAACCCACGAGCCAACCCAGCTCACCACGGGTTCGGACTGGGTTGGGTAGAAATTTTTTTACAAATTTCAATACGGATTGATTTTTAACCCAGCTCATCTAGAACCCGACTCATCCAGGTTGAACTCGTGGTGAGCCGAGTTGGTGAGCCAACCCGCAGATAAAAGGGTCACACAAGTGTTTTTTATTAAGTTAGACTTTACATTTGAGTTATGTTAGGTTGTGTTTTTTTTAGCCAACACAAATAATTTGTATTTTTTTTATTTTGGTTTGTATTTGGATTATATTAAAGTTTATTTAGATTTTAATTAGAATTACAATTTAGTTTTGACTGAAAAAAAATAAAAAAATTATATTTTTTTTAATTAAGTCAACCCGTTTAACCCACCAATCCGTGGTGGGCCGGGCCGTGATGGGTCGAGCCGGGTCGGGCCAGATTACTTGTTTTGACAGCTCTAACTACATTACACTAAGTTATCATTGTCTTTCCCCCTTTGCACTATACATGTCTCTATTATGTTTCTTTTGCATCTATTCCTAACTCTCTAGGTGATGTCTTATCTCACCCCAAGTGGTGGATCAACAAGCAATGATTGCTGAAATGTGTACACTCTAAACAATGGTAAATGGAAACTTATCTCACTTCCACCTTGCAAGTCCATAGTTGGGTGCCAATGGCTTTATTACGCTTTTAAAGTAGGTCCTCAAAGAAAAATTGACAGCAGCAAGGCCCACCTAGTTGCCAACAGTTACATAGCGGTATTTCGGAAACACTACAACACTTTCCCTATGCCTAAAAGGGCGTCACTTAGACACCTATTTTGCATGGCTACTATTCTCCGTCAGCCATTGTTTCAATTTAATATTAAAAAATGCCACAATGGAAATTGTGAAGAGGTTTATATGGAGTAACCACCTGTATTTGTTGCTTAAGGGGATTCCTCTCCCATGGTAGGTTGGCTAAGCAAATCATTTAATAAGCTTAAATAGTCATAATGTGTCTGATTTGACCCATTTCGTATGAATGTGAAGTAGTTTTGTACGATTTGCAATGTTCTATTGCCACTCACCTATGACATGCATCTTGTTGAAAGTCCCACATCGACTAGAGATAAGGCAATTTCATAGTATATAAGTGAGGTGCAAACCTCACCTTACAAGCCGGTTTTGTGGGGTTGAGTTAGACTTAAACTCCACTTCTAACATAGTATTAGAACCAAGTTAGACCCTATCCTAGCGAACTTTCTTGGATATTCTGTTCCACCCAATATCAGGCCACTAACAGACCACCCACTAATTTCTTGTCCCACGCATGAGATGAATATTTCTCGGCGTGAGGGGATGTGTTGGAAGTCTCATATCGACTAGAGATAAGGTCAATTCACAATATATAAGTGGGTGCAATCCTCACCTTACAAGCCGATTTTGTGGGGTTGAGTTTGGCTTAAAATCCACTTCTAACATAGTATCAGAGCCAAGTTAGAGCCTATCCTACCGAGCTTTCTTATACAATCTGTTCCACCCATTTCTAAACCCACTTCTAACATATCTACTTCATTATGTAGGTGGATGATACTGTCATCATAGACACTGATCAACTTGGCATGTTCACCTTAAGCATCACCTCTCCTGCCAACTCCAGACTAAAGACCTTGGTAGACTTCACTAATTCTGAGGTACTGAGGTTGCTAAATCTAAGGATAGCTTGATTATCTCCCGAAAGAGATATGCTTTGAATATCCTGAAAGAAATTGCCATTTTGAGTACCAAATCAATTGACATTCGTATGGACAATAGTATCAAATTGCTAGTCAATCAAGAAGAGTCTTCATCAAATCCTGATGATATGAATGGTGAGTTGAAATGTTGAACTACCTTAATAGTTACTCATCCAAATATTGTATTTCCAACCAATGTAGTAAGTCAACTATTGAATCCGCCTTGTCAAGACCATTAGAATGTTGTTATTTGTATATTGAAGTATATTAAAAAATTTCCGGACAACATTTATGAAGACAAACATGCTTGGATTGTTGATTATTCATATGTTGACTAGAATGGCACATCCAATGATAGACAATCCACCATGAGGTCCTACGTGCTAATTGGAGGAAATATAATATCCTGAAAAAAAAAAAAAAAAAAACAAAATGTTGTAGCAAAATTTAATGTCGAAGCAGAATACCAAGTTATGAGCTTAGTGACTTGCGAACTCAAAACACTAAAGCAACTCCTGAAAAAGCTTAAATTCGAACACTCTACACAAATGAAATGATAACGACTTGTGATAACCAGACAGTTGTATCTGATCCGTTTTTCCACGAGAAGACAACATATCAATGTAGCCAATATCCTCACCAAGTCTTTGAGGGATCCAACAATTGACTATATTTGGTACAAGCTAGGCGTATATGATTTATTTGCTCCGCTAAAGTTGGTTATTTCACCAAAAGGCCTATATTTGTTTATTCCTTGTTTGTAAGATCCCCCACCAAAGCTTTAGTTATGTATCTTCCCTTGCAAGAACAGTTTACATAATACATAAAAGACCCAACAAACTACAATCATGCTTAGTAATGTAGAAGAGGAGAAAGAACCCTACAGATAGAGTACCCAACCTGTGCAGTCAATGATTTTATGACCTCTTTTGCTGATTTACACTTTCCAGCTTCATCTGCAGCTACTGTAGTCACTTCCTTCAATTGCTTTGATGTTCTCTCAAGTTCAGCCTCTAAACTTTTCGATTTTCGAGTAAGATCTTCAACCTAACAAGTATATATGATCATTTCCAGGCTGAGTATACTTCAAACATTTTCAACAATTATAAATCACAAACAAATAGTATCAGAAAGTTAAAAACTATAATTATTTTAAATTCAAGTTCATATAATTATGTAATTATTTTAATTCAAGATAAAAACAAATATACATATAATTATTTGGTTCAATTATCATATGTGAATGTGAATACACAGACCTGAGCAGCGAATACAAACTAGTAATGAAAATGCACTGTAAACAGTTGATGCAAATGGTGCCATATACAGATACAGATTCTTTTACATTAGAAAGTTAAAATGGCACAGTATATGCAGAACCTTTTCATCTTAGAAATTCTTTTATTATATTTACATTTTGTATTCTATCTTTAACCAAGAAGAATAACACCGTGGGATTCATGTAATCAACTTCACGTAGTGGAATAAGGCTTTGTTGTTGTTGTTTTAAGTTGGACCCCTTATCTGCCAAACTTTGTAACTACCCTGCTTTTGTTTTAAGCAAAAATTCGTCCATCTAAAAGAATCTTATAACAAATCAAATGTAATGAGATATGCAAGCTTTAAGAAGTTAATCAGCAATTTCATAAAAAATAATCTTCTTTCAAAGCGTCAGAGTCCTAAACAGATAAATATTACTTATGTGAGATACATATATATGACAGGAAAACGTTCTCTAGAAGGATAGATACACACATGACTCAGATATATATGATTAGGCTTACCTGAGTCCTTAAACTTATAACTTCTTGACTTAAAATATCATTTCTTTGCTTTAAATCATCATTGATATCTTCATACGATTCTCTTGGACTTGACTTTGATGAAGCTGGAGATGTTGATTGACAAGATATTCTTGCAGCAGGCTCAGAAAATGAAAAGTGTTTCTTAGAATCCACAAAAACAGAATTTGATGATTTTGAAGAAGCAAAACCCCTCGTCTCTAATTTTCCATTTGAAGCCGGGGAACGATGGATATCTTGTGAATCTGGAAGCTTCGATTGACCACTTACTGTTTGAAGAATAGAACCAAAAGATGAAAGCCTCAATAGTGTTCCCTGTATTTTAGTGATTTTGTTATCTTGCAAACTTACACTTCTCAAACTAGGGCTTTGCACCAAGGGTACTGACTCAGCAGATTTTTTAAGTTTGAGATAACAGTCCTCACAAACTCGATACGGCTTACTAGTATTGGGAGCAAGGGAAGCTTTTAAAGATTTCTTGCTGGTGCAAGATTTGCAAAACACAAGTCCACAGTTGTAACAATTATGACGTTTTCTTCTGAAATTAAATGAATTACGACATCCAAAACATGTAGAATGATCAACACTTGGGATCCATTTATGAAGACATACAGCAACGGTAAAATTTGAACCACAAAAAACACTTTTCACTTGTTTATCTTTTAAAAACTCAACAAGTGTGGGTTTATTTCTGTGATCATTGTCTCCGTGACCTAATTGCCCATTCAAACCCTTTCCCCATGTGTAAACCTCTGCCTTGGAGGTCAGGACTGCAACATGATATGAACCACAGGCAATATCTTCTACAAAACTGTCAGCAATTTTAACACACGTAGGGACTTTTCCATCGGATGCAGGACAGCCAAGTTGCCCATAAGCAGTGCTTCCTACTGTATATACACGTCCTGATGTTGTCAAAGCAATTGTAAGACTGTGGCCACAAGCCACCTTGCTAATGTTTTCAGCACTCAATGCAATTACACACTCAGGAAATAGTCTAGGTTTCTTATCACCATGTCCAAGTTGGCCTTTATCTCCATCACCCCACGTGAAAAGTCTTTTACAAGATGAGCTTGTAGAAGATTCGGTTATCACCTCAACAACTGCAGCAGTGTGCCAAACACCACAAGCAACCGTGGTTGTTCTAAACCCTCTCAAAGTTTTCACTTCCTGAGGAATAGTTGCACTACTATGATTTCCGTGTCCTAAGGCACCAAAAGTTCCATCGCCAAATGTGAACAATTGCCCAGCTGATGTAACAATAGCTGTATGCCAAGGTCCACAGGACACATAAGATACACGTAAACCCTCCAAACTACCACTTACTTTCTTAGGAATCCAGTAAGTGGCTTCAATTCCATGTCCAAGCATGCCAGAGTTGTGAGCACCATCACCCCATGTATAAAGATCCCCAGAATAAGTAACAGCACATGTATGATATTCTCCGCATGCTACTAACTCAATATTCAAGCCACCAAGAGCTTCAACAAGTTTAGGGTGATGAACATCCATTTCTACACCATGTCCAAGCCTACCTCCTGACTCCTCTCCCCAACTAAATATCTCTCCCTGCTTGGTAACCAGAACAGCATGTCTGTAGCCACAACTAATACTTTGAACATCTAGAACTAATTTTGATTCCAATGCCTTGGGGAGGAAAGCATCCATCTGGGAACTAGACAAGGCTCCAACTCTATGTACACCACCAAGAATTCCATTGCCAATACCTTCTCCCCAAATAAAAACATCACTTAGGGAATCAAAATCTTCATGATAAGAACCCTGGCTGGAGGAACTTACAGCACTAGACAAACTAACTCGAAATGCCTCAGATGAAGAATTTCGATTGCTTGAGTTATCTGCAGAACCAGAGGATAAGGAGGAATTTGCAACAGATTCAGCTTGACTGGAACCCTTGCTAGCTGCATTGAACGAAATTATTTCGGAGAAAGCCTTAACCCATCTATTTTTCACATCAAAAGCAGCTCCACCACCTTCTCCAGGGTCCTGTTGTATAAAATTGTAGTGTGAAAAATATAGCAAATTGTAAATGTCTATCTGAACTGTATGAAACAAAAAGATGAAAGCCATTGTTACAGAAGATGGTGTATTTGAAGGAGTGGATTTTCGTGTGCTAGATTTTGGACTATCAGAACACTGACTGTCATCAGTTCTCGACTCAAATCTCCACTTGCGACTGTTCCCTCGAGTAACTAATGCCTTAAGACCAATAAACCAGATTTCAGCTTCTTCTTTGTCCTTGCATATCTGTACATAGATTAGCAGTGGATCAAATATTGAAGCTCATAAGCTATAAATTCCCCATTTTACTCAACTCACTAACTCAATATCAGACTAGCTCACAACCAGGTCAGTTAGAGGAAAAAGATGACGAGACAATCTTCATTACAGGCCCAGTAGGTTTAATTTTCATAATAATTAACAATTAAGCAGAAAGAAAGCATACCAAATCCAAGGATCTGTCGTTGTATATAAGAGAAAATGATTGATATTCCTTCTCAGGTCGTGGATACCGCTGAAATGTTGCCTGGATGATAACACCAAATCAAAAAGAAAATGAGCATGGTACAGTAATCCAATAGAAAAAAAATAAAGAACTAAGGATCAGTAAAACATGTATTTTTCCAACTATTCCTACAAAGAATAAAGCCCAAAAGCCATTTCAGAATGATTTATTGAACTCAGGTGAAGGCTTATCAAGGAAATAATTGAAATTTCAAAAAAGGCACCCAGTATTAACCAGAGAAAATAGTATAGGCCTTTTACAAACTTACAGTTCGCTGCCCTGGAATGATCCTTGAAACTGTACCGAGCTTAAGCTGTTTCTCTTCCTTGCCAGAGTACCATAACAGTAGAGACTCGTCCTAAAAGAAAAACCAATAGCACTGAACAAGGCAGAACAGAAGATACATGCCGGTTTTTCTTGTCCTTAATTTTAAATTTATTTGAAAAACACAATACTTCAGATATATAGAGTTGATATGTGGATGGGAAAAATCAGAAACAAGTATATAAGCACTTTTTAAATTCCTAGCAAAAGCTTAATACTTGAAAAATAATATACAAAATTCCTATTTTATAACATTGAAAATAAAAGGCATTTGACCTTTCTTCGACTCAGGCATAATTTGCTGTTATAATAAGCTGTTTGGCATCTAGATTATTCAAACACGATTAAAATATTCCTAAACTAAAGTTCACTACTGAATTTTATGCATATTTAACTACTGGTTTTAGTTTAATATAAGCTTTTTGTGGTCATCATGTATATGATAGCAACCTATTTGTTTCTGTGTTACCACTTTCCATCAGCAAAACTGTTACTGTCAGCAATATCTTCAGAAAATTGTTCTGTATAAAGTGCATAAAATTCTAAATAAAAAAAGGAGATACTTTTATGTCCTTTGATGGGTTATTACAACTCTTTTAACCAACAGTAAGGAGGTAGTTTTTTGTGGTCATCATGTATATAATAGCAACCTATTTGTTGCTGCGTTACCACTTTCCATCAGCAAAACTGTTACTGTCACCAATATCATCAGAAAATTGTTCTGTATAAAGTGTATAAATTTTAAATAAAAAAGGAGGTAGTCTTATGTCCTTTAATGGGTTATTACAACTCTTTTAACAAACAATAATAATAGCAACTTACATTGGAAAGCCTAAATGGGCAGAACTTTGGCTTCCCTCTTCGCCCGTACTTTAGAAGATACGAGCCTTTCTTAAGAAATGTAATTGCCTAAAAAGGGGGAAAAAAGGTTAAATATCATTAAAAGAAGATTATCCATGATTTCAAAACTAAAAAGCACAAGGCAAAACATCTGCTTCCAGCTTTAACGTCCAGTTATGTCAGCAACCGTTGTAAATTAGGACAAAACATAGATACATACTCACATGTGTTGATTATGTTGTTCTTCAATTAGAATTAAAGTTTCACCTCTCAGTAATCAGCATAATAAAGATTAGTATTACCAAAATAAAACTTCAATTCTGATTGAAAAACAGTACATGCAGCACCTAAGGAACCGTATATAACTCCCATCATATAAATTATTATTTAACCCACTAAAAATCTATTAGCTGAACAAGACCATAACAACGAAGAACTAAAAGGTATCGTGAATGGCACACACAGGCAAGAAAATTTTATTTTCATTTTCTATTTAGCTACACTAATCATTAAAACCCAGAAGAAACAACAGAAAGAAAGCAAAAACTGCTGAACCTGCTCGATATCTCTCTCGCCAAGAGCAGTTTTCTGAGGATCAGCCATTCAAGTTGCAATAAGAGGCGCTTCCCAAGAATGGAACCAACACCCATTTGAACAACGAACCAAAGCAAAGCATATACCATAAAGCAACGTCCAACCCCTCCCCATGAAACCCGATTCAGCGCTTTCAAATTAACCAAGCGAAGCTACTTTCATCTACCCCATAGCTCAACCACACCGCAGAGTTCATAGGACCGCAGAGAAATTCGCCTCCCGTCACCACTTTCAGCTCGAAAGAAAACCCTAGAAAACGCGCTTACCACCGAAACCTCGGAATTCCTCGGATTCCCTCTAACAGAGAGGCCTCGGTGTCGCGAATGCGGAAGGAAACAACGCAACGGGAACCGAAACCAGCAACATTGCGAGGAATCCTCGGACAACGACAAAAACCTAACGTCTGAGGAGAAGTCGGGGTCCTTGGAACCGCGGCGTAGGGAATTGGAAGAAGGAGAGGTTGCGGTGTGGAGGTTGCGGTGGCGAGAGACAATGCCTTGGGTTTTTCTCCTTTCTGAACTCGAATTCACCGAGGTTCGTTTGAAATTTTGGTAACACGCGAAAGGGGTCTCTCTCTTCCGAGAGGAGCTAACTGTTTTTTCTGCCGGTTAATGCCACGTCAGCAACTGAAATCTGGGAGATGGGGATGGCTGGTTTTGTCGTTTTCTGGAACTTTGGGGGACAAATGAGTCCAATTTCGGGATTTGAAACGACATGCCTCGCTGGTGTCGCTCTCTTCGGGGACTTCACTCCCCTGTGCTTCGGACTACGGTAAGACCTCCTAGGGATTTCCCTTGGATCGATCTTATTCGCATCCAATGGAATAAGAGACTGCTTTTTCGAGGGTGCATCGTACACCGTGCTCATTACCACACCCAGTAACTCCAGTTGGATTTCGTGGACGAAAAAAGGAATGTGGGTGTTTAATGTAATGTAATGTAACCATATTCCCTCGAGCTTTTATTACACGAATGGGAAAGATTTTGTTCCATTTGAAATTATAAACATTTTTTTAATCATTGCTTTTATTTGTAGGTTTTGCTTGGTTTTAGTTTTAGACGTAAAATAGAAACGCCAGTAACTAAAATTATTAAATAATATATCGTATTTCAAGCAAACTAATAAATTCCTATCAGTTAAAAGTAATCTTAGTCATAATTTTATTTATTTGTTTCTTATAAATTTAGTTATATTATTTTATCTTCAAAAGTATTTATTTTATGAGTTTTAATTTCTTACAGTAAAATTTTATTCTCTGCTACATGTAAAACACTACGTTTTCCATTTACCGAAAGGAAAAGCTACATTTTTTTCATTTCCTGTTTTAGAAAGGCAATTTAAAATTTTAACATTATGTTTTTAAAGTTCAAAAGACAGGAAGTGTTAACTGTGAAATCTTTATAAAGTAATACAATTTCAAAAAAAATTCCATATGAGCATATTTATCTAAATAGTAATGTTTACGATTTATGAACAAACTTCAGTGAAATATGTTTTCAGAATATAATGGTTCCGGTAAAATTTTACAAATTTAACAAATATTGTATAATTTTATTAAATTTATTGATTTAATTATGTAACATATCAAATGATATATTAAATTGAGTTTATGTTTTAATTGATATAATACTTTTGAAAATATTAATTTTTATAATGAAATTTTGTAAATTTATGACATTTTAAATTACTTAATAATGGTAAAATTGTTTTATAATAAAAATTGGAAATCCAAGTATAATTAAATTAATTATTTAAATTAATATTGCAAAATTGTATTTATTTAAATGTATTTTAAATTTTATTTTTAAAAAATTTTAAATAAATACTAAAAATACCATTTATTAATATGATTAAAAAAATATAAATTCAATGCATTACATGAGCCATCATCTAAGTACCAAATAGGATATATGGCTAATACAGTGAGTTAGTGAGTTAGCGAGTTACTTTTATAAAGTGTAATATAGGACCCTTATCAAGTTCTTAGTATCACTCAAGTCTTAAGTGTAATATCTCATCTTAGCATCATAAAATTAATAAAATAAAATATTTCATGATAATACTTAAAACAATTAATCCAGAATACAAAGTATATTAATACAGTTATTCAAAAAATAGGACTATAAAAATATGGCATTTATACAACTATATTACACCAACAAAAATTCTATACCTAAATCAATTACTCATTGTAGCCAAAGTATCCCAAAACTCTAATAGTTGGTTCCTCCTCCTCTATAGGAGTCTTTGTACTTGTATTTTCATCTATTCACAGATAAAATAATCATTACAAAAGAAATAGACAACTACAACCATGAAAAATAAAAAAGAAGATAAGCTAATTTGCAAAAATAACATCATATATATATATATATATATATATGTAAGGCCCATAAAAAAATTTTACTGTTCATTCTGTCCTAAATTAAAGGGCTGCCCTTGTAAATGGGTCTAAGACCGACCCAACAGATAAAACCCCTAAGTCTGCCCTAAACCTAACACTTCTCCTCATTTCAGAAACTGTTCCTGGTCCTAAGAGCCGCAGCCGTTATTCTATCTCTGCTAGGGTTTGACACCATCGTGAGCACGCAAGTTCGAACTAGTTATTTTTTCTCTACGTAAGTGCTCCCTCTTTCTGTGCCTATATTTCTGCCACTGTTGCTCTAGGTAACTCATGTTTTCCGTTGTTGGTTATATTTTCCAGCTCCTTGTGTTGTCCCTCGAGTTACTGCGTTCCGCTGTGGGTCAAGATCCTGTGCGAGTCATTTCCAGGTAGGGAAGCTAAAACCTGACTCATATATTCCATTTTTTCCTGTTGTTTGGCTGTTGTTTCGAGTTGTGTGGTTGGTGTGATGCTATGTTGGTTTGGAATGCGTGAATCTATTGTTTGGGCTGTGTGTGTGGCTGTTGTAGGAAAATAGTGGCGAGACCTGATAATCTCGCCTAAGCGAGCCAGTCTCGCCTAGGCGAGATGGACAAGGACTCGCTTAGAACCTTTTTGCGCGAAAGAGTCGCTCAGGCGACCAGCTCAGCTTTTGAGCGAGCGAGCATCTCGCCCAGGCGAGAGGGGTCTCGCCTAAGCGAGATCCCGCGTGAGCTCCTGCTTCCTTTTTCGAGCCCTCGCCTAGGCGAAAGGGGCTCGCCTGAGCAAGAGCCTCTCGCCTGAGCGAGGCCCTTCGACCTGAGCCAGGAGTTAGGCGAGACAATGCGTTTGTGTAGTTATTTCTGAAATTTCGAAACGGTTTATGCTTGTTTGGGTGTTGATTATTCTGTTAAATGCATGAAACAAATCAATATGCATGAGTGATGTGAACCATGAATTATAAATGATGAATTTGGGTGTGAACCTTCGCATGTGAAAGGAATGAGGTAGTTGGTATTGAATTGACATGGCATTGGCATGAGATGAGATTCCACTATGTTGGTTGAAAATGACGAACTGGTATGAGTCCCCTGGAAAAGGAAAGGAATGGATTATGGAGAACTAATATGCGATGTATGTGTATAAATTTGTATGATGAATTTCTTCTTGATTGGTTTAGCATGTTTAGTCCGTGTCAGTGCGTAAATCCTTGGAGTCTCTAGGTGAGACTTTCAGGGTCGCACTTTAGTGGTCGGGACGTAATTCTATGGCCCCTGTTAGTGGGTGCCCGTGGTGGCGCCCCATCTGTATAACTAGGTAAGGATTCAAGGTAAGGTTGCATCCTGACACTCTAAGGAGTCAATTAGTCTCACCTAGAGCAGACTGACTCCTGTGGTGAGGTAGTAGGAGGCCTGAAATTCATTAAGGGCTAACCTTGTGGTGAGGGAAATTGATTCATTGCAACACTTGTAACACATAGCTCGGGGGTGAGCAGAGGTATCCACCACAAGTGCAAGCATCCGCTGAATCCGACCAGGTTATACGTATCCGGATGAGTCGAGTCGTGTCGTAGTGTATTGCCTGAAAAGTCATAACATGGTTGGTTGATTTAGATGTATGATTTTGTGAAATTATATCTGATTTGATGGATGAAATCTTTTGTGCTCTAGCTTACCCTACTTTTATTGTTATGTGTTCTGCTATGTGGTACTCTCTTTTGCGATGATCATCAATTTGTTGATGTGAGCAGATGCGAGGAACGCCCGCGGGCAATAGGGAGGTGATGGTTCCGCTGCATAATCTGCATGGGCTGGTTTTTAGATTCTTTATTGGTCTTTTCTTTAGGGCTAAGGCCCATGTACTTGTTTGTCCTTGGATCTACATACTTTCTTTGTAAACTTTTTATTCAGTTTTCTTTTGGGCATCGTGGTGTGCCTTGGATTGTAAGGAGTTGAGTTTTAAACTCCAGGACTACGCTATTATGTTATCTTTTTGTAACGCTTTCTTTAATTTCGTATATTTAAATTAAATCGAGTGTTACATTTATGGTATCAGAGCGGTCATTCCTTAGGTCTGTGGACTTGGATGTCCGCTTAGCTTTCTCTGTGTCTTTTTGAGTGTTATTAATTAAATTTCTATCTTATCAAGCCTAACCAAGTGATTTCCTTGTGCCAGTGGACTATGACACCTCAGCGTAGGACCTCCCAATTATCTCAAGGAGACGCACCCGATATCGCCAGAGCAATAGAGGCGATGGTAGCTGCTATGACGCAGCAAAACACAGCTATGATGCAGCAGCACGAGGCATCTATGCAGCGACAAGCAGTGTCGCTCGAACAACAGCAATTAGTGATGCAGCAGATGGAGGCTGCAAGAGTAGCTGCTGAGGATGCTCATTGGCAACATATAGAGGCACACCGCCAGCTTGAGGAGAACAGGGCGACTGCCCCTGTGTTTGGTCCTGAACCATGACCTGCAGTCAGGGAGTGGAGCCTGGAGGATTTTTTGAAGCATCATCCGACGAAGGCTGAAGGAGAACGCATCTATGATGCAAAGATGTGCCCTGCGGAAAGCAGACTGGCCTTCTCCGTGCATATGCTCACGGGAGGCGGAGCAGTTGTGGATCAACACCAAATCCATCTTGGAGGAGAGAGGGGAGCCAGTGACGTGGGAGGCTTTCAGAGAGAGGTTTCTCTCCGAGTATTTTCCAGCCAAGGAGGTGGAATTCCTTCAGTTGACTCAGGGGAAAAAACCGTGACGGAGTATGCTGAGAGTTTCAAGCACCTTAGTCGTTTCTACACTCTGCCACTTGATGAGGAGTGGCGATGCAAAAAGTTCGAGAATGGTCTTCGCGGTGATATCTGTTTGATGGTGGCTCCTTTGTCCATTAAGGACTTTGCCGCTCTGGTGGAGAAGGCCAGAGTGATGGAGAAAATGAAACGTGAGATGGAAGGCCAACGCCTACAGCAGCCTCAGAGGATTGGTGGACCATCTGGGTCCAAACCTAGACATGAGGAGCAAAGGAGGCCATATGATAGACCCCATCATCAGTCCCAGGGGTCCAAGAGTTTCTCTCCCCAGCAGGAGCGAGTACAGTGTTATATTTGTAGAGGTCCTCACCTGAGGAGTGCTTGTCCACGCATGGAGAGTTACCGTAGATGCAACAATTGTGGCAAGGAGGGCCACTTTGGGAAGGATTGTCCCAACCTTGCTAGGACAACAACACGCCCTCCAGTTCATACTCCTCACCAACACCAGCGGAAAGACAAAGGCAATAGACCTCAGGCGACAAGTAGGGTGTATGCCATGACAGGAGCGGAAGCGACAGGATCAGGTAATCTAGTTATGGGTCAATGTGTGATTGCGGGTGAATCTTTGTGTGTGTTGTATGATTCAGGAGCGACACACTCATTTATGTCAATTGCTTGTGTCGAACATTTGGGTCTGCCGGTGCGCGAGCTGCAATGTGAGCTTGCAGTATCTACTCCAGCTTCGGGTCTGGTTAGGACGTCTTCCTTGTGTGCTAGGTGCCCGGTGGAGGTAGAGGGACGCAGGTACAAGGTGAATCTGATCTGCCTATCTCTACAAGAGTTGGAGGTAATCTTAGGGATGGATTGGCTCTCTGCCAATCGCATTCTTATAGATTACCGAGAGAAGAGATTGTTATTCCCCAACTCAGAGGATCCTGAGTTGTTATCGTCCCAAGGGGTTATGAAGGAGCTGTGAGGTGGTGCTCAGTGCTTTGTGATCTTCACCCATCTGGAGGTAGAGAGAGGAGAGACGACGTTAGTAATACCGGTTGTGTAGGATTTTGGAGATGTATTTCCGGAGGAGGTGCCAAGGTTGTCTCCCAATAGAGAGTTCTCTATTGATCTAGTACCAGGGACAGGTTCGGTGTCGATGGCCCCATATCGTATGGCTCCGATAGAGTTGGTTGAACTTAAGAAACAAATAGAGGAACTTATGGAGAAGCAGTTTATCCGATCCAGCACTTCGCCTTGGGGAGCACCAGTGTTGTTGGTGAAGAAGGATGGGAGTTCACGTCTGTGTGTGGACTACAAGCAGTTGAACAAAATGACGATCAAGAATAAGTATCCTCTCCCGAGAATCGACGACTTGATGGATCAGTTGCATGGATCGTCAGTATTCTCGATGATTGATCTACGGTCAGGATACCACCAGATATTGGTAAAGGCTGACGATGTACAGAAAACGACCTTCAGGTCCCGGTATGGACACTATGAGTACGTGGTTATGCCGTTTGGTGTGACTAACGCTCCAACAGTGTTCATGGACTATATGAACAGGATTTTCATACCGTTCTTAGATAAGTTTATCGTGGTCTTCATAGATGACATACTTATCTACTCAGGACTCGGGAGGAACACGCAGAACACTTGAGGTCGGTGCTCGGCGTCTTGAGAGAGAAGCAACTTTATGCTAAGTTATCCAAGTGTGAGTTCTGGATGGATGAGGTTCAATTTTTGGGGCACGTGATATCGGCGCAAGGTATTTCAGTGGATCCAACGAAGGTTGAGGCAGTGGTTAAATGGGAAAGTCCTAAGTCGGCCACAGAGATCAAGAGTTTTGTGGGGTTAGCCAGCTACTATAGGAGATTCATATAAGGATTCTCTAAAATAGTGGCGCCCCTTACGCAACTCACACGGAAGGACCAACCTTTCACTTGGACAGATAAGTGTGAGGAAAGGCCTTTGCAATAGTAGAAGGTGAGACAAAAGAGGCATTGATTTGGTTTTTTCAACTATTATGAGAGCATGTAACTCCTCAACCAAATCTATGCCTAATTACTGATAGAGGCAAGGGCATTTTGTCAGCCCTACGATCGAAAGAAGTTGACTAGGAATCAGACAATCTTCACTCTGTCTATTGTATACGTCATCTGGGTTCCAACTTCAACAACCGCTTCAAAAATGTCGGTCTCAAGAAACAATTCATTAACTTGGGTACGACATTTTCCTAACTTTAAATTCCACATGCACAAAATATTTCCTTTAAACATAATATTTTTTTCATTTCATTTTATATTTCTTTTTCACAGCTTATGAAGTCAAACAACCTACCGTGCAAGCAAAACTTTCAGCTATGAGGTCCCAATTCCCACAAACAGTAGCTTGGATTGATAAAATCCCCTTACATAAGTGGTCTCAGGCTTATGATGGGGGGCGCAAGTAAACGTACATGACAACAAACTTGGCGGAGTGCATGAACTCTGTGCTTAAGGGGGCTCGGTCATTACCTATCTGTGCACTATTGAAAATTACATTTCAAAACATAAATGCTTGGTTTGTTGAACGTGACTTAAAGGCAGACTCTATTTTAAGAGCTGGTCATCAATATCCAGAAGATGTCACAGCCTTGCTCCAACAAAATCAACAGAAATCTGCATATTGTCATGTTCAACGCTACGATCAAGATAATTCAGAATTCGAGGTGCAAGAGATATCGAGCCCCCATCACTATCGGCCAAAACCAATCTCATTCACTGTCAGATTAAATGATTGGTGGTGTGATTGTTGTCACTTCCAAGCTAGTCGGTTACCCTGTCATCACGTCATAGCTGTTTGTTCTTTTGGTCATATGCCACTTTCAAATTTTATCGATCCAGTTTACACCCTTGATAACATAAATAAGGATTATCAAGTCCAATTCCACCCCCTGCAAAATGAGGACTATTGGTCAACATATACAGGTCCTAATTTCACTCCAGACCCCCAAACTAGGCACAAGGCTTCGGGATGACCTACAACGACTAGGATCCATAACAAAATGGATCAACCCGTTACGGATAAGCCAAAAAAATGCTCTTATTGTCGCACTAAGGGTCATCATAGGGGACAATGTCCATTTCGCCAATAATTTGTACATTTTTTATTTCAATTAATTTACGTTTCAATGTTTTTTTCTTCTTTCTACAATGTCAAAACTAAGACAATTTTTTATGAACATTAATATTTCTTATGCCTTCATCAACTATAATTTGAAATACTTTATTCTTTGATGGATCAAAAAACTGTATAAAATCAGAACAAATTATTATGCTTGCCTCTGTATCCAATTCTAATTTAATCACCTTTTTTTTTAAAAATTTGGACTGCAATCGATTACAATACCTTTGTAATCGATTACAATTTACTCGAACATAATGCATTAACCATGTAATCGATTACACTTCGTCTGTAATCGATTACATTACACCCAGAAAACTGCAACGCATGTAGTATTCGATTACAGCATACGGTAATCGATTACTGAATGAAAAACGTAACCCCCCTGCATGATTTCATGTAAAAACATGCAGCCCCACAACGATTTCCTTTAAAGATCGTTCACCCCCACACGATTTTGCTTGTTGACAAATTCTCACCACATAATGTTTGGGGGCTACACGATTTCTTCATACAAAAACGTGCACCCCCAAAACGTTTTGCCCACTTTCATAATTTTTTAAAAACCTACCTAATTCCGTAATAATGCAGACCGGTTTGCCTAGAAGAAAAAAAAAACCAATACTTTATTATATACTTTAAATTTTAATATTTTTTTTGGTTGTTCTCATTTATTCTTTTCAATTTTTTCAAGATGACATAATTATTATCTGATGTATGATTTTCTAGATAATATAAATTTAATATTACAGTTAATATAAAAAGAAATAATTTTTATTATTATAATTAAAAGATATTAAATATTGAAATCGTTATATATTATGATAGTTTCTTTGTCATGATGTACAGTGAATTAAGAACACTTTGGTTGTCATTACCATGTCGACAAAAATCCTTTATTTCACGTCCCAGTGAAGTTTCACTTCAAAATTTGATTATTATTTGCAACATCTTAAAAATATAATAAAATAAAAAAATAAAAAAAGTTGGAAAGATGAAAAGTCAGGGTGAAAAAATATATATTCGTAAGATTCTAATGCTAAGAGGGAGAAGTTATTAATAATATTACTGTTCAAACAAAAAAGTAAGACTTAATATGAATTAAGATGAATTGAATTTATTCAGTAATAAGTTATTATGTGAAATTTTATTTGTATTTTAAACTTATTAAAATAAAGCTTTTAAGAGGTTTTCCAGTGAAGTAAATTTAATACCATATTCCAAGATCATGTAATCAATTATCTTTTGAACATAAATTATATATGTAAATTATATAAAAATTATATGAAAATGTCTTTCTAAATATTCATATACTTTTCCGTCTTAAATGGATAGATTTTATTTTTATATAAAATTTTATAAAAAAAGTAAAATAAAATAATTTAAAAGAACTTGTCCTACTATCAAAAAACAACTTTGAGAAAATTTGAATATATTAAGTTGAAGAATTTAAATTTGAATAACTTAAAAAAAAATATTGGAATATATATATATATATATATATATATATATATTAAATTTTTAATATTTATAATTCAGATTAAAAATAAAATTCAATGTTTATAAATATAAATAAATTATACTATAGTTATTTACATCATCCAAATTTTTGAAATGTTTAATAACCGAGAACAATATTCCTCATTTATTTATTAATTAGTATATAAATTTTTTATTGAGTCGTAACACACCCGATAAACGTGTCAATGATCTTACAAATTTGGCATCTACAACTTTAAAATTTTGTTCTTTTCTATAATTCGGTTTCTGAACATTTCCTCCTCTTGTTATAGTGAATGAGGCTCCATTTTCAAAGATGTCCCTTACCGAATGAAAATCCCATCTATCTTTATTTGTATCATTGTTTTTTCTCCATGTCACCTACACATAATAAACAATTAGTGTAACACAACTAAAATCTTTATGTAATATATATATATATATATATATATATATGTTCCTATAGAGAACAAATAAGAAGTCAGGCACAAGCGTCACCTTACCATGTAGTCCGCTATCTCCTCAGTTGGCCTCTTCCCATTCGATACATGTCGGCTTGAACCCAGGAAGGGTTACCTGCAGAAGAATCTCCGAAGCTCAAGTAAGTCAAAGCTCTCAAAGAGTCAAATCAGCGATTAATGAATGCGTACCTTTAAATGATGGGGTCCACGTGTATTTATAGAACATTAATGACGT
>Ga0214544_1003608_pt1 | contig 31799 bp, 29 predicted proteins | sample CNSS3metaG_FD_160074 | JGI IMG/M metagenome (GOLD analysis project Ga0214544, IMG submission 160074) | Root nodule microbial communities from cowpea collected in UCLA plant growth center, Los Angeles, California, USA - CNSS3 | ecosystem: Host-associated > Plants > Roots > Nodule | place: USA...
ATGCTTTCAATGTCCAGGTTTTGTGTGATTTGTGTGTTTGCCATTTATGTTTTAGGTCACCGTGATATCTAGGTGCAATGTGTTTAACACCTAGTTGACCTTCTTTTGGTCTTTAAGTTTTCACTCTTTTCACACACTTTGTCAATTTGTTTTTCATACAATCTGTTTCATTTGTATTTTTATTGAGAAATTTTGTGAAAGCATTTTAGAGATCTTTGGCTAGGAAAGGCTTGGTTCCTAAGCTTGTCCATGTGACTCACCTCCCTTTCCTAAGAGTATCTCTAGAAATCTTTTCCATTATTTTCTCTTTAGAAATTCATCAACTTCTTTTTGAAAAACAAAATTATTTTGCTAAAAGTGTTTCAAAATGAGTTTTTCTTCTTCTAACTGTATGCATGTAGATAGGCATAATAATGTGCATTTAAATAGGCATAGTAGTCATGAGTTGCATCATACCGTTCATAGTGACATTCCATTCTTTGGGGAAGATATAGGACCAATATCATTTAGAGATTAGATGTGGAATATAGAGAAGTTGGTGCAACCAATGTTTAGTAAATATAGTCATATAGACATTTTTAGACATGTTACATCTAGGTTTGTAGGACGTGCATTTGATTGGTGGCAAGAGAGGCAATATAGAGTGAAAAAGGGGAGAACATCATGCATCAATACATTTTATGAATTAAAAACATGCATGTGGAAACACTTCATTCCCCCTTCCTTTAGGATTACTAAAGCGCAACAAGCAAGGATAGAAGACTTCATTGACATTGGGGATGCATTTATCCAATTTAGACTTGCTCTTGAGTGAACAAACAAAGAGAGAAAAATACAAGAGAGAGCAAGCTAAACATCAAAAGCTTCGAGAGTTTGAAAAAAAGAGAGAACAAGAACAGTTTGCGAAGCTTTGTGCTCAAGCGAAGTTTTTCCATCTTTAAACTCTATTCACATTGTCATTAAATCTTTTGTTTTGTTTTCCTCTCAAACATTTTGTTCTCATTATCATTCCCTTATTTCATCCTTCTCAACATCCTGTGTAAAAACACACTTTGACTCTAAAATTCTTTTCAAAAATCATCTTAGTCAAAGTGTAAAACATTCTTTTTGTGAAGTGGGCCTAATACCAACTTTTTCAAAATTTATAAGCCCATTTTGACATAGTCCCCACTCAATTTTACTGCATGGTCATTATGATTTTAATTCACTTTTATTTGATGACTACTGCAGATTAGTTTTTGATCCTGGTGGTACTATAATTCTGGTTGTTGTGGGCCTTTAATTACCCTCTAGATCTGAGGACAAATCCTCTTCAAGGGGGAGGGGATGATGTGACCCCAATAAGGCTTATAGCATTGGGCCAACGCCTAGGCCCATTCCTTTTTAATTTCTTTAATTTTCTTTTATTTTTAATTAAATAAATGGATTCTAATTAGACTTGTTTTGCAAATTGTAGCTATTCTCCAAGCTGTCCAATTAATATTGGGCCTACGGTCCAATTCTTCACCACACCCATGCTTCCCATCAATGTGCATCATCATATGTGGGCCAAGATCACGTTTGCATTTGCGGCCCAATTCCAGTTGCGCATTACTTGATTAATTTGCACACCTCCACGCTGCACAACTGATTCCAGCCAATTGCATCAACCTAATTGGGCCGAGCCCAATTCTGCCAAGTATCCGCGTGACCAAACCGAAGGGGCAGCTCACTCTCTTCATCCGTGTTGCAGCCCAATCTGTCATCCAAGACTGATAGGTTTTCACGCATGCCCAACCCTAGATCGATGCCCCCTGGTGTGTTCCAACCGCTAGTTCCTTCACCCTGCGCAGCGTGTTCCACTTTCCTTTGCTAGCTTTCCAAAGCACACGTCTCACACCTTCGCCCCGAGTCTGTAACGCCGTCAATACCCAAACCTTAGTCTAGGGTTTTCTTTCTGCTTTTTCGCCATTAGGTTAATGATAAATGACATCTTCTATTTGCTTTTCATGGCTCTTAATCTATAAAAGGTGCAGGCCGTTTGTGTGTAAAATAGCTTAGATGAATATATGAGAGTTGAATCTTTCCTCCATTTTCGTCAGCTCACCTCCTTCCTTAGTTGAGGATTTCTCCTCCTAGGGTTATCGTAATAGTGAGGAATGTGTGAGTTCCCCACTGGAACTCCGAACTAATCGAGTCATCGATCTTCTGCTGCGTTTTCCACCGAACAATCAATGTTTGGAGGTCATCTTTGTCGAACGGAGCACATTTCCGCCGATCAACGGTGCCACCGGCCTCATCACTAACCATGCATTCATATTTCATTCCATCCCGGTATATAGCTGTTCCTACGGGAACAAATAAGAGATATTAGGGAACACAAATAATGTCTTACCTCAATCCTCAACCTCTCGAGCCGACTCCTTCTTTGACTTGTACATGTCATCTCCTAACGTAGACGGTCCTGACCCTTAAGGGTTTACTTGCGGAGAGGGCTCTGATGATCAAGTCCGCAAAAAGGTTCTTCAGAAGTCAAATCTTAGATTAGGGAAATAATGAAAGCGTACCTCTTAATTGCTGGGGTCCAAGCGTATTTATAGAGTCATTAATTATGTCTGCCATCCTTATGGGCTGGGCCCCCTTAGGTGTGTTATGCCAACATTCAGATTTTAGATGGACCTAGGCCAAGCCCAAGTCCTGTGTTAGCGTGTTGGTACTAGAGGCTTTACCTTCAATAGCTTAAGTGTGGAGTTAGCGATTCTTCATTGGTATTATCTTTTATAGTAGGCGGCCTGGGCCGCTATATTGTTTTATTTAACCGATTTCTCATGTACTGCTTCTATTTGTGGGGCTATACCAAGGCGGTTTTGGCCGTGTGGTTACCCTAGTGTGCCTAGGTATAGTACAATAGCCTTAGGTTTATCATTCATTCTTCCTATAGTTGCATTTTAGGATAATTATTAGTTAGTTTTAAGTTTCAGTTTATATTTTCTGATGAAGACATGACCACTACACCAAGCACCATGGAAGCCATCCCAAAGAGAGTTACAAGAAGCATGATAAAAGGGGAGGCTTTTCCATCTCTATCTTTGTTTAACATTTCATTAATTTGAATTTCATAAACTTGGCTTAGTTGACTTCTCTTAGTTGGCTTGTTAACCTTGACCTAAGGTTGACTTGTAGATTTAAGATTAACTTAACTAAAGCCAACATTCTAATCCATATTTAATTGCTTTTTAATGCCACTTAATCTCTTTAAGAAAACAACCCATGTTAGAAAATGATTAAAGAAATAATAATATTAATAATAAAATAATAATAGTAATAATTAGAGCAATAATAATATTGACATTTATATGAATCAAAGAATATTAATCAAACAATTATAATAGAAAAAAGATAAAAAATAAATGAGGGAATGAGTAGAAATAGCTTGGGTTGAGGCACGCATAGCACCATTCTTAGAAAGAAAACGTCCCTACTGCACAAAGCAAAATCATATGTACTTTTCTCACAAGATACAACAACTTGTCAGATCAATCGAGTGCATCGAAGGATCTCTAAACCTTATGAACACTACTATTTTAAGAGATAGTATACAGAAGAAAAGAAGAATACTTTTGAGAGAATTCTAGTGTTTGTTGTGTCTTTCCCCATGCACCTAGGTGGTATTTATAGGTAGAAAAGGGAGACACAAGAGTAAATTGTAATAAGCATATAGCCGTTAACTATAAATAACATTAACCCATAAAATTAAAGGTCTATAAAAACATGAGTAACAATAGGTTTTTTATTTTAATTATTTGTTTTTAAATTATATTAAAATATTTCCAACAAAGCATAAGAAGTGCAAATGTGGCGTTTTGGAGAGCACATGTGGAAGTGAGAGAAAAAGCAAACCTTTTTAGAAACATCTAGAATTAAGGATCACATGCCTTGGTCAAGGATCCACTTAGAAGAGTCTAGAAACATCTAGAAGTGGCGCTTCCCTTGCCTTGGTCAAGAAGCATCTCTAGGTGGCCTTAGATTGCACCATGTTGACCTACCTTCTAGATTGTAGGGTTTTTATTTACTTTGTAACCCTTTTGGAACTTATGTGTTTTTGCTTGGAAGCCCCTAAACACTTCTATATAAGGGGTTCTGTAACACTTGTAAATGGGTTGATCATTTTGGAATTTATAGACATCTTTGTGTTCAACCTTTGTGAGAGTATCCTCTTTTGTGTAAGTGTTGAAATGGTTGAAATGCCATGAAGGGGGGAGGAGGGGGGGTTGAATTGGCTAGTTAAAAAATAAGGTAACTTTTAAAGGCTTAAAATTGTCTTCAATTGAATCAACCCAACCAACAAGTAAGGATACAAACACTTATGGTTTCATTAAACAGATGCAGTACTAATATAATCAATCAATTAAATCACACAAAAAAAATCGAATAAAATACTGGGAAAAATGTAGAAATGCAGATTTGTGATTTAAAGCAAAATCAATGTAAAAGATCAGTTAAGACAGGTTCCAATGAGTTATACAAACATGATCAATGCTACAAATAATGCCAAAACACTTAAGAATACCAAAAAGATGGATTAGATCACAATTCTTTAAACTTTAAATGGTAATGCATGAGAGAAAGGTTAGAGAAAAAAGTAATCCACAAGATTTGTATACTAGTTCACTCAAACCTAAGCTACATCCAGTTTGTCAAGGCAACCCGAGCCTAACTTTGCACTATTATAAAAGATTTACAAAGTTTACACCCTTACACTTTCAAAATATGCAAAAACACACACAAAAGAATCTTGAATCACACAAGAATCAAACTAACACAACAAGACACCTCTTGCAGATCTAGAAAACCACCAAACACAACCATAAAACATGAGAAAGATCAAACCTCAGTGTTAGCACAACCCTTCCTAGCACAACCACCTTCTCCAAGCTTCAAACGCCAAGCAAAATGATCCAAGAATTGATCCAAGATCAATCTTCACCAGCTAAAATATGTATGATCATGAAAGAGAGAAAATTCCCTAGTTTCTAGAATGATTTCGCGCTAAAAAATGGTCTTTCTACCTCTCTTTCGAAAAATACAACACTTATAGTCAAACTGTTACGAAATTCAACAGGTTGATTTTCAAATCAGTTGGTTGATTTCACTTATTAAGTGAAATCAGTCGATTAAAAAATAAATCAACTGATTGAATAAGTCATAATTAAGACTACTACAACTAACCTTTTAATCTGTTAAAAATCCATTCAACAGATTAAAAGACACCATTGAACCTGTTGAAAAACATTTCAACAGATTAAAAGACACAACAAAGACCTTATACATCTAATTAATGCTAAATGGTTTACAAAATGAATTACAATCTTCAAGCTTGTTTTCTCCATGATTGATCCAGATAGAGGACATGCATACAAGGCTTGATCAACACGAGTAACATCAAATCTCCATATCTTCATCAATGTAAGCATGGTTCCTGTAACATCCCTAAGGAATATTACTAATATTTAATAAATAAAATTAGAAATAAAAAATAATTACCTCATTTAATATAAAATCATTTCCCAAAAGCATGGGAAATTTAAAACTTTAATATACATGTAATCAAAACGAGAGTCCATAATTTATAAAACTAAAAGTAAGATTCTCATGGGCCCCATCGGGGTTAAATATTTATCTCAAAACCAAAATAATAAATATATAAACAAAATCCCATGCTATCCCACGCTCCGAGTCTATGCATCTCCTAGCCCATTTGTCAGATCATCTGCTCCCGGATAACAAGTTATCCGATCATCGCCACACACACACAGAAAAGGTGAGTTATGCACAATATATAAACAGATACATGAAATAAATATGCCACCCATCCCAAAATAACATAACTAAAATTTCATGATTTCAAATTACCCAACCATGACCTCATAGTCCTTCATGAGTCATATATATGAACTAGGTCTTGGGACTTCACTGTGCTTCCACGAAACTAACCCATTCGTGGTCCAACCCTATGAGCCTATCCCGCTCATAGTCTTGCCCTACAGACTCCTCGTCTGTAGTAAATCATCCAAGCCTTCTCGACTTGGACCCTGGCACGCACGCAATCACCATACAATGGAATCCTCACCCAATAGTAGCCGACAGGAAAATCACAGTTCCTTGCCCATCGTGCGTCCAACGCATGTAATCACCATACTAAGGACTCCTCGCCCAATAGTAGCCGACGGGGACTCAACCAGTTCCATGCCCATCATGCATTCAACCAATCAAGCACATCCCAGACCCCTATTGGACTTAGTCCTTCAAGCCCAAACATCATAAACATAAGCATATACTTCTTATCCTTTAGGAAATAACAAGCAAACAATCCAAATAGTACACAAACACATGGCAATTCACATAAACTCGCTTAAGCCAGGGACTCTCGCCCAAGCTAAGCCCTTAGCCTCGCTTAGGCTAGTTCACCTCGCTTGAGCGAGCTTAAAACAGTGGCATCATCACGTTATCTCACTTAGGCGAGATCCTCTCGCCTGGACGAGCCATACCATCGTTCAAATTATCACACACCTCGCCTGAACGAGGATTCAAACAACCAACATCAATTCCCATCACAACGTCGCTTAGGCGAGCCATTCTCGCCTAAGCGAGCATTCCTGTTGCTCAGAACTCCAAAACCTCTCGCCTGGGCGAGATGTCGCGCTCAAAACTCCCAAGTTTCCTCGCGACATCGCTTAGGCAAGTGCCTCTCGCCTGAGCGAGAGACCATGTCGCTCAACCCTTTTCCTGGTCGCCTAGGCGAGAACCACGAACCAGAACCCAATGTGAGAGACTTTGTAACACTCGCTTAGGCGAGGTGGACCCGCTTGGGTGAGACTTGTAGGGTTTCGAGTCTGTTCACGCACACAATTCACCAAACCAATACCAAAACTCCACTCAATCATTACCAAGACAATGTAATGGAAACAAACATCAGAATCATGCATTATATCTAATTAAGCTACCAAAACACAAGATTTAGGCTTCCACAACCATTCCATACCAAAACCCTCATTCCCAAAACATATAATGCATGAAAGGGTTTTGCAACGTAAAACCACCCAGCCAAATCATTACTTTGATCACACATACACAAATTCACCACACTTCCATTATAATTGAGAAGACAAACACACAAAACCGTCATACATATCCTGAAATTTACAAGCACAAAGGAAAGCTCCCCTAACCTGGAATTATTGATCAAAATAGAGAGAGACGAATAACCCTTGATTCACAATTGCCTTCTTGCTTCAGTCCTTACATCCCCAATTCAACCTCTCACTCTCCAAATTTCGCTCTACTCCCAAGACAGAACAAACCAAAGTGAAGAAAACCCTTCTTTCTCCCAAATTCTACCTTTTATAGGTCTCCTAATATTGGTCCAAAACTAAAACGAAAAATTGGGCTTTTTAGTGTGTTTAATTCTCATTTACGGGTCATTATAGGATGTTTTACAGCCCCTCTTAGCTTCCCCTTCTAGGTTTTCTTTTGCCCTCTCATATTCCCTCCAAAACTACACTTTAAAAAAAAAAGTTCCAATTTCATTCCCAACCAAGTTTGAACCCATGACCACTTAGTCACCATTCAAGTGCATAACCAATTCAACCAAGTCACGTTAGTGATACACTCCAATCATGATAAGCTTACAATACCAATTCCATACTCATACATATTATTAAAAATCAATAATAAAACAACAATACATAATTGGCACACATAGGACTCGAACCCAAGTCCTCTCACACAATCAAAGTACTCTCAACCATTTGAGCTAGTACTTTTCCACGTCACATCAAACAATAATTAATACCATAAAGGCGCTCTCTACCCGCATTTATTAATTAATTAATTTTCACGGGTCTTATAGTTCCAAGGCAATGGCTTCAAGTACCTTCATCAAAGCGTCATCAAATATTCAAGTAACAAAGCATCCAAGCTATGTATGTCAACACTTTGGAAGTGAGACTTTTAAGCCTTATCTTGAGCTAGACTCAATTGGCGACACCTTCCACTCACCTTCAAGGTTCCATGGCTTCTAGCTTAGCCTTGTAGTGGTGTGCTTCTCACATCCTTCATTTCCGGTCTTTCCATTTTTCATATTTTGTTCTTCTTTCTTTACATCTGGTTTTATGTTCATTCGTCTTCATGTATTTATTTCATTAATCAATCCATTTCTCTTCTTCTCTAGAGCCTTGTGAAAAGCACATTCATATTTAGATAACTTGATATCTTAATGTCCAATGGGAATTTTCCTTAGGCTATCTTAAGCAAGTCACACCATATTCTTAATCTTAAAAGGAATCAAGATAATACTACATCAGTTTTCAGTAAAATCAGTTTTCACATGGTTTATTCACTCATAATATTACATTTTTTTTTGGATTGATAACTTGGTTGACCTCTTACTACATTAAGGGGAAATTAAGTTTTCACATGAACTAATATGGTTAAAAAGTTTTCATCAATTAGTGGAACTTCTTTAGTAGATTGCTTAAGAGAATAGACGTAGCCTTAGATGGAAGTGAACTAGTATAATTTTTTTATTCATTCTCTTTACTTCTATACTTTTAGTTTCAAGCAATTAGTTTGTTTTTAAATGTATACTTGTGCAGGTATTATTTGAATTTATCTTTCAGGCTATATTTATCCCCCCTTTTAGAGCCACATCACCTCAACACTTTTGACTTGAACTCGTTTGTGCTTCACTTTCATTCTTCTTTCTCTATGTTGTTAGCACAAATAACTTTGTTGCATATAGATTTAATGAAGGTATTCAAAGCTTCACTTTCATTCTTCTTTTATTCAATCTGTTAAATTGGTATTTAATAAGTTAAATAGCTTGTGATTATAGTTTTGTGAAATCAATATGCTAATTTCACTTAAAGTAGATGAAATCAACAAATTGTGAAGTTTTTTTCAATCAATTCAACATGTCAATTGACAAGCTATAAAGCTTGTCTTTTCTGTGAGAATGTGAGGGATTCACTTATGCCCGCAAAATCATTTGGAAAATCAGAGAAATGTCATTCTCTCTAAAGAACTCAATGTTGCTACTATGCATGATCAACTTAGAAGTATTGGTTCATCTTTTTTGCATTGCATTGTTCTTAGTTTAAATCTATTAAGAAAAATCAATTTACATGATCTTTTAATGTAATCTTGGCATGTTTGCATAATCAGTTGATAAAATATTTCTTCTGTTATTAATTATAATTGATCTTGGCTGATAAATTTATCAAATTTAAAATCTGGTGTTAAGTGATTTTTCTATGCACTCACTGTCAGTATTTTAATTAGTTGATCTTGTTTTTCAATCAGTTGAAATGAATGATTCTAAAGTGAGAGTTTGCTAAATCTTTGGTCAATCAAATTAATGAAAAGTTTTTTACAAGTTTAAAACTGAACATAATTTTTGAAAAGGCTAAATAACCCCCCTTCTAGGCATAATACGTATTTTTCTACTTAGAATTGGTATAAGCCCATGTTCTTGAAAATCATTCTAGTTTGATCCTAATGGAAATAATAGTTTAGATTGAGTAAGTGTTTAAAATAATGGAAATCGATTATTTTATTATTAAAATATATATATATATATATATATATATATATATATATATATCAATAGAAAATCTAAAACAAGTTTCATTAGTTATAAACATTTCATCTATCTAAACACCATTTCTTTGTTCTCTCTACCTTCTCTCTAAGTTTCTGACGGTTGTGTTTATCTATCCGACGATCAGAGATCACTAGAGGATCCTTGAGGCGCGCTTTCTACTTCTACCCGATCAATTCCTCCAATAGAGTAAGTTGATTTTCTGCTCTTAACTCTGTTACATTGAATCTTTTATGCATGTGACAATTCTTCTCTCGCATGGGTTATCTGAGTTTTTCTCATGATCCTCTATTGATCAGTGATTCTAATGATGTCCTCTAATCATGTTATTGTTATTCTAGGTTGATTTGTGATCTCTGTTAGGTTTTATAAGGAGTCGATACTGGAGTTAGGTCTTATACATTTGTCTTTTTAAACCAATACATGTTATAGTTATGAATTTGATGATTTAGCTGTGGTGAAATTTTATGTATATGAATGTTAATTGAGATATGTTGTTTGCAAGCTATGAGGATTATGTTTTTTTTTTCACCTACTAAACAAGAATAATTGTTGTGTTTTGTGTGTATCTGAGTTCAATTGATATGGATATGTATGATAGAAGGGATGTATGATGCTTAAACTATGATTGCAAAGGTTCTAATGTTTGATTTGGCTCTAGTAGGTATGATGATGGGAAAATCAGATTCCATGTAATTTTGCAGACTTGCTGGGCGAGTATTACTCTCAAGGCAAATAGGTTGATCTGTAGAATTATGTAGAATACTGATATGCAGAATTATGCAGATTCGCATACTCATTTGGCGAGCAGGTCAGAATCCGAATTATTCCTTATATGGTCAATTGAGTATGATTTGAATTGTTGTAGATGTTGTTTAAATTATTGATTGAGGAATGAGTATATGAGCATACTAATTTGAGGAGAATTAGTGGTGGTAATTATGGTGTAAGCATTGATGTGGGAGTTTAGTTGGAAAGTTATCCTAACCCTTTAATGACCACCAATTCTCAAGTAGAGAAGATGGGGCATGAGTGAAAGGAGTAGAAGGTCCCAACTTAGGGGTTTTACCTTGACCAAAGGTGTTAACAACCTTACGTTATGTGTGGTAATGTCTACAACTCTACAAAGCAATGAATGCCACCACAAGTGCACAACTTATCAGGACTTGACATCAATGCTTGTATCCTTTTGTTACCTTGTGTGTTAGCAAAGTTATTTTCAAAGAAGATGTTTGTCTTCATGTCTACCCAAAACATTTGTATCTGATAGAGATATTAAGTTCCTTAGCCACTTTTGGAGAACCTTGTGGTCTCGGCTAGGTATTAAACTATCCTTTCCTACTACTTGTTACCTACAAACTGATGGGCAAACTGAAGTAGTAAATATATCTCTATCCACTTTGTTGAGGGTCATCCTTAAAGGCAACCATAAATCTTGGGATGAGTATCTTCCTCACATTAAAATTTGCATATAATCGTGTGATCCATAACACCACCAAGCTCTCTCCTTTTGAAATTGTTTATGGTTTCAATCCTATAATACCTTTAGATTTGATACAACTTCCTACTTCTTTTAATTTTTTCCATAAAGAAGGGTAAAACTAAAATCATAAAAGATTTACATGAAAAGGTGAGAAAACAAATTCAAGCTCAAGCTGAAAAAGTTTCCAAATATAACAACAAAGGAAAGAGAGCTAGGAGTTTCAATGAGGGACTTAGTTTTGTTACATATAAGAAAATAAAGATTTCCACATTTGAGAAAATCCAAGATTAGTCCCCGTTGTGATGGTCCTTTCCAAATAATAAACAAAATCAATGATAATGCTTATCAATTGGATCTTCTTGCTGACTATGATGTTCACTCCACATTTAATATATTTGACTTAATTCCTTTTGTAGGTTATGTGGATGATGATGAACATCAAAATTTGAGGACAAATCCTTTCCAAGTTGGAGGAGATGATGGATCCACTCTAGGCCTAATCCATGGCCCATATGCACCTTAAGCCCAAGCCCAATGAAAGGCCTAATAAGAAGAAGCATGTTAAGAAAGATTCAAATGGGCTTCCATCAAAATGGCAAAAATCCTCATGGGCTTCAAATGTTGTTTTCATGGGCCAAAAGGAGGATGTTAAAATATGAGAGGTTGCATGTCAAAGCATTAGTATAGACTTTAATTTTGGGCCAATTGTTAGGCCATGCTTTATTAAATTATGCGCTATTGAACTTGTTAACTAGCTTGCAAAATTGGGCTAATTCAAGCCCAATTGTGCACTTGGTCGAGAATTGCTCTCCAAAATTCATTCACATGGTGTCAAGCATGACAAAGCATGAGACATGTGAAGGAGGACACTTGGCATGTGATCCTTGCATTCTTTGCATCCAATGGATTCGTGGGCAACTTGGTGAACAAGTCATGCATCTACCTTTCATTTACGTTGCATTAAGGAAGGCTCCTATACTATAAATGAGAGCTTCCTATGCTTGTGTAAAGGTTACTCTTGATTAATGGTAAATGTCTTTATGGTTAGAACGCTCCACACATTTACCTTATTGAGAGCCATGGCTAGGATTCTCCTAAGTCTCCTATAGCCACCTTCCTCTAGGATAAAACCTATTATAGACTTCTACTTTCACCAAGCATTTCATTGTCACAAGGGCCTTCCACCTTGAGTCTATTTCACCACACTACCTCTATGGAGTTCCGCTTCTCCAAATCCATGCATGGAGCTTCATCATGGGTTGATTTGCAGAATTATGCAGAATACTGATTTGCTGAATTATGCAAATTAACATACTCGCTGGGTGAGTAGGGGGTAATAGCTGAGCAAGTATTACTCGCTGGTCAATTGAGTATGATTTGAATTGCTATGGGTGTTATTTAAATTATTGATTGAGGAATGAGTATATGAGCATACTAATTCAAGGAGAATTAGTGGTGGTAATTATAATGTAAGCATTGATGTAGGAGTTCAATTGGAAAGTTATCCTGACACTCTAATGACCCTCAATTTCTCAAGTAGAGAAGATGGGGCATGTGGTGAGAGGAGTAGAAGGTCCTAGTGTAGGGGTTTTACCTTGACCAAAGGTGTTAATAGACTTACCTTGTGTGTGGTAATGTCTACATCTCTATAGAGCAATGAATGCCACCACAAGTACACAACTTACCAAGACTCGACATCAATGCTTGTATCCAAATTATTTGAGTCATAGTTTTTTATAAATTATGTGAAAAATTGAATTATAGTATATGATAAAAGTTGTTTTTAGTATGAATTTAATTAATTCCTTAAAAACTTCACTAGCTTACCCTTTCTTTTGTTTTTCTTTTTCTTGTGCTCTCTTTTCTTGCTATGATCACCTTAATGGTGTTATCAGTTGAAGATTTGGTGGTTGGACCAAGGTAGGGTAGTGGTGATCTCGCTGTTTAGATCTTTGTTTCTCCATAGTATTAATATTTCCTTTTGTATAAATTTTATATTCAGTTCATCTTACTTTTTAGGATAACTATAATATGGCTTTGTACATTAATAACTTATTCTATGCTCATATCAGACATGCTATATTTTGTTTAATAGTTTATGACTATTAAATGGGATGTTACAATCTTCCCTTTACAGAAGGCACTTCTATACATAGGCCACCTATGTTTAGTGGTTTGAATTATCAGTTTTGGAAAATTCGCATGGAAATCTTTATTGAATCAATTGACCAAGGGATTTGAAATGCAATCATGAATGTACCATTCATTCCTAAGCATGTTGTTAACAACGAACATGTAAAAAGCCATGGAATCTCTGGAAACAAGAAGAAAAGAAAAAGGCTCAATATGATTGTGCTACCAAAAACATTGACATCCAGTTTGAACATCAATGAGATTTTTAGAGTTTCTTAGTGTGGTTGTTCAAAGGACATGTGGGATGTTCCTGAAGTCACACATGATGTAAAGAGGGCAAGAAAACATTCATTGATACAAGAGTATGAGATGTTTAAAATGTAGTAAGGAGAAACCATAGTTGAAGTTCAAAAGAGGTTTATACACATAGTGAACCATTTCATTGGCTTGGAAAAGGAATTTAACAAAGAAGAGGTGAACATCAATCACATTCATATCATTACTTCTAGGAATTAAACACCACACATCATTTCTAGTGAATTGATTAAATTCATCTTGCATAGCAACAATCCAACTTGTGATACAAATGCATCATTAACATTTTTAGGTTTAACTTGTGATACAAATGCAACATGTTCACAAAATTTACTAAGCTTGAGTTTACTTGAAGCTCTTTTATCAATATCACCAATAATCTTATCCTTTGATAGTTTTTTAGAAGTAATCCAATCCTTAGGCAAGCTGCGGTGAACATGAGTTTCAATTGATTGATTTACTTCTTTAGCTTATTCATTTTCAGCTTCACCTTGCTTTTCTTAAATTGTATATTCCTCATCTGCATCAATAGACACTAGATCTTGCAATTTTGAGTTAGATTCATCAAATACAACATGTACATATTCTTCAACAATCATAAGTATCTTATTATATACCCTATATGCATGACTATTTGTAGCATAACCAATAAAGATTCGGTCATAAGCTTTTGCATCAAACTTGCGAAGTTTTTCTGTATCATTGTTTAGAATAAAACATTTACAACCATAAACTTTTAGATGAGTTGTAAATGGCTTTTTCCTTTTTCCTTTACAACCATCAAATTGCTTTTCATTAAAACAGGCCTAATCAACACACTTTTAAAACATAGCTTGTTGTGTTGACTACATAAGCTCACAAGTATTTTGGCCATAAAGTTTCATTCAACATGGTTCTAGCATGCTCCTAATGTGATTTATTATTTCTCTCAACCACACCATTTTCTTAAGGAGTTCTAGGATAAGAAAAGTTATGTTTTATACCATGTTTTTCATAAAAGTTTTCAAAATTTTCATTTAGAAAATTTCCTCCATGATCACTTCAAGTAGAAAAATTTTACTATCTTTTTCATTTTGTAAGACCTTGGAAAGTCTTTTGAAAGCATGATAAGTATCATTTTTGGATTTTAAAAACAATGTCCATGTGAACCTAGAAAAATCATCTACTATGACTAATGCATAGAAGTTTCCACCAAGACTTATAGTTCGTGAAGTCCCAAATAAGTCCATGTGAAACAGTTTTAAAGATCAATTAGTTGAAATACAACTCTTAGGCTTCACAGTCTATTTTCTTTTTTGACATGCTTCACATAATTTGTTTTTTACAAACTTGAGTTATGGCAATCCTTCAACCACTAGTGCCAAAACACTATTCCACAACGGTTGCCACGTAAGCGTAGTCGAAAGGAATGCGGTGGCAGAAACGTAAATAACGTGATCAAAATTGACGACGGTTTTACACTTAACCGTTGACAATTTGAATCACTGGGGGACATCAACGACCGCTATCAGTAAAGTCATTGTTATTTCCTTAATAATGTTGACGGTTATATTGTGAACCATCGTGGAAATGCATCAAAGGTTAAAAGAACAATTTCACTTTTCTCTGTTTTCACTTCGCGTTTTTCTCAGTTTTCTCTACCACCGTCTGCGCGCCGCCACCGTCGAAGGTTCTGCTTTGCCACCGTTGAACGTTGCAACTGGTGAGGGGCTTCCACCGTTGAACGTTGCCGATGGGTTTATTGTAGCCATTGGCGAAGCTGCCACCACCAATGTGATTTGTCTTCTCGTCCCCTACTCGCACCCCAACTCTGCTTCAGTTGCCACTGCTGTCACTGCTTGCGCAAGGTCCACCGTTGTCGCTGCTTGTGCGAGGTCCACCACTCCCGCTGCTTGTGCAAAGCCTACCGCCGTTTCTCAAACCACCACAGCTGCTTGCGTGAAGCTACAACTACCACTGCTTCTAGTTTATTACTCCTCCCCCTCTCATTTATTTGAGCTCCGTTGCTGCTCCATTTCTCCATTTCTAGAGGTAAGTTTTTTTAACTTGGTAATATTTTTAATTGTTTAATATTATGAATAGGTCTCTTGTTAAACGTGTTGGTATTGAGTTCGGGGGTGTTCGACCCTTGACAATTATTATCTATAGTTATTGTTGGAATATTCAATATTATGAATATGTGTCTTGATGAACATGTTGGTATTGAGTTCGGGGGTGTCCAACCCACGACAATTATTATCTATAGTTAGTGTTGGAATTGTAAATATTATGAATATGTGTTTTGGTTATCTATAGCTACAGTAGTGAACCAAATGCTTTCTTTTTAACTGGTTTAAATGATGCATGTGTATATGACAAAGTCTCCTATACCATAACCATGTATAATTATCTTTTGTCAGAAAAAAATGTATGATATTTGATGCATTATGCAAATCAAACAAGTAGATATTGTTTACTTCCTAGTGTGAACACCCAATTTTGTTCAGATAAATAAATTTTTTTTCCAAAAATAAAAATCCAAAAAAATAAGTGTTAATTAAAAATGATAAAAATAAATTGTCTTAAATAATAATTGATTAAGAAAGTTTTCTTTAATTTATGTTTTTAAAAGTTAAGTAAAGTAAAGATTTTGTGTTTTAAATTAAAAATTATTAATTATTTTTTGTTTTTATTTATTAAATTAAAAAAATTCAAAATTCAAAAATTCAAAAACTAAAAATATACAAAATCAGTTTTAAGAATTGGAAGAACAATTTTTCTCATGATTTCAACTTCCTCCATGTAGTGCTCACTCCATCTTCTAATTGACATTGGACATCAAGTTTTGGGGGACACTTTCATTTTTTCATATTACACCTACGCAAGCATCATCATCTTCTTGGCCAACACTTTAATTCATCACCGAAACACTCACAGAAACATAAATTTTTGTCCATTCATCCACCAATTCATGCCTCATCATTAATAATTTTTCATCCTCTTTCCTTAAAAATACATGAACAGAGAGTTTTCTTTCCCAAGGATTCATCCCAACACTAATTCACGACCACCCTCTCCACCCACTCAAGCATGCACATCGCATCCAATATTGGCAAGCATAAACTAAGATAAGCCAAATGAACAAAATAAAACGAAAGGAACAAAGTATAGACATTCAAAGTTTCCCATATTGAGAGTTGCCATATATCAGAACATAGGTACACATTTTATGTCCTCAATCCTACTTTCAGTTCCACGATAATGTTTGATGTTGCTTCCATTACGGTTATAATTAGTTGTGGTAAGAATTCTAAATTAAACTAGACTTCTCTGATTTTTCATAAGTAATAAATAATAAAAACACAATCAATATTGGAAATAAAATGGATGAGAAGAAACATTTTGGGATGGGTTGGAAAAGAGGTCTGGATATCAATGCCATGGAGGTTCCGATGGTGGATGATGGCAGCGGCAACCCCGATCACGTTCTTGACAACGTGGTGGCCATCGGATCATGTAGCGGCACTAGTGACCCACAACTGGTGCACCAACGAGATGGAGGAAGAAGATAGGAAGCCCTCTCATGATTCTCGTCTAAAGAAAGAGATGGCATTGTCGGTGACGATGGTGGCCGGTGTCGTTGTTGGCTATGTCACCGACAACTCCGTAATAAACGTGAGTAGCATCTATGTTGGTGACTGCACAAGGATGTGTCATGAGATTGAATATGAAATTGGGAAGGAAAAACTTGTAGGTACTGTGCGTTTTGGAATAATTAGAGTTACGGTTTTGGCAGATTCACTTTCACTTCGTGCACCACCATAATTAATTCTTACACCACTATCGAGTTACTAATTCCAATAATTTGGTATGCACCCCAGTATATTTGGGTTACTGATTTTAATACTTTCTACACCTTTGTGGTTCATTTTTCCACCCTTGTACAATAAGTTTTATTTTACATTATGTATCTGCATTTTAACTAAGCACACACTATGCTCTTTTAATTTCCTTATTTTAGGCTAAGATGCCTTTACCTTGTGCACCACGCGTTTCTCTTTATGCACCCCATTCCCATGTGTATAGCTTTTCTCATTGCAGCCTCATACTCATTTATGCACTCCTTTTTTTTTATTTCCAGTTTTACCTTTTCTCTAATTAAATCTCACATTTCAATCACATCATTTTCAAAAATAATAAACATATTTTAAATTGAAATAAAAATTAAAATAGTTTTCAAAAGTGATAAAAATATAATAAATAATAATTCAAAATTATTTTCTTTATTTTTTCTTTTAGTGGCTAATTGACCGCTTGCGTCACACCATACTTCTTTTTTAAAAAAAATTATAAAAATTATTTTGGTGTCTAATCGACCGCTCGCATCACACGACACTCATTTCTAAAATACAAAAATTATAAAAATAGTTTTGGTGTCTAATCGACCGTTCGCGTCGCACGATACTCATTTTCAAAATATATAAATTATAGAAATGTTTTGGTGTCTAATCAATCGCTCGTGTCGCATGACACTCCTTTTCAAAATATAAAAATTATAGAAATGTTTTGGTGTCTAATCGACCGCTCGCATCACACGACACTCATTTCTAAAATACAAAAATTATAAAAGTAGTTTTGGTGTCTAATCGACCGTTCGCGTCGCACGATACTCATTTTCAAAATATATAAATTATAGAAATGTTTTGGTGTCTAGTCAACCGCTTGCGTCGCATGACACTCCTTTTCAAAATATAAAAATTATAGAAATGTTTTGGTGTCTAATTGACCACTCGTGTCACACAACACTCACTTTCAAAAATACAAAGTATAAAGATGTTTTTGGTGTCAACTCGGCCACACGTGTCGCATGACACTCATTTTTTAAAAATGTCAAGACAATTTCAGAAATTAAATATTCTAATCATGTTTTTTAAAGAACTACGTAGCCTTGATTTCTCATTTTCATGCAAATACGTAGGACCAAGGTTAATCCTTGTCGGGTCCTTTTCACTCCAAAAATAATTTTGTTCAATATTTTCTTATTTATGGGAAAAATAAGTATTTAAAATAAACACATCTATTTTGCAAATTTAATTAAAGGTACCACCTTTGGGCAGGCACTGTAGGGTGCTAATACCTTCCATATGTGTAACCGACTCCCAGACTCCAAATTTGGTTTTCACAGACTTTATTTTCTTTTTATGATTTTCTATAGTTTTCCAGAATAAACTATGGTGGCGACTTCAAATATCTTTTTCTAAACCAATTTCTTTTTTATTCGTTGTCCTATCGCGATTTAGGTTGCGATTGATAACGACTTCACTGGGGGCATGAGAGAGTTAGGCCATATAATTAAATATGCAAAAGTGATGTGGTTTATTTTAAATGTTTATTTTTCATTTGTTCTTTGTCTATGCCTATTTAGTTTCTTTATTTGATATATGTAATAATTGTTGATATTAAACCTTAGGGTAGAAAACATGTTTGTATTTGCTTGATTTTTTGTTTGGTTGTTTTGCAGGTGGAGGTTTAAGTGTGCATTTTTCTCTCTTCACACACTCACTTTTATATTTTGTATATGACATGAGTGGGATCCTATACCCAGGTCTGAGTAGCTTAGAATTAGAAGGGGATTCTGTAGCAGTGCCACAATGAATGTACTTCCCAAGTGGTCATTATGAGAACCCCAGCTAAAGTCTGTTTGCTTCATTTGGTACTCTCATATCGTGTTGGTTACTAACTGTTATGGGAAATACCGTGAAATGGGCCATAGGTCTAGTGACCTTGATCCTTAGGAAGTATGAGACCCTCCTGGTGAGTGCATATAGTTAATCTCAATCCAATAAAGCGTTGAACCTTTGCTAGGGCACAAAGGGAGATGTGAACATTGATTTAATTCTCATTTTGCTTTTCAATTTGAAAAGTCATGCATTTGTACATAATTTCATGAAATGTTGTTTAATTTGTTCATGTTCAGCATGCATTTTGTCATATCATCTTATTACATCTGGTTGATACGATGTCATAAGTTATAAAGTTGTGATTGAATCTAAAGAAAATGGAAATTAACATGAGAGTTGGAATTGAGGGGCATTCATGTTCAAACACTTTGAAGAAAAGGATACCTATCAAAGTAAAGGAAGGAAATGTGAATGGCTTGAGAGAACTAGTCAGGAAAATGACGACAACTCAAAAGGATACTTTTAGAAGCGGATATGGGAATTTGCTTAACCTATTAGAAGTGGATGTCCAGATACCAGCGATTTCTGCTCTAGTTCAATACCATGACCCGCGTTTAAGATGTTTCACTTTTCATGACTTTTAGTTGGTACCAATAGTGGAAGAATTTGAGCAGATCTTGGACTTAACTCTAGAAAGAAAAACTTCATACACCTACCTTGAACGATACACCCTTATCCTAACACTGGCAGAAATCATGAAGATACATCCTATGAAGTTGGAGAAAAATGTCATAGTGAAGGGCAAGGTCATGGGCCTTCCTTAGGGATACTTGGAGTGGTACTTGCATAATTTGATGGAGAAGGAGAGATGGACAAGATTTATGGACGTCCTAGCTCTCGTCCTATATGGTGTCATATTCTTCCCTAATATCGAGAATTTTGTTGACTATGGCGCCATTAATGCATTTGTGGCATATAAAACTCAATATGAAAATCATGTTGTTGTTGTCCTAGCTGAGGTTTTTGGGACTTTGGACCAATGTTATGAACTCAAGAGAAAAAAGATTTTATGTTGTTTGCTGGTTTCCACTATATTCAAAATTTTTACAAATCACACAACAAGATTACACTTTTGAACAACAAAACTGACAAGATTTTTGACTCACAAAAATCTAGACATACACCCTACAAGAATAACACTTGCAGACCTGAAATCACATCAGGCAAACCAACCAGAGGCACAAGAACATCCAAACCTGATGGTGGTTGTCCCCAGCGAACCATACATGTGTTCTTCAAGCTACTCACAAGCCAAAATGCCTCCAAGATCAACATAGATCAACCAAGATCTTCAAAACACAAGTTGTAGTTGTGTATTGCAGAGAGAGAGCTTTCCAGAGATGAATGACAAAAATTTATGCTCAAAAACTCAGATTCACACCTCTACTCGTGAAAACACAGTTTATATAGTCTAGTTTAACTAAAAACAATCGATTGAATTTTCCATACAGTCAGCTGATTTCACTTGACTTAAGCGAAATTAGTCGATTGAAAAATAATTCAAGTGACTGAACACATTCATACCAGAAACTATATACAGCAAGCCTTTTCACTTGTTAAAACCCATTTTAACAGATTAAAAGAGACACACTAAGGAACACAAGACATCTAACCTATGTCATATAGCCTACCAACAAGATATAACACTAACACATTACATTTAACATGTTATATACACATTTAACACACTAAAACTTAATCTTTAAGAGGATCTTCATCAATCTTCATCAAACACTTAAGATCTTCATGCACATGGCTTTATAAATTTTTTGCTTCAAGCTTGCTTGTGCCAACACCGATACCCTAGCCTCTATAATGGACCTTACAGCCACGCAGTTCACTTACCCTACGTTGGCGCTTGGCGGCTCAATCATTACCACCAGGCGGTGCATAATATTTTGGGAAGATCCCAGAATTTCCAGCCCTGTCCAGCCTCTTCTAACAGTTCCTCCATGCTTTTCTATGCCTATTGTCTTCGTTTCGTCCGTGAACATGATAACATTGGTACTAATATTCAATTTTGACTATATCCAACACCATTCTAGTACAAATCAACAACAATTATATTCCATTCATCCAAAACCCCAATCGGCCACCCTAAAGTCTATCCCTCCCAATTTGTGTTCTAATTAATTTAAGTCACCCTGCAGTTTAACTACTTATAGTACTTCACCATTCCATCATCAAGTATAGATTCATCCTCTAGCCCAAAACAACCAAAAACACCAATATCGAGCCAAAATTGGCTCGTGTCGCCTGGCGGGTGTTCATCACCGTTAGGCCATTCAACCAAAACCCAAAAAATTGGGTGCACAGCAAGCATTGCCTAGCGGCTAAACTCGTACCGTGACAGTTCATCGTCCGCGAGGCGGTTTCTGGAAAATTTCCAGAAACCTAAAATTTACGAATTGATTCAAAAGGAAAACATGTAATTGCACATCATACATCATATAATTAACGCAACAACATAATTTACAGGTTCAACTCCCCTAACCTGGAATTCCTTTGCTTAAAATTGGAAATTTGGGGAGTTCCTCTTTGATCACCAAGCCGCCTAGCACTTCCCTTCAATTCAACTCCCAATTAAACTCAATTCTCACCACACACTCTCAAAATTCGCACCTCTCACAATGCTCAACAATGGCAGCACCAAAACTCTTTCTCTCTCCCTTAATTCCCACTAAAAAGTGCCTTAATTAGCAATGATGAAGAGAAAAAACGATAATTGGCATTAAGCTAACTTAATTACCATTCAAAGTCCATTTTGGACTGCTCTTCCAACCTCCCCTTGGCTGCCCATTCAGTTAGTGTTTTCTCTACCCTTTCATATTCATGCCTAACGAAAAATTTGTAGAGAGAAATCTTAATTTGGACCTACCAAGGTTCGAACCCATAACCATGCCAATGGCAAATCCATGCATAACCATTCAACCAATTCATGCTTCGTGATAATTCTTATAATTCTAAGACTATATTATCACTCCACATGATCAATCATATTATTAAATTTATAATAAATCAAACAACACATAAATGGCATACATAGGATTCAAACCGAAGTCCTCTCACACAACAAAGTACTCTCAACCACATGAGGTAGTACTTTTCCATGTCATGAAGCTTAGCATTAATTGCCATAAAGGCTTCCACTACCCTCATTTAATTAAATTCTTATTTATTTAATTATTTAAAAATAGTGGGTCTTACATTCCCCCCACCTTATAAAATTTTCGTCCTTGAAAATTAGAGCTTACTAGGAAAGAGATGCGGGTAAGACCATTTCATTAGGTCCTTCATCTCCCAAGTCATCTCCTGCGTGGCTTCGTCCCAGAAAACTTTCACAATCATGATCTCCTTACCTTTCAGTTGCTTAACCTGTGAATCCAAAATCTGCACCGACCCCGTCTCCATAGTTAGATCCTCCCGAACCTGGATATCGTCCGCTTCTAACACATGTGAATGGTCTGCAATGTATTTCCTCTATTGTGACACGTGGAAGACGTTATGCAAGTTAGCCAAATGAGGTGGTAATGCAATCTCAAATGCCAGTGGACCTATCCTCCGAGTGATCTGATACAGCCCAATGAACCTTGGGGTCAGTTTTATTGACTTGAGAACCCTTCCAACACAAGTGGTTGGAGTCACGCGAAGAAACACATCATCTGTAAAAATTGAGGACAAAGCACCACTGCTTCAGCATCCGGATTCCAGCACAATGGTGTCCTGCACCGCTTACCATACAGTGCCTCATAAGGTGCCATCCCGAAACTGGAGTGGTAACTGTTGTTGTAAGTAAACTCCACCAAAGGAAGTACCTCACTCCAACTACCCAGGTGGTCCAACACACAAGCTCACAATAAGTCCTCCAAGGACTTGATAGTCCTCTCTGACTGTCCGTCAGTCTGAGGATGATATGCTGAACTCATCCTTAGCTGTGTACCCAATCTTGCTTGTAACGACTGCTAAAACCTCGACGTAAACCTCGGATCCCGATCAGATACTATACTTCCTGGCACTCCATTCAGTCTAACCACTTCCCTCACATACAACTCTGCCAATTTATCCATTGACAACTCCTGGTTTATCGACAAGAAGTGGGCACATTTAGTCAATCGATCTATAATTACCCAGATCGCATCATAACCCCTAGTAGACTTCGACATGTAAGTTATGAAATCTATCACTATATTATCCCACTTCCACTGAGGAATCTCTAAGGGTTCCAACGTACCTCTCGGCCTCTGGTGCTCTATCTTTGCCTTTTGACACACCAGACATGATGCTACAAAATCAGCCACACACGTTTTCATACCCGTCCACCAGAAGGTCGCCTTCAAGTCTTTATACATCTTAGTCATACCTGGATGTATGCTAAGATGACTCTTATGCCCTTCATCCAAGAGCTTTTTCCTCAATACCCAACTCTTGGGTACACATACCCTTTCTCTAAACCGTAGGATGTCGTCTTTACCCATCTTGAAATCTTTCCTCTTTTCGTTACCCAACTCACTAATTATTTGTTGCAACTTCTGATCCTTACCATATTACACCCGAACCTCATCCAAGAACTCGTTAGTGATTCGCAGCATACTGCACCTTATATAATTAGCTCCCGTGTGTAACCCCAAGTTCATATCTCGCAGCTTCTGAATACGCTCCAGTTCTTGTATCATCATAGCAGACACATGCACCCTCTTTCTGCTCAAGGCATCTGCAACGACATTGGCTTTACCAGGATGGTACAACAACTCAAAGTCATAGTCCTTTAAGTACTCCATCCACATACATTGCCTCATGTTCAGTTCCTTCTGATCAAACAAGTACTTCAAGCTCTTATGATCATTGAAAACCTGAAACTGTGAACCATATAAATAGTGTCGCCAAGTCTTTAGAGCAAACACTACTGCAGCTAGCTCCAGGTCATGAGTAGGGTAATTCTTCTCATGCACCTTCAACTGACGACATGCATAACGTTTCTCTTGCATTAACACACAACGCAAGCCTTGATAAGAGGCATCACAGTATACTTCAAATGTATTGGCCGTATCTGGGATTGCCAAGACTGGAGTTGTGGTCAACCTTCGCTTCATCTCCTCAGAGCACTTCTCACAATTGTCCGTTCAGGAGAAAGGCTGATCCTTACGGGTAAGTTGCGTCATAGGGCTCACCAACTTCAAGAACCCCTTCATGAACCTCTGATAATAGCCTGCCAGTCCTAGAAAACTCCTCACCTCTGATACTGTTTATGGTCGCTCCTAATTCATCATTGTCTCAATCTTTGCCAGGTCAACTGCAATACCTTGCGTTGAGATTACATGACCAAGAAACTGAACCTCTTCCAGCCAAAACTCGCATTTGGACAATTTCCCATACAAGTGGTGCTCTCTGAGTACATCTAGCACAACCCGTAGATGCTTGGCATGTTCCTCCCAGTTCTTGGAGTAAATAAGAATGTCGTCAATGAATACTACGACAAACTTATGTAACCACGGTCTGAAGATTCTATTCATGTAGTCCATCAATATGTAGGGGCATTGGTCACTCCAAAGGGCATCACCATATATTCATAGTGACCATAACGCGATCTGAATGCAGTATTCTGGACATCTTCTGGTTTGACTAGAATTTGATGATACCCGGATCGAAGATCGATTTTAGAGAATACCCCTACTCCCCTCAACTGGTCCAGTAAGTCATCAATTTTGGGCAGTGGATATTTATTCTTGATTGTCAACTTATTTAGTTGACGGTAATCCACACATAGCCGGGAACTCCAATCCTTCTTCTTGACTAATAGCACTTGAGCTCCCCATGGCGACGCACTAGGTCAAATGAACCTCTTCTTTAGCAGATCTTCAATCTGCTTCTTCAACTCAGCCAACTCGGCTGGTGCCATTCTATATGGGGCCATAGACACTAGCTCGACTCTAGGAACAAGGTCAATGGTAAAGTCGACGTCCCTACTTGGTGGTAATCTAGGCACCTCATTAGGGAACACATCGGCATACTCATCCACTACCGATATGCTTTTGATCAGATCAACTGTGCTCTTTTTCTCTGACTGCACCACTACCGTATAGCACGAAGCTCCATCGGCCTCCTCTTGTATAGCCTCACGAGTGGAGATCAGAGACAACCCATCCGCTTCAGGAAATACTACACTACATCGTCTACAATCAATAATGATGTGATTGTCTGACAGCCAGTCCATGCCAAGTATTACGTCCAGGCTCTCCAGCGACAAGCAAACGAGATTCACTTTGAACCTGTGTCTTGCCACTTCAATAGAATATCTGGCAAACTAAATTGGTCAAGACCTGCCCCGAGGCAGGTGTCAAGACCACCAGTTCGCACCCCAATTGACGGGCTACTAGTCCCAGTTTACTTAAACATTCTTGTGAGATGAACGAGTGAGTAGCTCCTGAGTCAAACAGCACCAAAACACTGTTATCAAACAATAAACATCGGTCAAGTATGAGGTTACCTGACTAAGTGGCCTTAGTACCGATCAATGCAAACACCCTCCCAGCGGCTCGGGGTCGATCAGCTATCACCTTTTGTTGTTTCTACGGCGATGGTCTTTCTCCAGTCGCCTTCTTATTGGGACATTGCCTCGCATAGTGCCCCATTTGCTCACATTTGTAGCACTTCACATGATCAGCGCTACCACCTGAACTACCAGCGGCTTTAGTACAGTTCCTGTGAAGATGTGCACCTCCGCAATTATAACACCGCAGCCTTGGGGAGGAAGACTGTGGCCTACTATATGGCATCTTCTGCTGCCTAGTCTCTATAGTACTCTTCTACGACCTCACGACCCTATTGGGTCCCGTCTCCAGATCCTCTACTGTTCTGGCCTACTCTACTAAAACTAGAAATTCTCTTATCCGTAGTGGCACCAGGAATCTACACAGCTCGTGCCTCAAGCCTCCCTCAAACTTGCGACAACGCCACTCCTCTGTGATCTCCTGCGAGTAGAATCTCACCAAGTATTCAAAATGATCGATGTAAGCCTGCACCGATTTACTACCCTGCTGTAGTGTAAGAAACTCTACCTCTAGAGCATGTTTGGTCGAGTTTGGAAAATACTTCTCTAGGAATATGCACCTCCTCCTGGCGGGTCCGCATTTGTTGTTGCATCTCCGTCCACCAATACTCGGCATCGCCAACAAGCAGAAATGTGGCGAAAGTCAGATGTTGCTCCTCTGTACAAGCCAAAACTCGGAATATCTTCTCACACTCTTAGAGCCAAGCATCAGCTTCATCAGGAGTAGCTTTGTTGTTGAACTTTGACGGCTTGTGCTTCAACACATCTTCCATAGTCATCGGTCTCACTGGTAGGACCATGGTCCTAGGTTGGGCTGCAACAGGCTGCATAGTGTCAACCATCCTATGGATTGCCTATGTAATCTCGTCAGCGCCGACATCAATCCTTCTCCTTCTATTTGCCATAGCCTGGATTCGCCATATATTGAACTGGTAAATCACACAACTTAACTTTAATAACACAAAAAGTTAAAACCGCACACACACACACACACACATACACACACACACACACACACACACACACACACACACATATATATATATATATATATATATATATATATATATATATATATATATATCACGCGACAGGCTCACTCCCCAAAGATCTTGAGAAATCATTGAAAGCATGACTCTGATACCAAATGTAACGTCCTAACAAGAAATTACTTATTAAAATAAAACAAAATAAAAGCCAAGAAAACAACCTCATTTATTATCAACAATTTCCCAAATCGCGGGAAAATTAAAACTTCAAATGTCGCTTCAATAGTAATTTAAACCACAGTGTTTAGACATTACAAATCCAAAACATCCAAACAAAATGTTACTAACGAAATTCCATTATAAAATTTAATAAACTATCCCATAGTGATCCCTCACTCCGTCTCTAAGCATCTGCATGCTCACCTGCATTAACATCTGCTCCCATGTAACAAGTTACATGATCATTGCCAAACACACAAAGATAGGGTGAACTCATTTAAATAAACCAAACAAATAACATAATGAGTATATTATCACAATATTATAACCCGGGTTAGTGTTTTTCCCCTTTTCATTAGTTCCTCACTTTCAGCACTTGCATTAGACGTCTATCATTTCTATACCCTTTAGGTGAGATCAATGATCAATCTTTGCTGCACGAGTGTCTACTTGCCCCTTCGACTATAGGCCACCACCTGATAGTCCACACGTGGAAATAACATTGCCACGACATCTCACCGCGACACCAAGTGGAGTTCCCCAAAACGAACCTAAGTTCGTAGTTGTTCCCAGACTACCAAAACTCTATCAGATGTACTGAAGAGGGCAATCATCCAAAACCTCGACGTACGAGCCACAACTCGCACACTCCACTAGACTTCCTAAACCACCAGTCTACAACCTAGAGTGGGCACGTGTTCTCCAATACAAAATGCACTCGTAACTAGGCCCCCAGCCAAAGCATTGCATCATAACCATCACCCACGGCAGTGTAGAAACCGTTCCTCGCGCACTAACTCTACACCAAATCCTCCTGGCGTGCCTCTCGCATCACTATGCGGAACCTGGTTCCAGACCGCCTGGCAGTGTAAGACCCACTAAATTTAAATAATTAAATAAATAATTATTTAATAAATGCGGGTAGGAGAAGCCTTTATGGCATTAAATGTTAACTTTTATGACGTGGAAAAGTACTAGCTCATGTGGTTGAGAGTACTTTGATTGTGTGAGAGGACTTGGGTTCGAGTCTTATGTATGTCAATTGTGTGTTATTTAATTTTTAGTATTTTCAAGATATGCTTGGGTGTGATAAGTAAGGATATAATCTTTGATGTATGAATATTATCATGAAATATGACATAGTTAAGTTGGTTGTGCACTTGAATTGCAATTGTGGGGTGAGGGGTTCAAACTTTGGCTTGAACAAAATTAACTTTCTTTTTGCTAAACATTTTTTTTTGGCAAGGATGTGAAGAGGCATAGGAAAATTTAGGAGGCAGCCAAGGTGGGTTGTAAAACACAACTCCTAATGAGTCTTGAAAGCCAATTAAAGCCAATTTGAATGCTAATTGCGGTTTTGAACCATAAACCATCATTAAGGGCTTGAGTAATTGGCCAAGGGAGTGGAAAGAGAGTGAGAGAAGAAGGAGTTCGTGAGGACTGTGTAGGGGAGGGTTTCTGAGCATAAAAATTGAACCTAAAAAGAGTGAGTGAGTCTGATTGGGTGGAGACAAGGGCTTGAAATCAAATTGGAATCGTAAAGGGGTTTTGAAAGAGCAATTGAGCAAGAAATATTCAGGTTAGGGGAAGCTTTCTTTCGTTTCTTTTATCATTATTGTTTGAGGCATTAAAATGGCTTACTTGTGTTGTGTTAATGCCTGCATAATTGATGTTATGATTTGTTTTGGCTCGAGTTTTGTTCATGGTGCGATTTGCGTTGTTGATATTTGAAGATATCATTGATGTTAAACGTTTCCTATTAATCTCGCGTGCGTGAGGCTTTACAATGGTATGTGAATATGTCTGTCTTGGAGAGTTATCCCCATCCTTGTTGTAGGATTAAGTCCATGAATAGGGGTTCACGCCTACTGTTGCGTTTTCTAGCATGCATGGTGCCACTTTATTGGTTTGCGTTTTCTTGTCCTTCATCTTGTTTCGGTCATAGGTGAAAGGCCCTTTGTCTACATTTAATGGGTTGTTTCTTTTGCTTGGTTCACATTGGGAGTGTTATTCTATTTGTTCATATTAGTTTGTTTGGCACCACATTGGGATGATTTAGGGGAGGGCTTATGGGTTGAAGAGAAAGTCAATTACGTGTTTAGTTGGGCTCGTTTTCTCCTGGAGTCTTGACAGTGCGAATCATTAGTGTGGTTTTCTTCTTCTTTCTGCAGACATGAATGGCTTGGTGGAAAACCCATGGCATGTATAGAAGGGTTTCTATTTTGGTTAAGGTGTAACCACACGTTTTTCTAGGGCCATATTATTTCCTCTGTTTTGGGTTTCATTAGTATAATACACCACATGCATTTTAGTTCATTATTCATTTATGTTTGGTGCAGACACTAAATGCTTATTCAAACTTTCCATTTAGTAATATCTTTAAACTTTGATTGGACAATATGTACAGGAAGAAGAAGTGCAAGGTCTCATGCATTGGTTATCTATTTTAGTCGTGGGTCCCTTTTTAACCAAGTAATGATGATGCTTGAAGGAGAGATAATTTATGTGTTGACTTTTCTCATTGGCTTATTTTTACGTGTTGGAGTTTGGCTTCTCTCTTGGTTTTATATCACAATTTGGTTTCATCTATGCATTAATGTTTTTATGAGTGAAAACCATGGGCCACGGTAATTACTTTTCTTTTCCTTCCATGCTTATCACTTTCACTTTCACGTAAATACTTTTTTTTAAATGTTTAGTATACTTTTCTCTCTTTTATTTTATGCTCACGGTGCAAACCATATATACTTAGAAGTTTTAGTTATTTTATTCATTCTTTTCTCTTTCGTTAGTGAGCCATGCTTTAGGACCCTTAGATGGTAAAGAAAAGTCATACAAAATTTATGATTTGTGGTGGGGTCGGGGGCACTAATTAGAGTATATTCATCTTAGGCTTTTGTTTTTCTTTCATTATACTATGTGGTGCAGTGCAATTGGGTTTACTGAATGGCTCCTACCATTTGTTTTGGTTGTTATGTGAGACGCATGCATGGTTGAGTGAGTGGATTCCGACTTTGATTTATCACGTCGGGAGAGGAATACCTTAGCATGCATAGTATTGGTTTTATTGTTGTAGTGTTTTATTTTTGTTTCTCTTTCGTCAGGTTCAATTACACTACAATGCATTTATACCACTTTTTCTTATATGCTTAAGTTCACATTATGCATGCTTGAGTGTCTTTAAATTGTCCAAAGAAGGTTCAATTATGCTGTTTATCGGATTATTCACGCACCAGGGATTGTCGGGCGGTGGTTTCCTGCCGCTAGGCGCCAGGTTTCTGGTCTTGTTTCGTTGGGCGACAAGATCTAGTCGTTGGGCGACTACAATTTTTTTAGTATGCGCAGATTTTGTAACACTGCGTTTCCCAGTTCTTTAACCGTATGATTTAGCTGAATTTTTGACAGACAATTCATAACATGTTGTTCTTTAGTTTGAACGGTGTGATCTTAATTTTGATGTCTGTAGCTGAATATATATGATATGCATGATTGCTAGATTATGATCCAGTCATATGATTATGACTGGATAAGCATATTTGATGTTATGGATTGTATGTTGAGCGCTTGGGGTTCTTTGGAACTTACTCCAAAGTTCCAAAAACCAGTAGCGGTGACACTAGAAATGTGATGCGTAGCGACGCAAGTGGTACGCCATGCGGTGGCGACGAGTGGCGCCTAGCGGCATAGTGAAGTTTGCCCAGCGGTGACGATGCAGTGATGATGCTGCAGGCGCGTGGCGCCTGGCGGTGTGTGATGCCCGCTAGGTGGTTTGGACCCAGTGTCCGTCTAGCGACGTGGGATGCGCGCTAGGCGGTTTTGCTTCAGTGAAGGTGCGCGAGGAAAGGTTTCTACACAGCTTTAGGTGATGTTCATGATGTGAGGCTTTGGCTGGGGGTCCAGTTACGAGTGTAACCCGTATTGGAGTAACACGTGACCACTCTAGGTTGTAGCCTAGTGGTTGAGGAAGTCCAGTGGAGTGTGCGAGTTGTGGCTCGTACGGCGAGGTTCGGGTGATTGCCCTTTTCAGAGTATTCTGATAGAGTTTTGGTAGTCTAGAACAGCTACAAACTTTATGTTTGTTTCGGGGAGCTCCACTTGGTGTCATGGTGAGATGCTGTGACAAGGTTATTCCCACGTGTGGACTATCAGGTGGTGGCCTGTAGTCGGAGGGGCGAGTAGACACTCGTGCAGCGAAGATCGATCATTGTTCTCACCTAAAGGGTATAGAAATGATAGACGTCTAAGGCAAGTTTTGGAAATGGAGATCTAAGGAAAAAGGGAAAGATTATACTAACCCAGGTTATGTTATGAAGATGTTGTAATTTATATTTATTATGATATGTGTTTGTTTTATTTAAATGAGCTCACCCTATTTGTGTGTGTTTGGCTATGATCATGTAACTCGTTACATGGGAGTAGATGTTGATGCAGGTGAGCATGCAGATGCATAGAGAGACGGAGTGGGGATCACTACGGAACAGTTTTTCTTAAATTTCATTATGGATTTTCCTTTTGTAATGTTTATTTTAGAGGATTTGGTTTTTTTTGTAATGACTTAATATTTCGGTTTTATTTTGGTATAAATACACATTTGGTACCCAAACTTTTTCAGAAAGTTCAATGTGGTACCCGAACTTTAGGAATGTTCAATTTGGTACCCCAATTTTCTAAAGAGGTTCAATCTGGTCCTCTCCGTTAAGTTGGAGTTAACACCGTGTCCGTACAGGACACGTGTCAAGCCATGAAATTTCTTTTT
>Ga0214544_1003609_pt1 | contig 31785 bp, 21 predicted proteins | sample CNSS3metaG_FD_160074 | JGI IMG/M metagenome (GOLD analysis project Ga0214544, IMG submission 160074) | Root nodule microbial communities from cowpea collected in UCLA plant growth center, Los Angeles, California, USA - CNSS3 | ecosystem: Host-associated > Plants > Roots > Nodule | place: USA...
TCCAACTTAACGGAGAGGACCAAATTGAACCTCTTTAGAAAATTGGGGTACCAAATTGAACATTTCTAAAGTTCGGGTACCACATTGAACTTTCCGAAAAAGTTTGGGTACCAAATGTGTATTTATAGCATATTTTTATCTTTACTTGTTAGACAAATGTTAACACTAAATTTTGTCTAGGTTAATAAAATTTGTTTTTGAGAAAAATCAAAACATAATTTTCAATTAATGGTCAACAAAAGGAGTTGAATAAAAGTTTCTTTTGAAATCCAAAATTTAAAAATAATTAATTTTCATTTATATTGAAAAATTTAATAAAAAGATTAAAAATTTAATTATGAAAAATCAAAAATTAAAAAATATATTTTGCAAATAAATGATAAAAAAAGTAAACAAATAAAAAAAGAAGAAAAAGAGAAAAGAATAGCTTTGATAACCAATTTGTTTTCACATTCTTAGCTTCCCTATTTCTCCATTTATACCCCCTTTCCCACTTAGAAATTTCTTTCCACTCAAATCTGGACACATATTCCATCTCTCTTCCTTAACAAACTTTTTTTTTTCTTTTTCTAATATGGACAAATCTGTTTTAAAAATTATATAAGTGGACAAATTTTAATTTTTTTTTTTTGAAATTGGACAAGTTGTGCAATCGATTTCATATGAAGAAATTGTGCCCCTTAAATGATTTTATCTCCATCAATTTGTCCGCTTTGAAATTGTGAGGGACCATGACGACACTAAAGTAGAAATCATAGGGGGTTAAACGACTTCCTTTGTAATCAATTACATAGTTAATGTAATTAATTACAAAATTGTATGGTTAGCACCTGCGATTTTGTAATCGATTACAAACTCTACGTAAGCGATTACTAGAGAGTTTTGGATGTTTAGGAGATTTATGTAATTGATTACGAAGTAATTGTAATCAATTACTAGAGTAATTTTTTCCTAAGATACTTGATTTCATTATAATGTAAATTGGTGACCCTGAAGTGAAATGCACCCAACAATAATGAAGTTTGACGAATTTTAAATTTATAACAACTAAATTTACAATATATGATCAATGTACAAGATAATTTATGAAATTGGACTTCATGAAAATTGGACTATCGTCGTCTAGTAAGGGTACGTAACAACTACCATGTGCATGATACTGTTGAAATAAAATATGACACTTATGTTGCACAAATGACCAACAGGTGGAATAAAGTTCAAAGTTTACACCGATCTATGTCACATCAATGCATTTCTCGATACATTTAACTTTTCATCGAAATAAGAGATATACACCCACCAACCCTTGCTGAAAAATATTAGATATAAACTCTGTCAGCTATGTAAATGATTGAGGGATTAGAAGATATAGATTCTTAATGTAATGTATTTCCTTTATTTATTTTTATAAGTCAACTAAATTAGGTATTTTATAAGCTATGTATTTATTTTTAATTTTTCTTAAAATTTATGTCAATAACTTGTTTGGTGTACATTTTGCTATTCTAATCAATTACATGTGAGTTGTAATTGCTTACCACAATTTATTTTCACACAACATAACACATTGTAATTGATTACATAGCCATTGTAATCGATTACCATAGGGTAATTTAAAGTTACCACGTCTTGTAGTCGCTGACATTATGTAGTAATTGATTAAAGGTCATTATTGGGAAATGCAACTCACATGTCACTATTTTAGGTGTAGTAATTGATTACATAAAAGATGTAATCGGTTACTACATTGTATGCAAGATTTCCAAGAATTGCAATCGATTACAGAGACCTTGTAATCGATTAACATAATGGTTTTCTAAAAAGAAATTAGGCCTATAATCGATTATAAAAACCTGTAATCGATTATAGGTCATCCCTCACTATAAAAATGTTACTTTTTCTCTCCAAACGTAGAAAACCCTTGTCGATTTTTCCAGCCACCATTCTACACCTATAAAAGCACACATCTTCATCAAATCTTCATTAAATCGCATCATGTTGCTTTTAAACTTCCTATTTTTTGATTCTCTACAAATCCCACCAATTGAATTTTCAAAAATCATTCTCAAATGGCTGAATCATCAAGGAGACGCAAGACTTCTACGTGTGCTCACCATTGTCGTGATGGCTCTAGTAGCGAACCAAATGAGTCCATTTCCACGTCTCACACTCAAATATTGTTTTCCTATAATGATCAATATGAAAGGTATTGTTTAAAATTCTCCAATCGAGATATTATTGAGCCTAAGTACCTTGACACTTAAAATTTTGATGATGAAAACCTTTATTGCTACACTGTCTTCACAAATATGGATTTAGTAGAATTCATGACTCTAAGACAACCTTATTATCTGGAATCAATATGAGTTTTTTATTCAAACTTGTGAATAACTGATAATTGAGTTATTAATAATGAAGTGAAAAGAATAACCTTTCGAATAGATCCATCTTTATTTTTTGGTCTGACAAATTTAGGGAGTCAAGGTAGGTGTTTTGAGGAAAATATGATAGATGAATGGAAACTTAATTATTCTAGTCAGATGCTAAAACTATGATTTGTCATGAGAATGGCAACATTAGTGGTAGAATACTTGCTGGGCCTATGAAGGTTGAAAAATGTATGATGCACTATATTATTTGTCGCATCACGCTGCCCTGTGGTAGTAACCTTGCATAGGCCACTAAAGAAGACATTATTTTGATGTGGGCATTGTTAACTGGAAGGGAGATCAATTGAGATCATCTTACTAGAAATCAAATGAAAAATGTCTTACAAAACAATGCTCCTTTACCATATCCCCACCTGATTAGCAACTTCTTTGATTTGTTTGATATTCCTCTTGACGATGAACCTTTTGTAATGAATAAAAGTACTTTTAAAATTGGTGTTGAAGTTATTAATTCTTTTGTTTTGTCAAGAACAATGATCGTCAGTGGGTTCATAAACGTGACAACCCTCAACCTATTCTTGATGCGCGAACACTGTCTCCATCACCTCAACATTAGGATACTTCCTCTACTGCTCTGATAGATATATATTATGCATGAGATATGTGATCTTTGCGTTTTTGTTGGTATTAGATTTGACAACCTTGATGCTCATGTTGCTCAACTTGAGGAAAACATGGCTCACTTATGCCGTCACATTGGCCCATCTTAGATTCAGAATATGTAAATGTTTATTTGGACCCTTTAACTTTACTTTTGTTACACCTTTATTTGGACCATGTTGACAATTATCGTTATATTAATTAGTCTTGTGTTTATTTACTCATTGCTTTGATGATTTCTTATGTTTACAAAAGGTTAGAGTTATTCACCATAACAAATTAAAGATATGTGAATTCTTTATATTTATCGCTTAAAGTAACTGAATCGGTCAATATCCAATATTCTATATACATTTTATACTTAACTATAAACATAAACAACTTAATAACAATAAAATATACATTACATAATGATTTTACCTAATCAATTACAATTTTCATCATAATGTAATCACGTTTGCTACCACTTTTTTTATTAGATTCATAATGTAACCAATTACAAAACATCCAAAATTGTGTGGTAATCGATTATAAAAACCTAGGTGCGCAGTGCAAACTTTTGTATTTGTAATTGATTACAACTGAAACTGGTGTGACGTAAACCCTAAACGTTCGAATTACCAACACTATCTTTTCCATTTTGGGGGTCTAGAGGAGCACTCTCGATTACACTTCCATTTTTTATTGTAGTAGAGTAATTGGATGGTTCGTTCATCTATAAATAAATTGGATTTGTATGTTCCAATCCATCTCCTCTATCATGTTCCAGCTTATCCAGGAACAAAGCCCTTAGTTAAGGAAAACGGGAAGCATAAACAAAGTAGGACCACTTCCAACAAATTGACCATAAAGGATCATATCTTCTTGCTTAGCACCGCAGTTCTCTTCAAGATACTTGTATACAACTTCAATGTCAGCATAAGTATTATGCTCACTTGGTTGTGAAAATTATCCAGATTAGTTTTTCCATGTTGTCCGTTGAGAACAACATAATAAAATAAATAAGAAAGCATGCATAGAACAATTACCTTCCTTGATAAATGATAAACATTTATAGTACTTCATGTAACCTTTTATCATTTCCTTTGCTTGGAGGTAGGTCCTCTAGATCAATTCAATTAGGTGAAGATTTATAAAGTACAATCCCAAATATGATTTCTAGTCATTTGACCTCCTTATTTATTGTTCAATAAAACATCTTTTATGCAAACAATTATTTTACCACATTACAAAACATTTGAAAGAGAAAACAAAGATTGATGATAAGGGATAAAATTGAATGTAATACATTAGTATCAGATAGGAAATTTTTGGGTGTTTAACTAAATAGTGAATTTTCTTTGCTAGCTTTCCTAAATTAATCGACTTACACTTTTATTTGTTATTAAGGTGTTACCATAACCCCTGAAATGTTGGTTTACCAACCGCAAATGAGGAATTGTAATCGTACATGACATGCCAATTTGAGAACTTCGAAAACTAATAACCCAACCCATCTAAATATCACTTATAACAACAAAGGGTTTTTATAATACTAGAGCAAAACATTCAAACCACGAGTTTATTCCCATTAGAGATAAAAAAACATTGCACATGTTTGAGTAAGTATGTGGCTATAATTTGACTACTTGTTGTCAACACTCAAGCCAAAGGTCGTATCTAAATCATGGAGTAACTATTGTGGAGAATGGAACCATAGTCAACGAGATTAATTACTAGGTAGTGCAGAACTCTTGGAGACCATAATGGGGTGAGCATGTTACATCAGAATGCAAAAGAACATATATAAAAAGGAGGGACTCCGTGGAATAATTATGATACCTTCCTACGACTCCATGTCCCTTCCATCATACAAATACCATTCTTCCCTAGCCATCACATCTATCTCCACCATCTTACACACTACTATTCCTCGCCTTTCTCATCTCACAACCAAACATTTCACATTCACTTCCCACCATTAGCATCAAGGGGAGCTTTGCAACTCAGAACATATTCTTCTCTTTCATTTTTTCTTCCTCTCCAAATATCACAGAACCATCCAGTTCATCTTGGCATTACATAACATCAATAACCAATCGACTGCCATTCATCACACATTCACATCCTTTCATCAATTTCGTTCTTATAATTTTCACATGCCCTCTAAATCTCCATCGTGAAAAAAAAAAGTGAAACACATTCCTACATCGAATCAAAATTAGAACATAAAGAAACCTCAATGTCTGTGCATTTTTTCTTCTTTCCTCTATCAGTGGTGTGCACGACGCCATTCTTCATTCCGCGACCACCATATCATCATGTTTAGAGACCAACGTGCAATACACATACATTATATTTTTGCCTGTAAACCTCCATTCCAATTATGTTTTGATTAATGTTACATGTAGGTTGTTGTTGGGTGTTTTCAACTATTGTAGCTGTTTATGGCATTAACCAAATCAGAACATTAATTTGGATTGTTGCAGCTATTGAAATCATTAATGAAATCAGAACAAATAATTTGGATTGTTGTAGTTGTTGAAGGCATTAACCAAATCAAAACAAATAATTTGGTAACATTGTATTGCTAAAGATGAAAGTGTATTGCTCAAAGTTTTCGCCAACCCACCTATTTCTGTAGCCATAGATGCTAGGGGATATGATTTTTGATTCTAAAAGGAGGAACTATGTGGCATCTTCCTACCCAATCAAAAACTCCTCCTATAATCCAAATGGATTTTTCTCATATTCCAAAGATGAATGTCAACACCGGATGTATAAATTTCATTTTTAAATGTTAAAAAAAAGATATTGAAAAGTGAAAAAATAATACACTAAAAAGTAAATGTTGACACCTACTTTTGATAAATTTCATATCCCATGAGTGATTGTCAACACCCAATTTTGACACCCCGCTAAGATTTTGACCTTTGTTTCATACAAATTTCATTTTGAGTTCCCATACCCACTTTTTTACTTCACACAAACTACACTTTGAGTCGTCGCACTCACACTTCTAATTCACACAAACCTACATCTTGGGTCATGCACTCACCCTTTTTATTTGCGTAAACTTCATTTTCAGTCCCTAAACTCACCATTCTAATTCACACTTACTACATTTTGAGTCTTTGCACTAACTGTTTTAGTTTGTGCAAACCACATTTTGAGTCCCTAATGAGTGCGTATTTTTGCCCTCATTTAATATTTATTCTGGGTATTTAATTGAATTTGTGTGCTTAAAGAGTGATTTAATTGACAATTATGATAATTTGGCTATTTGAACTTGTGTGATAAAAATGTTTTAAAAAGTGATTTTTAGCTACATAAATTATTTTTGAATATTTTAACGTTTGTTGATGTAGCTAAAGTTAAGCTCATTTAAGGTGGAAAAATAAATTGATTGAAGTTACAAACCACCTATAAATAAGACTAAAATCAGCAAGTTCTAGAAAAATCACTTTTGCAGCCTATACATTACTTTTGTACCCCCTAAATTACATATACACTCCTCTATTTCTAGATGGGCCACCAAAAACCTATTATGCACCCCTAATATTTCTATCTACACACCCCTTTCCACTCAAAGTTCAGTCTCATTCATAAGATGCCATGTGGCAATTCTCCACTAATGAAACTATCCAACCATGTGTTGCCATGTGTCACTATCCTATCACACTAAGAAGAACCAATGAAAGGCTACCACCTCATCATCTTCATCTCTTCCACTAGAAACCCTCAATATCATGGTAGCCACATCACTTGACGCCAGCAGATCTGTGCTGCCGTCGACTTGCATCCTCCATGCGGTCAACCTCTGTCCCGCAACCACCATTAACGCACACGAGACAACAACTTTGAAGGAGAAGATCGTGAGCCAACTGAAACGCCTCACTAACCACGCTATCCTTACACTACGACGCTACCAGATTCATTCAAAACGCAACGCCTCCACCATTGTTGTGAGCTTCCATCGCGCTTGAAGACCTTGCGGCTGCCACCACCGTCAATTTGCGCCACCACTACAGCAAGCCTCCACTGTGACAGATCACGAAAACGCAACGCAGAACGTGTCCTCCACCATTAGCGAATGTCAACAAGCTACACCGTATCACCATTGACGGAGACCTTAATCATACACACCACGACCACTGCAGTGCGCCTAAAACTGTGTCACGCAGAAACCATTCACGTTTGTAAGACCCGAGAAATTTAAATAATTAATTAAATTATTATTTAATAAATGTGGGTAGAAGAAGCCTTTAAGGCATTTAATGCAGAGTGCTATAACATGGAAAAGTACTAGCTCAAATGGTTAAGAGTACTTTAATTGTGTGGGAGGACTTGGGTTCAAGTCCTATGAATGACAATTGTGAGATTATTTTAATTTGTGCATTTTTTGTTAATATATTTGAGGGTGAGACGTGATAATATAATTCTAAAATTTTAGGAATTATTATGAAACATGATTTGGTTGATTTGGTTATACATTGGTGTTGTAATTAGAAGGTTGTGGGTTCAATCCTTGCTGAGAACTAATTAACTCTCTTTTTGCCAAATTTTCCAGTATTGAGAGTGAGAGAGGGAGTGTTCTTGAACGTGAAAAGAAAGAAGGGAAAGCTGAAATTCGTGCAGCAAGGAAGGAAGGCTCTTGGACATCATCAAGAAAGGGTTGGAATATCAATTGAAGTGCGAATTCCAAGTTAGGGGAGCTATAACTCATTAGTCTTGCATTTTAAATTTAATTGCTTTATGAATGGCATGTATATGTATGAAAATGGTTGTCACATTTGAAATTCTAGGTTTCTGGAAATTTCCCAGAAATCGCCTGGCGGGCATTCAAAGTCGTCAGGCGACTCATACAAATTTTGAACATTTTCTGGGTTCCTGCAAGGAACCGCTTGGCGGTGAGCTAGGAGCCGTCAGGCGACGCGTTACTTATCACCCAGTTCTGGGTTTCTCTAATGAAGGGCCTGGCAGTAGTGACTAACCCGCCAGGAGACGCGAGCCACTTTTGGCTCGATTTTGAGGTTTCACAGGTTCTGAAAGGTTTCTGATCGGGGAGAAATCGCGTTCTAATCTTTAAGAATGATTAAACATCGTATTTCATTGGAAATTCATGGAATTTGGGTTTAATTGAGAAGAAAATTGCATGAAGGTTATCTTAGGGTTAATGAATTGGGGATTTCGAAAACGATACTAATCTAAATGGAAAATGTGAATAAATTCGTGAATAGGAAGCGTTGGGGATGAACCATAATCCCAATAACTAGGATCGTATCCTATGGAGTTAGAAATTGATGGAAATCAGAGTTGTTGTGAAGGGGGTAAGGTTCGCGGGTGCAGGAACCGCCTGGCGGCACCCCTTTGACTGCCAGGCGCCATACGAGTGGTGCGTGGTGTTCTGATTTACGAAAAATGTTATTTTTTTGCGGAATAGGAACCGCCCGGCGGTAGTTTTTTACCGCCAGGCGCTAGGCTACTGATTTTGGCGTTAGACGCCACCAATTTTTCTGGTTCGCGTAGTTTTCATAAAACTGCATTTCCCGATTCATTAACCGTCTGATTTAGGTGAAATTTTGGAAGGTGATTCACAACATGTTGTTCTTCACTTTGAACGGTGGAGATTTAAATTGTATAACTGCAGTGGGAGATATACATTACGCATGATTGGTTGTTTGAATTCCCTAATAGTATGATTACTAATGGATGATTAAGTGTGCTCAAGTGCTGATATGGCCTTGATTGGTGAATATATATATATATATATATATATATATATATATATATATATATATATATATATGTGTGATTGATGAGTATGTTTTTGCTAGTGCTTGCCGAGACATGTTGAATATATGAACCTATATATGTTAGCTCGAAGGTGTATGTTGATTTCTGGATGTTTGAGAATTGAATGGTTGAATTTTAGGAAATGAATTAGAGTACCTTAAACCAGTAGTGTCACATTACTGGTGTAGCACCTGGCGGTGTAGAGTGGACCGCCAGACCATAGTAGGATACATAGATGTCTTGTGAGTTGTGGCGCTCGACAGTGATGTGGAACCGCCAGGCGGTCTGCACTGGTTTGGCCTGGCGGCGCTTGGGGCTACGTCAGGCGATAGTGTTGCAGATTATGACTTGTGTGCGTTGCTTTAAGCGATAATGCTATACTTGGATCGGGAGATGGTGTGCCATGAGCGGGTAGGTTCATGGATGGTGGTTAACATGTGATGATATGAGCGAGGAGGTTCATATCCAGTTACTCTCACGTGGGGATACGAGCGAGGTAGGTTTGTATGTTCCGTGCTCACGCTTGAGAGATGCTGCGTGCGGGGAGGTACGTGGCTGGTGGATCACATGTGTTGGACTACAGGCAAGTAGGTCCTTAGAGCAGGACTATGAGCGGGGAGGTTCGTAGAGCAGGACTACGAGCGAGGAGGTTCGTAGAGGCAGGACCACAAGCAGAGAGGTTCGTGTGAGCATCATATTCCCGAGTCCAAGGCTAACCATTTGTGTGATTTGAAGGCTAAAAATCCTTGGGGTTAAGGTCTTGGTCAAGAACTAAGTAGGTTGAATTAGATGGGTGTATGATTTACCTGAGGTTAATATATGTGTATGTATATATGTTTTTTTATTTCTCAGCTCACCCTTTCTGTTTGTGTATGGCAATGATTGTGTGATTCGTTACACGGGAGCAGATGTAGATACAGGTGATGCTGAGGATGCTCAGGCAACAGAGTGAGGGCTAGCTGGATTATGCTAGGATTTTATTTATGAATATCATTTATGGTTTTTTCTGGATTTTTGGAAATTGTAAAGTTCTAAATACTACGATTTTAAATATTGTGGCGCGATGTTTAAACGTTTTAAATTTTTCCCGCGTTTTGGGAATAATAATATCGTGACGTTTTATTTTATTTTCTTTATTTATTTATTTAAATTAGTAATATTCCCTAGGGATGTTACAACGTTGCTGCCAACCATAGCCACGTTGCGAGAGAAGAAGAAGATCCAACGGCAGCAGCCATCACGAAAACACCATTGCAGTCACGTCGTTGGAGAAGAGTGTGAAAGTGAAATCCTAATTTTGGAGAGAGAAAGCACTTTGCCACGTGGCAATCTCTCAATGGACACTGAAATGGGTAAAAGTTGGTCAAACAGGTCAAATATTCAAATTTGGTCAAAGACTGGTCAAAAACGAGAGGGGTTTAAGTGCAAATATTCATCTTTTTGGATTGCTAGCAAAATTGGTGATAATTTATCAGATATCTTTAAATAATTAATTTATTTAATTATATCATAAATTATTAAACAACTATATTTTTTAAATATTTTAAAACCAACTATCTCTCCAAATATTTTTCAAATCACTATAAAGATAAATAATATTTTATCTTTATTTTAAAAGATATTTGAGAGGTTTAGCAACTGAAAAGCACGGTCCAAGTCCTATATAAAGAGACCAAGGGGGAAGCAGAAAGAAAAAAGCTCGGGACTTCGGAGTTTTGGAACCCTTACGGGGGCCTAATTTTGTTTCCTTTATCTCCACTTTCTTCTTCTATTATTTTTATTTTATTTTGCATTCTATGGATTGCTAAAATTCTTGGGTTGATTCCATTGTAATTTCATTATGGATTCTGAGGTTAGAATGAAATAATTTCTTTGTTCTTTTTATTATTGTTGAGGTTTTAATTCATCTATGTCTTTTATCTTTGAATCACGTAAGAAGTAATGATTTTAAATCTATATGCATGTTGATCATATGAGTGCAAGGGTTTTTAAATTTAATTGAGACTTTACTTTGATTTTATTTAGAAACTTTCATGTGATTGAATGAGTTTTTACCAATAATTTAGACTTTACTTTGGTTAAAGGTATTTATTTTAACAAAAATTAATCGAGACTTTACTTTGATTAATTAAGCTTTTTATTTGGTGAGAAGATAAAAGAATAGACATGATTAAGCATAGTAAAATTTGATTGAGACTATATTTTGGTTGAATTTACTGTGGATAATCTAAAAGTTCTCACTTTTAATTGAGACTGTACTTTGGTTAAAAGTGAGAACGCTAACAAATTAATTGAGACTTTATATTGATTAATTTGCAAATGTACAACAATAATTAATTGAGGAATAGTCTTTAGATAACCGATGATGAATCTATTTTGAAAAAGCAATGGAATCAATATATTTTCTTTACTATTGTTTTTATCTCTTTTTATCTTTTCTATTTCTTTCTTGTTTATCTTAATCCTCCTATATTTTTATTATTTTATTTGACTAACTCTTTTGTATAGATTTTATAAAAACTAATTTGTTAAAAATCAATTCCGTGTTCGTTGGGAGACGACTTTAGGTTACTTTACCCTTTCTATTTTCTTGAATACTACCTTAGCAATACTGACGTTGTTATAGTTTATTAGTATTAATTTGATCGCGTCAACGACAACGTTATCAATCCCCACGGTCATTTTTTTTTAATTCTTAAACTTCATTTTAAGTCTCTTCACTCACACTTTTGACTCCTACAAAGTTCATTCAGAGTCCTCGCACTTGCTCTTTTAGTTCACAAACTTCATTTTGAGTCCCAACACTCACTCTTTTAATTCACAAACCTCATTTTGAGTCCCCACACTCAATCTTTTAATTCACAAACTTCATATTAAGTCTTTGTACTCACTCTTTTAATTAACAAATTTCATTTTAAGTCTCCATTGTCACCCTTTTAATTTACACAAACTTCATCTTGAATCCCCGCACACACTGTTTTAATTCTCGGTTTCATTTTGAGTCTCCACACTCATTGTTTTAATTCACTCCTTGTTTTAGTGTTTTGTTAATGTTTCCACACCTTACCCTTCGGAAAAACCTGAGCCAAATTGTTATTTATAACTTTACTCATATTTTATCACGATAATAATAAAATGTCAAATTTGTATATTATCTAGTAAATTCTGAGGAAAGAGAAGCAGTTCTCGACACCAAACACCAAATTTTGTTAGGTATGTAACTTTATTTCTAAAAATCAAAACAAGGATGTTAAAAAAATGAAAATAAAAAATATTATAAAATAAATCTTATTTTATCTTTCAAATAATTTTGTACACATTCATAATTTTGTCTACATGTTATTTTGTATGCATACTTCAAATAAGAAAAGTGTCTAATTAATTTTGGAATGAAATAAAGGCTTTTTCTAATTTTTAAAATTAATTAATTTTCATTTTAGATTTAATAAGTTAATTAAAAAATGAATAAAAAAATTGTTTTTATTTTATTTTTGCATTAGTTTTTTTAGTATTTTTATTTCTACATTCTCTAATTATTGTTTTTAGAGGGACATCCCATTTTCTTCCCAATAGTACCTACACGACCTAAGATCTTCATCTCCAAATTTCCCAGTTCCGCTATAACTGCGTCTCCGTGTCCTTTCCATCACACAAAACCATTCTTCCTTACCCATCACATCTATATCCATCATCTTACACACCACTATCCCTCGCCTTTCTCACCTCATGGTCAAACATTTCAGATTCACCTCCACCCATTAAAATTCGAGGGGGACCTTTGCAACTGAGAACATATTCTTCTCCTCCATTTTTTCTTCCTCTGCAAAAAATCACAGAACTCATCCACTTCATCTTGGCAATACACAACATCAATAACCAATAGGCAACCATTCATCACACATTAGAATCCTTTCATCACCTTCACTTTCATAAGATTCACATGCTCTCTATATCTCCATTATGAAAAAAAAATAAATGACAACCACATTCCTGCACTCAATCAAAATCAGAAGATGGAGAAACCTCGTGACCTGTGCGTTTTTCCTTTTCTTTCCTCTATCAGTGGTGTGCAGGACGCCATTCTTCATTGCGCGATCACCATATCATCATATCTTGAAACCAATAGGGCCATTGACTGTTGCTACTGTTTGGAGTGATAACATTATCTTTTTACCTTCAGCCTCCATTGATGTTTATGATTAAAGTTACATGTAAGTAGTTGATGAGTTTTTTCCACTATTGTAGCTGTTGAAGGCATTAACCAAATAAGAACAAATAATTTGGTGATGTTGTCTTGCTAAAGATGAAAATATATTACTCAAAGTTATCGCCAACCAAACCACATTTTGTAGCCATAGATGTTAGGGGATCTAACACTAAAAAAAAAATATTTTAGTTGGGGTTTTTTAAAAGAGGTTGTAATAACCCCCGAAGGACTATCCCATAGTGGAGGTTTTTCTAAACCCCTTATATGTGTCAGTGATTTTTAAAGAACCGTCAGAAATTTCAAGGTTTGTCTATTTTTACTTTACCTCTTTTGCATTTATTTTTCATATATTCTTGCTCATTTTCATTTTTAGGTAAAACCTAATTTTTTTTAATCTTTGTCTTTTAAGTAGGGAAAACAATCTCACTCTCTGATGCTCGTAACCCTTCGTCATCAATTTCGCTCTTGCATCTTTGAATTCCAACATTTAATTTGTAAACGGTTTCAACTGCATTTTTTATTTCTCAATTTCTCACGTCTTAAATCTCAGCGGATTTTTCTTTTTAGATGAGTCTTGCTTCGATATCTATGGTGTGTTTGGGGTTCTATGGTGTCTGTGTCGTGGGTTAACAATGGTTGCTCCGGTGAAGTTTTCATGGTTTGAAGCTACTTTGAATGTTCACAGCGTGTTGCAGGTTCCTAACCACTTCACAGGTTCGTCGTTGCTTCGAAGGTACACGACTGTTTTGATGATTTACGATTGCTTCAATTTCACGGTGTAACTTTGCCTTCCAGAATCACGGTTGGTCTCTGTTTTTTTTTCCTCTCTTGAATAATTGTACTTTTTTTTTGTATTTGGTATCCCTTCCAAATCAGTAAAAGAACTCAGCCTTAGGAGTTTGAAATTCACCAAGTTTTCAATTTCTTAGGGCAATTCAGAAAGCTTATGACAATTACTAATACTCAGCATCTTCAAGGAAGTGATATTACACAGCCCCTTAGGCAATCCAGCCATATTCTTGCTATACTCAATATTCAAGTCCTCTAGATTTGGAAAAGCATCTGACATTATCATGTTACTGTTTTCGAAAGCTTGTCTTGTATTATCACAATGTACATGGATAACTTTATAAAATTCTTCAATATGACAAAGGAAGGAATGAAAATTCTCTCTAGCCTAATTCGTTTTAGATTGTTTAGTGAGCCAAGTAGCTCAAAATTGATCATTTCACGATCACTCACCATGCTCATTTAGCCAATCCAGTTCTGTTCCCTAAGCTAAGGTACACCAACGATCACTCACCATGTTCATTTAGCCAATCCAGTATCCAACATAATATAAACCATTTACTGAGACAAAATATATTGTATAAACTCAAGATATAAAAGTGAAGATACTTCTTCATTTTATTAGCTTCTTTTGACATGACATGCATGCAAAATTAACTTTATAAAAATTGAATAAAATAAAACCCACTTATTAGTTTCTCAGACATTAATATGTTCAGGAAAGCTGAAACTTCACTTTGAATGGAACATCGCTTAGAGCCAAACGCCTATAGCCATTTTCATCCACGAAGACGCCAACATCCTTGCACAAGTGCTTGGAAGAAGGGAACAGAGTGGGACAATAAACAATTTTATAAGCAGCAGAAAATAATTGTATAGTATCAACTGGAAATTGACAAAAGCACTTGTTATAATTAGAAGCATGAATGACTTCATATATTTCCTTCACATTTTTCTCCAGGTAACTTCCTGATAACCATATTTTTAGAAGTCCCCCTTCTCTAACTTTTTTTATATCCATATATTCATAAAATAACAGTTCTTAGTTTGAAAATTCGGACAATGCCGATCATCCTAATAACCATGTAAGTTTCCTAAATATTGAGCTGTAATGGTGAAAATTCTGCTCATATTGTAGGCAGTTAAATTCTTTTAGATATTTTTTAACTTATATTTCCTTTTTTCTTCTACAGACTGAATATGATTCTTTTAGATATTTGTGTGCTATTTACATTGCATGCATTCAATTAAACCAAGAAATAGGTGTGTTTTAACTTTGGCATCAATGTGATTAATTTATGGTTATATAATTGCAGATTTTTCATTTTCTCGTGCCCAAAAGGAGAGATACTCATGAAGCCTACAGACCTAATGTGCGTGGTTGTTCCTGTTTTTCCTCCATCAGAATCCAACATAGTATTCTAGAAACTAACGTTTTAGTCTTCTTTATTTTCTTACATGATCCATCATGATCCTTCTGCAACTGTAATGGATTTGGAAGATTTTAAGATTTTTAACTAAGTCAAAAATTTATAATGTTTAAAATTTACCAACTTTACCAAACCACTACTTTTAAGCAGTGAAGCTTTGATTTTGTATATTATCTTGTGATAGAAGATTCTATAACTGTTTTTTTATTATTATTTATGTAAATTTGATGCTCGCATGAGTATTTAGTGCATTAAGTTGTCCTATTTCATTTAACATCTTTATGATGTGATAATTGCTAGTTTTAGGAATTTTTTTACTAGAAGAACTAAAATCAAAAACACGAATCCCTGAGAAGAAAAGTTCCATGAAGTATATTGAATACTAATCAACAATTACAAGATTGGATTATAATTATGAAAAACAAATTGTCCAATGGCAATCCATTTGCCATTTATACATGTAAGTGATTCTTAGAGAGTACATTGACATTCATCTCACATTTAATGAGAAATCAATATTAGTTATGGAATTTCAAAGGAGAAAGGAAATAAATTGAGATTCCTGTGCAAACATAACACGTCTTCAATATTTTGTTACCCTCCATTGTTTATACTATAGTGATTTGTACTTTTTATGAAACACTATTATTGTCTAACACTTAGTAACATGGAGATAATTACTTTTATTGCATAACATCCTTATCTCTTCATCTTGTTGCTTGGCTAAGACACTTAATCTTGCTTATTAAATATAAATATATAAAGTAATCTTTTTAATGTTTCATACATACTTACAAATAATTTTGATGATGTACATATATGACAAAGAAATAAAACTTAAATATCAGAGATAAAAAGTAAACATGTAGAATGTGAAATACTATATGTATACATCTGTACTTATATCTTTAAATAATATAACTTTTTACTGATTTTGCGTATGAAAAGTAATGAAGTGATAACTTGTTATTATACTGTCTTGTGTATGAGTTTTTGTTAATGATGATTCAGGTGCAGAAGCCCAAATATTTTAGTGACTAACATCCAAAAGGTAAAGAAATTAATTTATTATTTGGTTAAAACTTAATTGTATTTAATCGTAATTATAAATAGAATGTGCACCTTTAATTCTTACATGAAATTTATCTCATCTCATAATTCTTACATACTTGAAATTTATCTCACCTCATATTTATCTCTTGATGCAAAATCAGTTTAATAAAAATTTATTATGAAATGTTTAGAATCTAATACAATACAAAATTGATCACGTGAAGGCAATAGCAGGGGTTTTAAAAATCTCAAGCAGTAACGGAGGTTCCAAAACCCTAATCTCAAGCAGTAGTGGGGGTTTCAAAAACCCTAGACAATAGTGGGGGTTTCCAAAACCCCAGACATTAGCGGGGGTTTAAAAAAACCCCAAACAATAGCGGGGGTTCAAAAACCTCAAGTAAGTTGCACTTTACCAGGAGTTGCTAAAAACCTCTGTAATCTGTTAGCCACGCTAGCTCTTCTAGGGGAATTGCAAACCCTTGGTAAATCCATTAGTGGGGGTTAAAACTCCCAGAAACACCAAATATAACCCTCACTAAAAATAATTATTTTTATAGTGTAATATCCGGTTATATTTTGTAATAAATGTTTAATTCGCTTATTCAGTGTAATTCTTTTTTAATTTTTTTAGGAAAATAATTAGTTAGCACTACACATGTTTCAGTAAGTATGCTTCTATAATTTTACTACTTGTTGTTGCTACAAATTTCTAGAAAATATCACAAAATTTGTAAGAAATAGAAGAAATATCTATAAAAGACTAGATAGTATTATTAAATGTTATAATTCTAGAATCCTCATTCTACAAAACTCACTTCATCGACTAACATGCCTATAAAAGGCAATTGACCCATGCATTGTCACACACCTCTCCAATTTACAATATAAAAGTTGCTTCCATTCATATTACTACAAATCCTTAACTTATTCCCTTCTAATATTCCTTTTCTCTTTACTTGAACATTTTTCAACTAATTCTACCACATTATATCCTTATTCTAAAAACCTATCTGTATATTTGGTCATAAACTAGACGTAGATAAATTATTCAACTACTTCAAAATATATATATATATATATATATATATATATATATATATATATATATATTATATATATATATATATATATATATATAAAACTCCATTCTGTAACTCCCTGGCACCCAAGTTTCATTTTTAGTCTCCCCACTCACCCTTCTATCTAACACCAACTACATATTTAGTTCCCGCACTCGCCCTTCTAATTCACACAAACTATATTTTGAGTACTCGAACTCACCCTTCTAATTCGTGTAGATTTCACTTTGAGTCCCTGCACTCACTATTCTAATTCACACACATTATATTTTTAGTTTTTGCACTCACCCTTTTAATTCGTGCAAACTATATTTTGAGTCCCCACACTTCTTTAATTTTCAAACTTTATTTTGAATCCTCACACTCCCTCTTTTTATTCACAAACCTCATCTTGTGTCCCCGCAATCAATATTTTAATTCGTAAACTTCATATTGAGTCCTACACTCACTCTTTTAATTCACAAACTTCATTTTTAGTCTCTGAAGTCATCCTTTTAATTTACACAAACTCGATTTTTGAGTCCTCGCACACACTGTCTTAATTCTCAATTTATTTTGAGTCTCTACACTTAATGTTTTAATTCACACACCTTGTTTTATTGCTTTGTTAATGTTTCCACACCTTACCCCTCTCTCCCTTCGCAAAAACCCGAGCGAAATTGTTGTTTCGAATTTTATTTATCTTTTATCATGATAATAAAAAATGTCAAATTTTGATATTATCTAGTAATCTCAAGTAAAGAGGAGTAACTATTAATTCCCATTTTCGGTTGCATATATACATTTATTTCTAAAATTAAGAAAGGAAGTTGAAAAAAGTAAGAAAAGAAACACTAAAAAATAAAAGTAAAAAAAAATCTAAAATAAATCTTATTTTATCTCTCAAATAATATTGTACGCATCCTTAATTTTTTCCACATTCATCATTTTGTTTGAAAGTTATTTTGTACGCATCCTTCGAATAAGAAAATTGTTTAATTTAATTTTAGGAATAAAATAAAGGCTTCTTCTAAATTTTAAAATTAATTAACTTTCGTTTTATATTTAAGAAGTTGACTAAAAAAATGAATAAAAAAGATTTGGTTTTTATTTATTTGTTTGCTTTGTTTTCAATTAATTTTTTTATTTTTACATTCTCTAGAATTCTGGGAAATAAGAGAATTAAACATATGATACTTGTTATATATTCAACTGCTATTTAATTTATTACACATTGTTTCCGCATCACTTTTTATACCAGTTATAGATCTAATCATAACAAAATTTTATAATTTATTATCGAATTGTCACTAGGGATGACAATTTGGGGCAGGCTAGACGAGCTCGTTCGCACAAAAAAATGCGGGGGGAGGGGGGGGGGCTAGGATGTTGAACCTGCTGGCCCGCAATGGCGCGTCCTGCATAGGTCTGCAGCCCGCGTGGGCTAAAGGCGAGATGGACTGACCCGCTTACAAAATTATATGTTATCAATAGAAAATGAATATCAATTATTATGAAAAAAAAAAATTATTTTGCTCAACACAAAAAAATTTATTTCGCTCATCACAAATGCAAGCCAGCCTGCAGACCCGCGAGCCAACCCGTGGGACGGATGGACCAAAATTTTACGGGCCAAAATGGGTCGGACTGGCCTGCTTTGTCATCCCTAATTGTCACCATGCTACTTTTTACATCGAGTCTATGTCAAATCAGTATAGAAAGTCTTTCAAATTTATTATCAAATTATCACCACACCACTTTTTATATTGATTCTATGTTTAACCATCTTATTTTATTTATAATTCTGCCACCATGTCACCTAATGTTAAGTGGATTATAGCCATCATAATAAATAGTCATGTAATTTTTACAATTATATAAAAGTTAATTATAACATACTACCTGATTTATAATGATATTAAGAATAAAAGTAGAATTTATATTAACTACGGATAAGGCTAATGCTAACTAACTTATATAAAATTTCTCCAATTGATTCGACGTTATGGCTCCATGAAAGTTTCAAGTGTGGACATCTAAAAGAGTGTGAAAGCTTAACTTTTAAGCCAGAGCTTGTAAATTGTAACAGATGAGGTAGAAAGACGGAAAGTACTTTCAATAATAAAAAAGGGTCTGAAAAATTAAGAAAAGAAGAAGAAGAAGAATAAAATGTTTTGAGAAAGCAAAAAGCACGCGATGGATCTAATCCTTCCATGAAAAAGAATATAAAAAATAAAAAAAATTCGCAACATCAGCCAATACTTCACCCAAAAGTGTACACAATAATAAAGGCTAGCTCACAAAACGCATTACGCTATTGTAATCCTCTACAACAAGCAAGAACGTCATGCCAGAATCTCAACTCAAATGATAACCATATCCATAAACAAAAAATGTTCTCACATTACAAACTCTAGGTCTTTGCCAAATTAACTTACCAACTTCTCATTATATAATTTTAAATTTATAATCATGTCTATAAATTATTTCTATACACTCTGTCTCAAATCTGACCTTTACATTCTGTGATTTATTTTAACAGATAAACCAGTGCAAAACTAAATAATTCTTAAGAAAATTCGATATCAATAAATTATAAATCAATCCGTAGAAAAATCAAAGATAATATTCTAACCAAAATCATTTAAAATAAATTTGTAAGTTTTTTCTTTATAGCCTCTGAATTTTACTCAACATGAGAATGAGAGACATACTTAATTTCATAACAAATATTAAATCATTCGGTTTTAAGTATTAGAGTATAACATCTTGGTATAAATAGATTTTGAAAGTTCAATAACTGACACGTCAGTTTTCATTTCCACGTTGTACGTTTAATAACAACAAATGCGTGAGTTAGATTACTAATCAGAAGTTAGAAGTGTAGAAGACTAGCTTTATACAGCACTTTATGGTGCGTAGCACCTCAAAACTCTTACCTTTCGGGAACCTTTCAAAAAGTCACTTCCGTTATATTATAACATAAAATGAGTTATCATAGTGTTTCACAGTGCCTGAAAACAGGACGTAACCATGTTACTCATTCTCCTGCACAACCCTTGTTAAACTGATAGCGTGATGAGCATGCAAAAGAAAGATGATCCTTGAAGCATACGATAACAGATTGCATGACAAAAAGTATGTGTCTCAATAGAAAGCAAAATTTGTCAGGTTTCCTTCCTTTGTTTCTTTCACTATTATTCAATCCTTTGGCTTCCATGCTTGAGCAATACAAACACAATTCTCTGAGTGCGTGGCACAGCTTCGTATCTTCATGATTGCTCATTGTTCATGCCCATAAGGAACATGTAACTTCCTCATTTTATTTATTATTGCTTTTGTTTTCTTCTCATTTGTTCACTTTCATTTCCCTATAAAAACCCTCCTTTCTTCCCTTCCCTTCCCATCTTCCATTCACTTGATTGATTCCAAACACAAACATGGCAATGAAGAAGCTCTTGTGGGTTGTTCTGTCCCTTTCTTTGGTTCTTGGAGTGGCCAATAGCTTTGATTTTCATGAGAAGGATTTGGCGTCTGAGGAAAGCTTGTGGGACTTGTACGAGAGATGGAGGAGTCACCACACGGTTTCGCGAAGCCTCGGTGAGAAGCATAAACGGTTTAACGTGTTCAAAGCGAATGTGATGCATGTCCATAACACTAACAAGATGGATAAGCCTTACAAGCTGAAACTGAACAAGTTCGCTGACATGACCAACCATGAATTCAGGAGTACCTATGCAGGCTCAAAGGTTAATCACCACAGAATGTTCCGAGGCACGCCACATGGTAACGGCACCTTCATGTACGAGAATGTTGGTAGTGTTCCTGCTTCGGTGGATTGGAGGAAGAAAGGTGCTGTCACTGATGTGAAAGATCAGGGCAAATGTGGTAAGCTTAATGATCACTACTCACTAATCATACAGCTCAATTAGCTTGTATGATCTATATAGTTGAATTCATCGAATAACATTTTATGTCCTCACAGAGGCTATATAGCTTCTAGTAACATTGTTTCTTGTAAGCCTCAATTTATGCAAAATATCTTTCGATTAATGTCTCGTGCAGGTAGCTGTTGGGCATTTTCAACTGTTGTAGCTGTTGAAGGTATTAATCAAATCAAGACAAATAAGCTGGTGACTTTGTCTGAACAAGAGTTGGTGGACTGTGACACGGAAGAAAACCAAGGATGCAATGGTGGATTAATGGAATCTGCTTTTGAGTTCATCAAGCAGAAGGGAGGCATAACAACGGAAAGCAATTACCCTTACACAGCACAAGAAGGAACTTGTGATAAATCAAAGGTGCAAGTCTGGCCAAACTTTTCTTTTATTGAAACCACTATAATTGACAGATAGCTTGAGAAACCTAAAATGCCAAAAATCTTTCATGTGGTAGGTGAATGACCTAGCTGTGTCAATTGATGGACATGAGAATGTCCCTGCTAACGATGAAGATGCATTGCTCAAAGCTGTCGCCAACCAACCTGTTTCTGTAGCAATTGATGCTGGGGGATCTGATTTCCAATTCTACTCTGAGGTAAATACCTAATTTGCATTTGTTCGATGTAATTTTTCTTTTTCCAAAATTTGTTAGAAGAAAAACATTAGTTATCACCAAACATGTTCCGGTATGTTGCTCTAGTTGCTGTCAACATTGAACCAAAAATATATATCCTAATTTTATATATAAATATTACAGGGAGTGTTTACCGGTGATTGTAGCACGGATCTAAACCATGGTGTAGCGATAGTGGGGTATGGAACAACGGTTGATGGGACTAATTACTGGATAGTGAGAAACTCTTGGGGAGCAGAATGGGGAGAACATGGTTACATCAGAATGCAAAGGAACATATCTAAAAAGGAGGGACTTTGTGGCATAGCCATGATGCCTTCATACCCAATCAAAAATTCCTCTGATAATCCAACAGTATCTTTCTCATCTTCCAAAGATGAACTTTGAAAAAGTCTCTCACAAAATCAAACTCTCATATGCCTTAGTTGTTGCTTTTAACTTTTATCTAAGATTGTATGCCAATGTATCAAACAGAAATAAATGTTTTAATTTGATTTGAGTTCCTAGCAGTTTCTCATGTACACCCTCTCATATTGCCAAGAGTTGAATGCAAAGATATAGCTTTAAAGCATTTATATAAATAGCAACTGATGACCTTGAAGATACAGCATGGCATTTTATTTTTGGATATACTATTTTATTGGAACACATAAGATAAGTGATAGAAGAGGATTCATCCATGATCAGCCATAGCACCTGATGGGATCAGTGCAACCTTTTTGTGCAGACTGTTTGTTGCTTTCACCTTTTCCTCCACCCTTCTCCAGATATTGTTGATGGTACTCCTCTGCTTTGTAAAACCTCTTAGCTGGAACAATTTCTGTCACAATCTTCTCCTTCAACTCCAATTGTTTTGCTTCTTTCGATTCCTGTGCTAAACGAGCCTGCTCTTCGTTGTAGTAGTATATTCCTGATCTATACTGTGCACCCACATCATTGCCCTGACATTTATTCACACATGAGTAAACAACCAAGAAGAACATAACATACTATTATCATAAATTATATAATTAAAAAAATAGAACTTAAAATTCATTAGTCGCATGTTCATATTGGAGTAATTTACGTACCTGGCGGTTAACGGAAGTTGGGTCGTGTCGAGCCCAAAAGAGAGCAAGCAGATCCGTGTAGGGGCAAACCTTCGGGTCGAACTGAACCCGAACCACTTCAACGTGGTTAGTGGTTCCGGTGCAGACCAGTTTGTAATCTGGATCCGGGGTGTGGCCCTGAGTATATCCGACCTCGGTCTTCACCACTCCAACAATTCGCTGAAAGGCCAACTCCGCTCCCCAGAAACAACCCGATCCGAACTCAGCGAACTGGAGATCCAGAGTATCCGGAGTATCCAAATCCGGGTCAAGAGCAGGGTTGTTGTGACCCTCGTAGCCTCCGGTAGCAGCCATTTTAGTTCAGTTCACTTCACCGCTGGTTTCACAGGCCTTAACTTAACTTAAAAGTTAAGAAGATGGAGCAAAAACGAATCTTACTTCATTGGTTTTGATAAGGACAGAAACTCAGCAATGAAATGAAACGGTTCTTTTGGTGACAAGGAACCGGATAGGATTGAAAATGAAACTAGACTATAAATTTGGGTGGGTGCATCATGACATTGATTGAGGGCATAAAAAATATTTATTACACATTCAATTCTATTATTCTGTGTCTCTTTCCCACATTCACAATTTTCTATATTTGTTTGTTGCTAACATTTAAATGCTAAATTTTGGTATTGTATGGACTGTTTGCATGCTGGACACGTAAGTTTTCGTCACTAGTTTCTTTTTCATATTACTTTCCATTTTTCCAAAGGATGGACGCCGATTGTGCACTCATTTTTTAGATTACCATACAAAATAATGTTAAATATTTTTAATAATTACTAAAATGAAAAATATTATCAAAATTTATATGTATTAATGCACATAAAGAAACAGCTGTAAAATAATTTTTAAACTTAAGTTTTAAATACTTATTAAATTTAAATATTTTAATGATTTTTTATTGAAAAATCTTGTTCTAATTACTCAGAACATTTTTATCTTTATTTAAATAGCTTCTCAGTTATTTTTTCTTGTTAACCAAAGGAGACGAGAGTTCCTTTTGTTTTCAAGTCCATAACTTATTTACTAATTCATTCTTTCTCACCAATTTTTATTTTAACTTTTTAATTAACTTAGTTATTCTCTTTCCAAAGATAAATTGATTATTGAGTTAAAAAATTTAATAAAAAACTAAAATATAAAAAAACTAAAATATAAAAAATCTATATTTATATATAAAGAGAATATATATATATATATATATATATATATATATATATATATATATATATAATATTTATTTTATTGTACATAATTTTTATTCATATTTTATCTTTTATAATATAATTATTAATTAATTTTAAAAGGAATATAATTATTAATTTATTTTTCATCAATAATCACTATTTTAAAATATTTTGAATAACTTCAATCTATTAGCAATAATATTGAATAATAAGTTAATTTAAAAATAAAATAAAAATTAAATATTGATCGTAGCCAAAATATAAGTCTAATTTTTTATGATGTTATAATTACATAATTGGGACACAAAATTTTCCATCAAAATAACTTCTATTTATTGTTGATAGTTTCTTAACTATAATAGAAACAACTTGATATTTACCGTAAATCTACATTATTATTTGTTGAATTTTAATCTTGTAGGTGAAAATAAATCTATATTCCTTTATTATAACAGAAAATAATATAACTAAATATTTTAGTATACTTATTATTACAATTAAAAGCAATCATCATTTTAAAAAAAGTAAAAGTGTAAGAAGATATATATATATATATATATATATATATATATATATATATATATATATATATATATAAAATATATAAATAAAAAAATATTTCATAAATTATTATAGTTGTATAATAAAAGTATTTTGGTATAATTAAGGATTTGGTATCCAACCTTTTGGTTAAGTTTAATTTCGTACCCATATTTTTGGTTTATTCAATTTAGTACCCCAATTATTTAAAAAGATTCAATTTGGTACTCTCCGTTAAGTTGGAGTTAACACCGTGTCCGTACATGACACGTGTCAAGTCGTGGATTTTTTTTTAATTTAAAAAAAAAAATTTAATTTAATTTTTTTTCAAAAAATTTAAAAACGGTCACGTGTCAGTTTAATCGTGCCATGTGGCAACTTACAATCATGGCACATGGTAGTGGTAATATTTATATTCAATTATACCTCTATTTAAATGTTTGGTTCAATTTAGTACTCCAATTAAAATTAAAAAAAAAATAAATAAATTAGTTTTTTAAAAAAAAAATTCCATGGGTTGACACATGTCTTGTATGGACACGGTGTTAACTCCAACTTAACGGAGTATAAATTGAACCATCCAACGATAAATTTTCTTAAGTTTGGAGAATTAAAAAGTTTGTTAAACAAAGTTTTAAAAAAAATGTTTTCTTCCTATTCTTTAAAATCAGTAATTTTGATTTAAGCTGTGTAATTCGAGACGTTGATGTTTCACTCTTGAATGAATATTCTCTTATCATTATAGTTGATTCGGTATTAGAAGATTAAACAGAATAATGTATTTAAATTTAAAATGAATTTAAAATAAACATGTACATTTAGTCCCACAATAGATATCATGTAAATCAAATATCATATTATTAATATGATATTAATATCTTAGTATTCATACTGTTTTTAATGTAACGTCTAATTTAAATAATGACGTAATTAAATGAAACATCGCGCAATATAATAATAAGAGCAAAGTTGCAGAATATAAATATCATTCCTTATAATAAATCTCTGATACTTATAGAAACGTCTAAGGTACACCACGATGTCATTGACTAAGCAAGATAAAAGTTAAACAATACTTAAAATAAATGCTCCAAGAGCAAGGTAATACATGGCTACAACCTTAAAAGATAACTCGGAAAGATGGGATTTGACCCAAGACGAACTAAGCAGCGAAATCTCCATCACCCTAATGACCACGAGGAGTTCTCGCATCTGCTCACATCAATAAATTGATGATCATCGCAAAAGGAGAAAGCCACACACGGAACATACAAACAAGTACAAATGGTAAGCTAGAGTGGAAAAACGTTTTATCATATAATTGCATGCAATTTCATAGCCAAAGATACCTACATCAACAAATCATGTGATGAATTGCAAACAAGACACGATTATCCGGATACATATAATTAGTTAGATTCCCCGGATGCTTGCATTTGTGGTGGCCTCTACAACTCTTCAAAGCCAATTGCCAATGGGTTTCACCCTACCACTCACAAGGTTAACCTTTAAACATCTAAGGCCATTATCTTGCCAAAGACTAGGGCCTCCTACTACTCTCACCACTTGAGTCAGTACGTTCTACGTGAGACTAACTGACTCTTTAAAGTGTCAGGATACAATGCTTACTTAAATCCTTACTAAATTATATAATGAGGCACCACCATGAACTTCGTGGAATTACGTCCTAAGCATGAGGCACCACCATGAGCTCCCACTAACAGGGGACATGGAATTACGTCTTGACCATGAGGCACTACCACGCAACCATCGTGGAATTACGTCCTGACCAATGAGGCACCACCATGAGATCTCACCTAGAGATTCATGGAATTACGTCCTTACCATGAGGCACCACCACGAAACTTTCGTAGAATTACGTCCTGACCATACCAAAATCATGTCTCACTAACCAAGTATGAAATTATCACGCATACCAATCTCATTCCAAGAGATCTTTTGCTCAAGCTACAGGTCCTCTCTTAGAAGAAACTGCCAATAGAGAGCTCTACAAGATTCGCGAGTTCTCGCTTAGGTAAGTCCTCCTCGCTTGAGCGAGACCACTCCTCGCTCTAAGGGACGATCCCTCGCCTGAGCTACGTCCACGTGAAACTCATACAGTCTCTCACGAGTTCTCGCTTAGGTGAGCCTCTCGCTTAGGGAGACAGTACCTCGCTCAAAACGAAAGCTATCCGCCTGAGCGAGAGCTCGAACAGGAACTAGGGTGAGGTTTTGCCATTCTCTCCTAGGCGAGGCAAGCTCGCTTGGTTGAGTAGCAGATCTCGCCACTGTTCTCACCTGCATCAGCCATACATCCTGACCCAACCAACATAATAAGGCATTCCATACAACCACAGTAGCATACAATCAATATCCACACGAAGTAAGCCAAAAATAGACCAACATTCATAAAGGTACGAGGAACTCTAGCTTCCCTTACTTAGAACAGGCTAGTAAGGGACACCAACACTTAAAAAGCTGAGCAATATAGTTCCAAGAGCAGGTTCGTGAGCTGAAAGAATAGTGAAACAGATTAAGCACGTGATTACTAAGGTGAATCCTAACTGGACCACAAAAAACAAACCAGAGAAGAAAGGTATGAGTTGGGGACCAACTTACGTGGAGGGAAAACAGAGTTGAACTAGCTTGCCACGGAGTAGAGGCAAACCCTAACAGAGCACTGTTGTTGTAGTTCTAAGAGAAGGTGAGAGTTTTTTTTCTGAAAAGTGAAGTGAATGAGATGGTTAGGGCGGGTTTAGGGGTTTGGACACCCTATGAGTCTGCCTTAGGCCCAACTGATTAGGGTAGGCCCTTTAAAACTAGGGCAGAATTAAAGTAGGCCTTACATTCTCCCCAACAAGAAAATTTTTGACCTCAAAAATGAAGACTTACCAGGAAAACAGATGCGGATATGACTTCCTGATATCCTCCTCTAACTCCCAAGTAGAGTTACTTGCTCTCCGGTCTCAGATGACTTTGACAAGACTGATTGGTTTTCCCTGACGTTCCTCAACTCGACTATCCTATAAAGTAATGGGTGGCACTTCCATAGTGAGATCCTCCCTAATTTGTACATCCTCTACTTCTAACACATGAGACAGATTAAATACATACTTCCTCAATTGCGACACATGGAACACCGGATGGAGGTTTGCCAACTGAGGAGGCAAAACAATCTCATAAGCCATAGGCCCAATCCTGCTCGAGATCTGGTAAGGGCCAAGGAACTTAGGAGAAAACTTCCTTGATCGGAGAGCCCTTCCCACACCAATGGTTCGGGTCACCCGTAAGAACACGTGATCTCCAACCGCGAATTCCAAATGTCTCCTCCAGCGGTCCGCATAGGCCTTCTACCGACTCTGAGAGGCCTGTATTCTATCTCTTACCATTCTCACCTTCTCTGTAGTGTGTTCCAATAACTCTGGCCCAACAAGCAATGCTTCCCCATCTTGATACCAACAAAGAGGGGTCCTACACTTCTTACCATAAAGAGCTTCATATGGCACCATGCCAATGCTTGCATGGAAACTATTGTTGTAGGTGAATTCTATCAAAGGTAAGAATTCATCCCAAGCACCCAGATGATCCAACACACATGTCCTCAATAAGTCCTCAAGCGACTGAATCGTCCTTTCAAATTGACCATCGGTCTGGGGATGATAAGCTGAACTCATAGTTAGCTTGCTACCCAAAGCACTCTGTAACGTCTGCCAAAACCGTGAAGTAAACCGTGAATCTCTATCTGAAACTATACTCGACGACACCCCATGCAACCTCACTATTTCTTTAATGATCAACCGGGCCAACTTGGCCATAGACATCCTCAGGTTCATTGCCAAGAAATGAGCACTCCTAGTCAATAGGTCCACTATCACCCAAATCGTATCATGACCTCTAAAGGTTCGTGGCAAATGGGTCACAAAGTCCATAACTATGCTATCCCATTTCCACATCGACATGTCCAACAGCCGTAGAATTCCACCAGGTCTCTGGTGCTCTACCTTTGACTTTTAACATGTCAAACACGCTGATACAAACTCTGTCACATCCTTCTTCATACCTTGCCACCAAAAGGTCTCTTTGTAACATCCCGTCAGGATATATACATATATATATATATATATATATATATATATATATATATATATATATATATATATATATATATATATATATATATATATATATATGTATATATATATATACATATATATATCAGGCTCTGATAGCAGAGGGGATAACGAAGAGTAGAAGGGAAAAAATGTAAAGGATCACAAAGAGAAATAAGGCACTATTCGGAATAGTAAAGCAAGATAATGATGCAAAATAATTAATACGGAAATGTAAAAGAAGACTAGATTTACACGGCGATAGTCCGCACAATAATAGTCGGATGGAGAGGAGAAAAACATATAAATAAAATTAAACTGATTAACGGAAATAAAAGAAAACCAGAACGGCGGTAGTCCGCACTGAACTGGCTAGGGGGAGAGAGAGAAAAATAGGAAAAACATTGAAAACCTTTATTGTTCTGAGAAATACAAACAGATTTGGGAGAAAGGAAGAAAGAAAAAGCTTACAAACTCAGAGGCCTTCTCTCTAACTTCTCTCTCTAATGTTTGAGTAAATAAAAGGGTGTGTCACAACATGGTCGAGCACTCCTTTTATAACCATAAATTTTACTGTTTCAACAGTACCGATATCATGACTAGAACTGTGGCTACAGTGTCGATTATTAATCTTCTGCTAGATTGATTCCGAAACAGTCATCTTTATTTTGAAATATGTCATCTGAAGAGGCTACCGAAGCTGAAGAGCTTGGTAATGATTTCTTCGAGGAGGTTCCTTCATCATCTTTTAATAGCTTGAGAATATTCTGCAGATTTTCTGCAAAACTTTCTTTAGATTTTGAAGCTGCTAAGGCAGCAGTATTTTGTGCTTTCTGGTTGAGGAATTGAGAAGTTTCTAGATCTGCTAATTTCAGAAATTCTGAATTTGCTACAAACCATTTACGAACTTCTTCCGGACTTGCCTTAGAAGCATCAAATTGAACCCACCACTTTACATAGGAATTCCTTTGTAATATTGGTAGTCAGTTTGGATGTTCTTTGTTTCCGAACTTATATTGCCATGAGAATACCCATGCTAAGGAAAATTCGGAGTAGAACTTCAAATCTGCAGGAGTCATTGAATCCTGGTCGTATTTGGTTTTAAAAAATTTAAATCCTTCTTTTCCTGGGGATGGAAGGATTTCTTCAATTGGTCCACAAAAGTCCCACCATTGGAGGAACCAATTTGGAAAATTATACTTGTTATTTCTTTTGAAATAAAATAGCCATGAATGGCGATAGGTTTTATTTTGATACTAGAACACCCTGGACCAAGCATCAATATAATCCCAATAGTTATACCCAATGGGGCAAAATTTTCAGAAATTTTTTTAAAAACATTTGGGTTTTTTTGCCATATTGGCTAGGAGTTAAAACCTTTAAAATTTGAAATGTTGAATGAGTAAAATTTGAGGAATCTTTTGGATCCCTTTAATGTTTGATTGCTACAAAATCTGTATCAACCAAAACAAACTCATAAAATTGTCTAGTTTTATTGCAAGCTGATGGTCTAAAATGAAAACCTTCAAGAAAAATTTTGGCAGTTATTTTGTTTGGGTTGTTATCCCAATACTTTGGTTCCAATTGGACAATTGATGAAAACTTGTTTTTTTCTATATAATGTGTTTGATCTTTTGAAACAGGTTTTTGGGTTGATTGGGTTTGGAGTTCTTGACTCATTCTTGGGTTGTAGATTGTTTTGTGGTTTTTTAGGTTTTTAATAAGGAGAGCTAAGTCAAGATTCTCTCCTTCTTGTTCTTCATCTAAGACAATGTCTGCCCAAGTTTTCTTGGGAAGTGTAGTTAGTCCTTGATCTTGAAGAGCTAACAACGTTTGGATTGGGATGGATAATCTAGTTTGGTTTGTTTGGCTGTTTGGTTGGAAGAGGTTGGTTGGGTTGATGACGCAATGACTTCTTTTGATTTTTTCTAGATTGATGACCCAGATTGGGTTGATGACCCAATTTGTTTTGGGGTCTGTGACCCTGATGATTTATTTGGGCCAGATATGGCTAGTTTTATACCTCGGCTTCTTGCCGAAGCTAATACTGCCTTTTTAGGCATGTTCGTCAGCTACCTTTTCCCTGCAAGTATTCACGAGTGAGGTAATCAGGGAGAGAATTCGAGGTGCCTCTGAGATATTCTATTTCAAAATCAAAAACATTTAAAATTGCTTGCCATCTTGCAAAAATTTGTTTTGATGCTAAGTTTTTAACATCTTTTTGTAAAATGTCTTTTGCAGATTTACAATCGACACGAATTAAAAAATTTTGGTTAAGCAAATCAAATTGAAATTTTGAAACACAAAGAACAATTGCTAAAATTTCTTTATTAACAGTCGAATAATTCTGCTGTGCAGGATTTCAATGTTTAGAAGTATAAGCAATTACTTGTTCTTTTTGATCAATTCTTTGTTTAAGAATACCTCCATATCCTAAATCAGAAGCATCTGATTCAACAATTTTGAAAGCTTGGGGAATTGGTAAATAAAGACAAGGTAGTTCTTTGACCAAGGTTTTGACTTTTCGAACAGCTTGAGTATGTTCAACTGTCCAAGAAGGAGGAGCTTTCTTAAGACGCTCATGCAAAGGTTTGATTATGTTATTGAGATTTGGAATAAAATCCCCTACATAATTAAGACAGCCCAAGAACCTTTGGAGTTGGGTTTTATCAATTATTTGATCTGGAAATTTATCTGCAAATTCTATTGCCCTATCAATAGGAATAATTTTTCCTTGGAAAATCATGTGACCAAGAAAACGAATCTTTGTTTGGAAAAAGGTTATTCTTTGATTTAGATACAGCTAAGCCATTCTGTTGAATAATGTTAATAAAGATATTAACATGCTTAAAATGCTGATCTATGGATTGAGAAAATATTAACACATCATCAATGTAAACAATTGTGAAATT
>Ga0214544_1003610_pt1 | contig 31778 bp, 23 predicted proteins | sample CNSS3metaG_FD_160074 | JGI IMG/M metagenome (GOLD analysis project Ga0214544, IMG submission 160074) | Root nodule microbial communities from cowpea collected in UCLA plant growth center, Los Angeles, California, USA - CNSS3 | ecosystem: Host-associated > Plants > Roots > Nodule | place: USA...
TCGGAACAGTGGCCCAATAAAGCCCAACAGATGAAAAACACTCTAATGATGAACAATTAAGCACTAATCAACTGTCTAATGGGTGCACAAAGGCTAGTGGAATAGAAGAAAATAATGACTCATCATGGGACATAAAGGATCCTTCAAGCTTTAGGTTTGAAGTTGAGGAGTTTCTTTGGGAGCAGTGGCTCGACCAAACTACATTATTTAACACCATATCACATAGAAGAGAGGCAATAGTTCAAGTTAGTTATCGTGTGGAGGTCGATCAGTCTTGTCAAGGTCATCTGGAGGACGGGTGACTCTACATGGGAGCTAAAGGAGGATATGAGGAAGTCATATCCACATCTATTTCCTAGTAAGTCTTAATTTTCGAGGGCAAAAATTTTGTTGTTGGGGAGATTATGAGACTCCTTTTAATTAATTTCTATTTTAAGAGGTGTTTGGGCCTGGCCTATGCGAGGGCCCAGAGTCAGCCCACTTTGGGGACCCCCAAGACCCCCCTTTCCAGCCCTAATGCCTCACTTGTCTCATTTTCGAAAAACAGTTTCTCCCCCTCCTTTCTAGCATTTGAGAGCTCTGCTAGGGTATAAGAAACTTCCCATTTTTGAGCTAGCTAAGTCAGTTATGCCTCGAAGTAAGTAGACCTTAGAACTTTCAGCTCACTGTTTGATTCCTGAAGTTGCGGTGTTCCTCAGTTAAGAATTTGCGTTCATTTTCTAGCGTTATCGAGGTCAGGGAAGCAAGGGTTTCATTTTTTTTAGTTGTTTTGCTAGTTCCTATTTCCTTTGGCAAAGTTTGATTAGTGTTTTGTGCAATATGAGATAAGATTGGGGAAAAAGTTCATTTTTGGTGTATTTCCAATTTAGGGGTTCAAATATTCATGAAACTGTGATATGTGACATTATTTTCGTATTCTGGAAGCGTCGGGTGGTCGTTGGGCGAGTGCCTTGGTCGTTGGACAACTATGTCTTTTTCTAATATGTGCAGTTTTAGTAAAATGGACTTTCCCGACTCGTTAACCGTTGGATCAAGCTAAACTTTTAATTCCTGATCCTTAACACCTAGTTCTTGACTTTGATTGGTCAGATCTTGAATCAGAGCTCTGTAGTGAGAGCAGTTTTTATCGCAAGATTCCTGTAGTTTGGTTGTTGACAGCATTGACCTTCATTGCTTGTTTTGGTGCATAACTTTCTCTATAGTTATTCAATTAAGTTCGTTCTTGTTGCATTTGGTTCTTGATTCAACCATCTTTAATTTGAATATAAATACAAAATTTTTGGAGTTTTACACAAGCTGCATGGGATCTTGTTATGTTGTGTATGAAATGGAAAACATGACTGTATGGTTAGTGGTGGTTTGGCATGAGAATTGAATGCTTGATATGGCATGTGGATTTTGTTGGTAAAAGAGTTTCAAGGGAAACTCTTGGTGATGGTGGTTAGTGTATACCTTGATATAGGAGATGTCTAGATAAAGGAAGGTATCCTGAACTCTAAAAATTATTCACGCTCACATAGAGTAGATTAATTGATATGGTGAGAGTGGCAAGAGGTCCTAGTTGTAAGACCCGAGAAATTTAAATAAATAAATAATTAATTATTTAATAAATTCGAGTAGTAAAAGCCTTTAAGGCATTTAATGCGGAGTGCTATGACGTGGAAAAGTACTAGCTCAAGTGGTTGAGAGTACTTTAATTGTGTGAGAGGACTTGGGTTCGAGTCCTATGTATGCCAATTGTATGTTGTTGTGACTTGTGTTATTTTGTTGTTGTTATATATTGAATGGGGTTAGTGATAATGTAGTTCGAGGATTAGAGGAATTATCACAAATATGAATTGGTTGAATGTGTTGTGCAATTGTCTTGTGACTGAGTGGTTGTGGGTTCAACCCTTGCTGAGAACAAATTAATCTCTTTATTTTTGTTAAAATACTTGTGGGTCTATGAAAGGAAATTAGGAGGGTTTTGAGACTGAAAAACCTAGAGTGCTAGAAGGAGGACGAAATTCAGAGGAGAAAAGTGAATTGGGTTGAGAGAATAGTTACTTTTTCATGGGAGAACAAAGGAGGGTTTTGGGTAACACAAAGCTAAGGCTAAAAGACCAATTGGAGCAAGGAATTTCAAGTTAGGGGAGCTCTTTTTGTATCTATATACATGTTTGTAATATTTCTGGGTATTTTGTATTATGCAATGAACAATTGTACCTTTGTCATGAAATTTTCGTGCACTATGTGTTTGGATTGAGCCTTGATTGTGTTTGACGTTATTTTAGTAAACTCCTAAGTTTGTGTATGAATATGATAAGGGTTTCTACAATGCATGAATTGGTATGCTTTAATCTCACGTTTTGGGGGTTTATTTGGGTGCGTAACTTATTCTTGTGAATGGCTTGTCAAAATAGAGTATTGGTAATGTTGGAATAAAGAATTTAGGGTTTGAATTGGTGTCTGTGTGTGTAAACAGAGGAGAATGTCTTCTATTCTCGCTCAGGCGAGCAAAGCTTGCCTAGGCGAAAATAGCAGAAACTCTAAACCTGGTGTTGTTCGAGCATCTCGCTCAGGTGAGAGCCTCTCGCCTAAGCGATAAATCGTGAAGTGTTGAAGTTGTGCTCGAGGGGCTCACTCAGGCTCAGTAGTCCATGGATTGGGCGACAGAGCACCTCGCTCAGGCGAGAGGTACTCGCGTAAGCGAGAAATCTTGATCTAATGAATGTGTTCCTGTTGACTCGCCGCCTATGCAAGAGAAGTTTGTGTAAGGTGAAGGGAGATCTCGTCCAAGCGAGATGAGTTCGCCTAAGCGAGGCTTCGCCGTCAAGCCATGGTAGCATGCTCACTCAGGCGAGAAAGCTTAGCCTAAGGGAGACAGGCCTAGTCTCTTAAGCTAAGGCTTCTAGCCCAAGCGAGTTTAGTGTAGTTTGTGTGTATTATTTGTACGCATTGATGTGAACGTGGATCAAAAGATGTTGTGCCATGAGCTGGTAGGTTCATGGATGGTGGTTAACATGTGATGGTATGAGCGGAGAGGTTCATACGCAATTACTCTCCAATGGGGATACGAGCGAGGTAGGTTCGTATGTTTCGTGCTCATAGTTGAGAGATGCTGGATGCGGGGAGGTACATAGCTAGTGGATCACATGTGTTGGACTACGAGCAAGCAGGTCCGTAGAGTAGGAGTTGTTTATGTCGTTTGACACATTCGCGGCTCAATATTTACTGAGAAATGTATTCGAAACCTAAAAAAAGTTAACAAAATTGGGTTAAAAGGACTATATTCATTCACTTTTAAAGTTTAGGGACCAAAATTTATCAAAGTTTTCACCAGGGACGGATTCCAATTTTGGATCACAGTTCAGGGACTAAAAACATACTTAACCCTTTATTATTTCATTTGGAATATTGGAACTTGTAATGCTTTTGGTTAATTTCAATTAAATTTTATCGCATTGAATATTAATTTAATTTTTATATCTCGCGTTTTAAATTTTTAGGAATAATAGTACTTATTCCTGCACTTTAAATTCCTTTCCCATATTATTTATTTAATTAAGTAATAATCCTTAGGGGCATCTATTGTCTCGAAGTAATTGCTCATCTTGCTCGTTGGCATTGCTCACACGTGCTACAAATCCTCCACGCATCCTTGAAGATTGTGGGCCAATAAAATCCGCAATCTAGCACCTTGTGAGCTGTCCTCTGTGTGCCAAGATTACCACCAGGTGTAGATTAATGACAGAATTGAAGGACCGAGTCAATCTCATGGTCCAGAATGCATCTCTTAGTGACCTGATCACTGCACATTTTCCACAGATAGGGGTCGTCCCAAATGTAATACCTAGCATCGCTCTTGAGTTTATCACATTGAGCTTTGGATGCTAGGGGAGGAAAAACATAAGCAGCAAGATAATTCACGATGTTAGCAAACCAAGGTGAGGAAGAAGTAGAGAGTGTCAGCAAACTTTCATTGGGAAAGTCAACCCGAATCGGTGAAGCATCATCAGTAGACCTCTCAATCCTACTCAGGTGGTCTACAACCAGGTTTTGTACTCCGCTCCTATCAGCCTCACCATCAGCCTCAGGGGTCTAGGAGCTTTCCACCTCAGTAGGGTCGGGTGCAGTGCTATATATGTGGAGGCCCCCACCGGAGGAGCGCCTGCCCGCGTATGGAAGGTTATCGTTGGTGCAACAATTTTGGCAAGGAAGGCCACTTCGGGAAGGACTGCCCCACCATTGCCAGGACAACGACACGCCCTCCGGTTCAGACTCTCCACCAAAATCAACAGAGGGACAGAGTCAACAGGCCTTAGGCGACAGGCAGAGCCTACGCTATGACAGGAGCAGAGGCTGCAGGCTCAGGTAACCTTGTTATGGGTTATTGTGTGATTTCTGGGATGAGATGTTGTGTGTTGTATGATTCTGGAGCGACACACTTCTTTGTGTCAAATGCTTGTGTGGAACGTTTGGTTCTGCCAGTGTGCGAACTATAGTGTGAGCTTGCGGTGTCTACTCCGGTGTCGGGTTTAGTCAAGACGTCTTCCTTGTGTGCTAGTAAATCTGATCTGCTTACCTCTGCAGGAGTTAGAGGTGACCTTGGGGATGGATTGGCTCTCTTCCAATCGCATTCTTATAGATTATCGAGAGAAGAAACTATTTTTCCCCAACTCAAAGGAGCTTGAGTTGTTAACATCTCAAGGAGTGGTAATGGAACTACAAGAGGGCGCAGTGTTACGTCAGTGTTCTCAAAGATAGATCTACGGTTGTGATACCACCAAATTTTGGTGAAGGCGGATGATGTACAGAAGATAGCCTTCTGGTCATGGTATGGACATTATGATTCCGTGGTTATGCCGTTTGGTGTGACTAACGCTCCAGCAGTGTTCATGGACTATATGAACCGGATCTTTAGACTATTCCTAGATAAGTTTGTTGTGGTCTTCATTGATGACATCCTTATCTATTCCAGGACTCAGGAGGAACATGCAGAACACCTGAGGTTGGTGCTCGGTGTGTTGAGAGAGAAGCAACTATATGCCAAGTTGTCCAAGTGCAAGTTCTGGATGGATGAAGTTTAGTTTTTAGGACACGTGATATCTGCACAGGGCATCGTAGTGGATCCTGCGAAGGTTGAGGCAGTGGTCAAGTGGGAAAGTCCCAAGTCAACAATAGAGATCAGAAGCTTCGTGGGTTTAGCTGGCTACTATAGGAGATTCATAGAGGGATTCTCCAAGATAGTGGCGCCTCTGACACAACTCACACGAAAGGACCAACCCTTCACATGGACGGACAAGTGTGAGGAGAGTTTTCAGGAGCTTAAACGGAGGTTGACTAGTGCTCCCATATTGGTAATTCCGGATGTTGGGAAACCATTTGAGGTCTACTATGACACATCTCATCATGGGCTCGTGTGTTCTGATGCAAGAGAAGAAGATCGTGGCGTATGCTTCTAGACAACTTAAGGTGCATGAGCGTAATTATCCCACTCATGACCTAAACTTAGAAGCCATAGTGTTTGCTTTGAAGATCTGGAGGCATTATCTTTATGGGCTCGTGTGTTCAACGATCATAAGAGTCTCAAGTATTTGTTTGATCATAAGGAGTTAAACATGAGGCAGAGAAGATGGATGGAATTCCTGAAGGATTATGACTTCGAGCTCCTATATCACCCAAGGAAGGTGAATGTAGTGGCGGATGCATTGAGTAGGAAGACTGTACATGTTGCACACCTTATGATTAAGGAGGTGGAACTACTGAAAGAGTTCATAGACATGAGGCTACAGGTAGAGTTGGGGTCCGAGTCCATTAGGTGTAGTACTCTTACTATATCTAGTGATTTCCTGGACTCAATCAAAGAGAGGTAGTTGTTGGATGCTAGTCTGAACAGAGTCAGAGAACAACTTGGGTCAGATGAGGCAAAGGATTTTATTTTGGGTAATGATGGCATACTGCGGTTCCAGAGCAGAGTATGTATACCTGATGATGTTGAGGTAAAATGATTAATCCTTGAGGAAGGACACCAAAGCAGTCTTAGTTTGCATCCTGGCATGACTAAGATATATCAAGATCTTAAGGAATCCTTCTGGTGGTAAGGAATGAAGAAGGATGTTGCACAATTTGTATTCGCTTGTCTAACTTGTCAGAAGGCAAAGGTAGAGCATCAAAGACCCGGTGGGATTCTACAGCCTTTGTAGATACCAATGTGGAAATGGGACAGCATCTCGATGGACTTTGTGACCCATTTGCCATGAACTTTTAGAGGGCATGATACCATCTAGGTGATATTGGATCGATTGACCAATAGTGCCTATTTCTTGGCGATGAACTTGAGGATGTCCATGGCCAAGTTGGCCCAGCTGTACATTAAGGAGATGGTGAGGTTGCATGGAGTACCTTCGAGCATAGTTTCCTATAGAGACCCACGATTTACATCTTGGTTTTGGCAAACTTTACAGGAGGCTTTGGGGACCAAGTTGACTATGAGCTCAGCCTATCATCCCCAGGCAGATGGTCAGTCCGAGAGGACCATCCAGTCACTTGAGGACTTATTACGGACATGTATATTGGACCACCTGAGAGCTTGGGATGAAGTGTTACCCTTGATTGAGTTTACTTACAACAATAGCTTTCATGCAAGCATTGGCATGGTGCCATACGAGGCTCTATATGGTAGAAAATGTAGAACTCCTCTGTGTTGGTATTATGATGGAGAAACGGTGTTGGTTGGACCAGAATTGTTAGAGCAGACCACTGCAAAGATGAGGATGGTGAGAAACAGAATGCAGGCTTCCCAGAGTAGGCAGAAGGCCTATGCGGATCGCAAGAGAAGGCCTTTGGAGTTTGCAACGGGCGATCATGTGTTCTTGAGGGTGACCCGAACCACTTATGTGGGGAGGGCTCTCTATCAGATCACGAGGAGGATTGGGCCGATGGCTTACGAGATAGCTTTGCCCCCTCAGTTGGCAAATCTTCATCCGATGTTTCATGTGTCTCAACTGAGGAAGTATGTGTTTGATCCAGCTCATGTTCTGGAAGCCGAAGATATACAGATTAGAGAAGACCTCACCATGGAAGTACAACCCAGTGCATTAGAGGACCGCAAAATTGAGGAATGCCGAGGAAAGACGATCAGTCTTGTCAAAGCCATCTGGGATCAGAGGACCGGTGACTCTACTTGGGAGTTGGAGGAGGATATGAGGAAATCACACCCGCATCCTTTTACCTGGTAAGTTTTCTTTTCGAGGACGAAAATTTTTCTGGTTGGGGAGAATGTAAGGCCCATTTTTTTGCTCTAAAGTATTAAGGGCTGCCTTTATACTATTGGGCCTAAGGGTTGGCCCAAGGGATAAAACCACCCCAAGTCTGACCTAATTGACTCATTCCACACTTTCAGAATCTGCTTCCTTGGTGCTTAGAGCCGCAGCCGTCACTCCACTAGGGTTCAGTCTTGGAACTTCGTCGCACCGGTCCAAGCCAGTTTCGTTTTGCCTCGCTAAACCGCTCTAAGAGCTATTGCGTTTCTCTGTTCGCACCCAAGAACCCAGCTGTTAGCCCTTTTCCAGGTAAGGGAAGCTATGGTTCGCACCTGTGAACTCTGGTTTTCTCGCCCAAGCGAGCATGTCTCGCCTAGACGAGATTAACAGAGGCTCGCCCAAGCTGTTTCACGCGAGCGGTTACTTAGGCAACCCACGACCGTCCTGAGCGAGTGAACATCTCGCCCAAGAGAGAGGGGTCTCGCCTAAGCGAGATCCTGCGTGAGCTATTGTTCCCCTTTTTTAGCCCTCGCCTAGGCGAAGGGGGCTCGCTTGAGCGAGAGCCTCTCGCTTGAGCGAGACCCTTCAGCCTGAGCGAGGAGTATGGCGAGGCAGCGTGGTGCTTGGTTGTTTATTGTTCTTGGATGATTGACACTTGTTTGGGTATGATTGTTATAATGAAAAACATGTAATGAACTACTATGTATGAGTGAATGATTTACGGATGGTGAATGATGAGTATATTATGAACTTGGCATGTAAACCAAATGAGATGGTTGGTGTTAAAGTGGCATGGTATTGGCATGAACTGAAATTCCATAACTATGTTTTGGTAGAAATGGATGGGTATGGAACTACTGGAAAAGAAATAAAAGAGGTGAATTATCAAGGACTGGCATGTGATGTATATGTATACGTGTAATAAATCTTTATTGGTTGGTCTGGTATGCTTGGTCCGTGTCAGTGCGTAATTCCTTGAAAGTTCCTAGGTGGGAGTTTAGGGTCGCGCTTCAGTGGTCGGGACGTAATTCCATGGCCCCTGTTAGTGGGTATCACAAGGATTGCATTCTGACACTCAAAGGAGTCAGTTAGTCTTACTTAGAGCGGACTGACTCCTTTGGTGAGAGTAGTAGGAGGCCCGAAACCCATTAAGAACTAACCTTGTGTATGAGGGAAATTGATTCATTGTAACACTTGTGACACATAGCTTGGGGGTGAGCAGAGGTATCCACCACAAATGCAAGCGTCCGCTGAATCCGACCAGGTTATATGTATCCGGATGAGTCGAGTCTTAGTGTTTTTTATTGAAAGGTCGTAACATGCTTGGGTGATGAATGTATATTTGACTGTGAAGGCATATCTGATTGCATGATAAATCTGTTTTGGCTCTAGCTTACCCTTTTGTTGTTTATTGTGTGTTATGTTGTGTGGCTCTCTCTTTTGCGATGATCATCAACTTGTTGATGTGAGCAGATGTGAGGAACACTCGTGGCCAACAGGGAGGCGATGGTTCGGCTGCGTAGTTGTCTGGACTTGGCTATTCTTCTTACGTCTTTTGCTAGGGCTATGGCCCATGTATTATTTTGTTTTGTGCTGTGCTACTAATTACTTTAAATCTCGTACCTTGTCTCATTGGTATCATGGTGTGCCCCAAAATTTATCTTTTGTTTACTTTGGTTATCTTTGGGTAGTGCGTTCCTACTCCGTACCTTTGCTCGTACTATTATATTGTGGGATGTGTCATTTAAGTAAGTTTATTTATTAAATGGGACGTTACAATTGTTCCAGCATTGTCTTTTTTGGCTGACCGAGACTACTGTCGGGTTCTTGGTGTTCCTAAAAATGGCAATCAAGATGAGATAAACAAGGCATTTCACTTGGTTCGTGAGTATCAGGAATCAATTGTTTTGTATGGCTCGGGAAACATATTGATTAATGAAATCTATTCTTGTTAGGCTAGGTAGAGCAAAGGTGAAGTCTTTGGACTACTACTTTCACCTGTATGCTAGTAATTATTTGGAATTTCATATTGCTGAGGAATGTGGTGCGAAAGTATGCTTGTGATGATACGCAGAGGTGTATCACTACAAAAAAGATTAATTTTAACAGAGATTTATTAATAGAGGTTATCAAACCTCTAGTAATTTAAACACATAGCAGAGGTTTTTAGAACCTATGATAAGTACTAGGGGTTTTTTAAGACCTCCGGAAAAACTTTTCTTCCCTCCACATCCTTTTTTACAGATGCTTTTTATATTATTTTTTTTTCAAAAAACATTTTGACCACTTTGTTCGTACGTTTGACAAAACAGACAAAATATCAAGGTTCCAAACACTCACCCAAACCCACTCTCCTCAAACTTCACCTTGCTTTCATTCTGACGTTGTAGCTCATTCTCATTCTCAATCTCAATCTCATTCTCAATCTCAATCTCAATCTCAATCTCAGTAAAACCATTTTAATCCGCGTTGCAGCTAACGATTTCGTTCGAAGTTTCACCTTGCTTCCAAACGATAATGGTTTTTCCTTTCTTTTCTTTAGGTTTCAAATTTTATCGATTTGTTGTAAAATTCTAACTTTGAAATCTTTGATGTTTGTTTCTGCTAAGGAATCCAATTATAGGTTCTGCATTTTCTGAAATTTATAGTGCATCTTCGTTGCTCGTTCAGTGGCTTTGCATGTCTGTTGTGGGTTTGGTTGATTGTGGTTTCTTCATGCTTTGCGTGTTCATAGTTGCCATAACATTTATGGTTCAATTTAAGGTGAAATGTTGCTCCTCTCGGAAGTCTCAGAAGTGATTGACTGTGTTAGCTCTTGCATTGAGTTCGTTTGAGACAGAACAGAGATTATATTTCATTGGATGTTTCCACCTTCAAAAGGTAACCCTATGTTTTTCTGTTTATTTGGACGTAGCATTCTAAACTGGAGGTTGTAATTTTTCACACACATTCATCAAATTCTAATGCTCCCTATTTTAATATTACAAATTAAATTATAATATTTTGTTGGTGTTGTTGTTGAACATGTAGCCGAGAGTAGAGTGGGAGTAGAATTGGAAGGACTGTGAGATAAAAGAGGGAATAGTCGGATGATATATATGATAATAAATAATTTCCCAATCTTCTCTTCTCCCTACTTGAAACCAACTTTTACCTATGCTACTAACTCTTTACCATTTACTTCGAAACATATTCACCAAAGACACAAATGAAAATTAAATGTGAGTGATTGAAAAATAAAATATTCATACATGTGATAACTGACATAATTTTGTGATAAAAATTGTTTTACAAAATATTGATTGATGATAGATTGAAAGAGAAAAGATAAAATTTGGGATTTGGTTGGCAATAGCGAAACTTGGAGCAGAAGGTTGGGGCAAAGAAAAAAGGGAAAGTGGAAGGTGAAGCAAACCACTATTGTACATTCTATCATTTTATCTTTCTCTTTTCTTCTATTTGATCAATCAATTATCATCATCACCATCACCCTTCCCTTCAACCCAACTTCCAACTCTTCTAGAAACTTGTCCCTGTCACACATACTCACTCTCTCTCATAAACAACAACTACCATTACCATCTCTATGCTTTCACACATGAATAGCCAAACTACCAATACATTTCTTTCCAGGAACCTCACAACAACCAATTTACTTAGATCACTAAATCTGTTTTTCTTTTTCTTTTTCACAATATCCAATATCTCACTTCCACCACTCATGCCAATACTAAACATTTATGTTATTATTAACTCTGTTTTTTATTCAACGAGATTGACTATATAATGGTTACACATGATATCTATTTTATTAAAACAGTGTACTAATTATTTGGGTGGTTAGTTTGTGAAATCAGGATAACAGTGGAAAATATGAGAATAAATTATGTTATAAATATTTTATAAAATAAAAAATTTCTTGCAAATGATGCATATAATTTAAAGTGATTAAATGTGGAAGTAGCGTAGTCCTTACAGTAATAGCAACAACATCACATGTTAAGAGGGCATTATTGAAAAAGAATTGATAAGTGAGTGACTTTATTTATTTGTTTTTTATGTAGAGAAAGGGGAAAAGGATATAAAATGATGTATTATTTATTAGTTTATGCAAACCATTCAGTGTTTTAATTTAGCTTTTTTCAAATTAACTTTTACTTTGGAAGATTTATTTTTAAAACAGAGTTAGAAAAGTTTACTTTATTTAGTGGTTATAGTCATTTAAAGAAAAAAAAAACATTGAAAAGAAGTCTTATATTAATATAAACCAAAATGACTTAAAGAAGTCTTAAATTAATATAAACCAATGACCTTTTTTTTCCGTACTTTCCTTACTATTAGAAGAAATATATTGTTTTTTAGAAAGATAAACCAAAGTGACCTTTTTTTTCTTTAATAACATTTTAGTGTTTGAGAGAAGAATCAGGCTAATTTCTATTTGAAGGTTTTTTTAGTAGTTATTTTTTTCTACTTTCAATAGAGGGTGTTATTATTTTAGTAATAAGTTCCATTTTTTTTATTAGTAATAATTAATATATAAATAAAAGAATGTGATATTAGATGTCTCAACCCATTGATAATACTAATTAAAAGTAGTAAGTTCTCGTGTTATTATGTTGACACCTAATAATGATATTAAAGTTTGGTTAGTATTTTGTTGCTATTGGTAGCAGAAAGTATTGTATGAAACTTTTAGTATGTTATGTGATTGTAACTGGTTTCTAGTGTCATTCTTTTTTTTGGATGTAGAGTGTAGTTGTGTGAAAATACATGTCTAAGAAAGTTCTATTAAAAGAAAGATTTGGTAATTAAATGTGTTTATTAGTGACTGAACTCTCATTCTTAGAAACTTACTTTGTGTACTAGTCACAGTTTGTCGTGATTGTTCCAAATAGACAATACTATTTATTGTCAAAAGTACACAAGTTGTTTTTATAAGCCATCATGAGATATAGAAGTTCAATTAGAATATAAAAAAAAGCACCAATATCAGTAATCACTTTTTCTTTTCAGTTAATTTTAATTTTGCTCTTATTATTAAGTTTTTACTATTTTTTTGCATTAACACTTTGATTTCCCTGCAGAGCAGCACTTATTTTTGAAGTTGAGTTAGTTTTCTTTTACTAAGGAAGAACTCTAGTTTGGAAAATTTGTCAAAGGAGGAAGGCAAGGCTTGAGTAAGTAACATATTTTAACAATTTACTAAATGCATGTGTTTTTGTTTGCTTTGAATATCTACTACTCATAATGCTGATAATCTGAAACGAGAGTTTGTGTTATCACCTTGTGTGATATAAGATTAATAGTTTAATGTGTTCGCATTACATGCATGACATAAAAGAAAATTGTGTGTATGTTATTGTTGTCTTGAAATGACGTATCAATTTCTTGACTTGTACAGACCCTATTCTAAATGGACAAATCTTGGATAGAGATGCCTAGAAATACACCTCAATATATGGAAGGATTAAACACATTTTTGGACTTTTCATTTGCTAATAGCAGTGTGAGGGGGGAAATAGTATGTCCATGTCCGAAATGTAACTTTAACAAGTGGCAGTGTCGTCAAATAGTGTATGAACACTTGATTATCAAACCTTTTCCAAAAGGATATACAATGTGGCTTCTACATGGGGAGAGAAGAGGAGCAAATGTGCCAGATGAAATACATATAATGCCACAAGAAAATGATGAAGTAATTCCTGCTAATAATCCAATGTGTGACATGATTAATGATGCATTTAGGTATCATCAATACAATGATGGCATGGTGGATGATAAGGAAACAGGTGCAGAGTCAAGCCATAATATGAATGATGATCTCGAAGACTTTTTTCATTTGATGCAAGAAGGTCAAGAGAGTTTATATGAAGGGTGTGATAAATATTCTAAACTTTCTTTCTTGATCAAGTTGTATCACATCAAATGTTTGTGCAAAATAACTAACAAGGGAATGTCCATGATACTAGAGTTGTTAGCCGATGCTTTTGGACATGCTAAAATACCAAGCTCATTCTATGAGGCGAAGAAAATTATTAACAAGCTTGGTCTTCATTACACAAAAATTGATGCTTGTCCAAATGATTGCATATTGTACTTTGGAGAAGACGCAAATAAGGACTTTTGTAAGAAATGTAAAACATCTAGATGGAAGGCAAAAAAGAAAGGGACAAGTGACAGTCGTACAAGTAATAAAAGAAAAAAGATTCCTGCAAAGGTTTTAAGGTATTTTCCTCTGAAGCCACACTTACAAAGGATGTTTATGTCTTCTAAAATAGCCGAGCATATGCGATGGCATGCATCAAAAAGTACAAATGAAGAAATCTTAAGGCATCCAAGAGATTCTAAGTCATGGAAGACATTTTTGACCTTAAACATCCTCAATTTGCCTCAGACACTGGAAATGTGAGACTTGGTTTGGCTACTGATGGGTTTAATCCATATGGCAATCTAAGCACTAGTTATAGTATTTGGCCAGTTGTACTCATACCGTACAACCTTTCTCCTTGGATGTGTATGAAACAAAGTTCCTTTATTCTCTTTATGATCATTCCAGGAAAGCGAGCTCCAGGAAATGATATTGATGTATATTTACAGCCACTAATAGAAGAGTTGAAAGAGTCATGGAGCACGGGCATAAAAACTTTTGACTCATATGGTAAAAGTGTTTGATATGCATCCAGCTGTATTATGGACTATCAGTGATTTTCCAGGTCTTGGAACTCTATCTGGATGGAACACGCATACTGGGTTGGCATGTCCTAGATGTAATTTTGACACAACTCCTAAGAAGCTTCTTAAAGGTGGTAAATTTTGTTTCATGAGTCATCGTCGTTGGTTAGATGGGAGGCATAGATTTAGACTAGCTCGCATGAGATTTGATGGAACTATAGAAAATAGAAATCCACCTGTGGTAGTGTCAGGATATGATGTCTTACAACAAGTTGAAAATGTCAATGTTGAATTTGGGAAAGAACTAGTACTTGAAGAACGAGCCAAAAGACAACGGGGAGTTAATCATGCCAAGTTAGACACTCAACAATGGCGGAAAAAAGTATATTTTTTGAACTTCCTTATTGGGTAGACAACTTATTACATCACAATTTGGATGTTATGCATATTGAGAAAAATGTATGTGATAATGTGGTGTTTACCTTATTGAATGATAGTTCAAACAAATTTAAAGACAATCTAAAAGCACGAAAGGATTTACAACTTTGGGGTATTAGACATGATCTTTGGCCTGATGAGAATGGTAGATATCTCCCTGCTATATATACATTGACAAATGCAAATAAAGATATCTTTCTCAAAACTTTGAAGAACATGATTGTTCTATATGGTTACTCTAGTAACATTAGTAGATGTATTGATGTCAAACAATGTAAGCTTGGTGGATTAAAAAGTCATGACTCATATGTTTTGATGGAGCAACTTTTACCTTTGGCAATGATAAATACACTTCCTAAAGAAGTATGCTCTATCTTGATTGATCTGTGTATGCTTTTTAGACAATTATGCAATAAAGTTTTAAGAATGGATGAACTTGACCAACTACAAAGTAGAGTTGTCCTCACATTGTGCCAGATGGAGATGTTATTTCCTCCTTCTTTCTTTACAGTCATGATTCATTTAATTGTGCATTTGGTAGAAGATGCCAAGCTTGGAGGACCCATCCAATATCGATGGTTGTATCCCATTGAGAGGTATCTAGGAAAGTTAAAGTCCTATGTTCGTAATAAGGCACAAGCAGAAGAGTCAATAGTTGAAGGATACATGGTTGAAGAGGCTTTAACTTTTTGTTCTAGATATGTAGATGGAATTGAGATTGTATTTAATCGACTGCGCTGTGTTAATGATGAACCTCATATTGTTCCATCTAATGTAAGTACATTATTCCCACAAGTTGGAAAACCAGCCGGTTCTTTTGCTTATTTCACTCTATCGGCAAAGGAAAAGTTGCAAGCACATCGTCATGTGATAACTAACTGCACCATAGTTGACCTGTTTCTGCAGTAAGTATTTATGCAATTTTGTATAATTAGTTTTTCCTTCAACATTACATTATATATTTTATATGTTTGACATAGGAAATTTAGAGACACTTTACAAAGACAACTAAGAAGCCACACACGATCATCCTCTATGATAGACAAGAGGGTTCATAGGGAATTTGTAGAATGGTTTTCACGTTGTGTATGTATATTTTCGCCTATAATCTTTAACTTATATGTATTATTAAAATATTAAGCATGTTTCTGAATATTAAGTATTTTGTTTTATTTTGTTTTAGATAAGGAATGAATCCATTGGTATCCATTCAATTGATTTAAAATTCTTAGCTATGGGTCCGATTGATTGTGCAAAGCGATATAGTGCCTACAATGTGAATGGGTTCAAATTTCGTATATTGGAGCGCGACCTTTGGCTTAAAACACAAAATAGTGGAGTGTTTGGTACATTTGGGACAAGGAGTTATGAAAGTAGCATTGATAATCAAATGCGGTTTGGAGTTGTGCCATATTATGGTCGATTGGTAGACATAATTAAGATAAATTACCATGGACATGTCTCAGTTGTTTTATTCAAATGTATGTGGGCTAATACAGCTTCTTCTAGAGGGATTATGACTGATGACTTTGGATTTACATTAGTAAGTTTTTCACATTTGATCCACACTGGTGATAATGATGATGAGCCATACATTCACGTATCAGAAGCTCAAATGGTGTATTATGTAGAAGATGAGTTGGATAAAAATTGGTGCATACCTGTGCATTTAAAGCCTAGAGACATGTACAACATGGGTGAAGAGGATGTTGACGATTTTCATGAATCTGAACCATTTGAGCAACAAAACTTAGAATTATCATATCCAGATGAGGGTGGAAATATACAACTAGCAAGGTAATTGTCACATAACACTCTTTGAATTTCAATTTTTATGTAATTGAATAATTGAATTTCAATTTCTGTCTAGCAACAGTCTAGTAAGGTAATTGTCACATATACTACTAGCAACTAGCAAGGATGTTTTGGTTTGTGTAATTGAATTTCAGTTTCTGCATTCCAGAATCAATTTTGATTTCGATTTCGTGTTTTGGATTAGGTAGCTTTAGGATTCGTGTTTTGGAAGTTGGGTTTTAGAGTTAGGTAGCTTTTCTGATTTTAGGATTCTTATTTCTGCACTTGTTTTGATTCAATTCTCTATTTCATAATCCAATGCTATTTTTTTTTGCATATTTTATATTTCTATGGATTTAGTACAATTTTTCTGCTAATTACCAGTGGTTTGAAACCGTCGGTAAATATCAAGAGTTTGAAAACCGTCGGTAAGTACTGCTTTACCAGGAGTTAGTGAAAATCGCCGGTAATCCGTTAACGACGTTGATTTTTCTAGAGAAAAACAAACCGTCGAAAACTCCTTTAACGAGGTTTTAACCCCGGAAATACCATAAATAAACCTCTAGTAAAAATTGTTTTTGTTGTAGTGTATATTATGTAATACAATGTATGCCCCATTTCAACTTGCTGCAAAATAATATCTTGACATAAAGTAACGAAAAATTAGTTTGACTTTAGAAAACATTAATTTGACTAATCTAATACTCAATATTATTGCAAAACAAATATTTTTAAGCAATTATTTCAATTGACCAGTGTAATAAGGGCTTTTGGCCTCGGTTATTTTCGTCATTCTGCCTCGGTTTTAGAACCGAGGCATATTGGGGTGAGGCCAAAAGGGGGTGCCTTTTGGCCTCGGTTGTCACCCGAGGCCATAAAAACACTTTTCTGCTTCGGTTGCAGACGGACTGGAGCCATAGATTCACAATATTTTTTTTTAATTAAAAATTTTGCAGAGCCTTTGGCCTCGGTTATGGTAAGAACCGAGGCCATATAGTCCCATCTTCAACCCACTCGCCAGTTCTGCAAAACTGTATCCACTGGGATTTGCTTCTCAAAGAAGGTGTATGCGTAGTCCACCTTCTGTGCTACTGTTCCACCATTAACTTGGATCTCCATCAAATGTGTATCACCTTGTCTTCTCCCGCACTCGCCAGAAACCTCCCATCCAAACTTAACCTTATCGTCCAAATCGACCCCTCGTGCCCCTGAAGCTCCTGACACAGATGCAATGCCGACACCTCCTTCTGCGACCTCCAGCTCTGCCGCACTCACACCCACTGACTACTAGAACATTAGATCCAACCTACGGAACATAATGCTATTCACATTTAACATTGCCAAATGATACATTACAGTCAGGTGAATCTGCTGTAACGCGCATCCAACCGCTGCCACCGTGACCATCTCCATCTTGTTTCGCACCTCCACCAACGCGCATCCAACCTGCACACCACGGCGCAACTACCTCCCTGCCGTCCTCTTCGCCGGAAAATGCTGCAGCGCGCCACCACTGCAGAACCACCACACCTCCATCTTCTCGCCTCCGCATCTGCAGCAACAACGCGAACACTCGCCGGAAAATGCTGCAGCGCGCCACCACTGCAGAACCACCACACCTCCATCTTCTCGCCTCCGCATCTGCAGCAACAACGCGAACACTCCACCATCCTTCGCGCACGACCATAAACCAGAACAGATCCAGATCTTCACGCCCTTTATGTTCTTCAGAAACGCAACCCCTCTTCTCTTGCTCATCCTTAAACTCCTCGAAATGTATGACCTTGCAAGCTTCCCGGTCCACCAGAGCCACTGGCGACGGCTCGCGGAGACGGTGGCCAGAGCAGCGCAGTGGCAGCACAACGTGGTGGTGGTGGGTGGCTGAAGTAGCAGGTTGAGAGAGAGAGAGAAAGAGGAGAAATGCAGCGCAGGGAAGAAGAGGGGTTCGCCAATTTTGAACCCTAATTAAACTATATGGCCTCGGTTCAATTAATAACCGAGGCATATAGCGCTATTTGGCCCCAGTTCAGTGACACCCGAGGCCAAAGACGTAATGGGTAGTGGCATTTTTGAAATATCCAGCCACATTTTTGGCTTCGGGTCTATGGAACCGAAGCATATAACCCTCTTTTGGCACCGGTTTTTTTGAACCGAAGCATATAACCCTCTTTTGCTTCGGGTTTTCGTTGAACCGAGGCATAAAAGTTGCCTGGAATTGCAAAAATGCCACCGCGTCATTATATGCTTCGGTTCCTGGCCAACCGAGGCATATAAGACGAGGTAAAAAGCAAAATCTGCACTTGCTATTTTAGGACATCTAAGAAGGTCACTTATTTTTTCAAAGAAATTAAAACTATTATATAAAAATGTAAGACACTGTGAGCCCCATTTCAACTTGCTCCAGAATGGAATAACTTTACATAAAATAACGAAAAACCCAAATGAAATCTTAGAAAGAATTGAGATTTCACCATCTAACTAAATTTTAGAATAAAATGAGATTGCAAAAATTGAGAGAATAATCCAACAAAATCAGAGTAGAATGATAAGAGAGAATTTGAAAGAGCTGATCCAACATAGGCCTCATCGATAACTATATGAGTACAGTAAAATGCAATATCACTGACCACCATACTCGGTCTTCTTATGTTGTTGGAACCCATCTTCGTCGGCAAACTACTTGCAAATTCATAAAATAATCGATCATAATTCATAATATATAAATCTCGTAGAGCTATTTTAAAAGGTTAGTAGGACAATTTTTTAAATAGTCAATAATAATATTTTAACAAGCTAAATTTTGACAATTTTTTTTTATAACTCAAATTAACAATTTTCAGATGGTTTTAAAATATTAAAAAATGAAACACCTCAGATCATAATAAAAAATCGTTAAAATTTAATTGTTAAAAATTCATTTTCCTTTTTAAATACAATTGTACAATTTACAAGTTTCGCAATATAGTTGTCTAACAGAATTAGGAGACTGACCTTTTGTAGCATTGTTGGGGTCTTTCCACCTTTCTTCGTATAATACGGAGTTGCTACATGTACACTTTTAATCCTATCTGCAATCAACTTTATCATAATATTATCAGTGTACAACGAGAGGTTAAACATGAAGAATGTATCAATAATAAACAATTACCGTAAGCATTTACAAATTTCCCTAAAGTACGAAGAATATATCTAAAACATAAATTCGTACTCGTCGCGGTCATAGCCATTCCAGTTGTAGCCGTCGTGCTCGTATCCATCGCAATCGTAGCCGTCACACTCGTAGTCATTGCAGTCGACGGGATGGTAGCCGTTGCGGTGGTTGCCGATGCGGTTGCAGCCGACACGGTCATAGCCGTCACAATCATAGCCGCCACGGTCGTAACCGTCACGATCGTAGCCATCGCGGTAGTAGCCGTCACGGTCGTAGCCAATGCGATCATAGCCATCGTGGTCGTAGCCTTTGCAGTCGTAGCCGACACGGTCATAGCCGTCGCGGTAGTAGCCGTCACGATCATAGCCGACGCGGTCGTAGCCATCGCGATCGTAGCCGTCGCGGTCGTAGCCGACACGGTCATAGCCCTCCTTATTGTATCCTTTTTGGTCATAGGCATCTAGATTGTAATTGCCAGCACCACTAGCACCGCCTGTACCGCTTGCATCGCCAGCACTGCCAGCACTGCTTGCACCGCCAGCACCACCAGCACCTCCAACATCACCAATGTTGCCAGATTGTACTTGTTGTGTTGATGCACGTTTCATGGGAAAGGATTTGGAGGGCTTGGTAACCTTTGCACCTTCAACTTTAGTTATAGATTTTCCTATAAGAATTTAACTATTAGCTATCACATACTAGTAAACACAATTAAAAACATATTTACAACATATATTTACAATACAAAGGAAGAATTTACCATTATCTTGACCTTTCAAATTATACGAAATAAAACTATGCATGCACTAATACAAAAAATGCCTATAGCGTCGTCCCTACAACGTTTGTCCGAAAAAAGCCCAACGTTAAAAATGACTGGCAACATTTTTGTAAATATTGAGACTTTTTTAACGTCTGTCCATTGCAGATCAGACGTTACTTAATGTCAATCTCAAGTCACCGTGAGGTCTTTTCTTAAATGACGTCTGCCCACTACAGCACATACATAAATTAACGTCGGCTTGGACCAGCACAAATGTCACTTAATGTCAGCCTCTCACCCTCCGACATCAAAATCTGCATAATACTACACTAAACGAGAATATTATATATATATATATATATATATATATATATATATATTTCACATATTATAAATCATATCAAATTTTAAAGAATGACATTCATACATAATGAAGTTGTATTACTTTTTTAATGATTAAAGAATTCATCACCTCTACCAGAATACATTATTCAGACTGTAAGACTGTGTTCTTTTGGATGGATGTACTATTTACAAGGAATTAGAAGAGATTATTAGAAGGTAAATAGTGTGTTGTTTTGGAGGTGATACAAGGTGATGGGAAGAGATGATTAGAGGGATGGACTGAAAATTCAATCTCACCATCTATAGTGACATTAGAGGGTGACACAGTTGGATTTACCAAATTACTCTTCGTTATTTAATTTTTGTTACATGTGATTTAGCGGTTAAAATAAATACACGTAGTGGTTTTACTTCACTTTCTTAATTCTATGTTAACGGTAATAATAATTTATTATGGTTATAATAAAAAATTATTACTTCTAAAATTACTATTAAAAAGAAAAAAAAAGTTTCCCTATAAATTAATAATGTTTCATCTTATATATTAAATTTATTTTTATACAAAATATATTGTATTATTCATTTTTTATAAATATTTTTTTTATAAAATAATTTTAAATTATTTATATATAATTTTATATTACCTATAACAATAAGGACATTTTGGTAATCTAACTTTTTTTCTATTAAAAGTTTTTTTTTAATATATCACATAAGTCAATTCAGTTACAAACTTTCACATACTTCACTCTCTAATCCACTATAAAATCACCTCTGAATCACTTAAAAGAAACAACACAAACTTCACTTTCTAATCCTTTCGATCTCTTTTCTCCCTCTCCCTCTCCCTCTAATCCTTCCTCTCAAAAGAACACAACATAAGACAAGAGTGGACAACATATCTATTGGAAAGATGGAGTTGATACCACTAGTATTAGAACTTTTGTCAAAAACTTTGTTGGATAAAAATTTCATGATGAAACTTTTAGTTTTGTGTTATTTGTACTAGTTTAGAATACTTTAGTGTTATTAGATATAACTGTAAGTTCATATATGTGCTGGAAATATTTAGAAACTATTTTGGAATTTTGTTGATTTTCAGGTATGAGAATGTTGTAAATACAAAACTTAGAAAAGAAAAACAACAACAAATTGTTTGATGTCTGGTAGTACCTTGACAGTCGGGTAAAATAAACCTCGATGTCATTTGACGTCTGGTAAGACACTATCAGACGTCAAACAACAATGTTTTCTCACACCATTTAACATGAAAATTGACCTGTGCAGCCTCTAGCGCCGATGTTGGATAACATCGGACTCTCCTGACTCTGATATTAATTAATGTTTGCACTATTTTTTAATAATAATTTATATATCACCCAATACGATATCGATGTTTGGACCGACGTCATAGATTACAAATAGCATCATTAAAAACTTTTTTGTGTTGCAGATGAAGAAACAAATTATATGAAAGAACAATAATAGTAATAATAGGGTTTAAGAGAAACGGTCAGAAAAATCAGAAATGTTACCCTCATCACTAATGCCACAGCAACACATAAGTAAAGGAAAAGTGAAAGATGAAGCAGATATGTAAATGAATTTTAATTTAGTAAAAAAATCCTTATCTCGATGCCACGAACATACCGCCATCACAATAAAAAAGTTACGCAAGCCATTAACATCAACAAAATAGGTACAGAACAAAGGTTTTAAATTTTCTTTTGGGGATTTCTTAACAATTATTGATGATGCAGACAATTGCAGTCAAATTAGGTCTATTTGAACGCAATCGCAGTCACAATCACAGTAAGTAAATAACAAAACTCGCAGTTACAGACAAATAAGACCACTTCACATAAAACATTTAGAATATCAGACGTTAGTTTCTCTAAAAAATAACAATATACATTAATGAATCGAGAGCTTTTTATGGAAGAAGGATACGTGAAAACTTTGTATCCAAAAAAAAATACACTAGCACTTTTCGAAGAATGAAAAAGCTCAGATCAGAGTCAGTTTAAACGAAATAGAGAAGAATCGATCAGACTTAGGGTATTGTAAAATATGAGAGAAAAAAAATGAAGCAAAGAAAAAATTGAGAGAAATAGTTACCCGGAAACTCCATTGGTGAGTCCATTTGCAGGAACGGTGTCGTAAGGCTTTTTGAAGTTCTCTCTGCCTCTTCTTCCTTTTTAATTTTTTTTCTCCTGGAAAAAAGTTATCTTATTAGTTTTGCTTTGAATATACTTGATATATTTTTATTTTCATTATTTTTATTTTTATTAGTTTGAATATATATTTATTAGTTGTCCTTTTTTATTTCTTGATCGCTCTATAAGACTTATGTAAAAACGGACAATATAAAACTAATAAAATAATAATTAAGATTTTGTCATCTATAACTATATATAAAGGGAATTCCCTCTTTTGTGTCCATATTTCATAATTCTAACTTTACCTTTTACAATTTAATTATTTATTAAATTTTTAAAAATTAACGGTTAATTTTACAAGTTTTTATAAAACTATTTACTTATCTCCTTCTTCTTTTTTCTCCTACTATTCATCAACAGTTATTTTTCTCATATTTTCTCCATACATTTTACTTTAATTTTTATAAATATATTTTTATTTTGTTCATTAACTTAATAACATTACAATATAATCAATTATAAATATAATTCAAAAAATACGTACACACTATCGCGACAGCGCCTGAGCGCATGTATTTACGCTAGTATATATATATATATATATATATAATATGTTAATATATAAATATTCGGCCGTGGATATTAAAGAAAATTATAAATTTTTAAAATGAAATTTAAATAAAGTTAAAAAAGTATAAAATATATATAATGTTGATATATAAATATTCGTACGTGGATATTTAAAAAGATTATAGATTTTTAAAATAAAATTTAAATAAAGTTAAACAAATATAAAATATAATGTAAACTAAATTAAATATAAATAAAATTTTAATTTTAATTAAATATAATCTAATAAAATATAAATTAAATTTTAATTAAATTATCCTAAAAAATTATAAATTAAATTTTAATTTTAAATTTTTACAAATAATAAATATTAACTAATATAGGTAATATGATATTGCACTTGACCAGTTGACCAATTTATAAATGGAAATTCAAATATTCATGACCCATTATTTGCAGATATTTATTTATCCACTAACTACCTGTAACAGATTCGCAGATACGAGTCTTTTTTGTCATTTCAAAACACAACCCAATATTTTCATGGATTTGGATGATCAATATATGAGTTTTTAGTTCAGTCGGAGAGGATTAATTTTTTATTAATTTTTAAAATTTATAATTTTTTTATTTTTCGTTTTAACTTTCTAATACATTCGATTTATATTTTATGTTTGTTATTTTCTCATATATATATATATATATATATATATATATATATATATATATATATATATATATATATATATATATCCATGTAATGAGTCTGTATTAAACATGATGTGAACTGAATCTATATAATTGAAACATGTAATATAATAGGCTTTTTCTTATTGAGGTCCATTGTAATTCAAATTTGTAAAAAGTCCCTCAATTTTTTTTTTTTTCGAAACAGGATCAAGTCGCTACAGGAGAGTACGACAATAAAAATTAAGTCGTCCTCCCTTCAATCGGTTTCATTTCTTTTTTTAAAAAATGAATGTCGTCATATACTAGTACGGTTTCTGTCATCTTCACAGTGAAGTTGTCTTTATAGACGACTTGACTTTTATGTTGTTTTTTTTAAACAATTAGTGGTAAAAAAAATGGAACTTCGACCCTTATTCACAACAATAGTACTACCTTTTCTTTATCCAATGCCAAATTCAGTTCATTTTTTCGGGTTTCGGAATCAATCAATCAATGGATGCCCTGTTTTTACACTCCTGCTTTTGCTACCCTAGTGCAACCTTTTTTGCAGACTTCCAACTCAATTAGCACCTCTCTCAGATTTTTATTTTATTTTATTTCCTTTGTTATCACTCTTTCTTCCGCTCTAATATTCACAAACAAGAAAAACAATTTCATTATGATTTATACTATTAATTACCATTTGAAATAACTGGTGACAACTCAAAACATAATATTAAAAAAAAAAAGTGAAACCGTTACTCTGACGACTTTAATCTGAAATCCGTCTCCACCCTGATGACATCACTTTTTCAAAAAACAAAAATGAAATCGGTGTAGGGGAGGACGACTTCACCTTTAATGTCATCCTCCCCCACGATGACTTAACCCATTTCTTTTGTTAAATTTAACGGACCCTATTTTACAAATTCATGGTCAAAACGACTCAGAAATACAAATTTTTTAATTCTTATCAAATCTTTATTTGTATTAATCAAAATAATTTTTAAGTTGGTCAAATAACAAGTAACTAGCTTATTACTCTTAAAAATTATATTTTTAATCTGTCGTAATTAAGATAATTCTTATGTCATTTTTAATAGTTTGTATTAAATATATTATATATTATATATTATAAAAGTGTGTACAAATTTGTTTCTATATTTTTGCAATCTAATTAATTTAAAGGTACTATTGAAGATATCAGTTGATATAATATATTTATACTAACAATATACAAAAGTTTAATTGTGGTAATAATGAAATATCGGGTTGATTTGCTTGCTATTTTTCAAACAAGTGCTTATTTAATATAATAAGTACATTTTTTATGTGTTTGTTTAGTTAATTTATTTTAGAAATATTATATTTTTTACTTATGTAATAAGCAAGTTTTATTTACTTCTTAAATAGATTATTATTTTTAAAATAGTTTATTTAAAAACATTGATTTTAAATGTAAATAAATATTCATCTGCAACTGATTTAATTTTCACAAAAAAAAGATAATAGTATAAACACATAAAAACTTTTCTCTCTCAATCCATGCAATCATTTTGTATTATAAATTAATTATATTTTTACATTGAAAAAACTAATCATAATCAGAACTTATAATAGATAATACTCCTTTTATTATTATTTGAATATCAAGCACATGAATATATAAACTAATTTTCAATACATTGCTTCAGTACAGTTTACAAAGATAATTGTTTCGTGTTGAAATTCTCATCCAAATTATATAAAGCATTTTCCTTTATGATGACATTATAGCACAAAAAACTTGGGTTAAAATTTCCACTAATAGGGAAACTTGTGTGCTTGTAACTAATGAAAGGAAAATCGTGTTTAAAATTTCCAAATTATATATTTTTTCTTTCTCAAAGCAATATTTGCATAACAAAGATTTAGTTGATAAGACTTATTTGTTTGGATTATGTTTTTAAAATAAAAATGTAAACTGACGAATGACTTGCTCAGTTGGTTTTTAAATTAAATCTGAATCTCCACTTATTTTATACTAAATGATAGAAGATTTTGTTTTTACGAAAAAGGTATTCTGAATATAAATTTTCTTTTCCATTTTAGAAACATAATGCGGTTAAACTCATGAAAATGAAAAGATCATGGAAATAAATATAAATTGATAAACGACATTTTTGTAATGATTTTATCAAAACTAGTTTGAGATTTGGGCCTATATGCGTCGTGTTTTTTTTTAATTTATATTGAGAATTAATATTATTATTATATTTAAATAAATAATTTTTTTACATAAGTAAGTTTAAATATTATAATAATATAAGTTACAAATATCATATTATAATAATATCATATTAACTTTGATGTCTAATCATTAACCCATAATCTTTTCTATTTTTTTCATTTCTCCTTGTGTTTTCATGTTTTCATCTTGCCCTTTTTATAAATTCTAATTTTTCCTTAGATTTATCAATTTAACTCATTCTTTCTCCCATGAAATTTTGATTTCTCTTACCAATTCACTTTTTTTTTGTTATGTTGTTTTTGTTAGAAAAGAATAGATGACATAGCTAAACAAGTTGGGATGGGGTGAGTTTGTTTTCAAATTTTTTCACAAAAGATTATTTTTCTTTAAGTTTCTTTTTTAAACAATTTCAATTAGAAAACTAGAATGCAAATAATTTGTGAATCACGAATGATAATTAAAAAAAATTTAGCACGATCAAGATAACACGATAGGATATATACGTTCAAATACATTGATCCTACATCTAGTCTCAAATATTCAATCTTAGAATAGTTAATTTCACTATCAAAACAAGTTTATAAGTAGCCTACTATTACAAACCGAATATTACAAATATTTCAAATAATTCAAATAAAGTTTTACAATTTTGAATTATAAAAATATGAGATATATTTTGTGGTAATTTTTAACTGTCAAAATAATATATTTTGTAGTAGTTTTTAATTGTTAAAAGTTTGTGATGGTTTTTAATGATCAAAGTATAATAAAATATAATCAAATTAGATTGCATTTTGTAGCGGTTTTTAATCGCTGTTATTTTTTTTTTTATTTTTGATAATGATACCCGCAGTTAGAATATTTTTGTCGCAAACTATTTTTGATATGTGTAATTCTGACGATTTTTTAAACCGTTAGAAATTTTATTTGTGACAATATTTAACCGCTAAAACTTGTAATTTTAACATTCACAAATATCTAATATCTAATATACAATATATAATAGATATATATAATATATTGTTTGTGTTAAAATGTAATTTTTTTATAAATATATATGATATTAATAATTAACAATTTCAAATTGATGTATTAAATAATAATTAATAGTTCAACAATTAATATCAAATGGTGAATCAACACATGTAATGTTAAAACACATGTAATTAAGAATAAAAAAGTTTAGGACAATGATATATGTAAACAAATAATTACAAAGCTTTACCAAGGATTTCAAAAACATATTTCTAAACTCTAACACTATGTTTTCATTTAAACAGTTTTTGACTCCAAACTATGAAAGACATTGAATCTGTTTCATCAATGACTCTGATCTGATTTTATATCTACAAGTAATGAAATGAAAACATAATAAAAATGGGAATGAAAATAAAATGCAATACAAGTGTAAATGAAAATGAAATTAGCATATATTCCGTAATGAATATATTTCCATGTTTAATAAACTTGATCATTCAAACTATTTCTAAATGTTAAGTTAACTAATTTTCAAACTATTTTAAAATCATTCAAGCCAATTCAATGTTGTATACCGCTATGAAGAATAAAAAACTTGTATGTGCTGAAAATTATTTCCAAGTTTCATATTTATTTTGTTGAAATTAGTACAGTGTCACTGGAAAAAACTAATGGTCCAAAAAAGTGAGTGAGTACAAGACTTTGATTTTAGAAAAAGAAAAGAAAAAAAAAAGACTGAATAGAGAGGTCAACTTGAGGTGTAAGGAGTCCATTGTGGAAAAAAAAGAAAGAAAGAAGATTGGTGAACTTCTTTTGGACGGACTTGAAGAAAGTTGCAGAAAGAAATGTGAGTGAAACAATTGTGATGCAATGTCATGAGAAGAGATAAATCTAAAAAAATGTAACATGTGAAAAGGAGAAATTACTATTTGGGTTGTTACGAAACCAATACTCCCAGAAATAAAATACATTTTTAAGACAAGAAAGATTTTTTTTTTCTTCATTCAGTTTTCCGTCTTTTCCCCAAAACAATAATTAAAAAACGAAAACATTTTTAAGTAATATAAGAAAAAGATATCTATACACGTAGACTTCTTTTAAAATATATAAACTTAATTAATGTAAAAAGGATTTTATTTTTTAATTTACCAAATATAGGTTATCCAGTTAAAATAAATTCAAGAAATTAACTTTTGAAATATCTTGTTATTTAAAATTATTTTCTTATATTCAAATATAAATTTAATTTTGAAAATAATTTTTTTTAATATATAAAAAGCATATTTGTTTTAAAAATCCTTTATTTGGTAGGCTCACCCAATTCAATAAAATATAAGCCAACTCGATTTAACAAGTATTTTCAACTCAACTTGAGTGTAAATCATGTTGGCTTGATGGAGTACTTCATGACTTGAATTAACTTTGTCTTATAGTTACTTACGCTTATGTGAGTTCATACTAATTTTGTTTTATGTGGACTTTGTCAATAAAGTTCTACCTAGATTCAAGCTCATCCAGTCCAAAGTTGATTAGGGTCGATTTTGTCTAACTTTAACCCAACCCAACTTATCCCATGCATCTGCATTGGGTCCATGTGGACCACTCAACCTGAAGGACCTGAGTTGACTAAGTCTATATTGGACTTGAGTTGACTCCACCCCACTTAAGTTTGGCATGTTTCATATTAACTTGACATAGACCTTCGTCGATTCTATCTTAAGTAGACTTGGGATGGCTCGGTCCAACCTAAGTGTAAACTTACTCCTCTTTACATGGACTCAAGATGACTTGGGTTAATGTGAATCTCTTTCAACACAAGATGAGCATAAGCTTACTCCTCTTGAAATGTACTTAAACTGACTTGAGCCAATGTGAATCTATCTCAATAGAACCCAATTTGTCTCTTGGCCCGAATTGATCGACCTAACTCAAACTAGTGCAAATCAATCCAAATTCGACCTTAGATCTAACTTTACTCAATTTGACTTGGTCCCAAGCTGACTTAGCTTGACCTAGATTTGACTTGACTAACATAACATGCTTATGACACAACTTAACTTGACTTGGGCCTGATATAACATGAGGCTAAACCACCTAACATAAGTAATATAACATTGTTTGACTTTGACATGACCTAAACGACTTGTCTTTGGGCTGGCCTACCCTAACCTTGCATGAGTTGGACCCAATCTGATATGGTTCTTTCTTACTTAGATTGAGACTAAAATTTCATAACTTGAATTAGGAGTGGAAATGTGGGTTTGGCTCGACAGACCGGCCCATAGGCTTGCAGAAAGAACACAAGGTAGGCTAGGATAATGAGCCCACTAGCTCGCTAGCTGCAGAAGCCCGACCCACGAAAGCTCGCAGCTTGTGTAAGCCAGCTCGTTGGCATGCAAAAAAAAAAAATCTTGCACTTGTGTATATCGATTACTTTCCTTCTAGACTTCTGAATGAACGTTCTAAATTCTTATATGACTAGAAAAGACAAGTATTATATATTTTTGAATGTGCAAAAATTTGAAGAATAATTTGTGTATGTCAAAGTATGAATATGAATATGATGAAAATGTTGAATTATCAATTTATCATATAACTCTCCAAAACCTTTGCTTAGTTTTGTGAATTTGTTAAAGTTTTTCAATTTGTTAAACATTGAAAGTTTTATCATAAGATATAAAAAAAAAGCGGACTGACCCATGGACCTACACTTATGCAAGACGGATCAGACTTTAGCCCGTGTTGAAAATGCAGGCGAGGCTGACCAGCCCGCATTGCCACCCTTAACTTAAATCATACTCTCATCTATTTTTATTCAAAATAATATAATATATATATATATATATATATATAATCTTAGTTTAAATTTAAATGGACTTAACTTAAAATTTAAGATAAATTCATTAAAATAAATTTCACTTAATATAATTTAAATAATTATAATTAAATTTGAAGATTGGATATTTTTGTTCATCCTTAATTACCTTATAAAATGTTAAAGAGCAAATGGTAGTACTGTTTCGCGGGAGTGAACCGGTAAAAAAGAATTAAAATTGTGGTTCTCGGTGGATAATTTAAAATATTATAGTAAATAAAGACATAAGAATTCTAACGTGAAAGAAATAAAGTAAAGATATTATTAAAAATAAAAAGGCTCTCGAAGCCCATCGTACACGTAAAGAGGTCATCTAGGTTTCAATTCCAAATGGTTTGCCAAAAGAAGGAAGAAAAAACTTCTTATTCTAACATCTCATGATAGACTTCGTAAAGAAATATAAAGAAAAAAAAAACTTTATATTGATCGATTGAGTATTAAAAATATACTATATTGATATTTTAAATATTTTTTTAATATATTTTAAAATGTTAAAATTAGTAGTACTTAGTGTATTATGAATAGTACAACAAACATCTTTTATTTATTTTTCTGTCTTTCTTTAATTTTTTTTTTAATTTCTACGGTCTTTCATGAGCTCCATAAACAGCAGAAAATACATAAATTATAAGGCACTGAGTAAAAGTGATTGAAACAAATATTTCTGCAATAATGTGGGGAACAGGATTCAAGCTTACGTAGGAGGCAACAGTGTTTGATGACACTGAACAATGGAATATAGCTGTTATAAAAGGCCACTTGCTATGCCCTAGTTTCTTCACCGCTATCCAAATTCGTGAGACCATAATTAAAAATGTCTCCTAAAAACATGTTAGTGTTACTGCTACCATTTCTTTTGGTTGCAAGCTCCCTTGCCATTCTCCCAACCTCTTCACCGCCAAACAATGATGGTACACCATCACCACATAATCCCAAACCACCACATCGTAGTAAACCACCACCACATATCGAAAACGGCCATCTCAAACCACCACATCATGGTAAACCACCACCACACATGGAAGATGCATTATATCACGATAAACCACCAAATCATTTTAGTGGTAAACTACAACACATCGAAGATGGATCGTATGACGGTAAACCACCACATCATGGTGGTAAACCACCGTCTTTGAAAACCACAAAGGAGTTGCCCCCGAAGGAGCAACAAGGCACAGGAAATCCACATCCCAGGCCTGGACACGGTGGTCATAAGGTGGAATCAACCAACTTTCGACCAATTGATCCACCAGGTTCCGATTGAGTGAGTGCTCTTAGCCAAAAGTTTCGAAACGCATCAAAGGTTTAAGGATGCTCTACTATAATTGCAATTTGAAACCAAAATTGGCTAGAGTTTGCTACTTTAATGTATAAAGTATTAGTGTCGATGCTGTGAGCATGTGTCATAAAATAAAAATTGAGAGTTTGTACTAATGTAATATAACCATGTGAGATATGACTCTCCCATGTGTGCTTTTAAAATTTCACCTTATGTATAAAGCGTATAGCTTGATGGATTAACCGTGTTTGCCTCTCTTTTTTGTTTAAAATCAATTGGTTGTTATATTTCCAAAACAAAACTAGTTATTATTAGGGATGGCAACGGGGCGGGGCGGGGACGGGTTTCGCTATCCCATACCCATCCCCGCATAAAAAATCCATCCCCATCCCCATACCCAAACCCAACGGGTATCAAACTTTTTTCTCATCCCCATCCCCACCGGGTAACGGGTATAATCTCGTACCCATACCCGTACCCGTGTTCTAACTACTTCAATATTAATTTTTATAAAAGAAAAAAAATTACGGTAAAGAAAACATAATATTATGAAATATTCAATATTAGGAGGATTTTCTTCGATGCCAAATACCTTAAAATAAATTATA
>Ga0214544_1003612_pt1 | contig 31776 bp, 33 predicted proteins | sample CNSS3metaG_FD_160074 | JGI IMG/M metagenome (GOLD analysis project Ga0214544, IMG submission 160074) | Root nodule microbial communities from cowpea collected in UCLA plant growth center, Los Angeles, California, USA - CNSS3 | ecosystem: Host-associated > Plants > Roots > Nodule | place: USA...
CGAGCAATCTCGCGGCTCGGCAGCCCAGCCGCCTTCATCCTGATCACATCGCGCACACGGCGCATCGCAAGCCTCTCCGTCGGCATCCAGGGTCCCCCTTCGCAAAACCGAAAGGTTGACCCTATGGGAGCCAGAAGAGGTCTCGTCACCCGGGCGACATCATCCCGGAATGGTGGGCGACATCATCTCGGAACGGGTGGGCGACTTCAAATCGGAATGGTGGGCGAGATCATCTCGGAATCCTGGGCGACATCGATCGAAATCCGCAAACAGCTTTTGGCGTCGGACAAGGAGTTCCTCAAGCCGCTGATCCAGGCCGCTGTGCAGGAGACGCTGGAAGCCGAGATGGCGGAGACGCTCGGCGCGGAGAACGGGAAGCGGACCGAAGCTCGGCTCGGCTATCGGTCCGGCTACTACACACGCTCGCTGATCACCCGGGTGGGCAAGATCGAGTTGAAGGTGCCGCAGGACTGACAGGGACGGTTCTCGACCGAGCTGTTCGAGCGCTATAGCGCTCGGAGAAGGCGCTGGTAGCCGCGCTGGCCGAGATGTACGTGCAGGGCGTGTCGACGCCGAAGGTAAAGCAGATCACGGAGGAGTTGGTGGAGTATGCCTTCTCGGCCTCGGCGATCAGCGCGATCAACAAGCGGCTGGATGCGTCGCTGAAGGCGTTCTGCGAACGCAAGCTCAAGGAGCCATTCCCCTCTCTAATCCTGGACGCGCTACGAGCGGATCCGGGAGGATGGCATCATTGCCAGCCACGCGGTCCTGATCGCGATCGGGGTTGACTGGGAAGGCCGGCGCCAGGTGCTTGCGGTCGAACTCGCCACCGGGAGAGCCGGTCGAGCTGGAAGGATTTTCTGGAGACATTGAAGGCCCGCGGCCTGCATGGGGTGGAGTTCGTCGTCTCCGACGACCATCCCGGGCTGAAGAAGGCCATCCCCGAAGTCCTCACCGGCGTGTTCTGGCAGCGCTGCTACGTGCATTTTCTCAGGAATGCGCTCGACTATGTGCCTCGAAAGTTCGACGACGATTGCCTGCTCGAACTGCGCTGGATGTATGACCGGCGCGACATCGCTGAAGTGCGGCGCGATCTGCAAATGGGGCGGCAAATATCCCCAGCTCACCGGCTGGGTGGAAGAGAACATCGAGGAGACGCTGACCTACTTCCGTTTGCCGCTGGCGCACCGCAAGTACATGAAGTCGACCAACATGCTGGAGCGCCTCAACGAGGAGATCAGGCGGCGCACCTACGTCGTCAGAATCTTCCCCAACGGCGAGAGCCGCCTGCGGCTTATCTGCCCGCTGGCCGTCGAGCGCCACGAAGCCTGGCTCGAGGACCATCGCTACTTCATGGATGTCCTGAAGGAGCACAACAACGAGGCGCTACGCCAGGCGGCCTGACGATGCTCAGGCCCACCAAGGGGATGGGCCACCATCTCCGCCGCCGTCGCTAGCCGCGCGCTTCCGGGTGATGCGAGCGACGGCGGCTCCGAGGGGGATGGCTCACCGGACCTCATGATACTTGACGCACAGAACTCCGCCCTCCGCAGGCAAATGCATTGACGAGATAGGCATGCATTTGGACGAACGAATAGCAGGTAACGCGCCGCGTGGGGATGTGTCGACCTCTCACCATTGCCTAGCCAACCACAGTCCTATTCTCGCATGTTTAGGGCTGCGCGACCTTCGACCGCTTCGAGAGCCGCGATAGCTCCATCGAGATCTTCCAGAACCAGCTGCAACTGATCAACGCCGATTGTTGCCGAGGATGAACCGCAGCGCATCCTTTCGCAAGCTTGAGCGAGACACCGGCCATAATGGGAGGCCATGAAGTGCTACCGATCCGCCCTTCATCGGATAGGTCGCAGCGCCTCGTTCGCCAAGAGCGCTGGGCCATCCAGTCATTTCCAGACGTCCACTGGCTGGGCCGCAACGTAAATCATGTGGCCAGCGGGTGGCGTCAGCATGAACGTGTCCGTCGCAGCGACAAAACACATCAGGCGGCAGGGCAAGGGCGCGCGTTCCCCGCACCTCTACCGCTGTCCCCAGGAACTCAACCCTAACAGCGGCTGCTTCCAGTGATCCGGAGGGCTCCACAGCCGCCACCAAGGGCACCAACGATAGTGTATCCGCTGAACCCAGCCTCCCTAATCGCCTAAGCGTGCCACGGCAGCCACAAACGCACCGTCGGCCGTAAGCTCATCCGCTTGGTCGAAGCCAAGCTGTTCTTCCTGCCAAAACATTCGTCCGGTCCCGGCTTGAACCCGATCGAACAGGTCTTTGCAAAGCTCAACCATCTGCCCCTAAAGGCTGCCCCGCGAACCGTCGATGCGGTCTGCGCCACCATCGGCGAGGTTCTGCCCCCCAATACCTGACGAATGTGCCAACCACCTCGCAAACTCGGGTTCTCGAACCAATGCCAGCAGGCTTTAGCGCACTATTCGATATCATCGCCCCACGCGCGATCCGGTCATTCTACATAGAGATCTCGAACTTAGCGAGTGCGACGGCATGACTTTCGGTGCATCACACTGGCAAATTCGAGCCCATCACTGTCAATGCTCAGCTCGCTTAACCGGGGTCGCGCTGTTGCATAGCTCGCTCAAATTGTCAGATATTCGTTGATCTTGCTGATCGAACCGGAATCGGAGAAGTGACCTTCCTCGCGGATCTCTCCGCGCTCCATAACGCCATAACGATGTGCGAAACCGGCCACGAAGTCGACATTCTGTTCGACTATCAGAAACGTGGTGCCTCGCTCTGCGTGGTCGCGCTTCAGCGCTGTTTGCACTCGTTCGACAACTAGGGGCTGAAGGCCCTCCGTGACCTCGTCGAGCAGGACCAGCTTCGGCTTCGCAAGCAATGCACGCGCGACCTTAACCATGGCCTGTTCGCCACCACTGAGCGTTCCAGCCTTTTGCCGCCAGCGCTCGGCGATGACAGGAAACATCTCGGCGACGCGGTCTCGGCCGCGTGCGAAGTCGGCCTCTCCCAGTGACAGACTGCCCAGTCGAAGATTCTCTCCCACGCTAAGCTCGTTGAAGAAGGCTTTTTCCTGAGGCGCGCAAGTCACCCCCCCAGAAACGATCTCATACGTGCCTCGTCCCACGATCTCATTCCCGAAGAGCTTTATGCTGCCGACTGTCGGGCGAAGCACCCCTAGAATGGTCTGAAGCAGAGTTGTCTTGCCAGCGCCGTTCTTGCCGACCAGTGCGTAAATATCCGCGGCTTTGATTTCTATCGTGACACCAGAAAGGACCTCGATACGGTCATAACCCGAGCGCACATTCTCGCATCTCAAGGCCGCAGTCATGCTATCCGTTCCTTGTAGGATCGCCCGAGATAGGCCTCTCGCACGAGCTTTGAGCTCGCGACTTCCTTGATTGTTCCATCCGCGAGCAGCTTGCCAGCGACGAGCACGACAACGCGGGTGCTTATACGCTTCACGAACTCGAAATCGTGCTCGATGAGGATGACCGCGAGTTGCTCCGTCGCAACTAGGCGACTGAGTACTTCCCCTACCATCGTCCGCTCCTGGACCGTGAGACCGGCGGTCGGCTCGTCGAGGATCACAACGCTTGGCTCCTGCGCGAGAACCATCGCCAGTTCCAAGGCCTGTCTCTGTCCGTGGCTGATGTCGCGAGCCGCCACGTTCCAGACGGAGTTGAGATCGAGCGCGTTCACCACTTCCGCCGCTGCCGGCGCAAGCGTCAGGTTGTGGCTGCGGCGAAACAGATTTGGAATCTTACCCTTCCAGGTCGCGATCTGCATGCACTCAGCCACGGTCAGTGTTTCAAAGACGCTTGCCGTCTGGAATTTGCGCCCAACACCCAAGGCAGCAACGCAATCAGGCGGATTTTGCCCGATCGAAGTCCCACCGACGCGGATTAATCCTGAGGAACGCTCGTTCCCATCGGAAATGCAGCGAACTAGAGAGGTTTTTCCGGCACCGTTTGGTCCCACGATGCTGAGCAATTCGCCACGTTGCACCGATAGCGAGACATTCGTCAGTGCCTTGAAGCTTCCAAAGTTCTTGGAAACGGCTTCGATCTGCAGAACTGGGCCCGTGCCCTCTGCATGCCTCAAATGCGAGCCAATGTCGAACCTGGCAGCGGCGGGTTGCCTGGACCAGAATCGCATTCCCATGCCTACGGCGCTCAGAATTGTTGGCAGCACTCCTCGAGGAAGGAACAACACGCCAAGCACAAACACCAGCCCGAGAAGTCCCTGCCAATAAAGGGGCATTGTGGTGCTGAGTTGCGGGGTGGCGGCGGTGACCAGGATTGCCGCAAGAGCAGGCCCCACGATCGTTGCGCGGCCACCAAGAATGACCCAGATCAGCACGTTGGTCGCCAGCGTCAAGCCCACCAGCGAAGGCGCGACGACGGTGGTGAACAAGGCGTAGAACGCGCCCATGGCTGCAATCAATGAATTGCACACAGAGAATACGGCCGTTTTCACGCCGGGAGTCTTGATGCTGAGATACCTGCAGCGCATTTCGTTATCGCGAATGGCACGCATCAAGAGGCCAAAGTCGCTGCTCAGTATCTTTAGAGCAATGCTACCGGAGATAAGCAAGGCAGCGGCCGCCACCGCATACCAAGCCTGATTGCTGAGAGATAGCGTGGCAAAACCGCTCAGGCCGTTGCTGCCACCAGTTAACGTGCCGGTCCAAAGGACGGCCTGCCCGAACAAGATAGACGCCCCGAGTGTAACCACCGCAAGGTAGAACTCCGACAGCTTGGCGCGAGAATAGAAAGCAAGCCAGCCGATGGCCGTGCTCACCAGCCCGGCCACGAGAATGGCAGCCAGCACGGCCAAGATCGCACCTCCAAGCGTCGGCGAGACATGTACGAACATGATGCCCAAGGCGTAAGCGCCGATGCCGAACATGGCGGAAGAGGCGAACGTCAAAATACCCAAATAGCCCCAGATGACGTCCGTGACCAACGCGACAATTCCGAAAATAAAGGCCTGTACAAGAAGACCGGACAGGTAGTTTCCCAGACCCAGGCTCGGTGCCAGGATTGTGCAAGCAACCACCGAGTACAGAAAAAGCGGCAGGCGACCCTGCCAGCTGATTTTGCTGACTTGGAGCGGAGCGTTCAGATTGGACATCACGGCTCCTAACGCGGCTTCAGAAAGGTTTCGATGCCGTTGGGCACGAACCTGAGGAGTAGGACGGGGATAGCAATGACCAATAGGCTGCCGATGACTGGGGCCACGTAGTATGTAACCAACACTTGCGCAGCCGCCAGACCGATCGCGCTTATCCCAAGCGCCGGCAGCGAGACACCTGCCGCGAGCACGACCATGAAGGCAGTGATAACCCACGGAGTACCCATGTTGGGGTCGACGCTCGACATGGGCACGATGACCGCTCCTGCGAATGCTGCGAGGGCGCACCCGACGGCAAAGGTGATCGAATTGACGCGACCAGTGTTGATTCCGAGAACCCGCGCGAGGCCGGGATTGAGGGTCACCGCGCGGGCGATGATGCCGACATTAGTCCACCGCAGAACCAAAGTAAGGCCGACGCCAAGTAGCACTGCGATGGCGATGACCAGCGCGCGGTAGGGGGAGACAAACACGCCAGCCACGACAAATGGGTCGCCGGATACGACCTCGTCCACAAAATGCGCGGAACGTCCGAACCGGTCCGAAAGAACTTGCGTAACAATCATCGCCAGGCCCCAAGTGGCGAGAATCGTATCGAGAGGCCTACCATAAAGGCTTCTGACAACTATCAATTCTGTCGCCAAGCCGAAAACAAAGCCCGCCGTGGGCGCCAATAGGAGGGATGACCAGGGGCTCCAGCCGCTCTGCGACACCACTACTGCAGTGTAGCCTCCGATCGTGAGGAATGCGCCATGGGCGAGGTTCACGACGCCCATGACGCTGAGCACGATTAGCAGGCCGGTCGAAACGGTGAAGAAGACGCTTGCCGTCGTGACGACATTCAGAAGATGTTCAAGCACTCGTTTCGGCTCCTTAGATCGAAATTGAAACAGGTCAGGGCGGGCCCGTTCAGAGCCCCGACCATTGGCCCCTATCTAGGCATGCCAAAGGGCGGCTCTGGATTGCACTGTTTCGGCGGCTGCTGGACGCCGAGCGACTCCACAACCTTATAAGTTCCCTCCGCCGTCGCCTGTGCGATATAGATCGGCATCGCGGCATGCCTATCCGGAGTCAGGCGTATTACTCCCTTTGGGCTGGCCTGGAACTCGACCTCGGATAGCGCCTTGAGTACGGCGGAAGTCTCCGTCGTTCCGGCTCTGTTTACGGCCAATGCATAGAGGTGCACTGAGTCATAGACCGGCTCAGAGTAGATTCCCGGCACCTTCATGTTGTTGCCGAACTTCGCTTTGAGCGCGGAAAGATATTTCTGGTTCGCCTCGCTTGGGTCCGTCATGAAGTAGCTGGCGACCATGTATGAGCCCTTGGCAGCACTGCCAACGGCCGCGAGGGTTGTATCATCTAGCGCCAGGTTCCCGACCACCTTCAAGGACTGCATAAGGCCAGATGAACGGGTCTGCTTGAAAAAGGCGACGTTGTCGGGCGTGCCACCCAATGCGGAGATGAGAAGGTCGGCGCCCGAGTTGCGGATCTTGGTGATGACCGGGCTGTAGTCAGTCGTGTTGTAAGGGGTGAACTCCTCACCTAAGATCGAGAGGCCAAGTTCCGGAGCGGCCTTCCTAACCATTTCGGTCACGATGCGCCCCCAGTTGATGTCACCAGCCACGATGAAAATCTTGGAGGCACCTTTGCTCTTCAGAAACTTGAGATATGGGGCCACCTTCTGCGGCTCAATCTCGCCTGCGGTATACAAGATTGGTCGGCAATCCCCGCCCTCATAAGCATTGGCGTAGATCGCAGGAATATTTGCTTTCTCGGCAACAGGCAGAACCGCGACGCGCGCAGCCGAAGTCTCTCTGAAGATAAAAGCGTCAACTCGTTCCGCAACAAGCTTCTCCCAAACCTGGAGAGCGGTGCCGGGATCGCTCGCATCATCTGCAACCTTCAACTCCAGCTTGCCCCCGAGCACACCACCAGCGGCATTGACCTCGTCAACCGCCAATTGAGCGCTTTGCATTCCGGCTTCGCCAATGAGACTTATATTCCCACTGAATTCTGTAACGAAGCCTACAATGGCTCCCTTTTCCTTTGGCTCAGCTTGAGCCTTCCATGCGCAGACCCCCATCGCACTGGCGGCCACAAGGCCTAGACTTAACGCATATTTCCTCACCATAAAAAACCGCATCGGCCTATCTCCTCGTCTGTTCGTTGTTGCGACTTAGTTTAGCTCGGTCAGCCGTATCCATCTTTCTTGGCATCACCGCCCTGTATCTCATGGACAACTTGATTCGTGTCCTTCACGACACAGTAGATGCCCGACAGTATCTCAAGCGCAAAACGGTGATGCTCTTCGCTCATCGCTGCACAGGCGTCATCGACGAGAACAACGTTGAACCCCCTATCGCCAGCGTCCCTGACTGCAGTTTCTACACAGTAGTTTGTAACGACACCCGTCATCAGGAGTGTGTCGATGCCTAGGTTACGAAGGATCTGGTCAATTGCGGTAGAGTTGAATACGCCCGACGCTCCCTTCGAGAGCACAATCTCATTATCGATGGGCTTGATTTCGTCCAAGATCTCGCTCTCACGAGAGTTGGCTGGCGCCAATAGATTGATCCGCTTGTGCTCTACGCTCACATCGCGACAATCCTGAACAAGGGACGCGATCCGAGGATAGATGACCTGTATGCCGGTCTTACGGCACGCAGCCAAAAGTCGCTGCGTGTTTGGGATCACGACTTCATGGAGCCGCTTGAAGTAGTAGTCGTATTTCGACTCGATACCCTCTTTTGCGGCCTTCGCCCCCATGCCGTAGTCGCGATGGGCGTCGAGATATTGCATGTCAACGATAACCAGCGCGGTCGTTCTAGGCTTGATGTCGAAATCAATTGCGTTGAAAACCTTGTCGAAGACACTGGAATTAACCATTGAACTCTCCCCTAGTTGGTTGACGCGGCCTTTGATAGAGCTCGGTTGTTTCGTTCCCAGATGGTGATGATGACAGGGAGGTATCGTCCCTACCCGGTGAGAGATAAGAAATTCACGAGGAGGCGATTGTCGACGACATGAAACATATTACTTGGCCATAACGCCGAAGTTCTCCGATGGCGCCATTCTTGGCACTTAAATCCTGCATCCATAGAGTTGATTTGCAGGTTTTCATCGGTGCGATCATGGCGAAGTTGCTCGCGCGCCAGCGCGGGGAGACCGTCGGCACCTTTGCGGACGTCCACTGGCTTCGTCACGATCATGACGTTCACGCTCGCCGACGCAGCGATCATGTTGCCGCCGTCACGGCCCGCAATACATCACGCAGCCATGCCGGTTTACTCAAGGCCGCCGCATCAACCACAGCATCGCCAATCTCGATGTTGATCGATGTTGAGCTCCGTGTTCCCCGGTCCGCGACGGTCCCAGCGGGGGACTGCTCCATCACAACCGTAATAAAAAGCGGCACTTCGTCGGCCGGCAGGCTCAGCCGGCGCGTGCCCCCTTACGCCAAGAGAACAGGCGTTGCGGAGAGAGACCGTGCCGTAGCGCCACCTCGGACACGACCGCGTCGGGCCCATACGCGTTGACCTCGTCGCTCCACCGCGAACGATGTCCCGCACCGACTTGGATCTCCCCCCACCCCGCAGCACCGAAGTGTCAAATAGATGCTCAGCAATATAGGCGGACCGAATTGTATGTGTTGCCTCTCATCTTGCCAGTCAGCTCGCCCTACACAAGTTGGGTCGGACCACCGCTTAATCTCATCAGCGTGCCATCGACGAGAATTTTATCGACACAAAACCCGCTAGATAGGCCGATCCCAGCGCCGTGATGTCTGAGCGCGGGTCGCTGTTGTTGCCCTACCCCACGCCCATCAGCGTGCCATTGTGCGGAAGGCCGCTGGGGGCTGAACGGCTTGGCTTGGCACGTGCCAGGATTGTGGTCGAGTAGCTCGGCTACAAACTGCGCCTGCGCTGAAGAGGGCTGCTATAATGACAGATCATCCTGCGAAGCTGTCGACTCGGCGCGAGATCGTCATCCCTGTCATCGCGCGATATGTGTTGCCAGTATGATCGATGATAGTGTCCGCTCGACGCCTTCAATAACCCTGATAGTTTCCACCAATCGATCCAATTCCGCGATAGACGGAGCGGCAATCATCGCAATCAGGTCGAAAGAACCGCTAATGGAATGCAGAGCGGTGACCTCGCGCAGCTTTTCAAGCGCGGACATCACCTGCGTCATCGTTTTCGGGCCAATGGTGACCAGGATATGCGCGCGGATCAGGCTTGAAGAGTATTCTTCGGACAGTCTTACACTGTAACCGGCGATTACCCCTGCTCGTTCCAATCGCTCGAGCCGAGCCTGCACCGTAGTTCGGGACAAGCGCAGCTTCCTTGCCATTGTCACTACAGGCATCCGGGCGTTCTCGCTCAGAAGCGCCAGCAACTCTCTGTCTTTCGCTGTCAGAAGCATGTTCATGAGACATAATGTCCAGGAGACTCGTCGGTCTGTTAAAACTACGCGCCGAAACGCACAGTTTATCGCTATTAATTGATCAATCCGCGCCTAAACTCTTCGGTTCGATATGCAAACCGAGGATAACACTATGGAACAAGTACTGGTCGTTGGTGCAGGCAAGATCGGTGGCGCAATCGCGTCGATGCTTGCCGATACAGGCGATTACACGGTGGTGGTCGCGGACCGCAGCAGCGAGCAGCTGGCCAACATCGGCCTCCATCCGGCAATTTCCACGGCGGCACTCGACATTACCAACGACGCCGATCTGCGGGCTGCGCTAAACGGTAAGTTCGCAGTGCTTTCGGCGGCACCGTTCCATCTGACCGGGAAAATTGCGGAGGCTGCGCTGAGGACGCAGGTGCACTATCTCGACCTCACCGAGGATGTTGCCTCTACCAGAAAAATCGAGGCTCTGGCACAGAATGCCGACCGTGCATTCATCCCCCAATGTGGTCTTGCACCCGGCTTCATTTCCATCGTGGCCAGCGATCTGGCGTCGCGATTTGACAGTCTCGATAGTGTGCGGATGCGCGTTGGCGCTTTGCCGCAGTATCCCTCGAATGCGCTTAACTACAATTTGACCTGGAGCACAGACGGACTGATTAACGAATATATCGAGCCCTGTGACGCCATTGTCGAAGGCAAACGGGTGAGTGTGCCGGCAATGGAAGAGCGAGAAGAGTTTTCGCTGGATGGCGTAACCTACGAAGCCTTCAATACCTCCGGCGGTCTCGGCACGTTGGCAAAGACGCTGGAGGGCAAGGTGCGGACCATGAACTACCGTACCATCCGTTATCCTGGCCATCAGGCCATCATCAAGGCGCTGCTGAATGACCTAAACCTTAGGAACCGCCGCGACGTCCTAAAGGACCTTTTCGAGCACGCGTTGCCCGCAACCATGCAGGACGTCATCGTGATCTTCGTGACCGTTTGCGGCTGGCGGGGTGGGCGTTATGTGCAGGAAACTTACGCAAATAAGGTCTATGCTGGAATCTTCGCTGGGCGAAAAATGAGCGCAATCCAGATCACGACCGCTGCGGGCATTGCCACCGTCTTGGACCTGCTGGCGCATAAGCGCCTCTCCACAAGGGGCTTTGTGCGCCAGGAGGAGATTGCGTTGGCGGACTTTCTCTCTAATCGCTTCGGCAAAGTATATGACCCAGACGCTATGAGGTTGAGGCGGGCCATGTGACTCGGCTCTATAGCCTCACGGCAAAAGGTCGGCGGCGACATTTCGCATCGTCGTCCAAGGAATTAAAGGCGACTTTCGTCTGACCGAATTCGACAATCGGAAGACGTTTATCGGCGTACCTTGCCTGTTTTCGTTAGCGCTCTCGAGCGTTTTCGGAGTTCGCTGCACATTTCCCTCCGCTACTGGCCCAAAGCATGGGGCCGAGGTGAAGTTGGTACTTTGCCACAAGGTGCCGGCGCGACCGTAGCCATCATCCGCATCGATCGTTGCAAGGTGCTCAGCACGACCGGATGGCTGGAGCAAGAAGACACTCTCGCGCAAGCGCTGTCCGTCAGAATCATGGGTGCACCAGCGTATGCGCACTAGTCTCGTTTGTGGCACAGCGGCTCGGTGTTGAGAACGTAGTCACTGTTGTGTCTGACAGATATTGTTGCAAAGCGCTGTAGGTTGTCATGCTTCAAAGTACTTGAGAACACGTTACCTGCAGAGGGGGACTCGTGTCTCAAGATAGCCGGCTCGCGGCATGCGCGATCCTCCTACACGCCTCCTTGAGCTCCGAAACTGATGTGGCATACGAGATCCGGAAATAGGGGGCGAGTCCGAAAGCCGACCCTGGAACAACTGCGACGCCCACGGTACGCAGCAGATATTCGGCAAAATCGACATCGCTGCTGATGCGTTGGCCATCTGGCGTCGTTCGACCAATCAGTGCTGCACAACACGCGAACGCATAGAACGCACCTTCCGGAATCCGACAGCTGACACCCTCTATGCTATTCAAAGCAGATACGACTAAGTCCCGCCGCATTTGAAACGATCTGCAGCGATCTCTTACGATCTCCATCGGGCCGTTGAGAGCTTCGATTGCAGCGGCCTGGCTTATTGAGGATGGGCACGAGGTCGATTGACTCTGGACTATGGACATTGAGCGAACCAGCGCACTCGGCCCCCCCGCGTAACCGATCCGCCAGCCTGTCATGGCGTAGGCTTTGGAGACACCGTTAACAGTTAGGGTTCGATCTCGAAGAGTAGGCTCGATCGCTGCAGGAGTTGCAAACCTGAATCCGTCATAGACGATATGCTCGTAGATGTCGTCCACCATCAGCCAGACGTTCGGGTGCGCGACCAACACATCGAGAATAGGCCGGTAATCCGCCTCCGAATAGGCCGTGCCGGATGGGTTGGAAGGTGAGTTCAAAAAGACCCATCGCGTACGGGACGTGATCGCTCGCGCGAGATCCTCTGCGACCAGGCGAAACCCATTGCTCTCCTGCCCGCGCAGGAATACGGGTTTGCCGCCCATGATCTGGACGATGTCTGCATAGGTCACCCAATATGGTGTCGGGATGATGACCTCGTCGCCTGGCTCAAGTGTAGCCATCATGGCGTTGAAAAGGATCTGCTTGGCGCCTGCTGACACCGCGATTTCTTCCTGCACGAACTCAAGGCCGTTATCACGCTTGAACTTTGCACGGATGGCAGACTTGAGCTCGGGCGTACCGTCGAGGGCGGTATATTTCGTCTCGCCGGCCTCTATTGCACGCCTCGCTGCTTCCTTGACGTGGTCCGGCGTGTCGAAATCAGGCTCGCCTGTTCCGAGGACGATCACGTCCCTACCCTGTCGCTTGAGATCGGCCGCCAAGCTCGTGATTTTGAGGATCACCGAAACGCCAATCGGGGCGAGACGACTCGCCGCCATGAAAGGAGATGACGCCGCCTGAGCCGAAACATTCACGACTACCACTCCAACTTAGACCAGATCGAACTGGACGCCTTGGGCAAGCGGCAGTGTCCGGCCGTGATTGATGGTGTTGGTTGCACGGCGCATATAGGCCTTCCAGGCATCGGATCCGGACTCACGCCCCCCGCCGGTCTCTTTCTCGCCCCCGAATGCTCCGCCGATCTCGGCCCCAGACGGCCCGATATTGATATTGGCAATGCCACAATCGGACCCCCGCGCCGACAAAAACATTTCGGCTTCGCGCAGATCATTTGTAAAAAGGGAGGAAGAAAGACCTTGCGCAACCGCATTGTGCACTTCAAGCACGGATTCGAAGTCGCTGTACCGCATTGCGTAGAGGATGGGTGCGAAAGTTTCGTGGTCAACGGGCCCCATCTGAGCCGTCATTTCGACTAGCGCCGGGCGGACGTAGTATGCGTTGTTCGCACCCTCAATCCTTACGCGATCGCCGCCATGGACCTTTCCGCCTGCCACTCTCGCCGCTTCCATCGCGCGCCGCATGCTATGAAATGCAGCGTCGTCGATCAGCGGTCCCACGAGCGTGTCGCTCTGAAGTGGATTTCCGATCGTGACCGACGCATAGGCGCGCTTCAAGCGCGGGAGAAACGTGTCGTAGATGCTTTCATGAACGAAGAGACGTCGCAGGGTCGTACAGCGCTGTCCCGCTGTGCCCATCGCAGCAAAGGCAACACCGCGGATCGTCAGGTCGAGATCGGCCGTTGGAGCAACGATGGCGGCGTTGTTTCCACCGAGTTCCAGGATGGAGCGGGCGAATCGATTTGCAAGCCTCGGCCCCACCGCGCGGCCCATCGCGGTGGAACCGGTAGCTGATACCAGCGCGATCTTGGGATGATCGACGAGGAGTTCGCCGATCTCGCGATCACCAAACATAACTGCGGAGAGGCCCTCAGGGGCCGTTCCGCCCTCCTGCTTGAAACGCCTTAGCGCGCGCTCGAACAGCGCCTCGGTCGCAAGCGCTGTTAATGGCGTCTTCTCTGATGGTTTCCAAACGATGCTGTTGCCGCACACAAGCGCGAGCGCCGCGTTCCACGCCCACACTGCAACAGGAAAGTTGAAGGCCGAGATGATAGCCGTTGCCCCGAGCGGATGCCAGGTCTCCATCATCCTATGCTCTCCACGCTCGGTCGCGATCGTCAGTCCATAGAGTTGTCGCGACAGGCCGACAGCGAAATCGCAGATGTCGATCATCTCCTGGACCTCTCCCAAGCCCTCAGAGACAATTTTTCCGACTTCGATAGAAACCAATCGACCGAGACCCTCCTTGTTGGCGCGCAATTCCTCCCCGAGCAGTCGGATAAGCTCTCCACGTTTCGGCGCAGGCATCGTTCTCCACGTGCGGAAGGCTGTGTGCGCTGCTTCGGCCGCCGCAACCACCCCGCCGCGATCAGATTCCTGAACCTCCGCAATCATTTCGCCAGTAATGGGCGTGCACACTTTGAGAGTGCCGTCCTTATACCGCGAGCGTTTGACACCAAGTTGTGAAAGGAGCCTATCGACCTCACCGGGCAGATCGAGCTGTTGAACTTGCGCTTGCACTTCCGTTGAAGCTGACATGACGGTTTCCCTTGGCCTTAGTGCTAATTGATGATGCAGTGATGCTGGTGACGGACTGCTCGAGGTTCTCGATTGGGTGCATCAGACGACCCCGTCGTACGGAGGCCCAAGCTGTGTCAGTGCAACCTCCAGTGAGACTCTTTCCGCTTGCGCGTAGAGTTCCAGTTCATTGCGAACTGCAATTCCGAGTGCCGCTTCGAATTGCTCCTGGCTGGATTGGATGTCGTACAGCTTTTTTTCATCGTTGCCGAGATTTGATTGGAATATTCCGGCTGCGCTGGCAGGCAGGAAGTCCTCATACACGATTGGATCAAAACGGAGAAAACCGCGAGCGATCAGTTCCTCAGCAGTGATGGGCAGCAGAGTAAGCGGTTTCGATGCGACCCCGGCAGCCGTTGCGGAGTATCGAAAGAAGGCGAGTCCACTGCGCCGTAACTCATCCCAATCGTCTGGAAACGATCTGAAGCGCTCGGATAGTCGGCTTTCATAAGTAAAGGAGTTCCGATCCGCTCCCTCGATCCGGACGTCGCGACGAGCAGCTGCAAGCAGCGTGTCGTAAAGATCGCGCCCCTTCGAGGTCAGGGCGACGCCACGCTGCTCAATTTCGCCGAACCGCGCTGCATGTGTGCCAGGCGCCATCTCACCCGCACCTTTCCTGAACAGGATCTGCTCTTCGAGCGCCTTGAAACTTGTTTGCCTTAGCAGGATTGGACAATTGCGGCGTGGCGGTCCTTCGATAACCGCCTTGGGCGCGATGCCGCGTCGAGGCATGGTGGACTGGACGGCATCGATGTCCAAGGTACGAGGCGTAAGATGATTGATGTGGGGCCCGTTGAAGCTGATGATATCTGCAATCAGGCGGTTCGCTTTGTGCAGCTTTTGATAAGTCGCCAGGTCCACAGTCGCATTTTTGTGCCACCGGAACGTTTCCAGCGCCTCTCGAACGAACTCCTCTGCTTGCACGCGCGTTAGCCCACCCTCGGTCTGAGACAAATCGACGAGTTCAAGAGTGCGTGGTGTGAAAACTCGTCGCGCTGCAAGGATCTCTGCAGCCTGGTCTCGCAGTTCGAGATCGTCGATTAGCTCGAGGCGAAGCAGCGATGTAAAGATCCGAAATGGATTGTGCCTAAGACCCTCCTCGGTAACTGGACGAAAGGCCGTGGAGTGAACTGGCAGACCGGCCGCCGAAAGATCATAGTAGCCAACGGGCTGCATGCCCATGGTCGCGAAGACACGGCGAATGTTGAACAGCTCTTCCGCTGTCCCGAGTCGGATTGCTCCGTGACGTTCGACGGCCAGCCTTTCAATTTCGCCGGTCCGTTCGAGCTCGGCACGCAAGCGCGCGTTGTGGCGCAAGGTCTCGGCATTCACATCAGCGACAAGCTCCAGAAGCGTTTGATATTGAGGAACCTCCGCGCGATACATATCGGACATGGCGCGCGAAAAAAGGTCGCGAATGTCGTCGGGACGAACGTGCTGCTTGGCCATCGGTAGCCCCTTGCTGCCACTCTGCCGCTCGGAAGAGGTCATTCCGGGCCATGCTCTTCGAGCACGTGGGATTAGAGACTATTCTGGTCTTTTCAGTTCGATCAAATGATGTTAGCTCAATATGTCATTCTGAATTGGAATGAGCATGTATGCACGCCGCCGCTATCTTCCGTCGACTGCCCTGCTGACAGCCTTCGAAGCTGCCGCAAGAAGGGGCAGTATTACTCTCGCGGCCGGGGAGCTAAGCCTCACTCAAAGCGCGGTAAGTCGTCAGATCAAGCTCCTCGAGGAACAGCTAGGGGTCACACTCTTTGCACGTGAACGCCAGACGATCCGATTGACCGCCGCCGGCGAAGCTTATGTGCGCGAGATTCGCGAAGGACTACACAAAATCAGCGCCGCTTCGTTCAACCTCCGAGCCAATCCGCGAGGCGGCACACTCAACCTCGCGACCTTGCCGACGTTCGGTACGCGGTGGCTCGCGCCGCGACTTCCAAATTTTCTAAAACAGAATCCCGGCGTTACCATCAATCTTGCGACCCGCCTGACCTACTTCGATTTGCGGGCCGAAACACTGGATGCGGCCATCCACTTCGGGCTGCGCGAGTGGCCTGGTGTGGAGATGGCACTGCTGAGATATGAACAGATTGTGCCAGCCTGCAGTCCCGAGCTGAAGCGGCAGTATGGGTTTCGGATGGCAGGGGACCTCATGAAAGCATCCCTGCTTAGCATCTCGACGCGCCCCCAAGCGTGGGACAGGTGGTTCTCAGCCCAAAATATAGCGGGTCAAGTCGGGCAAATCATGCATTTCGATCAGTTCGCTACTGTCGCCCAGGCTGCGATAGTCGGTGTGGGTGTGGCCTTGCTTCCTACTTTTCTCATCGAGGACGAACTGGCGAACGGCACACTCGTTCGTGCGGTCGATCTGCCTATCGAGAGTGCTGAGCGGTACTATCTGGTATGGCCACCCGAGCGGTCGAACCACCCGCCCTTCGTCGCATTTCGTGATTGGCTGCTCGCGGAAACTGCCGCGGACCGATGAGGCAAGTTGGCCAGCCAACGGACCAGCCTCTCTATTAGTCCAACGCGCAATTCCAACTGGGTGAAACATGTGATGATGCGCTCGAATGTGGATCTTGTGCGAGCCCAAAACAGATTGATCCATCGAAAGATTGATCTGCCAGCAGGAGCAAAGCGCTCAACTCACCTCGATACCCCATCAGCGGTGTTCGGCTATCGATCCAGTGTCGCAGGGTCGACGCCGAGATACCTCACGGTTGGCGCAGCCGCTAGTCCGCAAACCAGACAGCTTCATCCTGAAACTCTTGTGTAGAGCTGTCTGGGGCCTGGAGGACCTCCTGCGTCATGAAAGGCGCCCTCCATTTTTTCGAAGCAAACTCACCCGCTGCTCCGCGGCGGGCACGGAGCGATGCAATGTCTCCTGCCCCCGCGGGTGGGGGCCTAAATAGGCTCAGTCGTTTTTGGGCAGCCGGGTTTGACGCGGACCTTTAGAGTATTGGTGATTTGTCCCCTGCCCAAATCTTCGGTCGCCGGTGCGACCAAGGCCTAGCTTCTTCCAGATCGCGCGCGACACGAACCAGTGTAGCCTCGTCGCCAAACCGTCCGACGATCTGGAGGCCGATCGGAAGTCCATCGGCATTTTCCGCCCACGGCAGCGACACAGCAGGTTGTCCAGTAACATTGAACACACCAGTATATGCAATGTTCGCGGCATCCGCTGCCTTGAATTCTTCCGCCGACAGCGTTGGGTTGGTCGTACTGTTGATTCCTCCATGCGCTAGAGCCGCAGTCGGCATCGTGGGAGTCAACAGAATATCGAAAGAATGAATTGCCTCACCCACTCGATAGCGCATTCTCTGCAGGAGTTTTTCTATCTCTCCCGGACGACCCAGCGCTTTCCGGCCATACTCATAAAACTTCAAATTGATCGGTTCCAAGCTGTTCGCATCTAAAGTGCGGTTCAAGGATCGCGCCTCGTCTTCAAGTGAAGTCGCGAAAAAACGTGTTCTAGAGAGAATTATTTCCATGTATTCTCCACATTCATATGGCGGCTCAATATCAACAACGATGTGACCCATTTCCTCAAGAAGGGCGGCCGCTGCTTCGACGGCACTCAGGACTTCCGGCTCGACTTCAACCTCGCCCCACTTGGTCCTGGCCACTCCCACCCGCATAGTGCCAGTGGGTTGCGACAGTTCATCCATATAGGAGCGCTTCGGCTGAACGATGATAAAAGGGTCGCCAGGACGGGGGCCGGAAAAAACGTCCAGCGCTGCGGCCATGTCGCGCACAGTTCGACATAAAACAAACTCGCGCAATAGGCCGAACGATGCATCTTGATTATTCGGTCCGCTAGACACGCGGCCGCGAGACGGATTAAGCCCAACAAGTCCGCACCACGCAGCGGGGATGCGGATCGACCCGCCTCCGTCGTTCCCATGGGCGATTGGCGTGATACCCGCGGCCACTGCGGCCGCTGAACCGGCAGACGAGCCGCCTGTAGAGCGTTCCAAGTTCCATGGGTTGCGAGTGATGCCGTTCAGAATGCTCTCACTCAATAAAGACATCCCAAACTCTGGCGTGGTGGTTCGTCCTATCGTCCGCAGCCCATTTTTACGGGCTCTTTGAAAAAAAAAGCTATCTGTATCTGAGCGATAACCTCTGAATAAACGGCTTCCTCCTTCTTGGAGACGACCGGCTTCAGTGCTCCCAAGATCTTTCCGGAGGAAAGGCACGCCGTTGAAAAGCCCCGTGCTCGCGCCAGCCAGCTCAGCGTCCTCATAGATCTCGATGACGGCATTGATCAGAGGATTGACCTCTTCGCAAGCCTTTCGCGCAAGCGCCGCCAATTCTGCGGGCGTTACGTGTCCACGGGTAACTAGGGCGGCCAAACCGGTCGCATCATGATCGGCGTACTCGCTCAATCTCATTTCAGCATTCCTTAGCGGGTGATGTGGTACGGACTAGCTTTTGACAGCGAGTGTTCAGAAGCTTGGCGCCGGATTTGCGTTGCCGCTGGAGTAATTCGAGATCTTCTGAACGGATGTGGCACCGGATAGTATGGGCAGGACCTGCTTCAATCAGTGGCGGCTCCGATGTCTCGCAAATCTCACCAAGCTTGCGCGGGCACCGATTTTGAAAGACGCACCCGGAAGGCGGATTGGCCGCAGAAGGAATTTCTCCGGAGAGCCGAATGCGGACATCGTGGGCGTCATCGAGCTTAGGGACCGCGGAAAGGAGCGCCTCGGTATAAGGATGGTTGGGCCCTTCGAAGACGCGCTCCGATGGCCCTAGCTCCATGATCCGCCCCAGGTAGAGAACAGCAATGCGGTCGGAAAGATAGCGTACGACACCAAGATCGTGAGAGATGAACACGTAACTGACATCCCGTTGTAGCTGAAGGTCTGCAAGGAGATTTAGAATCGCCGCTTGAACTGATACGTCGAGCGCCGAAGTAGGTTCATCGCAGACCACGATTCGAGGTTCGCCAGCAAAGCTGCGCGCTATGGCCACGCGCTGCTTGAGCCCGCCAGAAAGCTGACGCGGGCGCAGCGATAGATGTCGGGACGTTAGACGGACTGCCTCCACGAGCGCGTCGAGATGGCTAGACAAGTTTGCGCCTCGAAAACCGCCGAGCCTTTGCAACGCGCGGCCAATGATGCGGGCGACGGAATGAGAACGGTTTAGCGCCGAATCGGGGTTTTGGAAGATAATCTGCACCGCCTTCACCTCTTCAGCCCGACGTAGACCGAGGCTGGCGGCAAGGGGTGTGCCATCAAGCTCAATGATTCCGCCAAGATCGGGTTGGACCAGGCCAAGAAGCATTCGGGCTAGCGTGGTCTTGCCCGAGCCGGACTCGCCGACCAGACCCAGTGTTTCCCCTGGTCGCAGGGTAAGCGAAACGTCGGCGACGGCACGGATGGCATGGCTGCCGTGGCCGAAAGTCTTAGAGAGATTGCTAATCCGGAGTACCGGCGCGGCCTCGGATGCCCGTTTCCGCAGCGCCACATCGCTCGGCGTGTTGCGAGGAAGGTCTGCCGCCCGGTCAGGGTAATGACAACGCACGAGCCGCCTGCCAGCATCTCGCAGGTCGGGTATTTCTGTTCGACAGCGGTCGTCGGCAAGCGCACAGCGCGCTGCAAAGGGACAACCAGATATCGGTGCACCGGGCGGGGGCAGGAAACCGGGAATAGTGTCGAGGCGTACGTGGTCCTTGCGTTGCCCGCCCCGTGGTAGGCACCGCAGAAGCGCCACAGTGTAGGGATGGCGCGGCGAACCCAAGATCTCCCGAGTCTGACCTTCTTCTACGAGCATCCCCGCATAAAGGACCCCAACGCGATCGCACATCTTCGCCACGGTGGCGAGGTTGTGACTGATGAACAGGATTGAAGTGCCAAGCTCGCGCCGAAGATCATTGATGAGGTCAAGAACCTCGGCCTCCACGGTGGCGTCTAGGCCGGTGGTGGGCTCATCGAGGATCAACATCGTCGGATCGTTCGCCAGCGCCATGGCTATAGCCACGCGCTGCTGCATACCGCCTGAAAGCTGATGCGGATAGCGCTGCATCACAGAGCCTGGATCTGCTATGCGTACTTTTCTTAGCATCTCGAGCGCCCGCACTTCGCGCTCTGCGGGGGGGACGCCTAGGACCTCGAATACCTCTACCAACTGCCGGCCCACGTTTAGCGAAGGATTTAACGCTTTGCCGGGGTCTTGGTATACCATGGAAACCCGCCTTGCGCGGAGTTGCCTTAGCGCTTCGCGTTCGAGACGCATCACATCTGCCCCGTCGAGGATAACCGACCCGCCGGTGATCCTGCCGTTGCGCGGTAGATAACGCACCGCAGTCAGCGCGGCGGTGGACTTGCCGCAGCCAGACTCGCCGACCAGCGCGTACGCCTCACCGCGATCAATCTTCAAGCTTACGTCTCGCAGCACCGCGCGGTTGCGCCCCGCGGCGCGGTAGGCCACCGAGAGTCGGTCTAGGCACAGCGCCGGTTCAGTCATCGAGCGCCCCGTGCAGCCCGTCGGCCGTCAAATTGACTGCAATCACGAGGCTAGCGATAGCAAGAGCGTCAAACACCACCGTCCACCAATAACCGCCGCTGATCATCGAATAGTTGGTTGAGATCGACAGGCCCCAATCGGGCGATGGTGGTTGCACGCCAAAGCCAAGAAAGCTCAGGGTAGTGACGGCGAAGATCGCATAGCCGAGGCGCACTGTGGATTCGACAAGGATGGGTGGCAGTATGTTAGGTAGGATCTCGATGAACATGATGTGAGCTGAATTTTCCATTCGGAGTTTGGCGGCGGCAACGTAGTCCAGCTCCCGCTCCGACAACACCGCGGCGCGGACGGTGCGTGCTATGACTGGGCCGAAGGAGAGTCCGATGACAACCACCACGGTCGTCTGGGAGGTGCCTAGCGCGACGATCGCGAGCAGTGCGATAATTGTCCCGGGGATCGCCATCTTGGCCTCGATCAGACGTGAGACGACGTCATCCACGATGCCTCGAAAATAGCCGGTGAGAAGCCCGAGTACGGTACCCACCGCAGTCGCAAGAATCAGCGCGAGAGGCGCGACCGTGAGAATGTCGCGCGAGCCGACGATGACGCGTGAAAAAATATCGCGGCCTAGTTGGTCAGTCCCGAACCAGTGTACTGCCGACGGTGGCCCGAGGGCGTTCAGGACGTCGTCGGCTAGCGGATCGAAAGGGACGATGTAGGGTCCGAATAAACTGCAAAAGACCCAGAAAAACACAATGGACACTCCGGCCACAAACGCACCTGACCGAAACAGAGCTGTAAGAAGTTCGGAGCGCCGGCTTCGGGTCACTGGAATAGCAAAATCAGTCATTAGCCGCCCATCCGAATGCGCGGGTTAAGCCGGAAGGACAGCAGATCGGCAAGTAGCGTTGCCACGGCATACGTGATTCCGATAATTAGCACGCAGGCTTGTAGCATCGGGAAATCCTTACCCTTGGCCGCGTCATAGATCAGCGAGCCGATCCCCTGGTATCGAAACAAGGTCTCCACCACCATAAGGCCACCAATTAGGTAGCCCGTTTGGCTGGCGATGACGGTAATCGTTGGCAGCAGCGCATTCCTGAGCACGTGCCGCCAAATGACCTTGCGCCAGGGCAAGCCGTTCAAGACAGCAGTGCGGGTATAGTCAGAGTCGAGAGCCTCGATCATGCCCGCACGTGCCATGCGAGCGATGTAGCCGAACAGGACGAGCACGAGCGGCATTGAAGGCAAGATTAGGAAATAGAGCTGCGTTAAGGCTCCGGCGCCATCCGGCCAGGCGGCGGCGATCGGCAGGCAGCGCAGCCAAACGCCAAAGATCAGAATCAACACGATTCCGCTGACGAATTCCGGCAAAGTGGCCGCTGACAGACCGCAAATACTGATAATGCGATCAGTTGGGCGGTTGACATTCAGCGCGGCCACTACCCCGCCGACGATCCCGAGCGGCACGACGATGAGGAATGCAACTGCAGCTAGTTTCAGCGAGCGGTTGAGCGCGGGAACGACCAAATCAGCGACGGGCGCACTATATAAGTAGGAGTGCCCCATGTCGCCCTGGATAAAATGCCAGATCCAAGTGCCGTATTGCACGAGGAGAGGTCGATCGACGCCGAGTTGGTGGTTCAGCGCTTCGACCGCCTGCAGATCGGCAAAAGGACCAAGGATAGCACGACCGAGATTGCCCGGCAGGATCTGCCCGAGAAAGAACACGAGCAGGCTTACCACGAAGAGTGTCACCAACGAATGGGCAAAGCGCCGGGCAAGGAAGCGGTTCATCGTATCTTCCTGAAAGCATCGCGAAAAGCGTGATTGGGCGGCGGACGGCATCGTACTCGTCCGCCGAGCCCAGCTCATTCAACTCCTGCACCGTGAAGGAACAGCTGCGCCCTAGCCGTTGGCTGGACGCCGACGACGCCCTTCCTGGTCGCGGTCAGGTGGTCGAAGAAGTAGCTGAAGAGCATCGGCGTTTCTTGGAGAAGCAGCCGCTGGATCTTTCCTGCATTTTCCCGTTGCGAATCCAAGTCAAACGAACGGGTGTAACCTTTAACGAGCGTGTCATATTCCTGGTTTTGAAACTTGGCCGTATTCCAGGTGCCCGTGCTTGTCAGGAGTGCTGTGAGTAAAACATTCGGCACGCTCCTGTGACCCCAGTCGGCGATACCCATTTCCGTATCAAACCAAGGCGACTGTCCGGGGACTGCATTGCCGTAATAGGACTTTCGATCCATGATGTTGATCTTAAGGTCTATGCCAATTTCCTTCACCCAGCTTTGGATAAGCTGCGCAAACGCCGGAATTTCCTGAGTGTTCGGGGCAGCTAGCGTCGCCTGGAAGCCCTTCTCAACCCCCGCCGCCCTCATCAGCTCTTTAGCTTTTCGGATATCCTGTTTGCGCTGCGGCACTGATGGATCCGTCGAAGGATAGATCGGCGCGAAGGGGCTGTCGTTACCGGCGACCGCTCGGCCCTTCATCAGACCATTCACTAGTTTTTCGCGATCGAGACTCATTGCCACCGCTTGGCGGATACGCGCATCTTTGAACGGGCCCATGTGCGTATGCAAATGGACTCCCTGAGTCGCTCCTGCTTTGATACTGATAATCTCAAAACTCGGATCGCTTAGCAGTGCCACTCCGGCAAAGGCGGGCAGCTTGTTGATGATATCGACCTGCCCAGCTTGAAGCGCAAGGATTTGAGGCTGGATGTCCTGGTAGAAGGTGAACTCAATCTTCGCCGGCAGCGCCTTAGGCCCCCAATAATTTTCATTACGGACGAAACTCGCGCCGCTTTTCTGGATGTACTTGTCGATCTTGAAAGGACCGGTTCCGTCCCAGGTTTTCTCGAAGTCCCCAGCATAGTTCGCCGGCAAAATGATTGCGTTGTAGTTGTCGGACGACACTAGATATGGGAAGTTACCGTTCGGGTTATCGAGGTGGAATTCGACAGTGTAGTCGTCCACCTTCCGGGTGGCGCCCTTCTGCAAAATGCCCTTAAAAACCGAGAGCGCTTCCGAGGAATTCTTCGGATCGGCCAGCCGATCCATCGTGGCAACGACATCATCGGCCACCATCTCGCCGCCAGAATGGAACTTGACGCCTTTGCGCAACGTGAACGTCCAGACAGTGCCATCCTGATTGGGTTTCCAGCTTGTCGCGAGGTGCGGCTTTAGCACCAGGTCCGGCCCGCTCACGCAGAGAAACTCGCCAACTTGCTGTAACATCAATATTGCGCCTTGCTCAGCCCCACGGACGGGGTCAATTACGACTGCCGATGATGCAGTGCATGCAACCCGAATTGTGGCACCAGGCTGAACGTTAGTCCGTGCTACAGAAGATGCTGTGCCGAAGCCGGTTGCCAATGCAACTCGCCCAATAAACGGCAGTGACAAGCCAAGCAGACTGCCGTGCCGCAGGAATTCGCGACGACTTACGCGACCTTCGACATAGCCATCGATCACGTGGTTTTCGATAGGTGTGAGATTGGAGCGAAGATCGTCGAGCGACTTAGCGTTTTGTGTCATAGCAGGCTCCGTTGTTTACTCTCATGATAGTCATGGCTGCACCCGGCTAGTGCCACCTCGATCAGGCCACGCAATTGGCCGACGTCCATGGACACGCTTGTTCCTGTCGATAATTGAATTGCGCCAGGCAATCGCAAATTCGTCTTTTGCGATACTCGCGAGCTAGAACGACACGGCGTGCGCGCAGGCGCGCCGCCGCTCGCACCCTGCGCATCTTTCCCCCGGATGATGAAGAGCTCCCCCCCCCCGGCGCCGGCCATGATGTCAAAGCGGCTCCTTTCAGAACGATCACGAAAAGTCTCATGGTCTTTCTTGTACGGATCCTTGGGCAAGCTTGAAAACATTGTTATGAAAATGGCGCGCGGAAAACCGGCAATCTCGGCTTCTTTAATATTCTATTCCTGCGAAGAAAGCGCTCATTTCGCCTTAATTCTTCAGATAGGCTTTCCTGCCCAAGGAGTAGATCCCGCAATAGCCACGCAGGCGCATGCCGACAGGTGACACAGTCGGCCGAGGACGCGGTTGTCGATCCATCATGCGCATCTGATCCGCTTGTGCCCGCATGCTAATCTGCGTGGTCCCCAAGTCTTACTTGTCGGGCAGGTCGGGCCGGAAGACGAGTACGGAATCTGTGCAACTCCGACCGGCTTGGCGAGGACCTGAAGGTGATCGAGCGCGATCTCGCGCACCCTGCGCTGGCGGACGATGGCCAAGCCATGGATGACGACCGGGCATCGACATGATCGCGGCGCTCGCAATGATGGCCACGGCGGGCGACATGAGACGCGTTGGGAGCCGCGCAAGCTCGTGAGCCTCGCTTGTCTGAGTCCGAGCGCTTCCGCAATCAGGACCGGGCCGGCCGACCGCAGGCGGATCACCAACAGGGCGTGGCTACGCGGGCGGCATGCCGATCGAAGCCGCTGGGGCCGCGGCCCTGGCACTAGGCGCGCTCCCCGCCTTGTTCCTTCGTCGCGATACTCGAGGCGAGGAGGTCTCCTATAACGATCGACGTCTGAATGCCCGGCGAGATGCGCGAAAACGCAGTATTCAATCCACCTGAGCCATTGCCCTGAAAGCGAGATTGCGATTCAAGTGAGCAGGCGAACTTCTACAATCTCTGCCAACCACGAATGTTTCCCATTCTGTTCCGTAACGCATTTGTTTCTTTGCGGGGTGTTGGGGTGGGTACGTGGGCGGCGTGGAATGCCACCTCGAAATGATTGAGCCGATTTCGCCACACTCTCGGGGGCGGATGCTGTTGCGGCATATTGCTCAGGCAAGGAGCAATTCCGTCGCGGGGCCGCTCGGCCTAGTCCAGACTTCTTGCATCATCGTGTTTGAAGAGTTCGGTCAACGTCGAATCTGACCCCGTGGAATCAAGCTGCGTTTTGACGACTAAAGCGGCATGGCTTTAGTCTGAATCGATTTGAGATTCCCAAATCAGTGTGTTTCTGATTCACCATGCTGGCTGGATGGAGGCCAGCATGGGATGGGCAAGCCGTACTCTCTGGATCTTCGCAAGCGCGTAGTGGCGGCAATCGAGGGCGGGATGTCCCGCAATCAGGCGGCCAAGCAGTTTGGGGTGGCGATCAGCACGGCCATCGGTTGGATGAAGCGGATCGATGAGACCGGCAGCGTTGAGCCTGGCCAGATGGGTGGTCACAAGCCGAAGGCGGTTTCGGGCGACCACGCAATCTGGCTGTCGCGGCGGATCAAGGACGGCGATTTCACGATACGCGGTCTCGTTGCCGAGCTCGCCCGTCGCGGCCTGAGGGTCGATTACCACTCGGTGTGGGACTTTGTGCATGCCGAGAAGCTCAGCTTCAAAAAAAAGCGTGGCGGCTGGCGAGCGTGATCGTCCCGCAGTGGCGCGGCGGTGAGCCCAGTGGACAAAATATCAAGGTCGCGTCGAAGCTGAGCGGCTGGTCTTTACCGACGAGACCTGGACCAGGACCGATATGGCCCCCTTGCGGGGATGAGCGCCGCGCGGACACAGACTTCACGCCAAGGTTCCTCACGGCCGCTGGAAACCATGACCTTCTGGCGGCCCTGCGCCATGACCGAATCGATGCGCCATGGTTCATCGAGGGGCCGATCGATGGCGTGAGCTTTGCCACCTATGTCGAGAAGGTTCTTCTGCCCGTCCTTCGACCCGGCGATATCGTCATCTTGGACAACCTCGGCAGCCACAGGAGCAAGGCAGTTCGCCAGCTCATCCGCTCGGTCGGCGCCAAGCTCTTCTTCCTGCCAAAATACTCGCCCGATCTGACCCGGTTGAACAGGTCTCTGCCAAGTTCAAGCACCTCGTCCGCAAAGCTGCCGCGCGAACCGTCGACGCAGTCTGCGCCGCTATCGGCCACGCACCCGATGCCTTCACTTCTGAGGAATGTGCCAACTACCTAAACAATTCAGGCTATCGGACGTAATGCCATCACGTAGCTCGGCGCGTGCAATGGCAACCCAGAAAACCCGCGTCTCCGGTGGACGCCGACGAACGCCTCCGGCATTATCGTGGGGGCGATCACACTTAGCTACGAACACTCGAGCGCTGGTTTCTGATGCCCAGGCCTTCCAATCAAGTTTCACGAACGGCGCGGTCGAGGGAGAGAATAGCGAGCGATCGTTGAATGGCTCAGGCTCAATCTTTTGAACTCACGTCACTCAAGCAGCTTACAACCGTAGCACCAACTCTGATCGTGTGTTTGCTGTCAGTCTAATCGCTCAACCGGGAGAATGAAAAGACCCCCGGCGGGCATGCCGGAGGCCTTCTTGGAGGTAAACTAAGTTGATACAGCCGCTTTCTTCTCCTTCCGCTAGTTAGGTGATCGAGGATTTACCAGACACGCTGAGCACGAAGCACCAGCGCCAAATTATTCTGATCCTTCAGCTCGTACGTCGCACCCGGCTTGGCAATGGATGCCTGCGCCGGCAGAGCTACCGTACTTCCACTCGCATATTTCTGGTCGAGCATCGTGTAGGCGAGCTCGGCCGAGAAGGTGAGATTCTTGACCGGAGTCCAACCCGTCCTCGTGCCAATAACCGCATAGTTGAAGTCCGGATTGCAGCCGGCAAGACCGGTCGAGAGCGCGAGGTTTGCAACGAATGCGCCGCAGATTTGGGACTTCGCCGTACCATTGTATCGCGCAGCTGACCAAGCGCCGTAGATGCTCGTGGCCCAACGCGGATCCCAGTTGTGGGTGAAGGCACCCTGGAAACCGTAGGTCGTAGTTAATTGCTGGCTCGAGCCCGCCACAAACACTGAGTCCGATACGCCGGCGAGGCCTACGCTCTGGTAAGCCCCCGCTAGGCCGGTGCTTCCATACATCGCGTAGCTGGGCGCTGTCGTATAATCGTGAAAATTGTAGCGGCTCGCGCCATTCGTGTACACAGCTGACATGTTGATCGTGTCGGCCGCCCCCGTCGGGATGTTCTTGATCGACAACGCCAGCTGACCAGCCCAACCCCACTTATCGTCCGGATGGCCGGTGATTTCCGTGCCGCCATAATAGGCGGCATGATTGTCATGCGCCGCAACGGATGCCTTGAAGTAGCCCCAAGCCTGATCAGCGGTAACCGAGGCAATGAGGTCCGGAACTCGCGCTCCACCAAAGTCATTGGCTCCGTACGCACCTACGGAATTGCCCGCAGGCGTCGCCGCGCTCACATTCCAGAGAGCTGTTTGGTTGCGGGCGACTTGATCCTCTGCGGCGATCGCGGCCGTGATACCTTGGCCGAAATCAAACGTATAGGAGAACTGGTTGACGGGATCCCAGCTTCCAGCACCTGGCAGTTCGTACGCATTCCCCGGATACTCCGCCCACGGCGTGCTGAACTGCGAGCTCGCCCTACCGAACGTGAAGCCAGCGAACTGCATGAACGCACTGTAGAGACCGGGCGTACCCTGCGCGACCTGAGAACCGATCGCTGTGGTGTACGCCGATCCGCCAGTGCCGGTACCGCTATAGGAGCCAGACGTGAAGGTCCAAGCCCCTTCAAAATAAGTACGAAGCAGGCCGTACTCGGTCGCGGTACGAGTGTCGATCGAGAGACCTTGGCGAGAGCGCGTCCCGTAGTAATCACTCAGGCGATTGACTGCGCCACCCACGCCAGTGTCTGCACCGGCGAAATGATAGCTGGTATTCAGCGTAACCTCAGCACGAAGATAGCCACCGAGCTTGATGCAAGTGTCAGTGCCAGGGATGTAATAGAACCCGGCGCCGTAGAGAGAGCAGACCTTGACGTATTCGACTGCTTTAGCTTTGACCGGGAGATCAGCCGCGTGCGCCCCCCCCGAGGCGATTAGAGCCGCCGCCGTACCAAGAAAAAGGCGCTTCGCCATCTTCATAAAAAACCTCCAAACGTTTCATCTCAGGTGGCCGCTCACCCCAGAGGCCAGCCGCCTTCCCCAGCAATCATTCTCGACCGACAGGGCCTTTCCTCGAACGCCACCCGACAGTTTGAACTGGTGACGTCGCGGTGCGGACCATTCCGCCGCTCGCCTGATGAAGTTCGCAGATTGCGTTACTTAGTGGTGTGAAAACTTGGTACGAAACGAACGCATGCGCGCACGCAGCTGGCCGGCGTGTTCTAACAGCGTCACAATTGTACGATCCGTACTATTCGAGCACATATGACGTACGTATCCTGCGTCACCGTTTGTCTGGCGCGAGTCATCTCCGCAGCTCGAGACAACGAGAGTGTTCGCGGACGAGTGAACAAGCACGAGGACTCGTTGCCAGGGGCAACCTCTTTCTTAAGGCACTAGTTAGCGCTCCCTGAATGGAAGTGCGGCTAGGTCGCTGCAACGGCGCCGCGATACGGCGTTTCGCGCTCATTGCTGCTGCGATCGCAACGGTCGTTTCGGCCTGAGCCGAAGGATGTCGCCCGACGCAGCTTCGTACTGGTGATGGTTGTCGCGGAATCAGGAGCCGACGCCTTTCCGGCAGTGCCGGTAAGCAGCGGCGGGTCGATCGAGATCGAGTTTGCCGCCGGTGCTCGGATGCGGATAACGCGTTCAGTCGATGCGGCGACCCTGAAGGTCGCTGTGGCGGCGCAGGCAGTTGGACACCTACGGTGATCCCCATTGCATCGGGCGTGCGGGGTGTGGATTGCGACCGGTCACACCGATATGCGTTGCGGCATGAACTCGCTGGCCTTGCTGGTGCAGGAAGCGTTTACGCGAGACCCGCACGGCGGCAACCTCGGCGCGGCACCCTATGTGTTCCGAGGCAGAGTAGCAAGCTGATCAAGATCCGTTGGCACGATGGATTGAAGAATGTCGCTTTATTCCAAGCGGCTCTAGCGCGGCCGCTTCCTGGGGCCGTCGTCGGCTGATGGCGTGGTGGCAATTAGACCAGCCCCAAGGGCGGCCCGATCATCGAGGCCGCGTGCCGATAGGCGGGGATGTTTCCGTCCCCGCCCTTTACACAGACCCGGACGAGCGGATTACCCGCATCCGGTTCTTCACGCGTAAGCTTGGCTCACGACACGGCATATTGGCGGACGATCTTGGCTGGCGGCAGCGGATGTCGCGCGAGCATGGCCCGGAAGCGCGACCACGGCAGATTGCTGTGGCGGCCACGCCGTGCGAACCATTTCTTCTAGATCCGCGTGAGCTGGCGGTGGTACGATCTGATCCGTCGGCCGTTCCCGGAGATGCCGTAGTAGGCGCAGTCCCCCCGGATCACCCGTGACAGATGGGCGTGCTGTTCCCGGAACGGACGATGCAGGTTGAGCCGACACCATTCCGTCAAAGCCAGCGCGCGGGCATAACGGTCATTTGCCGTTGTCTGTCGGACGACATTCTTACCCTTCCGCGATTGCCCCCACACATGGGTGAAACCAAGGAAGTTGAATGTGGTCCCGCCGTCGCGGGATGACGCCCACCCGGGCGTTTCAACCGGAAGTCTACGAAGCGGGTCTTGGTCGGACGGAGCTGAAGCCCATACCGACCGAGCCGCTTGCCCAGCCCATTCAGCAATCGCTTGCTGGACAGATGGTCCTCGAAGGCGATCACCGCGTCATCAGCGTATCGGACCAGTTGGCATCGTCCCTTGAGCCGCGGTGCGCCATCTGCTCGAACCATTCATCCAGCACATAGTGCAGGTAGATGTTTGCAAGCAGTGGCGAGATCACGCCGCCTTGGGGCGTTCCGCCAGTCGTGCGGCGTAGGACGCCCTTTTCGAGCACCCCCGCCTTCAGCCATTTATCAATCATCCTCCGAACGATGCCGTCCGTGACTCGCTGGTCGAGGAATCGGCGCAAGTGCGCATGGTCGATGTTGTCGAAGTATTTCGAGGTATCGACGTCCACCACCCAGCGCAGCCCATGCTCCATGAACCCATTACGTAGCGCGTGCAGGGCCTCATGGGCGGACCGTCGCGCTCGGAAGCCATACGAGCACGGCAAGAAGTCCGCCTCGTAGATCGGCTCCAGCAGCAGGAGAATGGCCCGCTGCGCCACCTTGTCTTCCAATGTCGGGATGCCGAGTGGCCGTTTGGTGCCATCTGCTTTCGGGATGTAGTGCCGTCGCACCGGCGGCGCGATGTATCGGCCGGATTTGATGCGCGCCAGGAGATCATCAAGATCGACCTCCAGGTTCGCCTCATAATCGGTCGCGGTCATGCCGGGCGCGCCATCCTTGAGCGTCAGGCGATAGGCTTCGAGCATCCATTCACGGTCGATCAGGTGATGCAGCGAGGTCGGCGCCCGCTCGCTATGCTTCCTCGCCAGATCGGCTATCCATTGTCGTTTCGTGGACAGGTTTGCGGGACTCAGCGGTCCCTCCCGTGTTTCTCGTCAATGGGTCTTAACGCGTGGCGACTCCCTTCCCTTCACCGGCTCCCGGTGAGCCCACTTCCCCGCCTTCCTCGGTACTACGAAGCCATTACGACTTCCCGCCGCACATGTCCGTCAGCTTATGTCTTCGCCTCGGGATTCCACATGCCTGGTATTTCGTGTTCGCGTGCGCGCTCCCAATGCTCGCCAAGTCGTTCATTAGGCCTGGAACGTTGCTAAGGCCAGTGCTCCGCGCCGGCTTTCCATGTGGGCACAAACGGGACCTCTCAGGTTTCCTGGTGACCCATCCTGTACCTTTGCCCTGCTCAGAGATCCCGGCCGAACCGATAAGCCTGGCCATAGCGGCTTTCCCAGTGTTGCCCCGGACCCAACACGTCGAAGGCTTCAGCACGACCATGATTTCGAGGCTAGCCATTTGATCTGGCAAGGCTCGGTAAGGCGCCGATCGCGGCCGAAGCAGTCAAGCGCATCGACGTTCTGTTCGCCATCGAGCGCGAGATCAACGGCCTTGCTCCTGAGCTGCGCCTGCGTGTGCGCCAGGAGCGTAGCCGCCCCTTGGTACGTGAGTTGGAAGTGTGGCTCCGCGAGCAGCGCGCCAAGCTCTCCAGGAACAACGACACGACCAAGGCAATCAATTACTGTCAGCCGCTGGGGCGAATTTACACGCTTCCTTGATGACGGACGGCTCTGCATGTCGACGGATGGTGTTGAGAAGCTCTCTCGTCAGTTCATGACAACTTTTTTTGGCTTCTCCTTCCAGGCCGCCACCATCCGCTCGTAGGCCTGCTCGACGCGTGCGACGTAGCCAGCTTCCCGCTCGCGGA
>Ga0214544_1003614_pt1 | contig 31753 bp, 12 predicted proteins | sample CNSS3metaG_FD_160074 | JGI IMG/M metagenome (GOLD analysis project Ga0214544, IMG submission 160074) | Root nodule microbial communities from cowpea collected in UCLA plant growth center, Los Angeles, California, USA - CNSS3 | ecosystem: Host-associated > Plants > Roots > Nodule | place: USA...
CAACTAAAATACGAAACAATGTAAAAACAACATAAACTAGAGGATTAAACAAGATAAAAGTTATGTAGGAGTTGATTTTATTCACAAAACTTAACATCAATAAAAGGTAGAAAACAACGTTATCAGTTGATTTAATATTTTAAACATGTTTCATGATAACATTTCAATTAAAATTAAAAATAAAAATTATGTCAAAGAATATAAACAACTTAAATGTTATCATAAAACACGTATAAAATATGAGGTAAACTTAACAAAATTTAGTTAAAAAGATTAAACGAGGCACTAAATTGGACTAAAATTTAAAAAAAAAATTCTAATTTTCTCTAAAAATTAAAAGATAAAAAACATATTTAAACCTATAAAAAATTAACATTATTTCTGATCTAAAATTTTAAGATAATAAGTTTATAATTTTTCTTTCTTATAATTTCTTATAAAATACTCAATTATATTATATTTACCTAATATAAAACTTAAACTCATATTTTGATATTCTAACCAAAATTTTTGAACCAGAGCATGTTAAAGATGTGAATAGGAAATCAAATGATGTGAACCAAATATACTAAAACTTTGAACAACGTGAACCTTAATTTTCTGTCCATCAAGATGTTCAAACATAGGACAATTACATATACTCAAATCCTGCAAACAATGTTGAAGTCAAAGTTCAAATACAGATATACGTCACATTCTACAATTCCAAGTAAACAAGCTCAATGATAGAGAGAAGAGAAAAAAAAAAAAAAAAAAAAACAACTAATTGATGACACCATTTTCTTCCACTACAACTTCACCATGTTTGATATCTTTACTCTCTGGTGCATTGACTTGCTTTTGCTTCCTTTGTGCGATCTCAAGAAACTGAATCAAGCTATGCAATCAAGTGTCAACTTCTTCATCAACTGATTTTGGCATCAGATTCTCAGCAACATCAGCAGGAGTAATCTTGGTCTCTTCCAACAGCTTCCCAATTCTAGGAAACAAATGGTGAGACTCAACATCCAAGTAGTTCTTCGCAAGCACCTTGAATGCCTCATAGCAACAATATGAAAGTTCTATGTGTTTATCCATTCTCCCTCTTCTGATCAAAGCAGCATCAAGTTTCTCCACAAAGTTTGTTGTGAAAACCATGATCCTCTCTCCTCCACAAGCTGACCAAATCCCATCTACAACATTCAACAGTCCAGAAAGTGTTACCTTACTTCCCCTCTCTTCATCATCATCATCATCATCTTCATCACTACTTTTTCTTTCCCTACCCTCAACTTTCTCCTTCTTCTTCTTCTTCTTCCTCTGACCAGTGAGATCAAGAGAACAATCAATGTCTTCAATCACTATGATTGACTTGCTTGAAGTGTTAATCAAGAGCCTCCTCAAATCTGAGTTGTCCTTCACTGCTGTGAGTTCAAGATCATACACATCATAGTTCATGAAATTAGCCATTGCAGCTATCATGGTAGATTTCCCTGTGCCTGGAGGACCATACAGAAGATACCCTCTTTTCCAAGCCTTCCCAATCTTAGCATAATAACTCTTCCCACTCTTGAACTTCACAAGATCATTCATGATACCCTCCTTCTCCTTTGGATTCATAGCAAGAGTCTCAAAAGTTGCCGGGTGCTCAAAACCCACATGGCTCCACCTCGTGCTGCTGTTCGTGTAAAGCTTCAGCTTCCTGTTCTTCGTCTCAATGGCCTTCGCTTCTTCCAAAACATGTCTGAGGTAAGTCTCGGTGATGAGGCCTCTGTGGCGTTTGTGAAAGGTGAGTTTGTAGAACCTTTTTTCGTCCGAAGAACGAAACACAGAAAAGGAGTGAGTTTTGGGGGTGATTTTGTACGAACCCCACCATAACTTCACCCCTTGGAACTCTTCTACGATCTCTTCGTTCTCGTCTATGCTAAGAACAACAGGGTTGTATGTGTCTTTCACTTTGACGACTTCTCCTTTGAGCCTTGTGGCGCTTTGCGAAGAGTGTTCGCTGAGGTAGGTTTGGATTGCAGCGTAGGCCTCGCTTTTGATGAGGCGTTCGCCTGTGAATTCGTGGAAGGTGATTCTGATGTAAGGGTAGAGGAAGGTGGTGAATTTGTTGGTGTACCTTCGAACACGGGTTTGAAGAGTTGAAGGAACCAAGCGCATGAACATGGCGTAGATGAACATGATTGAGGCCATGAATGACCCTGTTTGTGTCCACGTTTGGTATGTGTTGTTTGGCATGATCTCGCAGGTTGTAACTAGATTGTGTTGTGTCTGCAAGATTTTGGTTTCTTATGTTATGAAGCATTTGTGTTGTATTTATAGAGTTATACAGATGACAGAGTTTAGGTTAGGAAATACCCATTGCTGAGATTTGTTGACCAAGTTGTGTGAAAAGGAAATTCATTTTTTCTGTGATGAAGTAATCTGTTTTTTGTGTTTTGTGCATTAACTTGATATCACTTGAATAATTATTTTGCAGTTCTCTTTACTACTCAAATGGTGAAAGAGAGAACTCAAATGTGAGTATATATTCTTTATTGTTTTTTTTTTTCTGTTATCGGGTTGAGCATTAAAAATATATTCTATTGGTATTTTAAATATTTTTTCAATATATTTTAAAACGTCAAAATTAGTGATAATTAGTGTATTATGAAGACACAATAGAAGAACAACACCAAAAACCCAGCAGAGAATCCAAATTCTTCAAATATATATTTTCCTAAGGAACACTAGTTGTATTTATAGAATTTTTGGACCCAGAGATTCAAGTAATCAAACTGGTAATATAATAACAAATTATATTAGTAAAATAACGATTTACCTCAACTAAATAATAATAATAATAATAATGTGTCAACGTATCTCATATATCAAATATTCAATAATATATAGTATTAAAGAATATCATGACATAATCAATTAAATAATAATAATAACAATAATATTAATAATATACAATCATATCTTGTATACCAAATATTCAGTAAATATATGATATTAAAGAATATCATATATTAAAGAATATAATAACGTAATCAAATTACTGAGGTTATTCTTATAGTTAAAGTTAATATGAGAATATTTGTTCTTATGTACATATTTTAAAATATCTCCATATTATTGAGACTTAATGGGTCTTGTTGGATCACGTCAAAGAGGTAAACCATACCCATTGCAATGGAAACGTATCGTAATAAAATAGAGACAAAAAGAACTATCCCAAAATATTTATTACCAAACATATATGAGAAAAAAATAAACATAAATCATATAATACAAAGGAAAAATTAAATAAAAATGAACATATAGTTAACATAATAATGGGTTCGAACAATTTCTAGATGTACAAGTTTATTTATTTGACATCCTAACTTTACCTCTTAATAAGATCATTTAAAAGAAAAAAGCTTTTAGTTTTATAAAAATATATGAAGGTTTTGTTTCCAATGTTTAGTTTATATTTAAAAAAAAATTAAATTATCTTCAAATCATGTATTTGTTGAAGCTTTTATAAAATTATTTTTATAGGAAGTAAATCAAACTTTAAATTCAAAATTATTTTATTGCGATATCAGGAATAATAAAGACTTCTAAAATATTAGTTTATTATATGTTAAACTTTTAAAAAACTATTATGTTATATTTCAAAGTTTTACGTCTTTCTTTAATTTATTTAAGTGACTTTTTATATAAAATTATTACTCATAAAATTCTCAAATGAATAGTTTATAGTGGGATAACCTTTAACAATGTTTCTCATTTTTCTTAATAATCAAACTCAAAACTAACTTAAATACATATTTCTCATCATGTAACTCAGTAAGAGATTTCTTCATCGAAAAGTGTGATAGAGACGCCACTGTGACTTTTTCCTATGAACTCCAAAATGTTTTAGAAAGTAAAGTAAAAGGTAACTTATAAACAATTAGCTTTCATTATTTCACTAAAATATCATTTCAAAACAAAATTGCTATAAACTTTTCAAACACTAAAATAGATAATACTTTGAATGCATTAGTCTTAGCAATGCTAGTAAACTTGAAATTGAAACAGTTATAAATAATTTTTAGTTATTTTTATTAAATATGTTATGTCAGCTAGAGATATGTTTGAATTATAATACACCAATAAATAAAAATATTATCTTAAAAGTTAGTATTGTGAGGTGATGTACAGTAATCAAAGTTTAAGGACATGTAGGAAAATTAGAAGAAATAGAGCATAATAAGTAAAAACTCCGATCTTTGGCGAGAGAAAACAACAAAATGTCGACGGAGAAGAGGAAAGCACACACAATAACACAAAAGCCCTAATCTCTCATGAGAAAAAAGATCAATGTCAACCTTTGTTTCCACAAAACTCATAATGGCACACGTAAAGGACGAAAAAAATAAAGAACATTATTGCTTACAAAGTTCATACCAAAGAAAAGAAAAGGAGGGGAAAAGGGTGTTTGGTTCAACATTTTGGGTTGCAAAGTGAAGAGGAGAAGAGAAGAAATGTTTTTTTCGAAAACACGCATAATTCATTTTGATTCTCACTACCAACATGAACGATTTAAAAAAAAATAAAAAATTGCAAATGAAAAATCACATGTACTACCGATTAAAGTGGTAAAAAAGTAGTAAGAATCGGGTTTTAACAAATCGTTTTCCTATTTATAATTATAATAGTGTCGCTTTCAATGACTTTAATAATATTTTTTTACAGCTAATTCTCTGCATATATATATATCTATATATATATATATATATATATATATATATATATATATATATATATATATATATATATATATTAAAGTAGGTGTATACATTTTCTATTAATATTTAGAAATTATAATTTCCGGTAATTCATGAAATAACCGTAATTTTCTTAACAGAGAATGATTTATGTTCTGTTAGAGATGTTTAGGATAATATATTTTGGAGTAAGTTTTCCCTTTTTAAGCTTCCCCCTCTTATTGGAGGACTCTTTCTATTCACGCCCTTCTCATAAATCGCCTTCGTCATGTTACTTAATTTAGGAATATCATTTCTTCACCCACCTCACCTCTCTTCATTATTCTTCCTTAAATATAGATATTAAAAGACTCACCATAAACAACAAACGCTTGTCTGTATTCAACATCAATCAAATATAAAATAATTTAGGTTGAATTAAGTAGAAAAAAGTTAAAATATTTGTATTTTATCAATAGAGCGAAGTTTCACCTATAAAAAAACACCAATGAAACCTAAATTTAACTATATAAGAAATTGACACCACTTTCGATCTAAAATCTCAACAATAAATTTGTGGATCTTTATTCTTATATAATATTCTATTTTCTCATTTCTAATCAATGTAAAACTTAGACTCATTTTGATTCCGGACATATCTCACACATATGAATAACATAAACATACATCATTGTCTCACTAACATGACTAATCATAATCTAAACTAATGTACACTACCATTTTCTTTTACCTCTTCTCCAGATTTTCCAGTTGCTTCACCTTTTTCTAACTCTTTCTTTCCATTCTCTTCCTTCAACCGTGCTTCTTCATCCTCCTTGGCCTTTCTCTCTGCTTCCTCTTCCGCCTTTTTCTTGGCCTCTTCAAGAGACTCAATCAAACTCTTCAAGCAGATTTCAGGATCTTCATTAACCGACTTAGGCATCAGATTCTCAGCTACATCAGCAGGTGAAATATTGGTCTCTCCCATCAACTTCTCTATAGTGGGAAACAAAGTGTGTGAGTCAACCTCCAAGTAGTTCTTGGCCAGAACCTTGAATGCTTCATAGCCACAGTATGACATCTCTATGTGCTTGTCCATCCTTCCCCTCCTTATGAGAGCAGGATCAAGCTTCTCCACAAAGTTTGTGGTGAAGATTATGATCCTCTCTCCGCCACATGCTGACCAAATCCCATCAATGAAATTCAACAACCCCGACAGAGTCACCTTACTTTCCTTCTTCTCTTCTTCCTCAGCTTTCTTCACAGGATTCTTCTTCTTCTCCCCCTCATCATCCTCCTCTTTCTCCTTCTTCTTCTTCTTCCTCTGCCCAGTGAGATCAAGAGAACAATCAATGTCCTCAATCACTATAATGGACTTGCTTGATGTCTCAATCAACAGCTTCCTTAACTCCGTGTTCTCCTTCACCGCTGTGAGTTCAAGATCATACACATCATAGTTCATGTAATTCGCCATAGCAGCTATCATGCTTGATTTCCCAGTTCCTGGAGGTCCATGCAGTAAGTACCCTCTCTTCCAAGCCTTCCCCACTTTAGCATAGTACTTTTCCCCATTCTTGAACCTCTCAAGGTCGCTCAGTATCTCCTCCTTCTTCTTCGGATCCATTGCCAGAGTCTCAAACCTCGAAGGATGCTCAAAATTCACATGACTCCACTTCGTTCGTTTCCAACCATACCTGTAAGAAATAATTCAAATGTTTGCATCTACTTATATACTTGAAATTAGTCTTATGTCAGACTTTCAAAAGATATAAAATGACATCGATACCAATCGTTGCTGGGGTTGTTGGTGTACAACTTGAGCTTCCGATTGTCGACGGCAATGGCTCTTCCTCTCTTCAACACATGTTGGATGTAAGAGGTGGTGATGAGGTCACGGTGGCGCCGGTGGAACGTTAACGTTAGGAACCTCTTCTCTTCTGAAGAAGGGTAGAATGAGAATGACTGTGTTCTTGGGAGTGTGTAGTTTGCACTCCACCACAGTCTAACACCGTGGAATTCATCTGTGATCTCTTCATTGTCGTCCATGGAAAGCACCACCGAGTCTTGCCTACCCTGATCCACTTCGGCTTTGAGCCTCTGAGCTTTCTGAGACGAGTTTGCACTGAGGTAGGTTCTTATGGCGGTGTATGCTTCACTTCTCTTCAACCTTTCGCCTGAACACTCAGGGAAGTTGATTTGGATGTAAGGGTACATCAACCCTGTGAATCTTTTTGTGTATTTTTTGGCGTAGACTCGAAGATGGTGCGGGAAGAATTGCTCGTACATGGCATACACGAACATGATGCTAGCCATGAGTGAACCTAGTTGAGACCATAGTTCACCCATCCCTGTCATGTTTTTTTTTGTTCAAGAGATTCTGGTGTTGTTCTGTTTTCTGTGTTTTCGGTGTTGTGGTTAATGAATGTGCATGGAATTAATGTGATATTTATAGAGTCAGATATAACAAAAGAAATTTTTTTTTTTTTTTGCACTTAAACCATGATGTGAATTTTTTAATGGGTGATGTGTTACTTAAAATAAATAGATTTTTATAATTATATGAAAAAAATTACAACAATAGTGGATGTGAACATTTTCTATGAATTTGTTGTGATGTGACACATATTAGGACTCTTTCAAATTTGTTTTCACCCACTTTAGATATTTTTACATCTTGAGAAGTAGACAATTAATATATTAATTGTTGGATGATCTTTTTTAATTTGTGAGTGTAAAATACTACTTCACTTTTATCACCAAAATTCTTATTTTTTTTTTTACAGAAAAACTATTAGATATCATACAATTTTAAAAATTAAAATAATTAAAACAAATATTATTTTATAAACTAAAAATTATTAGTATTAAAAATAATATTTATTGTAAATAAAACTAATAATTAATTTGAAAATTAAATTTTAAGTTAATTTCTAACTATGTTTAAACTATCTATTATTAATTATTTTGAATTAGTTTTCAATTTTAAACTAAAGATTAATTTAAACACTAATTTAAACACTGATTTTTAATAGTTAAAATCTTAATAACTAAAATTAAAATCAATTTAGACTTAAATTCACAAAATAATAATAATTATTTATTTATAATAAAAATTATTTTAAATATCCATTTTTTTATAAAATAATATCTAACTTAATTAATATAGTTTGATTTTTTCTCAAAAACTAATTATTATTTAATAATTTTATTTATACTGGTTTTATTAAAATGTTAAATTTCTAACACAAATATTGTAAAGTTAATAATTTCATTTGTCGGTCATTTTTAAAAAAAAAAAAAAAAACATACTTTTTATCCAATATTAAGATATTATTGGACACAATTATGGTTGTTAAGTTTGTGAACTGTCTAAAAGGTGAGTTCTGCCAGCTGTAACATCATAGGAATAAAGGTCCACATGCTCTGAGTAAGAGGTTAACAACAACTGTATGAGATATTGATTGAGCACGTTAAAAATAAGGAAAACATGGGTTAATGAATTTTTATTTTTTTTTACAAATTTTGATAAATTATCTATTTAGGTAAAAAAAATTAATAAAATTAATCTATTTTAATTTTATTTATAAATATTTTTTTAAGCCTGTAAAAAAAATTGTCAAAAAAAATAATTTTTCTAAAAATAATGTAATTGAACACAGTTTAAGCTGGCACGGCAGTTCAATTTCTTGGGAGTTTCTATTTTTTGTCATTTTGTAGAGTTGATTTGACTGATGATGTTTGTGTATTCAGTAGCTGCCATTTTTGACCTTCCAAGATGCTTTTTAAGGGACTTAGAATTTTTTTACTTTGTATATAAATTTTTAAAATCACAATACATTTTAGCAAATAAATAATTAAGGATCAATTCATGGTTTTATGATTATATCATGTTTCCAAAGTATAGAAATCACTACTAATTAACATTAATCATATATTAAGTTTTCTTCTTTTAAAAATTAATCATATATTTGACTTTTATTCATCAGTTTAATATTTTTATCACATGTTTGCTTTTTCTTTTCATTTCTGATACAGCATCATCCCCATTTTTTTTATGATAAAGTACAACTTGTAAGTTGATATATTTTATTTTTTTTCTGATGAACAAGTACTAGTGTTTGTATTATTTATATATATTTTAATAGAATACTTACTTGACAGAAGAAGAAAAAAGTGCAAAATACAAAAGAATATTTCTTATTCAACTTTGAACTATCTTTTATTTTGAAAGTGTTGATTTTATATTAAGTTGACTAAGAAGACTATAAGGTAAATAAAGTCTATTATTTTCATCGTAATGCATGGGGCAACAAAAAAAAAGGGTTACCAAGAACTAATATATTTTTTTAATGGTGAACTATTGTTTACTTTAGAAAAAAAAGAGCTTTCCATGTTTATATTTCTCTTTAATTTAACTATGGTTGTATTAAAAAGTTATAGAAATAAACGGTAAAAATAATAACAAGTATTTTCAAAATAAAAATGGAAAAAAAACTAAATTCTATTAGTTAAATATAATTATAAATGGATAAAACAAGGTAATGAAATTTTCTCATTTTTTTAAATGTGTAACAAATATACATTTTAAATAATTAAATTACTTTCTTACAATTCAATATAGCTTAATTTAGTACCTATAGAAAACTGACAATTTCTACGTAATTCAATATACATTGATTTGTCTTTTTTTTTTTCATTTAATCCATTTTTTCAATCAAATACTAATCTAATATTTGATTCTATTTACAATTCCCTTTACTATATAAAGTTCATAATAGAATAATAGTATTAAAATCACTAAAGCCTCATAAATAATTAATTAAAATCAGATATAAATAATTGATAAAGATTTTGTTCAATAAAAATAATCATACAATATGTAAATAAAATATTCACATTTAAATACTAGTATATAGTACTTTTATATCAATAAAAAAATCAAGTTAAGATATATGTAAAATTGTAAAGATATTAACACTTACATATTTTATATATAAAATATTTATTTTTAAAAACTAACCACTTTTTATTGTGGCCAATATTTTTCCTCTAATAAAACTAAATTATATTATTTATTCCCCTTAAAGATAAAAATTATTAATTCAGGCTTTTAATTTTTTATTCCTTACTCATAATAATTTTTTAAAATTTATTTTATTTTAAATTCATTAGAATACAATTTTATTATATGCACTATTATATTAAAATTCTATAAAGCATGTGTGTAAGTAGTTCAACAGATTTTCAATTATTTGATGGGAAAAAATACTTTTGGGTCTTTTAAGTCAAAATTTTCTACAATGTTTTGTTCTCATTCTTTTTGAAAATATAAGAAGAAGAAGAAGACTTCTGTCTAGAAATTTATAAGAAAAGTAAAAACTTAATAATGCCATTATTTCTACACAAAACACCCAAAGATTTCATTATCTTAATATTTTATATTATATTATATTATTTATATACATATATATATATATATATATATATATATATATATTCAATAATATTATTGTTAACATTGCATTGATAAAAACAAAAATAGTTACCACTGAAAGATAGTTTGATGAAGTTTTTGTTAGAGTTCAATTACTTGATGGAAAATAAAATGGCTTTTGGGTCTTTTAAGTCAATAATTCCTACTATGTTTTTCTTCTTGTAATTTTTTAAAATATAAAAAGAAGACGAAGACGAAGACGAAGAAGACTTCTGTTTAGAAATTGAAGAAAAAAAAACTTAAATGCCATTATTTCTACACTAGACGCTCAAAGATTCAATTATCTTATTTATATATATATATATATATATATATATATATATATATATATATATATATATATATATATATATATATATATATATATATATATATATATATATATCAATTCAATAATAATATTATTGTTAACACTGTTTTGAATCATTTACAATGTGAAAAAATGAAAATTACTGAAATAAATTAATATTTGAAATAAGTTATTATTTTAACATATGGGAATAATATATATTTTATTAATTCTTATTTTGTAAGAGCATTGATTTTTATTTAAGGTAATTTTTCGTAAATAAAAGTTTGAAACTTTTTAAAATAGAAATTACATGTTTATTTTTTATTTTATTCTAAAATTTATGTCCCTAAACTTCTGTTATGTAAACTGTCTCCAATTCAATGGAAGATTATAATTAGTATAGTGTTGTAGTATATTCTTTGTATTGGAATAATATAAATATTTGTGAATTGATTGGTTTCGGTTCTCACAAATAAGTCATTCTTTTATAAAAGTTTGAATTCTTCTTCTTCTTTATGAGTGAGTTTTAAGAATAGATGTTTTTTTATATAAGGATTGGTTGTTGTTGAAAACCTAGATTGTTTAGGATTTTTGGAAGCATTAAGGAAAATTTAGGTACCCTTCAATTTAGATGAGGAAAATTAGTAATTATTATATTGTAGTTCTTTCCGAGAAATTAATCATAATACTATTAACCTGCACAATACAAACGGATAATGTGATTTCACCTGAGCTGAATTATCTATCTCAACTTATATACCAAGAAACTTGCGACTAAAATTTCACTTGAGTGAGAAATATAGAACCATAAACTAGAAATAAAAAGTTATTCAATCACATACTTTACCATATCATCTTTTGTTCAATATGAAACTAAACTAATTAAGAATACATGATAAACAAATATATCAAACAGTTACAATTAAGTAATGGTAGTAAACTAGAAACTATGCAGCACTTGGTATTTTTCAGGTATCAATAACATGCAATAACCAATATACAACTTTTATTGCAACATATTATCAAACAGAATCAAATCATTTGATTCCAGAACCAACTTCAATTCTTACAACAGAGGTGTAAGCACTTCCTACTCAGATTTGTGTTCACCAGCACCTCCCCATGCATAAGGACAAAATGTTATCACATACTCTGAGGATGCACAACTCACCAATGGGGTAGGTGAGTCAAAAGCATAGCTAAAATAGTTAGGACAAGCATCCTTAAATATCTTTGAGTACACACTAGGCTTGCACTTCCCTGGAGTCCCATAGGCATTCCTACAACAAAACCTGTCATCATCAAAGGCCAAACAAGCACTTTTGCATCCCACAACTTCTCCCTTGGAATTCAGCACCTCAAGTTCAGGAGGGCACAGGGCTCTGAGATCCTTCAAGCACCCTTGAATGAGGCATTTGGGGTTTGTGATCTTGGGAGTGACAGACACAGGGATGTTGTAGCCATCAACTAGGCTAACATCATAGAAATTTGGTTTTCCTCCTTGAAATGAAACTTCAACCAGTGTTGCTGGGGGAGTGCCTATGAGTCCATTGCATGCTAGTCTTCCATCACAGTCCCCAGTTTCACAAGCTGGTTTCCAATTTGAACCAAAATCGCAACCTGTTCTTGCCCAGATTCTACCATTCCATGTCCATGGTGCTATCACACGTTCAGTTTGACCTGGAGCAAGGTAGAATCCTCCATCTGCTATCACTGGTTGGCCACTGTTTGGTGCTGTTGCTGGCCATATTGGAAAGGGACATTTGTTGTGCACATGGAGTGCAACTTGATGTGCCTCTGCATTTCCTGCATATACACTTTTCATCCTTAGCAATTGAGTTTGATTTCTTTACATCATCAACCATTCAGAAAAATCAGATGGATATCTTTTGAACTAATCAATCAGATTGTGATAATATAACCCAATTTATATACATGGTGAAAGAACAATCAATCAGAGTTCATACGAGTTCCAAAAACTAAATATGTAAGAACATTAGAAGCAACCCAATTCAACTGTTAACCTATAAACTATATTAACATGAAAAATAAGATGAATGTGGAATTACCACAGTAAATGGAAGAGCAGATCAGGAAGAAAAACAAAGCCACATTAAACTTTGGCAACTGCATTATTCTGAATCTTGGTAAATGAATGCTATGAACACCTAACACACTTTTGTATATATAATATGTATGAGAAAAGAAGTTTGTTCTTCAATTGTACTCTAAGATTTGATGTGGATAATCTTAACATAAAAGGAAGAAAAACGATGATGTTGACCCTTAAGCGTTCATTGTCTTTGCTTCAAGGAGAACAAAAAAGGAGTTAACAAGTGGACAAGAGTAATGAAAATGTTGCTTATTGATGAATGTTTGTTAAGTTAACTGCTACTATAGACCTATGTATAGATTATGCTTAAGTTTTATATTTACTTTTTTTTTTAATGAGGCATTAAATATGTAATGATTATGTCAAAATGACCATCTTCTTGTAAGAAAATAACAAATTTAATATACTTTAGTTTGAAATTTTAGGTATTTTCAAACTGTCATTTTTCATTATTGTAGTATTAGCTACAGTTAGTTTAACATCAAAGGTAAAAAGATATTAATTAATACAATCAAAGTAATGAAAAAAATCTTAAATTAAGAATTTTATAGACACTTACTCTAATTAAAAGAATATAAAACTATATAACACAATTAACTTAAATATATTTTAAGTCCTGCAGTTTACAAATATTATTATCATGGATCAATTTGTTGTTTGTTCCCCTATCATCAACGAATTTAGAGTGAAAAATATAAAGAGTACATTAAGTAAAAACATCATTACAAAAAAAAAGAATTAATACAAAAAAAAATCCTAATTAAGTAAAAACATACATTAAAACTATAAAGAGTACAATATCCTTTCATAATCCAAATTATATTTCAAAAGTTAAGAAAGTAAAAATTTATTTAAAAAAATTGACAAATTTCGAAACCTCATTAAGAAAACTAGGGTAAACACAGACGCTATCACGCATGTATGTACGCATTTTTTGAATTATATTTATAATTGATGATATTGTAATGTTATAATGAACAAAATAAAAGTATTTTTATAAAAATTAAAGTGAAATGTATGGAGAAAATATGAGAAAGATGAATAGTAGGAGAAAAAAGAATAAGGAGATAAGTAAATAGTTTTATAAAAACTTGGAAAATTAACCGTTAATTTTTAAAAATTTAATAAATAATTAAATTGTAAATGGTAAAGTTGGAATTATGAGATATGGACACAGAAGAGAGAATCCCCTTTATATATAGTTATACATTATCAAAATTTGAAATCTGATAAATATTGTTAACGGATTTCAAAAAATATATACTAGATTGCAAAATCTAATAAATATATATAGTTTTATTTTTAAATAATATATGAAGAAATATATATAAATATATATATATATATATATATATATATATATATATATATATATATATTTCCTGTATGTATATTTTGAAATGCGTCAAGTATATTTATTAGATTTTGAGATCTGACAGGATTTTGAAATTTTGTGAGACGGAATTAGTCAAAAAGCCAAGGATTTAAGACTTTTTGAAAAAAAATTGGGAGCGGAGAAAACAAGTTGGAGGTGCATAGAGAAAAGCCCGAACAAATAAGTAAAGAAAAGGCCCAAATTATACTGGCCCATTCCGCAGCTCTCTTTCAATTTTAGGGTTTTTCTTTCTCGATGCTTCACCGTTCATCAAATGTCCTTACTTATAATTACGCAAAGCAAGTATTTCGTTCACAGTGTCTCACTTTTGTGTCTCTCTTCCTTCTACTAGGGTTTTAGGTCGATCAGAGGATTGAATCGTTCTCTTTTAATTAGGTTTGTTCTTTGTCACCAATTTTTGGATTATTGTTTTCCCTTATCACTATTTTCTTCTCAATGAGTCATGTGATGAGAATAAAAAACTGCAACAATATGATTGGATTAATTCCATGATTCCTTGTATTTAAGTCTCTGATGATTGATTCTCTCCTTCTCTGCCTCCAGTGTTTGAAATCGTTTTCTTTTTCTGTTTTTGTTTTTTAATTTTGCATTTCCCCTTATGTTTATTCGATAAGATCAGTACGCAAAGAGATATGATGATTTTTACATTGGTCCGTGTTTCTGAATCACCGTGACCGACAAATCTTACCAATTTCTGATCTCCAATAATAGCGATAACTTTAATTTTAGTTGTATTCGTTTCTGTAATTGTTTTCATGCCTGTATTGTGTTCTGTTTTAGGTCAGTGATATTCTGCTTTATATGCAGTATAAGCTATTCTGATTTATTATGCTAGTTGATATTTATTTGTAGATGAGAGCCAATTATATGTTATTTTCTTCACTGTTTTAATTGTTAATCACGTAGTTTGAACTGAAGTAAAACCTTTTTATATTGAAGTTTTTGTTCTGTATATTTTATTCTGCTGTGATGATTTTCGAATAAAATTCACATGTCAGACTTCAGAGATTTTAAAATCGATGAGAATGACAATTCTTCCCCTGAGCGGATTATGTGACATTGTTTGCATTATATGCATATCTTTGTGTGTTGGATAATCATTAGTTATTATTGTAGTTTTCATGATTGAGTTGTTCTCTACAATTTAATTTTAGTTGGCGGGAGATTTCTGCTCTGGAGTCTCATACTATTTTGAGGGCAAACAAATTGTGTTTGCATGTTCTCAAGTAACCGTCATAAAACAATTCTCCGGCGTGACGGAGCCACCTTTAGGGGTGGCATCTCCGCTAGAGCGGTCTCATATTCCATTGCCTTGTGGAGTGGCGTCGCTGCTTTTACCATTTGGGACTGGCCATGAGACAAACATTCCTTCACTTTTGTTGTGCTTTAGTGTTCGTTTATTTTTCTTTATGTATTTATTTTCATTGATTATATTTCAATTATTGAAATTGCTGATGATGATTTAATCCAATTTTATGAGGTGCTGCGGATCCAAGACCCTGTTTTCAGGGAGAACCTACTTGGTGAAGCCTCATTCATATGATATCCTAGGATTTTACTGAGGCATTTTACTTTGAGAATATTTCTATATTTGAATGATCTATTTAATTTTCTTTCTTGTTTCTTATAATTTATTGTAAAACTTGACTATTTTAACCAATGATTTTCCAATCCAACTTGCTAGAGGTTGTATATCCAATATCCTGTTCGGGGAGAACCTACTTGGTGTTACCACATTTCGTATGACAACAATTTTCTGTTAGTTGTGTATATTGAGTTTTAACTATACCCTGGGTTTATTTAGTTGATTCTGGGTCTGAAAAGCTCATAGATTGAGTGTTGTCATCAGCTTCATCTCTTGTAACTTACGAGATAGGAGTTAAATAACAGCACTACATTTTTTGGCCCATATTTTATATAGTGTAGTCACTTGCAGTTTTTCTTATGTGTTGTTTTTACAGACCAAATTGGATATATCAAGTTTTAAACATTCGTGACACCATCTCATTTTCCAGTTTTTGAATTTTTTTTTTCTATTTTTTTTTTATTTTGAATTTATACAATTTTTTTTATACAATTTATATAATTTATACAATCATCATAGTTCTACCTATGATGATTTTTACATTGGTCCGTGTTTCTGAATCACTGTGGCCGACAAACCTTACCAATTTCTGATCTCCAATCATAGGTAGAACTATATTTTGTTGGATTCTTTTCTTCAATTGTTTTATTGCGTGTATTGTGATTTATTTTGGCACGGTGATTTTCTGGTTTATATGCAGTATAATTCCGATTTATTATGAGAGCCATTTCAAAAGCAATTCCTCACCCCTTATGGAGCGATAAAAACAACTATTTCACGAACACGAACGGAGGAATGGAGAATTTGGAAAAAACTGCCTTTAATATCAAATTTATTTTGGACCGAATGGACAGTTGTGTTAAGGGAGGGGAGACCGAAATAAACGCGGTAATGAGAAAATGAAAGCAATACTACATACATATTAAATATAAAATATGCTTCCAATATTATAACATTAAAAATGAAATTTCAGAAATTCTTAAAGGTGACTTTCCTAAAGTATCTTTAATTAGGAAAATAAAAAAAATTCAATGTGAGGATTGTATATTTTGTCAAATAAAAACCTCATATATGACATTCATTCAATCATTGCTAATCATCTACCCCATTTCTGCCGCAATCTAAGTGCATAAAATAGCATGCCTCATTTTTTTTAAACAATTCCCTATCGTGAAATTTGCATATTTTTGTTATTCATAACATAAAGAACAAAATCTTTTTTTAATCCCTAGAACATAATCATTATTGATTTAATCAAATACATTTTTTTATTAATGGTAATGGATTCGCACACAGTCTATTTTCATTTTTTTTTTATTCAGAGTTTAGTATGTTCCCGTTTAATGATCGTGCTTCAAACTTAATGCCAATCCCTAAATGTGGCCCCGTCACGTCGGAAAATTGTTTTATTACGGTAACTTGAGAATATGCAAACACAATTTGTTCGCCCTCAAATGTAAATTCAAAATCATAAACCAAAAACCTAAATACAGGGAATTAATCTAATCATACTCAAAGAACAAACCTAATTCGAAAGGAATAGTATAGAGTGCATCTGTAAGTATACTATCCTTCCTTGGCATGTAAGCCATTTTGGCTGCTTTGGAGTTTGTAATCAAGAAGATAAAATCTGAATTTTGCCACTACTTCTGTTAAGGGCATATAATACTCGCACATAACTTTATTGCTTTTGCACGACAGATGATATTTTTTTGCAATTGGGTGCTTGTTTTGAGTCCCCCTCGTACCCATTCCAGAAGCATCAATTTCTAATTTAAAGAGAAGTGAAAATTTTGGTAAAGCCAAAAGAGGACCTTGTGTTAAGGCTGTTTTCAGAGTAGAAAAAAGGTTTATATTGTTTAAGACTTTTACGTAAGGGCCAAGCCAAGACAACTTGAATCTTGCCCTCGTCCGTATTCCTGATGTCGAGACTGTCCCAAATATTCCATTTGCTATTTGCCAAATATAACAGTTGTAGTACATATTTCAAATGTTTTAAATGGGTGCACAATGTGGGACTATAAACCAAGATTTCATCTAAAAAATCTAAAAAAACCAAAATTTCATGTTATTTATGAGAGCTTAAAATGTTGTTGGTGCGTTGGTTAGCCCAAATGACATCACCTTCTATTCATATAAGCCTTTATGTGTTCTAAAAGCAATGCTTTTCATTGTATTTAAAGCGCTGTAATCAGTACAAACTCTTCGTGCGCTGTAATCAGCAAGGGTTGTTTGACACAATTATTCTTGATTGCAACATATCATGTAATATCAATTTGTTGTTTTTGGCTAAATGGGTAGCAATATGGTCTTTAACAGGATTTGACCCCTATAACAGAGGAATGGCATGTGTATGAGATCAAAGGCATTTCGGCAATTCATTTCAACAATGGCCTTCGTGTGAAACATTATCTGCAAGTAGAGCTTTATCTGATAAGTTATTATAGTCCAAAATATGAACTCCTATTGTGACTAACCATGAAGCTCCCAAAACCAATTATGCACCTGATATCGGGAGCAAGTATGTTGGCAGCTGAATTGTGTGATTTTGAATGTTAACCAAGGAACTTCCATTTCGATTCAACTGGTAGCTTGACACAAGCAGCAATGCTTGACTGTAGAATGTTATCTAAAATCCCATTATCCAAGAGAATGTAAACTGGTAATCCATTAATAACACTCAGAGCTCTTTCATCACTTGGAAGATCAACTGACGTATCTTCTTCGTCTGGATGTAACCAGAAGTAATATTTGGACAAAAATTAGTTGCCAAGTACTTTTTCATCACAAGTGAAAGAGAGTCCTTTTCTCTTCACCGTAGACTGGTTGTATTGAGGAGGTGGGGTTGGTTTGTTTAACAAAGGAGGTAATGATGTAGTCTTAATTGAGTGTAATGTGGTAGTCAGTGGCTGATTCTGCGTGTTAGATCCATAAATTTATGTTTGGCAGCATGCTTTTCTTCTATCAGTTTGGCCAACGACACAAGTCTCATCAAGGTTTTTGGATCTTAGACCAGTACCTCTTACAGCCTCTATTATCCCTTAAAAACGTTTGGTTAGGGTCGTGAACTTAACATAATTCTCTTGCAGTGATCTTTCTTGTGAAAATTTGTATGATGAAAGGTTGAATTAAACTTCCAACACGCATGAACAGAGGCAAATAATTGTTTTGACATACTGTTAAAATTTACGACACGCATAAACTCTATCTCATTATATTTTATGGTCTAAAAAAGCAATTCAACTAACACAGTATGTGAACGAGAAACACATGATTTAGTTTATTATGTTTCATTCAGTCAACTCGTAAATCTTACATCATTTTTGACCTGCAACATAATAAATCTAACATGAAAACAAACTTTTGAATGGAATAAACGATTACAAAAATTAACGTTTCAAAACGGTTACATATTTTGGTTCAATTAATTAAATTATTAATTTTAGTTTTGAGCCTTTGTTTTGATTTTTGTTTTATGCTAAAATTATAACATCTCTATAATATATAGATAATTTTATAACGAAATGTATACAAATCTAATCGTAACAAACTAACATAACGCGAAGAAAATAATAGAATCAGCTACTTAAACCAAGCAAAAATAGAATTAGCACTAATTGATTTTTCCTATATTATATTTACAAAATAATATTATTCCAATTATAAAGTTTATAAAAAACTTGAACGCGATTTGAGTAAATCTCACTAATCCCATTACATGTTCATCTTTTGAAAGAAATAGCTAAAGCTCGACCTCTACAAAAATACCAAACTACTCTTCGTTTCACGATTATATTCATAGCACCAAACTCCTACCCGAAATTTTATAAATTAAAGTATTGAAAATTAATATATATTATTATAATTCGAAACAACAAAGAAATAACCCACCATACAGTCAGAAATTCTGATCCCTAAATTTTACACTTAACTTTTTGCCATTCATTACAAAGATGAGGCTCCTCCAATGTTCAAAATGAATTTACATATACAAAAACATATTTTCCGTCCTAACCCTTTCTCACTCTATTTCATCTTCTACGAAATTCCATGCCAGTCACCCGAAAAGAAAATTCTACCAAGCAATACACAAAATATGAGCAAAATAAACTAAAGGAATGTTTTTCTCATGGCCAGTCCCAAATGGTAAAGGCAGCGACGCCGCTCCACAAGGCAATGGAATATGAGAACACTCTAGCGGAGATGCCACCTCTAAGGGCGGCTCCGTCACGCCGGAGAATCGTTTTATGACGGTTACTTGAGAACATGCAAACACAATTTGTTTGCCCTCAAAATAGTATGAGACTCCAGAGTAGAAATCTCCCGCCAATGAAAATTATTTTACGCAACACAACCCAATCATTAGAAGTAGAATAATAACTACTGATTATACAAGAAACAGTGAAATTCATATGATGCAAACAATATCAAGTAATCCGCTCAGCAGAAGAATTGTCATTCTCATCAATTTTAAAATCTCTGAAGTCTGACATGTGAATTTTATTCTTAAATCGTCATAGCAGGACAAGATATACAGAAAACAGTAACTAAAACAAATAAAAACACTTCGAAAAATAACAAATTATTGGCTCTCATCTACAAATAAATATCCGCTCACATGATAAATCAGAATAGCGTATACTGCATATAAAGCAGAATATCACTGAGCCAAAATAGAACACAATACATGCATGAAAAAAATTTCAGAAACAAATACAGCTAAAATAAAAGTTACAACTACAATTGGAGATCAGAAATTGGTAAGATTTGTCGGTCACGGTGATTCAGAAACACGGACCAATGTTAAAATCATCATATCTCTTTGCTTATTGATCTTATCGAATAAACATAAAAAGGAGAATTGTAAATTCAAAATCAAAAAAACTGAAAACAAAAATCAAGCACCAGAAAAAGAGATGAAGAGAATCAATCATCAGAGACTTAAATACAAGGAATCATGGAACGAATCCAATCATATTGTTGCAGTTTTTTTTTCTCATCCCGTGATTTAAAAGGAAAAAAAAAAAGCAAAAAGTTGAAAAACAACAATTGTCCTAAAACCCTAAAATTAGAGATGAAGAATAAACCTAGTAAAATAGGTCGGTTAGATCATCAGAGAGACCTGTAACCTTAGCAGATGGAAGAGGCACGGTTGTGAGAGACTGAGAGTGAAACACTTGCTTTGCGTATTTATAAGCAAGGACATTTGAACGGTGAAGCATCTAGAAAGAGAAACCCTAAAATTGAAAGATAGATGCGGAATGGGCCGGGTCCTCATAATTTGGGCCTTTTCTTTCTGTCTTTAAGTGTTTTGAGAAAATTGTAGATGTCAGTGCACAAAAATAAAATGAGTAACTAGTACTTACTCATTTTCACTTTTGTGAAATATTTTTTATTTTCATATTTTTTTAATTCTAGAATCACTGATATTTTTTTCCTTATCATTCACTTTAGGTAAATAAATAATATTGCTTTAGGAATGATATTCAGGTGTTAATATGGCAGCATAAACACTAATAATTGATATTTTAAACATTTTTAAAAATTCTCACGTAATAAATGACAAAATAATTTTATTTTTCATGAACAAAAGTTAAAGAAAACTTTTACAAATACTAATATATAAATTATGTAATTTTATGTAATTAAAGAGTGTTAAGTGTATGCGCGTCATTTTTCAACCCGACTTTAAAGACGTGTATTTGACATTGTTGTCAAACATTAAATATATATTAAACCTTTTTATTGTCCATATGCAAAATGACCAAACACGTAATAAAATGAATTTAATGCGTTAATTATAAAATAAAATTGTTTTAAGTGAAAAAATCAATTACTTAGTTTATAAAATTGTAATGGTTGTTTGTGTCTCCAAAATTAAAGAAAAAGGTAAAGATTGATTAACTTATATTAAACAGGCATCCAACATGAAAAGAAGACGTGAATAATAAGAAAATAACTTCGTTATAATATTTTAATTAAAAAATAGCTTAAAAAAATAAATATGAATTAAAATATTAGAATTGGCATTAAACACTAATTTTTATCATATTCTTAATTTATTATTAATAGTAACAAATATTTTATTAATAGTCCACCTATCATGATTGGAAAGCTTATACTAATACCTTGCACTATTATACTATTACCTTATTAGTATAGTCTTAGTCATCTTATCATCAATAATTTTATAAATATTTTCTATCTTTATATTATTATCATTTAAATTTTAGTATATAGTGATAGCAAATATGAATATGATGATAATTTTTTGAAATCAATGTAATGAGATGGATATTACTTTGATTATTATAAGTTAATGCATGTTCAAAATTATTATGTTCTAATTTATTTAAGAAACTTTTAAAAAAAAATTTCAATACAAACTTATTAAGATATCTACAATTTTTAAGAATGATTTCTTTTTTAAGATCAATTTCACCGTGTCTAAAACCTTGCCTAGAAGCAACTTTATAATCATTTCCATGAATTGTTCCTTTGTTATTAAAATGCAATATAAAAAAAAATTGAAAATAAACATAGGTTGATTATACTTACCCATCTATTACGCATATTTCATATTTTGTTGGCAATGTCACAAGTATATGTATGTCTTACATGTCTTAAACACCATTTTCTTGTCATTATAATTCATTGTAAAATATAAAACAATCTTTCATAAATTGTAATATAAAAATATGCACCAAAACCAAATATATTAAAATACAACTACCAAACCCAATGTTTACATAATTTTCCTCAATAAGAAAAAAATATTTTCATTGTCTAAAACTATCACCGTGATAATTTATTATTTTATTCTCTTTACATGTTATATTTTGTAAAATAAACTATTTCATGTTATGATATTTTCTTATTGTAAGTTGCGACCATCTTTGTCGCAATAAAACCAACTTTGAATTATAATTTTCTATTCAAGTTTTAATTAATGTGTTATTAAAAGAAGTCAACGTTGTTTAGGAGCACAAATTCAAGAGCTGTTAAAGGATTGGCAGGGCCTAAATCAAAGTTAAAAAATGAGATTTTTTATTTTTTTTTATGTAAAATTATTTATTAAATCATCATAATTAATTTTATTTGACATATTTTTTTAACAAACAATAAGGACTACTCCATTTAATCTTTCTTCTTAAATGTTTTTATTATCTTTAACTTTGATAAACTCCTCTCGGCCAAAGAAATTGATATTGGAATTGTTGTTAATATCATTTTATAAATTATATATGCATTTTAAAAATAATATGTCTTTTATATAATTAAGAATTTAAGCCCCAATTCAGTTTTGTGTTTAGGGCCTAACCTCTCGTGGGCCTAAGGCCAGCCCACTAAGGGACCCCCTATACCCCTTTCAGCTCATTTTGTGCCTTGTCTCCTTTACAAAAGCAGGTTCCCCTCCCTCAAACACTTTGTTCTTCAGCAAGGTTCCCTGCTAGGGCACTCCATCCTCACACCTCCGAGTTAGCAAAACTCTCTCTTTTTCCAGGTAAGTTGAGCTTTAGAGCTCTTCGTCCGTTCCTTCTCCTTTTTGCATTGTTTAAAACACGTGGGTCAAGTTGGGGTTAAGTCTCTTAACTTCGTTTTGTCCTCTTTTTCCACGTTTCAGCTCATTGCCATAGTTCCTGGAGCTGTGGTACTGCATAGTTAGGGTCTGGTTGCTTTTGGTGCTTGAAACAGAGGTAAGGGGAGCTAGGTCTTTAAGTTTAAAGTTATTGTGGCATGCTTATGTTCTGTTCCATGTTGTGGGTGCTTGAATGGTGTTGGAATCGTGTAAAAATGGTTGGCGTATATTATGGATGTTGCTCTATGTCGTTTTTCTGCCTTGCATGTATGGAACTGTGGGGGAGAACTGATATTCTCGCCCAGGCGAGCTCGTCTCGCCTAGGCGAGAATATCAGCAGCTCACTCAGGGTTCTGCCTCGAGCACTCGCCCAGGCGAGGGGCTGCGTTTTGAGCGACAAGACAGCTCGCCCAGGCGAGACAGCCTCGCCTAAGCGAGGGATCGTGAAACTCTCCAATGACCCACTGTTGTAGGCTCGCCTAAGCGAGAGCCCGTCGCCTGAGCGAGACAACTTCTCTCGTCTGGGCGACAACTCCTAGCTTGAGCGAGGCTGCTGCAGCGGGTGGTTTCAATTCTGTTTTTCTCTTTGTTTGATGGGTGAATTGTGTGCTTTATTTATTTACCCCTTTCCTTCAAAACCTAAAGCATGTGAATATATGTGGTTGCTTGAATCTTCTTAACTAAAAGTTGGTATGTTGGCATGAATAACACATGGATTTTGGTTGGTTGAGAACTGAATGTTTTGAGATAAAGATGGTGGATATGGTATGAAACATGAATTTGGTATGTGATAGGCGTAATTCCATGAGTCTCGTGGGGAGATCTCATGGTGGTGTGTAGTGTATATATTAAGATATGGATTCAAGTAAGGATCGCATCCCGAAGCTCTAAAGGGTCAGTGAGTCTCAAGTAGAGCAAACTGACCCAAGTGGTGAGAGTAGCGGGAGGCTCTAGTCTCTGGCAGGATAATGGCCTTAGACGCTTAAAGGCTAACCTCGTGTGTGGTAGGGTGAAACCCATTGGCAATGGCTCTGCAGAGCAGTAGAGGCCACCACGAGTGCAAGCGTCCAGTGAATCCGATCTTAGTATGTGTATCTGGATAATTGAGTCATAGTGTCTTGTTTGTTTGCCATAACATGACTTTTGTGTCTCTGTGTTGTATGCCTGGGAATGTTCATGTACTTGTTCTTTTATACCATGATAAGTTTTAAATTACACTAGCTTACCCTTGAAATTTTTGTGTATGTTCCTGTTCTGCTTTCTCTTTTGTGATGATCACCATGTGGTGGGAGCAGATGGGAATGCTTCTGGAGGTAGGCCTGATGGTGGTAGCAGTGTAGCTTAATGGGCCCGTTGATGTGGCCTTCGAAAGAAATTCTATGGCCCTAGTGCCTTGTAATTCCATGCTCATATAGCATTTCTTTTGCAAAACTGTTAAGCTTTATAATTGGTTTTGTTATGGCATGGTTATATGCCTAGGTTTCCTTTTAAGCACTCCTATGGATGACTGTTAAAGTACTTTTCTTAACTCTGGTTTCTTCGGTCAGCTTTGCTCCTTAATATTATAACTATGCGATGTTTTGTTTAGTAGATTAATCTATTTAAATGGGATGTCACAAAGAATGTCAATTAATTTATCATTTTTCAAACCTAAAATTTTGTTTAAGTTATTTAATTATGAAAATAAATTAAATGCATAAATATACAATAAAGGTAAGTATTTTTTTTCCTAAACTTAAATAACTTTGAAGAGAGTCCTTCTTTATGATTTTTGTTACAGAAAAGGTAAGTTTTTTTTTTTCCAAAACTTGAATTACTTTTTCTAAAGAAACTCAGCTTAGCTCCTTAGTTTTGAATGTAGAGTTTAAATCTGAATCTTATTTTCTTGTCACATTTTTTTGTTTTTTTATTGTCCGCAAAAAGACTAAACTAATATAATTAATAGCTATGTAGAAAAAATTCAGTTCCTCATCAAGATATATGCAAAAAAAACTCTCAAAATCCCTAAATCAAAAAGTATAAAAAAAAACTGAAAAAAATAAATGTATTTTTAATTCCAATATAAATCCAACAAGTAGAATAAAGGCAACATTCATACAAATAACGAATAGAAAGAAACACTACTGTAAATTCTTATATTACATGAAATTTTTCTTATAAATTTGTTAACAAATTTTGCAAGAAAAGACTTTTTTCTACTATTTTTCTAGGAATTTTAAATGGCAGGTAATTTCTTTGTAGGTAATCATTTCCTACAAAATTTAAAATTTGCAAGTATATTCTACAATATTTGTTGCAAACAGTGTTTTATACAAAATGTTTTGCAAGAAAATTGGTAGCAATTTCTTGAAAAAAAAAATTCACAACAAAATTTGTAAGTATTTCCTACGAAAAGAAATTCAAAACAAAATTGGTAGGAAATACAAATTTTGTTAGTAGTGAAAAAACATATCAACTTGAGATAAGGGTGAAAATATTGGTATACAGTCAACATGAAATTCAAAGAATGTAAATTGACAAAATTCTAAAAACATTTGTTTTATAAAATAGAAGAAGAACAATGATAGGTAAGTAAAATAAAAGTAATTAACCATTATTACTTTTTTTCGTAAAAAAAGTTAATTATTTACTAAAAAAATGTTTTAACTCATTAAATATCATTTCAGTACATGTAGAGATTAATTGAAGGATACTAATAATAATTTAATTAAATTTTATTTTTAAACATAAACTTATAATTAATTTAATAGGTATATTAGTACTAAAAAAATATTTTTTAAAATTTATTTTTCTCAAACATAATTTTAATATTAATTTAATAAAGATATATTATAACTAAAAAGTTGTTTTGAAGCTTTTTTTTACTTAAATTTTATCTTATAATTAATTTAATAAAAAAATATTAATACTAAAAAAATAAAAAAATGCTGAGGGTTTTTCTTTTGAAGTCTGAAACGAATGTTTTATCTACTTTATTCTTGAGTTGGGCGATGCATACAATATATTTACATTTTATTTATAAATAACAATAAATTTAATTAAACAAATGCACTCCTATTTTCAAATGAATTAAAATACACAATATAAACATGAAATCTTAATTTCTTATTTCTTTTATCAAAATTTTGTTCCTCCGCAAACTATATTTCATCTTCTTAATTCTTTAATATTTTAATTTAATATTATCAACAATTTAAAAATCTCAAACCACAATTTAGCTAATTTATTTATACATAGAGAGAGCAACACCATTTCTCTTTCTTCTCATCAGACATTCGGCATGGGAGAAAGACGTAGTTGGACTCAAGTTTCTCCACTTCTCTGTTGACGTCTAAAACTGAACGTATTCAGAAATTGTTTCATTTTGTTTCAGAGAAAAAGAAAAAGAAAAAAAAAACATGAATCAAGTCAAATTTCCAAGTTACAAAAAACAAGTTCTCTTACCGATAAAGTTTAACGTGACATGTTAATTTATTTTAGAGTTAAATATATTTTTGTTAAATTTTGAAATCAGTTAATTTTAAAATTTAAAATTAATTTAGTCTTTCACATTTTGAATACGTGGATTTAGTCATTTGTTTTATTAAATTTTGTTAGGTTTAATTGATGTTTTGTACGCATTTCAAGATTATATTTATATTATTTATATTGTTTGATATATTTTTGTTTTAATATTAAGTCAAATGCTATTATAAAATATGATTGAGATGTTATTTGATTAGAAGAACTAAATTCACGTATTTGAAAACATCAAGAACTAAATTGATTTAAAATAGACTAATTTCAAAATTTTCTAAAAGCTAAGAAAAAAAGATATTTAACACTTTATTTTAATCGAAGCATCATTTTATTAAAAAAATATATAATTAAATTAAATGTTTAGAATATAAAATAAAACCGCATTATATTAAAATAAATGAATTAATAACGTAGAATTTAACCTTACAAAAACACAGGGACCATGTTTTTTTCCGTGTTGATGCGGTAAACGAAGGTTCGAGAAGGTGGGTTTAAGCACACATTAGAAACAGACAGAGGAAGTAGAAAGCCAAATCAAAACCAGTGGGCGTTCGTTGAATCCTCATTGCTCCGAAAACGACAAACCGAGATTGAATAAACGCCCACATTACATTTTCACAAACTCTCTTTCACTTTCAACTCTTTTTTATTGCATTGCATAAATTTCAACACTCTTTTCAGATTGCCCACTGAAAAAGCCTTTCACCATGGTTTCTCTCCGTTTCGTGTCGCTCTTTCTCTGTTTCCTCTGTTTTGAGATCTCTGTTTCCGCCATTCGGTTGCCTGGTGTGGACCAAGAAGCCAAGGCCACGTAATGATGATCATAATTTTATTTCTGAATGCCGTTCTGCCATTTGTGTATCTCTCTGCCCGTGGATGAGTTTAAAGTTTGACATTTTTTTTGTTTTGGTTTGTGGGTGTTCGTTTTTCAGCCATGGATCGGGGCTTCGGTTGAACAAGGGAGGCTGTTCAGTGAAATTTGATCCCACACGGGTCACTCAGCTCTCGTGGAATCCCAGGTTTGACCTTTTCCTTTGCTAGACAAATGGGTCGATTTTGTTATCTTTTGTTGTTGATTTTTGTGAATTATGTCGTGCAGGGCTTTTCTGTACAAGGGGTTCTTAAAGGAGGAAGAATGCGATCATTTGATATCTCTGGTTAGATTTTGTTTTTGATTTTAGTCCTTATACTTTTAAAACAATGACTGTGGATTTTGGTCTTGGTATTTTTTGTAATTGATGCATTTTGATCTTATTTTGTATAATTGTTGAATTCCGTTCATCTTTGTGAAAAATAAGATTGTAGGATCAAGAATGAAGCTCATCATTTATAACAAATACGAGGATTATGTTTGATTTTATGATCAATATATTAGAAAATCAAGGCTTTAGAAAAGGGTCTGCGACTGTGATCTAGGCTGCAACTTAATGATTTTTTGGGGTTTCTGTGACTGCAATGCTTTGTGGTTGCCGAGGCTGCATTTATCCGCAATTTATCGCAATATTAAGGGTTGTGACGAAATTGTGGCTACAATTTAAAACCTCTGGCATTGGGTTTATGTGAGATTTTTTTATGAGATTATATATCATATTAAGTTTTGTGTCTGAATTTTTGTGATATTAGGCCAAGGACAAGCTGGAGAAGTCTATGGTGGCGGATAATGAGTCTGGTAAAAGTATAATGAGTGAAGTCAGAACGAGTTCTGGAATGTTTCTGAACAAGGCACAGGTATGATGAATCAAAATGGTTTATTTTATGCTTATATGGAAACCTTCAAGGCTTTTTATTTGATTATGATTAACTATGTAGCTTATAGAGAAGTTAAATGTAAGTGTATGCAAAATGTGGATTGAATTATAATTACAATGAAGTGAAGATGTACTGAACCACAAGTTAACATGTGAATAAGGAGATGTTCATATGGTGGAGAATGTTCGCTCTTGCTCTTGCTAAATGCTAGAAATGGAATTTTATCACTTTCACAACCACATGTGACTTCTATGAAGCTTTTTCTTTAGGAAAGGAGGTGGTGAACATGCTCAATGTCTGTTTGCTTGTTTGAGATGATTATAATCTAGGATAGACTTTGATATTATCTTGCATTTAAATGAATAATGTGCATCATGGAGGGCTGCCACTGTCAGTTCTACTGTGCTGTAATCAGAGGTTAATGGTTTACTCTTTCAGGGCATAAGAGTAACAAGTTAATAATTCTGTCTCATGACCAAATAATTCTGCCGCTCCACCAACAATTTTTTATCTCAATTTCATGAGCTGAAATTTATTTTAACAGAGCTTTGTGACAATTGCATTTACGTATTGATTTCCTCTTTTTTCTATATTTGATCTTTTAAGGATGAAACAGTTGCTGATATTGAATGCCGAATTTCTGCATGGACATTCCTTCCTGTAGGTTAGTAAAAAATATCATTCTTTGATCCAGTTCAGTATTTGCTTTTCTTTGCTTTAATTTAAACGTATGTTCATTGCATCAGAGAATGGTGAGTCAATGCAAGTACTGCATTATGAGCATGGTCAGAAGTATGAACCACACTTTGATTACTTCCATGACAAAGCTAATCAAATTATGGGTGGCCATAGGATTGCTACTGTATTGATGTATCTGTCTGATGTTGAGAAGGGTGGGGAAACAATTTTTCCCAATTCTGAGGTAAAGATTTTCTCATGGCTTTGATTCTCTGATGTTTCATTCGGAATCCCTTCCCTCTATAAAAAGAAAAATTGAAATCATGATCAATTCTTTTTCATTTTCAGGGAAAGTTGTCACAGCCAAAAGATGATACCTGGTCAGAATGTGCTCACAAAGGATATGCAGGTATATATATTTGGATGCCTTTACAAACTATTAGCAGATTTTTATGTTGAACTACATCAGAAAAACATTCCTGCAGAGTGTATAATATCATGTGGTGTACGTAATTTCACATTCTCCTTCTTAGTACGATGATGTTGCAGGCACATCTGCAGAGACTAATAGTTTCACACACTAAGAATTCAATGGTTTTCAGTACTGAATGAACTTAACTGTTCTTATGCTTGATATTTCAATGGCTCTAACCCTTTTTTTTTTGGTGTTTTCAGTAAAACCTCGTAAGGGTGATGCCTTGTTGTTCTTCAGTCTTCATCTTGATGCAACTACTGATGCCAATAGCTTGCATGGAAGCTGTCCAGTGATTGAGGGTGAAAAGTGGTCTGCAACCAAGTGGATTCACGTGAGTGACTTTGAAAAACCTGTGAGGTCACTTGAGGAGTATAGTGGAGAATGTGTTGATGAGAATGAGAATTGCACTAGGTGGGCTAAAATAGGTGAATGTGAGAAGAATCCACTTTATATGGTTGGAGGTGAAGGAGTCAGAGGAAAGTGCATGAAGAGTTGCAATGTCTGCTCTTCTTAAAGACTCTGTTACCTTTTCTTCTTTGGACTTAAATGCATGTAGAAACATAATACATTGTGAAATATAATGTATATAACATTCATTTTGTTGTGAACTATAACCATCAACTCTGCCAGTACATTTCATACTGTTTTCTTAGAACACACAGGATTTAGTTTTTAGCTATATTTTAATGGTCAAAGATAAAAACTTGAGACACCATTCTCTGTCTAGAGGATGTTTTGTTTTTATTGCCTGATATCACTTTTCATGCATTTTGGATATAGGTTGTGTTTGAGTACAACTTGATTATCATTTTGAGTTGTTTTAGTGATCAAAGGTGAAATAAGATGATGAAGTTATATTATAAGATATTTTTATAAATTATTATAGGAGTTAATTGAAATACTCTGAAAAGAAGTTTTGATTAAATTACAAACTATTTTTATGTACTCAATGATAATTTTACTGTTTCTGTTTGTTCTCACAGCAATTCCGTAAAAATATTCTTGTTTGAAAGTATTCACAGTTTGTTGATTCTTTTACCATGAATGGACTTTAATGAAGTGATAGTCTGTGAGAACTGAAATTATATTAGAAGTGTTTTGCTGAAGAGAAATAGGAGAAAATGAGGATATAGTGATGAATAAAAATAAGCTAACAGTAGAGTGTAAAAGAAATAGACTAATATAATTCCTCGTAAGAAATTGAAAGTATTGTTTTACGTTTAATTAAGTTGTAAGTTTATATATCAAATTTTATTTAACTTTTAATTTATTTAATTCTCAAATGTTTTAACTCTTTGTTGTTTAATTTTTTTTATTAAATAATTTGTGACTGTTATTTTTTAGAAAAACTAAAAGTTAAATATTAAAATTTAATTAAAAATGTAAAATTTTTAAGTATTTAATAAATTTTAAAAATTAATTGAGATTCAATTAAAAATATACACATTTATAAAAAATTTAAAACTTGATTAAGTCTATTTCTTATCACAACAACTTTTAGGGATTGTAACAAGAAAAATTAAATTATTTAAATAATTAATCTAATGTATAATTAATTGTTATTATTTATTATTACAATCTATCATAATTATCTTTTCGATGTAAAAGGTAGTTTATATATAAGAAAATAAAAGTATATATATATATATAGTTAAATAGGTTTCTCAAGTTTCAGTCAATTTTGAAATTAATTTCTCTTCAAAATTTTATACCAATTTAGTCATTCATTTTTAGAAATATGTGAATTTGGTCCTTTTTATCAAATTTTATTAAGTTTATTTGACATTTTAAACACATTTTATGATAATATTTAAGTTAACATTGAATCGAAAATGTGTCAAACAGTGTAAATAATTCAAATACTATCATGAAATGCGCTTGAAACATCAGATAAACTTAACAAACTTAACAAAAATTGGTTAAAATGACTAAATTCAAATATTTTCAAAGATGAAGGATTAAACCGGTCAAATATCAAACGGTATAAATAATTCAAATATTATCATGAAATGCGCTTGAAACGTCAAATAAACTTAACAAAAATATACACATTTTTAGAGATGAAGGACAAAAACATATTTAACCCTATATATATATATATATATATATATATATATATATATATATATATATATATATATATATATATATATATATATATATCTATATT
>Ga0214544_1003615_pt1 | contig 31747 bp, 21 predicted proteins | sample CNSS3metaG_FD_160074 | JGI IMG/M metagenome (GOLD analysis project Ga0214544, IMG submission 160074) | Root nodule microbial communities from cowpea collected in UCLA plant growth center, Los Angeles, California, USA - CNSS3 | ecosystem: Host-associated > Plants > Roots > Nodule | place: USA...
GAATAATAATATATATAGTAAAATATATATATATATATATATATATATATATATATATATATATAATAATAATAATTGTTTCACCCACTTTTTTTCAATTTTAGTTTTAAATAATATTTTAAAATTAAAAATAATTAATTTACTAATTTTATTATTTAAGCCACCAGTTTTTATATTTAATTATTTTTTTTATTTGACTGTTATTTTAAATTTTCACTTATTATTAGAAATTAAATATTTAATTATTAATCTAAATCTTACATTAAACTTATTACTTAAAATATTTATTTTTGTATAATTTGCATACCTCATCATATAATAAAATTTGTCATGTTTATGTTAATTGTTTTTTACTTAAACTATACATAAAAAAATTAAAAAGTAATTTAACAAAATAAAAATAATATAATAATTAATACATAAACTTAAAAATATATTTTAAAATAAAAGAAATTATAGGCAATGAAAAATATATTAAAATATAGAAAATAATAATATAAGAAAATTAAATAAATTCAAAATTATGAGTTAATTAAAGAAACATCTAGTATAAAAATTTATAAAGTAAACTATTTTAAGTATTTCATCAAATATTTATGTATTGATAAAGTTAACTTAAAAGTCAATCAAATGAATTAATAATATCTTATTCAAAATATCAAATACACTCAACATATATAAATCATTAACCTTCTAGAAAACAGCACAGTTTATAAACTAATTAAAATTATAAAAATGTATTTTTTGTTTAAATTGTTACTTTTGATAAATTTATATAAACTAATAAATAATTAATATGTATTTTTTTGCTAATAAATATTAAATTTATTTATCTATTTTGTAAATATTATTGATTTATTTTTAAATTGAATTTATAGAATTTTTAATAATTTTAATAAATGAATTTCTTAGTAGTCATTTTAAATTATTTGAAAACAAAATTTCTAATAATGTAAATTTAAAATATTAAATTAAATAATTAATTTAAATTTTTAATTTTGATTACCAAATAAATTTATCATTTTTAAATCGTTTAAAATGTTATCAACTTTAAATCACACAATTTCACTAGACAAAAAAGAAGAAGAAGATATTTTTCAAAAATATTATAGTATTTAAAAAAGTATTATATTGATAAAAAATAATGATTATATAATATTTTATTAATAACTACCTAACAACTCAATTTAATATATCATTTTATATTACATAAATTAACTCAATAAAATCATAGTTTGAAAAAACATTTTATATTAAACAGAAAATAATAATATTATAAATAATATGTGATCTAAGAAAATCTTATTAAAAACGGTGCTACTTTAGAAAAAAACATCTTAAAAGCGTTATAGTTTATAACAAACATATTTAAAATTATTAAGTTACTAACAATAAAAAAAGTACATATCACAGCAACAATAAATAATAATAATAATAATAAATAACTTAAATTGTCATGTATTCATCTCTATCATATTTATTTTCACTACAAAAAATTTTACATTATCTCAAGAATATTTACTTATCGACTATTATTTATTGATAATCTCAAGAATATATACTTATGGACTATTATTTATCGGTAAAATTTGAATTACTGTTAAGATACTAACAGTGATGACGATTGCCTTAATGACAAAAATATCCACATCCACAAATAAAATTGTGTGTAAAATTTGTTTAAAAAATATGTCAATTATATTATTTGTAAAGTGTATATTAAAATTTCGTATCTATTAGTCAAGTTAGATGCCAATTATCTGTCGATAGCATCCGTCAATAATGTTTTTATTAACAAGGTAAAATTGATTAAAACTTACAAATGTAATAAACATTCTTGACTTTGAAAAGCACTTCACAAACTCCAAAAACATTGTACCCTCCGTTGGTATTAATGAAACCTTACATCATCAATTTTCTTTCCCAATGTTAATCTCATAATCATCTGAGGTAGGGGTGTCAAAACGGGCCAACCCGGCCCACCTGTGGCCCGCCAAAAACGGCCCAAGCCGAGTTGGCCCGCCATGTCAAAACGGGACGAAAATTGTAACCCGTCCCGTTTTCGGACGGGCTGGCGGGCCGGCGGGATGGCCCATATGTTTTTTTTTTTACTTTTTTTATTTTTTTTTATTTTTTTTTATTTTTTTTAAACTTTTTTAAACTTTTTATTAAAAAGTTTTTTATAAATTTATTTATATAATATAAAAAAAGTATTATTTTTTAATTATTTTTAATTTTAAACATAAAAAATTAAAAAAAGGGTTGGCGGGCCGGCCTATTTTGGCCCGCTAAACTGGCGGGCCAGGCAGGGCGTGCTGCAGCGGGTTTACGGGTTGGAAATTTCAACCCGGCTTGCCCCATTTTGCCATCCATAATCTGAGGTCAAAATCACAAGTTTCGATATTCCTAAGGTTTTGTTTGTTGGTGGCATAGGTTATGCTTCTTGGTCACAACTTTCTTCTCTGTTTAGAATGTTTGATTGTAATTACTTTCTAATAAATGACATTGAAGAGCAAATACAATTGAGTTAATAACAATTTTGATACTAGAAGACTGGATGTTGCAAGTAATCATAGTAAAATTTGTTGCATTAACATACGAAAATTGTAGACTTCAATAAATTAATTTCAAATTTTTCATAAATATAAGACTCTTAACATTTGATGAGTACTCTGATGACACTTTCACACCATGTGAACACTTCAAAACATTTCTTCTTCTTTTAGATAGTGTATGAAAAACTAGGTGCAAATAGGTGTGCTTTCTAGTAATCTACAAATGTAACTCGAAAAGTATATACATCTTATCCAAATCTTGACATGATTTTACTCCATGTATTGTCTTTCCTTCGATGTTGAGCAACATGCCAATTACATTTTTACAAAATTTTCTCGACATACATCATATTTATACCATATCTAACTTGTAGTTTAAACTAATAATAAGATAAAAAAATATAGATTATTTTTTTTTAAATATTCTTTTCAATTGATTTCTAACCACAATGTTAATGTTCATAACTTGCTTATAAAGTTACTCTGATAAAAAAATAATAACATCCCATTTTTTAATAGCATAAAACTAATAAAAATCAAATATTGCATTGTCAATATTTAAAAGTAGATAACTTACAATATATAATTTATTAGTACAACTATCCCAAAAGAAAATAACCACTTTGACATAGTATATACATCCAAGAATCTATAATAGTTCACAAAAATTATACATGACAAAAGGGGAATATTATCACATAGACTTAAACTATTTGTTCCTTAGCATCCAAATGTGCATCCAAACATGTATCTTCATTTGCTCAGACCAAAAGGTGATTATTGCAAAAGGAAGAAAAACAAAATCAAGAAACACATGAGGGTAAGCTAATATACAAAAGAAACATCATATATCAATTAAACAAGTTGCATAAACATACTAAATAATCCAAACACTTGTAAAACACAAGCTACATAATCCAAATAAAATGCATTGATGTCGTGTCGAATTGCTTGAAAATTTTGAACTTGTGATGGATACTTTCCACCACAAGTTTAGTCTTTTTCCTATCATGAGAACTCCAAAATTATTCTTAGACAAGGACCTCCTACTAATCTCACCACCTAACCCATCTTCCTTTATATGAGTTTGAATGGTTAGTAGAGTATCAGGATAATCCATACATTCATCGCATTTATATACTTAAAACGATCCTTTATAAATTATAAAATACATGTTGGAAGTTAATAAATTATGAAAGAATTTCTATGTCTTATTCACATGTCAGGAAGGTTCATATATACACGATACATTGCTTTATTTTGGTATCAGGTTTCCTAAACTTATGCCTGCAAATCCCTAAGATTGTGCCTATCATATTTCCTTGGGCAACATGAATAAAATCCCCAAATATAAGCCTAATAATGATTATGCATTTAATACAAAATATTGATGCAAAAAATATTTTATTTCCTATGATCCCCCTCTCAAGGTGGTGCATGTGGAGTCCAAATGCCCAGCTTGCCAAGTAAATCATGAAACTGAGTGCGTCCCAAAGTTTTTGTAAAAGTATCTCTGAGTTGGGTACGAGTGGAAACATAAGATGGCTGTAAATTTTGATGGACAATCTCATCACGAATAAAGTGACAATCGACGTCAATATGTTTGGTACGCTCATGAAAAACATGGTGCTTTGTAATGTGTAATGCATCTTGATTGTCACAATAAAGTTGTATGGGCATGGAATGAGTGACCCCAAGACTTGAAAGAACACTTTTGATCCACTTCAGTTCACATGTGGTACTAGCCATGGAACGATACTCAACCTCAGCAGATGAATGGACCACAATATGATGTTTTTTAGTTTTCCAAGAAAAAAGAGAATGTCCAAGAAAAACAATCCACCTAGTGAGAGACTTACGAGTGAGTGAACAAGCGGCCCAATCAGAGTCACACCAACCAGAAAGTTGGAGATCACAGTGACTATCTAATAACACTCCTTGGCCGGGGTTACTTTTGAGATATCAAACCACTCGCAAGGCAACTTCCTAGTGCTCTATTCACTGTTGTTGCATGAACTGGGAAAGAACATGGACGCAATACGATAATTCTAGTTTGGTGAAACATAAGTAAATGAGGTGTCCCACTAACCAGCGATAACAATCAGGATTAGCAAGAAGCTCACCATTGGCAAGACCAAGGTGATGATTTTGTTCGAGTGGGGTACTGACTGATTTCACACCAAGTAGGCCAACCTCACTAATAATATCTAGAGCATATTTTGGTTGATAGAGAAAAATACCTGTAGAGGATCTAGCAACTTCCACTCCTAAGAAGTATTTTAACTTTCCCAAATCTTTCATACGGAAACGTCGACTTAAGTAGTCTTTAAAACATTGTATGGAGTCATGATTATTTCCACATATAATCAAATCATCGACATACACTAAAACCACCAATTGTATATTTTTATCATGAAGTGTAAACAAAGAGTAATTTGAGTAAGACCATTCGAAACCGTACTCTTTGAAGGCCTAAGATAGTTTAGCAAACCAAAAGCGTGGGGATTGCTTTAGCCCATACAATGATTTGTGAAGTTTACAAACCATATCTGAATGAGATGAGCGAAAGCCTAGTGGAAATTTCATGTAGATCTCTTCTTGCAAATCACCATATAGGAACGCATTGAGTACATCCATTTCGTGAAGTTCCCAATGCTTTGCAGCAGCCACCGCAAGAACAATTCGCATGGTGACCATTTTTTCCACTGGAGCGAAAGTTTCGTTGTAATCTATGCCTTCAATTTGATGATTTCCAAGGATAACTAAGCGAGCTTTAAACCTTTCTATGGTTCCTATAGCATGATACTTGATTTTATAAACCCACTTGCATCCTAGTGCCTTTTTTTGTGGTGGGAGGGGCCACACTGTCCATGTATTATTTTCTTCAAGTGCTTGTATTTCTTGTTGCATTGCTGACCACCATCTCTTATCTTTTATTACTTCTGAAAATGTCATGGGCTTTTTCTCCATCATCATAGATGCAAGAAACCTACAATGCTTCAATGAAAATTTTTCACAATTACCATAATGAGCAATAGGATAAAGCACCTTTGAATGTCGTTGTGGAGTGGGTGAACAATTAGATAGGCTCCTAAAAACTCGCATTGTATTGGTCATGTAATCTCGAAGCTTTATAAAGGGAACTCGGATACGCTTGCCTTGTCCAAACTGCTCTTCATTTTCTTTGCGAATCAATTGCAACATCAATTACAATATCATGTGCATTCTCAAGGCTTATACCTCCCCTTATGTCAACATGTCTTTCATTGCCTACTAACTCAGTGGTTGCGAGTAGCTCATGATTAATACTTTCATGTGTTTCATCAAGGCACGAAGAGCTTCCTTTTTATCTAGTAACAAAAAAAATCCAAATTGCTCGAGAATAATCATCCATTATAGTTAAAAAGTAATAAGCACCACATGAGGAAGGAGTTTTGTAAGGTCCCCACAAGTCAAAATGAACTAGATCAAATGCACTGGCAGCTTTATGATTACTTAAAGGGAAACTATCTCTAGTTTGCTTAGCCCTTTGGCATACATCACATGCCTTATTTCCATAGTTATTATCTTGCTACTAGTATTTGAGCGAACCGTTCCATACAACACGTCGTCTAATCCCATCAAAAATTGGTGTACCTTTTCTTCTTCCCTTCGTCTCTCTAATTGTGCCTTGATGTCACATTCACACCCTTCACATGTGCATTTTGGTATTTGTTGGTAGTTTCCCAACTCATCTCACAATGTCTTGAGCTTTCCATAGTAGTTTACCATGGCCATCCCTTTTTGTTTGCATTGACCCAGTTCTGATTTCAATTATTGGACTTTTGGCCCATTCACAATTAAAAAATGTTCTTTAATGTCGTCCCATAGTTCCTTTGCGTTCTCCCTATAAGAGATGTTAGAACGCAAAGAGGTTTCGATAGTGTTTAGAATCCAAGACACCACCATAGATTGCACGGTCCACCAATCCTCAATTTCTGGTGAGTCTTCATTTGGTTGTTATACTTTACCGTCAAGAAACCCCCATTTACGTCGTGCATGTAACGAGGTTCTCACAACTTTTGCCCATTCTTCATAATTTTCACCTCGAAGTTAAACTTGGGTGATTACGCTCCCTGGATTGTCGTTCAAATTTAGATCATACGATGATGGCTTCTTCCTTACCATCCCGGGTATTTCCACAGATTTCTCTTTCTCAGAACCTAGTTGCTCTGATGCCATAATAAATTATGAAAGAATATATGTGTCTTATTCACATATAAAAAAGGTTCATATATACATGATACATTGCTCTATTTTGGTATCAGGTTTCCTAAACTTATGCCTGCAAATCCCTATGATTGTGCCTATCATATTTCCCTGGACAACATGAATAAAATCCCCAAACATAAACCTAATAATAATTATGCATTTAATACAAATGATTGTTGCAACAAATATTTTATTTCCTATTAGAAGTCATCCAACTACAACTTAATGTCAATCACCGCTGCTCAACGCAACTCAACTACAGAATTCCTTGGAAGAGTGGCACTCGGTGCCAGTTAAATGGTGCCTAACGAGAGCACCATTGGAGTTCTCAAGATTTAATTTGATTTTTTGGAGCCCAATGAGCTCTTTGACTTTGGTGTCACCCAACGAGAATAACTCTCGCCCAGTGACAGCCAAACCAAAGAAGCCACTGTCTAAGTGGTGCCCAACGCTATTAGTGGTGCCTGCTAGTATCTCAACACTCAAAAACTCCCTTTTTGAGTTATGGGTTGGTAATTTAGCACTCATGAGTTAATTCCCACTTAATAACATCTAAATACTTTAAACTTCCAGGTTCCTAACTCAGGCAGTGCCGAATAGGTAAACAAGGGTTGAAAACAAGAGAGAAGACAAAGAACTCTAGAAAAGTAATTTTTAGAAAGATAAAATGTTTTTAAAATAATAAAACTCATATATAACCTGTATAATTATATTTTACCATTTTAATATTAAAATAGTCAAGTATCACTGTTTTAAAGACAATATCAATTTTAAAATACCATTTTCTAGGTTCTTACGTAAAACCTTATCCTTCTAATATCAATTAAAGAAAATGTATCTAGATTAGGAGAGAATATGATCAAAAGTGCCTTCACTTTATAAGTCTGAAGTTGTCATAGTTGCAAGTTTATGACTTGCCATTATTTCACCATGTTCCATTGTAAAAATCGATATATATATATATATATATATATATATATATATATATATATATATGAACTTGCATTAAGTGCTGCCAAATCTTTTCTATACAAATAATCAATCATATATTAAAAAAAAATTAAGATTTATTAATTTAGTCTTCAATTCTTAACTTTATATTTTATATGTTATTCATGTAGATTAATTCATAATTTATTAGTTATATATAATTTTTCTAAAAGTTAATCATATTTAAAGAATTAAAATTATTATTTCGTTCTTATAATTTTAAATTATTTAAAATATATACTTTTAAAGTTAGTCTCTATATTTGAAATTAATCTATTAAAATTTTAAACAGTTTATTATTTTTTTAGTTTATAAGTTAATCCTACATATATATATATATATATATATATATATATATATATATATATATATATATATATATTTTCTATAAATCCTTTATAATTTATATTTTATAATTTACTTCCTAAATTATTAAGCAATCCAATTATAAAATAATTTAGCCATCTTTTATGGATTAATATAATTAATTATTTATTTCAATTACTTCTAAAGTATAAAATACAAGTTAAATAACTTATAATATTCAATCGTACAAAATAAATTAATTTAAATTGTATAATTATAAATTTTACTATACAAGCAAATATCTCGTTAAGAATTAATTTTAGTGATAAAAAAATTGTTAGTCAATATAGTGACCAATTTAAATATCAATTTACAAATTAAAATATATTGACCAATTTAAATATCAATTTACAAATTAAAAAAAATAATTGGTTACTAAAATAATCACGATTATGAATAAAAAATTATTATTAATTTCTAAATTGGTATATAAAATTTAGCTATTAATCAAAGTTTTGACTACTAAAATTTGTTTATAAATTGATCACTAAACATTAACTATCAAGATATTAAATTAGTCTCTAATTGATTAGTGACAAATTTAGTAACCAATTATAACTTTTTATTCATAATAGTAATTATTTTAATAACTAATAATTTTTTATTTTATAAATTGATATCTAAATTAGTCACTATAATAACTAATAATTTTTAGTCATTAAAATTAATTATTATTTAAGAGTTTTATTGTAATATTAATCTTAAATTACTCATTTATTTTAATTTTTAAAAATCAAATTTTTATTATCAACAATGAACTATCAAAGTCAATCTAATGAAATATTTATCCATTCTTCTGAAATCCTTAAAATCAATCACGATTTTAATTTAAATAAAAAAATAGAGGTTTAAAACAATAACATTAATGATGTATGCTCAATCGTGATAAAAAGATATTCTAATATGATCGAAGAGAAACCTCTGCAGCGAGAAAGTGAACATGGAAATGGAATAAACTCATTTTCGTTTTTCATGGCCCAATTGCAAAATTACGAGAAACATGATTTAAGTCTCAAAAAGCAAAAAGTATTTGAGTAAAATAGGTAAATTATCCATTACTACAATTGAGAAGTTTATAAGGGATGTAAAGTAAAAATTGTAAACTAAAAATAAAAGCCGCAAGTAGAACTTTTCTAGCATTGTTTGTATGTAACGAAAGCACAATAACTATGAAGTAGCTATAATCTGCATTTTCTGGTCCAAATGAACTGCAATGCTCAATGCTCCAGGCGCAGACGTATCTTATCATCAGTGCTGTAAAACAAACAAACAAATGTCAAAGGAAATTATAAATACCAATAGTGCATCAAAATTGATGAGTTAGTAAACCATGATGTCTGTTTGACCAAAAATCAAAATTAACTGATATTAATTGAAGCATTGACTAACTTACCATTCCAATGCAAGCTTTTCTTAACTGAGTTAATTGTATAGCTAGAAAATCATGATGGCTTTTTGACCAAAAGAAAATTACTAGGCATTGATTAAAACGTTGACCATCCTACTCTAGGTGACACCCTTTTTCATTACAGGACAAACTATGAACTCATTTTACATCATTCCTTTTACCTTCGGATTGCGACCACTTGATACAATACAATACAACACCCTCACAGAAATAATGCAAAAAAAAAACAATTTTTTACTCAAACCTCAGGAGCAGCAGCAGGTTTGATTTCTTCTGGTTTGATTTCATCACCTGCATGAGTGTTAATGAAGTATTTAGAGTGATCATGTGTTTATGTGTGAGTATTACTCTTGTAAATCTTCATTATCGAGAAAGAAATTATTAGTATATAGTTCTGAAAAATATTTGTATTACACAGTAATTAAAAAAAATTTCTGATTGCAGTTTATTTTACGATACAAGGAAGAAAAAGAAGTAAGATTTTACTAATAACAAACAAGTAGCTCTAGAAAAAAAGGGTGAAATTCAAAGGCAAGCAACTAATTCCTTTCACTTTACTCTAATGTGGTGATCTTCTCCTTCAAAGTTTCGAAGAGAGGGAGTAGTTGGGATGATAGTGCTATGGTGACACTATATATATATATATATATATATATATATATATATATATATATATATATATATATATATATATCAATCTCTTTCTATCTGTCTAAGACATAATCATTTCCACAAAAGTAAGACTTACTATAATAATTAGTGAAAAGGGGTTTAAATTTATGAATCCATATGGTTTATTAATTACGAGTTGGAAATAAATATTTTTCATAATGGGTTTTAACTAGTGTAATGATAATAATAACAACTTTCCCACATTTTTTCTACTCTAGATAATTAAAACTTATAAAAAACTTAGTAATCTATATCATTAATGTTATATATAAAGTTTGAATGATGATGATATGATGATGATACCTCCATCCTCGGGCAAATCGGAGGTCCAGAGAGTGAGATTGTCTCTCAAGAGCTGCATGATCAAGGTGCTGTCCTTGTATGACTCTTCACTCAAGGTGTCTAACTCAGCAATTGCTTCATCAAAAGCTTGCTTAGCCAAATGGCAGGCCCTGTAAGTTTTATCAATAACCAAGTCTAAAATCTCGTAGGATGTGTAGAAAGTGACAAAGTCCTAGATTTCAGAAAAAAGGGTGATAATTTATGAACATGTATGTTACATAAACTCAATGACATGAACCAATGGATTTTAATGCACACCAGACCCATTACTTACGGCTCCAAATGGCAACATAGAACTAAATAATTTAGGTTTTTGTTTTCTGATCCTTAGCAACTAGCTGAAACCAAAGATAAAGAAAGAAAATTTTACCTTTCAGGAGAGTTCATTATCTCATAATAGAAGACTGAGAAGTTGAGTGCAAGTCCAAGACGAATTGGATGTGTTGATGGAAGATCTGTGTTTGCTGCAGCTAAAGCAGCCTAACAATAATAGTTTGCAACATCATCAAACAAACAGCACCAGATATGGATAAACACAATGAAGTATATGAAGGAGTTCATTGTTGAAATGAGAGATATTAGATATATACCAACCTCATATCCCTTCAGTGATTGCTCAGCTGCCTCCTTTCTTTCTTGGTCAGTCTTGAACTCAGCTAGATATCGATAATAGTCACCCTTCCTGTATCAAAAAGAATTGATTAAGCTCAAGAAAATTCAACACAGAAGAGACATATAATGACACACAATCTTCTTTCTTGTTACAAGATATTAGGTAGATTCTTTGAGGAAAGATACTAAAAATTTATGATATTAACAAGTTATGAACAAATTGATTGAAGAGATCATCATGATCTACAAGAAATCCACAAACTGAGCAAATATCCATAAGTGTTTCGTTAATCTTAACGATGACTGTGAAAAATGTATAAACTTAAGATATATTTAATGCTATCAATTAAATTAACCAAATTACAAAAACCTTTTAATTTTGTATCCTTGATCTAATAATATATCAGTTCTAATTTCTAGAGTAAAATAAAAATGTAGATGCTGTATTATGGAGTGTTAATGTTATTCTCTAATCAGAATTTGAACAAGGTAAATATTTAATAAGAAAAACAGTAGAAATTAAATAACAGTGAACATGACTCACATCTTATAGTAGAAAACGGTGGCTTCTCCTGAGGTGGAAGAAGGAACAAGATGCTTGTCAATAATTGACAGAATATCGCTGCAAATTTTGGAGAGTTCCTCTTCCACCTTTTGACGATAATTCTTTATCATTTTTGCATTGCTCTCGTTTCCTTTAGACTCTTCCTTCTGTTCAATCGATGACATAATGCGCCAAGAAGCTCTTCGTGCACCAATCACATTTTTATATCCCACCGACAGCAGATTCCTCTCTTCCACGGTCAATTCTAGATCAAGCTTTGCAATCGCCTTCATGCATTCAACCATTTCTGATGAATTTCGCATGTTAATATATATACCATTTCCAACAAATCATTCCAAACACTCTCATCAATAATCAAACAAAATGAATCAAATGTTTTGGATCCTTTTAATCTGGTTCGTGAAAAGTTGGAAAAAAAAAAATCGAGATTCACGCGTATAACAAGGTGGCATAAAGAAAACAGAAAAAGTGATGATGATGACCTTCATATCTCTCAGCTTGCTCAGAGAGCTTCGCGATGTAAACTTGGGTCTCTCTCTCCTTCTCCGAGGACATTGTTGTGTTGAATCAGAGGAAGAAGGGTTTGAAAATGTGAATGGTTGTGGAGAAGAAGAAGATGATGAAGAAGAAGATGAAGAATAAGAAGAAGAAGAATGCGAGGAAGAAGGCGAAGGAACCGTGGAGTGTATATATATAGAACGAAGAATGCGGGGAGAGGTTAAGACTGAATCTGAGCCCTAGGATGAGCGATTTTGTAATTCTAGTTTCACTCTTCCTTATTCTTAGAACAAAACCAATCACAAACCCTAACTTCTAGGGCTTGTTTAACATCGTTTCAATATTTTATATATATATATATATATATATATATAATTTTATTCATTTTAAAATTCACAATTATTGCATTTAATTAATATATTTCTTTCACATTCTACTCAAATTGCTAGATCTGATAAAACACAAAATTATGCATATGTAGAGTAGAGAAGAATAAAATATTAATACACCATCCTCTTACATTTTTGCATACATAAATGTATGAATATAGGTTGTAAAGGAGTTTTTAAAAAAAAATAAAAATTAAACACATACTCTTCTTGGTTAGTTTTTATTGCCCACCTTAAAAGACAATATACACATACAAAAAATGAGGATAAAAATGTTTGTATTGCTAATAAGAACTTTACATTTTTTTTTCAAAAGCTCGTGAAATATTGTTCTACTCACAAGGACATATAGTATTCAAAAGTCAAGTAAAAATAAACACAGTAAAAAAATATAATAAATAATGTTAAATTCAACTTGAAAATAGAAAAAGAAATATGAAGTAAAAATGAAAAGAATAGTTTTTAATAGTTCTTTCTAAAGAAAACATTATGCTTTGAAAAAGTATAGTAAGTTTAGTTTATTAATTAATCAAATCTTGTGAATTTAGTTTTCTTTTTTTTTCCTTAAGGTTTCTGGTTATCAGGTTTTGGTTTTATTGTAGTCTCTATCTTTTTTTACTTTTGTAATTTAAAAAAAAATAGTAAGTTATGTTAATGTTAAAAATAAGTAATTTTATCATTTTTCAAATAAATTCTTAGATCATTACTAATATGTTGAAGATGTCTAACCTTTATCGATACATTATTTTTTTTATCAATAATAAAGAATATATTAATTGTAGAGCACTTAGTGTAAGACTCGCTAAATTTAAATAATTAAATAATTAATTATTTCATTAATGTGAGTGGGAGAAGTTTTATGACAATAAATGATAATCTTCATGACGTGGAAAAGTACTAGTTCAAATGATTGAGAGTACTTTATTGTGTGAGAGGACTTAGGTTCGAGTCCTAAGTATGCCATTTTGTGTTATTATTCATTATTATTTTAAATATATGATGATCATGTTGTGAAATAGTATGTTTATTGGATGATGACTATTAGCATGAAACATTAATTGGATTGATGGTTTAGCATTGACTTGGTATTGATATGGTCGTGGGTTCAAAGAAGAGGTAACACGTTGGCGGTCTCGTAACACGTTGGCGGTCTCTGGGCACAACCCAGATTCATATGCACCGCCTGACGGCGCATGAATTTGTGGGGTTGGTTATGCAGGTAGAAACTTAATGTTTCTGCTGTATGTAAAAAGGTAGATTCCAGAAAATATGCTAAAATGGTAAAACGGGAAGTGTGAATTAGCATGTGGTATTTTGTTAACGAGGTGGTATGACCATAAAGGAGAAAAAGAGCAAGTGCAAAAAGGGGTGAAAGGAAATCCATGTTAGTAACATGTAGGGATGCATAATAATCTACTTGTTGAGTGTCTAACATATTCTACTACATTGTTGGTGTATTTTGAGGTGTATGTGCAATCTTGATGATATAGACTTTACATAATTGGAAATGTGAGTATGAGTTGCTAGTGATAAAGCTGTGGTTGGTGTGATATAATTGTTTTATAGCTTTGTGTGCTATATGATATGAGGTTCATTGGGATTCATATCAATGCCAAATACCAGTAGCTGTGTGCCACTGGTATAGCGCCTGGCGGCGTGAGCGAGCCGCCAGGCGGACGGGAATTGAATCAGTGACAGTGGTCACAGCGGGAACGGGGCATTTGGCGGCGGGTGATGGTTCCGCCAGGCAATGACGGCATAATAGGGTGCCTGGCGGCATGGTGATGCCCGCAAGGCGATGACGGTACTGTGAGTGTACTGTGGCGCGTGGTGCCTGGCGGTGTGTGATGCCCGCCAGGCGGTCTGGAGCTAAGTTTCGTCTAGCGGCGTGTGATGCGCGCCAGGCGGTTTTGGTCCAGTGTTGGTGCGCGAGGAGAGTTTTCTACACCGCTTAAAGGGAGGTTCATGATGCGATGCTTTGGCTGGGGGCCCAGTTACGAGTGTATCTTGTATTGGGGTAACACGTGACCACTCTAGGTTGTAGCCTGGTGGTTTAGGAAGTCCAGTGGAGTGTGCAAGTGGTGGCTCGTACGGCGAGGTTCGGGTGATTGCCCTCTTTAGAGTGATTCTGATAGAGATTTGGTAGTCTGGAACAGCTACAAACTTTATGTTTGTTTCGGGGAGCTCCACTTGGTGTCACGGTGTGATGGTGTGACAATGTTATTCCCACGTGTGGACTATCAGGTAGTGGCCTGTAGTCGGAGGGGTGAGTGGACACTCATGCAACAAAGATCGACCATAGTTCTCACTTAAAGGGTATAGAATTGATGGAAGTTTGAAGGCAAGTGTAGGGAGTGAAGTTGTGAAAAGAAAAAAGGGAAAATGTACTAACCCGGGTTTACATTGTTAATATTGTATTTAATTATTATATTGTGGATTTTATTTTAATGAGCTCACCCTATCTGTGTGTGTGGCGATGATCATGTAACTTGTTACATGGGAGCAGATGTTGATGCAGGTAAGCAGGTAGATGCTTGAGACGGAGTGGAGATATTCTCGGGGATTTTATTACTAGTTATTATGATGCACTATGGAATAAATTGTAAAAGTTTGGACATTTTGTTGACAATATGAACGAGGGGACTCATTTTCCTTATTTTGTTATAACGCTTTGAATTTTTAAATTTGATTTTCCCGCGTTTTTGGGAATCGGATATAAATAAATGAGGTTGTTAAATTTACTTTTATTTTTATTTATTCAAATAAGTAATTTCCGGCTAGGACGTTACACTTAGAATGTTCTAACCCTTATATACAAAAACCCAAACAAAAAAGGAAAATGATTTTTTGACTACTAAATTTTAACAACTTTCTCTTACAACCTTAGGTGACATTTTTTAAATGGTTTTTCATTTCTCAATTTTCTCATTCTCAATATTTCAAAACCAATTAGAAGATGACAAAACATGTTGTAAGAGAAAGTTATCAAAATTTAGTAGTCAAAATATCATTTTCCAAAGAAAAAAGATACTAGACAAAAGTAAGTAGTCTTTATATGATAATAAATAAGAAATCAAGTGAACTAACCTAAGAGATATACACATATCCAAAATCAACGAAAAACAACATTGAGCATGGGTTCTTCAAACACTTCGTGTTTTCGAGACAAAAACTTTTGTTCAAAGTGATAACTTATGTTGCAATGCTAAAATTCAGGCAAGGAGTATGATAGTTAGACCATGTGAATTTTAAGGATGATCCATTTCTCCATATTGTAAAAAAAGATGTGAGGCTCCATGTCTTTTTCTTGATGTGGGACTCTTTGTATTTTTCTTATGGTGCTATTCAAAATGCCTTTGGGGATGTCACAAGAAGTTTCCAAAGCTAAGATTGTAAGAAGAAGCGCTTCTGCAACACCAAAAGACAAATGGAAACTATGCATCTAAGAATGATTAGTACATAAACAAGGTATTTTAAACTTCCTGGACTAATGAAAATATTACAAGATTTTGTATTGGGACACTACTACTTTTCACCCTACCCTACTCTCCATCCAAGTTTTATACACATAGTGTATATTTATTTAGTTTTCTTTCCCATTGCATGCACTCCACCTAGACCAAAGACTCATTAATTGGCTAATAATGATCTACTTAAGCTAATAATGATCTCGCTACATAATGGTTGATTGTAATTGTAATTGTGCCAACCAAAAGTCACCCAAGAGCATTCAACAATGCATCATCCTCTTGGTCTACCAAAGGCTGGTTCCTAAGTTGCCAAATGAACCCTTATTTACCACTTGAAAATAAAACCAAACTAAAGTTCATTAATTGATTAACCCAAAACATAATTTGGTCAGCAAATCTTATAGAGTATTGAATCATTATTTAAACAAACTAATTACTTAGAAACTACAGCAAAGTAGGTTCTCCTCCATTTAGACCATGATGCAATTCATTTCACAAACTAAAAAAAACAAGAATTAAAACTCAAACACTATATTAAAGAACAAAGAGTTAATTGAGAATTTTCAATATAATATTTTATGAAGGATTAAATTTATCGAAGTTACTTGAAAGCTAAATATGTACTAGTGTTTGATAACTAGTAAAATAAAGAATGATTTATAATTTTAGAATTGCTTACTGAAAAATAGGACAACATAGCGGTTTAAGAAACATATAAAACTTTATGATCTTATAATGACACAGTGTGAGAGATTTCGACCCTAATGTTGAATTTGAGACACTCTTATGTATTACAATTGTTTTAATTCTTTTTTACCAAATAAAAATGTAAATGGGAAAATATTTCTATTGTAATTATGGAATGATATATATTTTGTTCAAATAAGGTTAACAAATTCTATAATTTGTTAGATTAGAAGAAAAATTTTAATAATGTTAAAGACCACAGCATGTTCACCAAATATATTTATATAATGTTTTAAAACATTTTCTTCTTAGACATACTAAATAATTAAGTTAATAAAATATCAATGAGTATTTTTATTATATTTTCTATTTCTTATCAATAATAACAAATATAATTAATAAAGATAAAAAGAAAACTTATAATCATCCTTCATAGCCTCTCCATTTTAACATTTATGAGTCTGTCACAAAAATAAAATGAAAAGACAAACCATAAATAAGTCTCTTTTCTCATATGCATATGGCACTATAAGAAATATCGTATTTAGCGACGGATGTAAACCGACGGATATATACCCGTCGGTAATTGATATTTACCGACGAATTTACTGATGGACACACATGATTGTCATTACCGACGGATTAATTCGTCGGTAATGCCTGTATGGAATTATGAACTTAGTTACCGACAGATTAATCCGTCAGTAATGTCTATGTGAAATTAGCCACTTATTTACCAACGGATGTCGCGTACTTACCAACGGATGATATCCTTCGGTAAAGTTTGTGGTATTATGAAATCACATTTCACTTTCCTTTTCCCTAAATTTCGACGTCGCGATTGCGCTGCCATCACCTCGCCGCTATTGTCGCCTCTACGCTGCCGTCGCCTCTCCGCTGCCACCGTGGGTCTGAGTTCCACGTTCCAAGATCGTCTGGGTTCCACGTCAGAGCGGCTCTGTATTCTCGTCGGCCACCGCGTTCATTAACCCTTACCTTCGTTTTGTTGAGTTTAATTCATTCTTCTTCTTGCCATTGTTATCACTGCTAGGTTTTCTCATAGGTTTTTGATTTGTAAGGAATTGTGTTCTAGATTGCTGGTGCCGTCACCTCTCCACCCTCGCCGGCCACTGCACTGTTTGACCCTCACCGGCCACTGCACTGTTTGACCCTCACCCTCGTTTTGGTGAGGTTAATTCATTGTGGTTTACCGAATGTTGATCGCTCATACTTGTTCTCACATGGTTCTTTATTTTGTAAGGGATTGTGTTCGGTCTTCCCACGTCCGTTGGTCCCAGAGCACTGATTTTGGTCCCAGAGCACTGATCTTGTGGTGTGTTTGCGAGATATCGGAGCCATTGTAAGGTGTGTTTGCCGATTGGTTCTGTTTTTGGTTTAATTATTGCTGATTGATGCTTAGTCCAAATTGAGATTGGTTGAATTGTTATATGCATTTGGATTGGTTCTGTTTTTGGTTTGATTGCTAATTGATGCTTAGTCGAAATTGAAATTGTCTGAATTGTTATTGGTGATTCATTAATTGTTTTTGGTTTCAATAAGATTATATTTTCATTTCAACAATCTATACCACCTCATTTATTTTGATAATAGCAGTGTAATTCTAAATGATAAGCTTGTACCTGTAATGGGATTGGATTGCTAATTTTGTTAAACTCTTATACTGCATTGTGATGCCTCCATGAATATATATCATGAATCTGATTATGGTATATTGGTGTAGACACATTAACTTTGTTGAGTAGGTGCTTGGTGCTGTTTATACCAATTTTATTGTAATGCTTGTTTCATGCACATTTTTTATATGGAATTGTTAACGTTTGGGTCTCCACACATCAATTTTCGTGCAGCATGTTATTCCAGTCTTTTACATCCAGTCTTTTACATCAGTTTTCATCATTCATTTACCAATTAGAAGGTGTTTGTTCCATTGCTTCATATTTCCTTTGCTAATTTGGGATGTCTTAGCTCATTTTGACCATTTCTAGTTCATTTTTTGGGTTTTTACTAGGCAAATTCAAATTAGCTTGTTAATTCTGAGTTCTCATCTGTTCTCAACCTTTCTTTTGATAATTGGAAGTTGTCGAAGTAGTTCTATAAGAATTATGTGCACTAGTTTACTTAATTTCTAAATTTTTTGGAGTTTTAGCATAGTTTAGTGGTAGTTTTAGGTCTTAGGTAACTAGATTTTGAGTTGTAGTCAGTTTTAGCAGTGTAAGCTGTTTTTTATTCATATTTTTCCATTAGAAACATGTTAGCATAGTTAGATTAAACTTCCATAGGTTAGCTTAGTACATGCATACACAAAAGGGTCAATTTTGTAGACTAGTCTTGGTTTTAGGTAGTGATTTTTGGTAAATCATTTAGGAGATATTTTGTGACTTAGGATTAAGTTTTCTTAGGTCATTTTAACCTTGTCTAGGTACTTTAGTGGTAGTTCTACCCATGCTTTAGCATAAACTTAGTTTTAGCCTACTTTTAGGGTGTTTTAGAGGTTTTAGGTAGTGAAATTTTGAGTTTTAGGTAGGATTTCAGTTTTGAGTTCTTCCTTAGGCTCCTTTAGTCATTTTAACTTTATTGAGTAGGTGCTTGGTGCTGTTTATACCAATTTTATTGTAATGCTTGTTTCATGCACATTTTTTTATGTGGAATTGTTAAAGTTTGGGTATTTAATAAAATATGATAACATTAAATAGTCGCATTTAATTATTCATCTTACTCAAAATGCGAAAAAAGGATAATAATCAACAAAACACACTTATGTAAAACCTAGAATTTAATAAAATATGATAACATTAAATAGCCGTATTTAATTATTCATCTTACTCAAAATGCGGAAAGAAAAAAAAAAGGATAATAATCGACAAAACGCACTTATGTAAAACCTAGAATTTAACTTATTAAATATCGTAATTCAAAACATCGATTGTCACAAAGTTTTCAAATTTAACAACAAATAAAGGAATTTTTTTTTCACATCTTTAATATTTAATTTAAATAACTTAATGAAAATTAATAAAAATCCCGAGTTCACCCCATTCTCTCGACAATCTACTCCACTCCAGAAGCATCTGCATTATCATCTGCTCCCGTATAACACACACGTCATACGATTATCGCACAAACACAAACAACACATAAAACAAACAAATAGGGATAAGCTAATCATAAACAATAATGTATAAAAATAAATTAGCGAATAAAACCCTACAAATAATATTAAAATCACGTCCAAGTAAAATACTTAAGCACGATAAATCACAATCACACTCTATATTCCAAAAAATCATACTTCAGTTACCGATGCACACATTATATCATCTTTCAAAGATTAAAGGTTCAATGCCACCACCTATTATTATATTCCATTTTTTTTTCTAAAGACATATTAAGGAGAATAATAAAAAAATAATAATATGTGAGCATTTGTACCTTTTAATAAAATAAACTTAAAAGCTATCATCTAAAAATAATCTATACGTATCCTTAATATAAAACATAATATTTTATTATATAATATAACAATGATAACATGATTAACTTTAATATATAATATAATAATGATAACATGATTCATGGCTAATTTCCTTCTTAAAACTAAATACTACCTACACGTGAACTAACCAAAAGCTAAGAAATGAGAAAATCAAAATATCACGTGGGTCTTACCAATCATCTAAAATGAGATATAATTTGTTAAAAGATAAAAGCTACGTGATTTGCACACTAACCACTTAAAGAAGGAAAATTAGTAGCTTTCTATTTTTTTCTTGTACGTGGGACCATAGCCTTCCACCATTCAAATCAATTTACACATGTGACGAGAGAAATAAGAGAAGTGAATTTAGGTGTGGGCCCAAGGTTGTCTTAAATGCTAGTAACAAAGAACCAATTTGAAGTTAAATTTTACGTTTGCACCCAAAAGCTAAGAAATAGGATTACATGCAACCGTGGGTCCCTCACTAAATACTACATCCCATCAAAGGTCAACAATACATTACATATATGATAATTAGATGAAGACATGTACCATATTTACATGTATTCTAAAGCTGCAGCATACAAAACACGTTAAAAGAAAGAAAAGAAACAATGAGTTTCCTTAAAACTCACCCTACAGTGATGTAACATTTTAAGAATTTTTCTCACCAATTACTCCATACGAAAACAAACAAATGCTTGGCCAAACAATTGAACCCCTCGTGCAGGATTCCCATTTTACCTCGTCTTATATGTTTCGGTTAGTCAGGAACCGAAGCATATAATGGCACAGTGGCATTTTTGCAATTAGAGCCAAGTTTTAGGTCTCGGTTCTCCAAATACCCAAAGCCAAAGAGGGGTATAGGCCCCGGTTCGCTCAAAACCGGTGCCAAAGAGGGGTATAGGCCTCGGTCCAATAGGACCCGAAGCCAAAAAGTGGCTGGAAGTCAGGGGTATACGCCTCGGTCCAAGAAGACCCGGTGCCAAAAGGGGGTCAATGGCTTCGGTTCCTCTAACAACCGAAGCCATAGGGTTTATTTAGGGTTCGAAATTCGCGAACCCTTCTTCCTCCTCGTGCCAGCGCCTTTGCAATTCCACACACTCTCTCGCGCACTCTCTCTCTCGCACGCTCTTTCTCTCTCGCGCGCTCTCTCTCTCTCTCTCCGCTGCACCCACTGCCACCACACCCTTCGGCCACCGTCGACGAGTCTCCGCCGCCGCAGCACCAGCAACAACAACACCCGAACACGCACGTGCACGAGCGTGAGGGGAGTGGGAGATAGGTAGCAGGTGGGACATGCCCCGACCCACACCCTAGGCCAAAGCATAAGCCTGTCAAACCAACTCCTTCAGGTGGTTTCGGTGGCTCAGGAGGTTCCGGTGGCTCAGGCGGTTCCGGAGGTTCAGGTGGCTCCGGTGGATCTGGTGGTTCAGGTGGCTCTGGTGGTTCTGGTTCTGGTACCACATGCCCCCGTGATGCACTTAAACTAGGAATGTGTGCCAATGTGCTAAACGGGTTGGTGAACGCCACCCTGCTGGGTCAACCACCAGTTACCCCATGCTGCACCCTTCTGAATTGTCTGGTTGATCTTGAGGCTGCGGTGTGTCTCTGCACCGCCCTTAGAGCAAACATTTTGGGTATCAACCTCAACCTTCCCATCTCACTCTCCTTGCTTCTGAACGTTTGCTCTATACAACCCCCACGTAATTTTCAATGTTTCTAATCATGTTGTTGTTGCTACCTGCTACCTATTCCCTCGTGCCTTCCCAGACCACAACCACTTTGCACACTTCCACGTCTAATAACACCACCACTCCTCCTAGGAGTTTCGACACTGGTTTGAGCCACCAAGGTTTGTTTCTGTCTCAAATGAGTTCAAACATTCACTCTTAGTTTCAGTAATTCGTTCTACTTCTTAAATTGCAGGGCTTTTGTATCGAGTTTTTCATTAAATTTCTCTTTTGAAACATTGGAGAAAGAGAAACAGACGATTTCTTTTCATTACAAAGTGGAGGAACAAGAAGATATCTACTGGCGTGCTTGGCGGAGCCACCTGTTTGAGTTGCTTGATTATCACTTTCTTACTCTGGTGTGCCACATTTTGATACTGTTGCTCGTAGTTCTGTTCTTGTGGTTCAATGCCCATACTTTTATTCACAAGTGAGCCTCTAGAATTTCTTAGTATGTTGTTTTGTGTTTTGGGGTTTATCTTATCTAAACTCTTGTTCGGGAATGTTAAAATATGTATTGCAGATCTCCACCTCGCATTCCAGAAGTTCATGAGTATGCATGGTGAAAATTGGTGGCCATGTGTTCAAAAGCCTGCAAAACTTTGAATTAAAAAAAAATATTTATCACCTATGGCCTCGGTCCTAACTGACCCAAGGCAGAAAGCTTTGTATATGGCACCGGTTTCAAAACAACCGAGGCATAAAATTGGGTCTATGGCTTCGGGTGATAACAGAGGCCAAAAGGTGGCCTCGCCCCAATATGCCTCGGTTCCAGACCCGAGGCAAAATGTGGAAAATAATCGGGGCAGAAAGCCTTTACTGCACTGGTGCCTTTATGCATGTTATAGATCTCAAGCACACAAAACTCACTGAAACCCCCTCAACATGCATCTAAAAAAAACAACGTAAACAACATTGCATCTATAGTCTTAAAGATGCCACTATTCCCCCAAATCACAAGAGATAAAATAATATTTAAACATCAACAAGTTACCCACAGTCTAAAGTCAATGCATGATACATTAAAATCAAAGTAGAGCCACTATGCAGACATTAAAACAACCGTGGCAGCACAACTACACAACACATAACTGTATTCAAACAACACGCATAAAAATAATGGATGTGAAGATATTGCAGTTAATCACTCAACCAACAAAGCTTCAAGGAGAATTAGAAAGAGAAATGAAACCCCATGTATTCACCAACGATTTCCCCAATCAAGTAAATCTAGTGTATATGCACCCATTTTCCTTAATTTGAAACTGCCACACTCAAAGCTTAGAGAAAGATTTAGAAGACCCCAACCCCATGCATCAGCAACATGCCCCCCCACATAAAATTCATGTGCACTTGAACCAAAAGTTCAACAAATACATTGGGAACGTCTTGCCCACCCCATGCTAGGTGAATAAATCATTCAACCTGGTGGCTGCACCCCAGAATAGCGAAAAAGAGAGAAGCAAATTAAATGCCACCCCTAGGATCTTCTACAAAGTACTGAAAGAGAAAAAGCTATGGTGGATAACGGAGACAACGAACACTACACCACGTAACACCACAGACGCATAACAACCTGTATAGCGTGAGATCATAATACGACCATAAGAATACTCGTGGTATCACTCACGACCACTAAATTTAACGGTGAAAAACAACAAGATTCATACACTGGTGAACAACCCCTATTAGTGAACGTGAGGAACAAAAAGAAAGGTTTAATTCATGAAGAAAACCCAACACCATGGCAACACGTGGAAAAGTTTCAAAAGAGTAGTCATAAGAAGAACATAAGCAAGTTAAGCTTCAAACAACAACCAAAAGCAAATTCAACTTCTCCTACTTGGAAATCCTGCTATAATTACTCCACTAGCGATCTTCCTTACTCCAACTTTGATCTCCACTCTTGAGACCTTCTCCCAACCTTTCTACACTCTCTCCACTCCATCTTTTAGGGTTCTGTTGTACCTTATGTTCAGCCTCACAAAAATTTTCTGCTTTATTCACCCTTCCCACCTTAAAAAATACTATTTTAATTAAATCCCAAAAAAATACTAATTTAATTAAACAATTAAATCTGAATTAATTCTTTAATTGGGTCTTTAATAGCTAATCAACTCCCATTAATCCCCTTGTCTACATCCAGATTCGTAGAACCTATCCTTAGCTTTTCATCTACTCAAATTCGTCCCCAAGACAAAAATATAAAATATTATAATTTTATTCTAGCCAAGATTCAAACCCACAACTTCTCAATTACCAAGTACAATACACAACCATTCAACCAATTCATATCTCATGATAATTCCTATACTTCTAGGATTATATTATCACTACCAATGGTCCCGCATATTATTAAAATAATTAAATAATTAAATTCACACACTAATAGCAACCATAGGACTTAAACCCAAGTCTGCTCATAATAGCCAAGTACTCTCAACCACTTGAGCTAGTACTATTCCTTGTTTTCTTTCCCCACATTAATTAACTTAGGTATTTCCGCCCTCGCATTTATTAAATAAATATTTATTTATTTATTTAATTTTCCGGGTCTTACAAATCCTACGCAAATAAGAGGAGGAGGTCGCTTGAGTTTGAGGTAGGTGACCACATGTTTCTCAGGATTACGCCTACGCCTACAACAGGTATTGGGGGAGCACTCAAGTTGAGGAAGTTGACTCCTTGATTCATCAGTTTGTACCAAATCACGAGGAGGATTGGACCTACAGCATACGAGATTGCTTTGCCACCTCATTTGGCGAATCTAATATTATCTTCCACGTATTGCAGCTGAGGAAATACATTGCAGATCCTACTCATGTGCTGGAGGAAGACGATGTTCAGGTACGTGAAGATCTGACGATTGGAGTTGGACCAGTGAGAATCTTGGATTCTCAAGTTAAGCAACTCAGAGGGAAGGAGATCTGAACTGTGAAGGTTCTCTTAGACGAGGCAACCCAAGAGATGACGTGGAAGATGGAGGATCTCATGAGGAAATCTTATTCTCACCTTTTCCGTGGTAAGTTCTCTTTTTCAAGGACAAAAACTTTTAAGGGGGGGAATGTAAGACCCGTGAAAATTAATTAATTAAATAATTAATTAATAAATGCGGGTATTGGATACCTTTATGACATTAAATTCTGACTTGTATGACGTGGAATAGTATTGGATCAAATGGTTGAGAGTACTTGATTTGTGTGAGAGGACTTGGGTTCAAGTCCTATGCATGCTAATTGTGTGTTATTTATTTGTTATTATTTTTAATATATGATTGATCATGTTGAGGGATAATATAATCATTGAATTATATTAGTCAGCATGAAATATGAATTCGTTGAATGGTTGAGTATTAATTTGGTATTGGCATGGTTGTGGATTCAAGCGTTGGAGATCCAGGTAAGGGGAGTTTTATACGTTCTATTTTACTTTAAGTCTAAATTGCATGATATATAATGTGAAATGCATGAATGTTCCTCGTTCTTGTTCGAATTTTTCTGCTTTCTGGAAATTTTTTCTTTCCAGAAACCGTCTAGCGGGCTATACATAGCCGTCAAGCGACGCATACGCTGTGGCCTAAACTTGGGTTCCTGAATAGGAACCGCCTGGCGGTAAACTCCCGACCGCTAGGCGACGCGTGATTGATGCACCAGTTTCTGGATTTTTATTTGAACTGCCTGGCGGTGATGAATAATCGCCAGGCGTCGCGAGCCATATTGGCTCAATTTTGGGGCTTTCTAGGTTTTGGGTTGATTCTGATAGGGGCAAAACCAGTGTTTTGTTATTGAAAGATGGTTTAATGTTGAAATGTCTATGAATTTCATGTAATTGTTGATTAATTTGAATGAAACAGTGTAAATAGGTGTTAAGGTTGGAAAGATTGGGTGTAACTATTGTGTGTTGTACGAGAATGGTGTTGGATCTAAATAAAGTTTATTATTGGTAAGCCTGTTACTATACTCACGAGCTGAAGGACGAAAATAGGCATAGAAGTGCATTGCGGAGATGTTAAGAGGGGCTGTGCAGGGTTGGAAATTTCGGGATTTTCTAGAACATAATGCACTGACTGGCGGTAGTGAATGAGCCGCCAGGCGCCATCTCAGAGTGAGTGACCTGTAAATTGTTTGGTGCATTGGGAAGTTGGGGTCAGTTGAATTACTGGAAAAATATAGAGGAGATCTATGGAAGTGGTATTAGGATGTGAGGCAATAAACCTAGCGAGATGGGAATGGAGATTAATTAGTAAGTTGTGGTAAAAGTATAGAATAATGTTCATATAATAGTGTTTCCAATCTAAGCAGGAACTAGCAAGACTGAGGCATAAGGCAAGGCTTGAATGAAACTGATTCGGTGGTACTGGTGAATGGGTACTGTAACATCCTATCAAGATATTATGGATTTTAATAATAAATAAAGAAATAATAAACAGTTTCATTTAATAATACGTCATTTCCCAGAATGCGGGAAATTTAAACTTTTATAAATTCCAATGTTAAAACCAAAATCCATAATTACAAAAGTGGAATAATTCAATTATATCCCATAAGAGTTTACAACTTATGCCAAAAACATAAAACATGAAAATATATAAAAAAATCCCCATGCTATCCCCACTCCGTGGATAAACATCACCAACCACACCTGCATCAATATCATCTGCTCACGTGTACTGCGCACACGATCATCGCCAAACACAAGCAGATAGGGTGAGCTTAACAGAATCAACATACAATTATATTCATATACATATATAAGTCACTTATATATTTCATGCAAACACACCAAATAAAATCCCTCCTTTGATTCCATATCACCTGGCCATCACCAGGTCATCCGTGTTCTACCTCTTTTAGTGATTACCCCAAGGTGACTTGCTGCTATACCTATCGGCCACAACCGACAGAACACGTGTGGGAACCATTGCTACGGATCACACACCGTAACGCCAGGTGGAGTTCCCAATTACGAATATAGTTCGTAACGTCCCAAGACTACCAAACTCGTCAGCTGTTTACTAAGGAGGGCATTCTATCTGGACCCATCCGTACTGGCCACAACCAGCACACTCACACCAGCAACACTCGTCAACCTGAGCTCAACTCAAGGGTTCCTCGTGTTCATCCGCCATTCCGAGCTCAACTCGAGGGATGCCATTCCGAGCTCAACTTGAGGAATGCTACGTGTTTAACCCCTATCCCGAGGTCAACTCAAGGGATATGTTCCGAGCTCAACTCAAGGAACACCAGCAATCCCAAATTTGAAGCATCACCAAAAGTCTTGTAGAATACGCATGTAGAATCCAACAACTCAAGACTGCAGCATCAAAATCGCTTGGCGGGGGACACATACCGCCAGGCGCTGCCGCTTCCATACCGCCTGGCGTAGCGGGGAGGCGTACGGCCAGGCGCATAGCGCTAGGGATGGAAACGGGGCGGGGCGGGGACGGGTTTCACTATCCTATACCCATCCCCATAGAAAAAATTCATCCCCATACCCAAACTCAACGGGTATAAAACTTTTGTGCCATCCCCATCCCCACCGGGTAACGGGTATAATCTCGTACTCATACCCATACCCGTTTACTTACTATTTCAATATTAATTTTAATTAGTTTTTATAAAATAATAAAAAATTATGGTAAAGGAAACATAATATTTTCAAATATTCAACATTAGAAGAATGATTGTTTGTTTATTCGATATCAAATACTTTAAAATAAATTAAAATTATTTATATTTTAGATTATAATACCAAATAAAATTTCAAGAAAACCAAAACATTTATTAAATTTGCAAATATTAATGAAACATGGTAGATAAAATTTAAAAATATTTTAAAAAAAATATAAAATGAAAAAAATATTCAAATTAAAATATATTTTAAATATTTGTTTACTCCAATCTTTTACATTCTAATGAATCTCTTTTTTATACACTAATAAAAGTTATAATACATCATTTGATCAAAATGATATAAAGAACAAATAATAATCATAATAAAAGTTTAAAATAAATTATAATTGTTTACATTTTAGATTACAATACCAAATAAAATTTCATGAGAACCAAAACATTTATTAAATTTGCAAACATTAATAAAACCTAGCTGATAAAATTTAAAAATATTATTTTAAAAATATAAAAGAAAAACAAATATTCAAATTAAAAAATATTTTAAATGTTTGTTTACTTCAATCTTTTAAATTCTAATGAATCTCTTTTTTATACACTAATAAAAGTTATAATACATCACTTGATAAAAATGATACAAAGAATAAATAATAATCATAATAATAAAATTTTAACATAGATATTGTATCTTTTGAACTTCAATTATGTTGGATGGTGATAAAAAAATATTCATGACAATTACATTAAATTTTTATATTGCAGTAAATAAAAGTTATTTACACAATTATAGTGAAAAAATTACAGTATGATTGATAATGAGTTAGAAAATAAAAAATAATTAGATAAAATATATTGAAATAATATTCTACATAATAAAAATAAACAAAAAATAAAAATATTAAAAAATTAACAAATGTTTAGAAACAATTTGAGAGACTATTGAAAGAAATCGCACAAAGGAAAACAAATGTATAATTAAGGGTATGATAAGATAAAAAATACCTTAGAGATCTAATAAAACTTTTCAAATATCAATATAAACTCAGTGGTTGAGTTGTTTAAATGAAACAAAAGTTATTAATAATAAGTAAATATTTTTTTTATATTACTTTGTGTTCCTGCAGAAGGACAAATAAGATGAGTTAGGCACAAGCGTCACCTTACCATGCAGTCCGCTATCTCCTCAGTTGGCCTCTTCCCAGTCGATACATGTTAGCTTTGACCCAGGAGGGGTTACCTGCAAAAGGATCTCCAAAGCTCAAGTAAGTCAAAGTTCTCCTAAAGTCAAATCAGTGATTAATGAATGCGTCCCTTTAAATGATGGGGTCCACGCGTATTTATAGAGCATTAATGACGTTTGACCATTTCATAGGCTGGGCCTTGACTTGGGCTCTAGGTGGGGCTTGTGAGTGGGCCAAGACCCAAACCCAGGCCCTTGAGGTTTATTGGAAGTGGACGTCTCCATTATGTTGAGTTCGTTAGAGTGGTCGGCCTAGGCTCTAAACTTAGCGGATATGCTGGAGTGGTCGGTCTAGGCCGGCTATTTGTCTCGATGGCTTACGTTGGTGTAGGTTAGGCTAAGCCGGACTAGGCTGGATACTTGGCTGCCTTGATATGCATATTGTTTACTTGTTTGGTCTAGTTTGGATAGGTGTGGTACACTAGTCCCGCAGCCTTGTCCGATGGGTGATATGTGTTAATATGCTAGCGGAACCGGCTAGGTGTAATACACCAGTCCCCCAGCCTTTAAGTGTGGTGAACAGTGTTAAGGCTAAGAATTTGTAACCGTTAGAAGGTAGGTGAAGGGGTGTCAGTTGGTCAAATCGAACAAGTTTTGGCGCCGTCGTTTTGAAGTGTCATATCCTTCGTAATGATGGTGTCGATTGGTCTGGTGTATCATTTTGGCGGGAAGATTTTCGTTGTTTGAGATCGTCGACTATAAATATGGATTTGAAAACAGATGGGAGGTTACTTGTTTCATTTGTGAGAATTCTGAATCCAGAGATCTTGTGCACGTAATACTGTCCGACTAGTTCCCACTTTCAACCGACATCTTCTCGTAAAAAACAAAACCAGGTATGTCTAGTAGTGATAGCATGTCTACGTTTAGTAGTAGCGAGAGTACTGAGTCGGAGAGGAGTAAAGATAGGTTGCTTGGTGACGAGGGTACGAGTTCTATGGCTGGTACCAGTGGGATGCCAATGGAGGTTGTGAGGGAGGTTCGGGAGGATCCCCCCGAAGAGTTAGAGGAGAGCAACTGGCCGGCGAAAGGCGGCTACGGGTGGGTGGCTGGTGATGTTCGTGATCAGTTGTCTCTGTTCAGGTGGTCCCGCTTACTGAACTCTTGGTTGAATTGCACACCTGTTATCTCCAAGGGTGTCAGTAGGGGTATTGTTTCTTTGGAGAGGGTCAGCGCTATCGACCCGGTATGCCACGGGTAGGAAGGGGCTACCGAAAAGTTCTTCTACATGTACATGTGCCACTTCTCTCAACTTCATGTACGATTGCCGCTAGACGATTTTACCATGGGCGTGTTGCGGGCGTTGAATGTGGCACCTACACAGCTACATCCGAATAGTTGGGCTTATTTGCAGGCTTTCCACATCCTGTGCCAATCTTTATATTTGGAGCCCACTCCTTACACTTTTTTGTATTTCTACGATACTAGACCTCGGCGGCCGGTTACTTGGCTATCCTTGATAAGTCGCCCTAGCATCAGCAGACTGGATGCCTTCTCCCAGTCTTTCAAGCATTTCAAGGACGGGTACTTCAAAGTCATCGTCAAGGAAGGGGGTAAATCTCATTTTTTGAATGCGGATGGGAGTACCAAGTTTCCCTTTAGCTGGACCAACAATCCTTCTCAATATAAAGACATGGGAGTGGAGGAGTTGTCGGCTGGTGATAAGGAGGTGGTGGGGATTTTGTTGAAGTTTGTGGATAAGTTGCCCACTAAGGGCCTAGTTAGGGTTTATAATTCGGTGCATCCGATAATAGATATTGAAGGTATCTGTTTATTACTTAAGCTGTGTTGATAATGCTAAGTTGTTTTGATCCGAGTCGTGATATGTTATTGCAGGGCATATGGCGCAATCTGGCAAGAAGAATCTGGCGCTCTTTCAATCATTGAGGAAGGAAATGGCCGCTAAGGCCAAGGTGGCTGGGAAAGCTGATGTTCCCAATCTGCAGGAATCGGTGGTGGAGGTGCACGTACATGGAGGGACGAAGAGGAAGGCTGAGCTTCCGCCTCGACCCGGGAAGGGCAAAGATGTGAAGAAGATAAGGGCAGCTCTTCTTGGAACGGCTAGCGGGGCGGGGTCGGCTAGTGGGGAGAAAGGGCCTGAAGCCGGGTTGATCGAGTTGCCGGAGATATTCGTTAGGAAGGATATCTCGATCGACCTCCCGGATACCGTTGTTAACTCGATCAATAATATGGATGTGGATCATATTGTGAGAACAATGGTAGAGTTTGGGAGAAAGGCCTTAGTTCTGAGCCGGCGTGTAGGGTCTCTTTACAGAAGGGATGTAAAGGAGGTTGGGGAGTTGCAGGGTAAGGTGGATAAGCTGGAGGAGGAGAAGGCGGCTTTAGAAAAGGAGAAAGAAGGCTGGGAAGCGGAGAGGAAAAGGCTGGTGATGAGTTCAAATTTTTGCCCTCATTTAATATTTAAATTTGGGGATTTAATTGAATTTTCTGTGCTTAAAGATTGATTTAATTAGGATTTGTTATTATTGGATTTATTGAGTAAGTTTGGTAAAAATGGCGTAAAAATTGATTTTAGTTGCATAAAATATTATTGGATATTCTAACGTTTGTTAATGCAGCTGGAATTTATTTTTGGTCAATTAATAGAGTGATTTTAAAATATTCAAAGTTACAAAATAAGTCCAAAATCAAGAAATTCTGAAAAAGAATAAATCAGGAGCTAAATGCACCCCCAGATTTTATCTGCACACTCCTGCAAAGTGGACCACCAAAAACCTGTTCTGCACCCCCAGTTTTCACTAAGTTGCACCCCTCCTACCACTTAAACTCCACTCAACCAGATCATGCCATGTGGCAATCCCCACCTTTTAAAATTAGCCAAC